>ERZ888423.3247-NODE-3247-length-10945-cov-12.211570_pt1 | contig 10945 bp, 11 predicted proteins | sample MGYA00520523_ERZ888423 | MGnify/ENA primary metagenome ERZ888423 (study PRJEB32303, sample SAMEA104408611) | aquatic metagenome | biome: Brackish water; feature: Pelagic; material: water | place: Baltic Sea | collected 2014-06-08T10:24:00 | depth 30,27 m ...
GTATAAAGTTTTTGCAATGATATGTTTGCTGTTTTAATTATCCTTGACCTAACAATATTTTATTTTTGCAGAACTGTAAAATCTTCAAATTAAATTTGACTTTTTCTAAAACAGAATTTATTTAACAATCTAAATCCAAATTTCTTTATAATACTCCTTTGGATTAAGCGTTTTAAATATTTAAATTTCTCTAATTCTTTTATGATAAAGTTAAATATTTTTTTAATCAAACCTATTTCAGGACGATATACTCCCCAAAAGACTTAAAAATCAATACATCAAATATTGTTTTGTTTTGTTTTTCCATCCCGCTTGGTTTTCATATTTGACAAAAAAAATCTTCAAATCTGCTTGATTCTGATATTCAACAAAAAATAGTTTTTTATCTGCTTGATTAGAATATTTTGTAAAAAACCAATTGCCATTATTTTTTCCGGCTTGGTTTAGGTATTTTACTTTATAAACCTTTAGGTCTGCTTGATTTTCAAAATCCACCACAAAAACCCTTACATCTGCTTGATTGGGATATTGCACCGAAAAAACTTTTTGTGCGGTGCATGTTCCGGTTAAACCAAATAAAAATAGCGTGTTGATAATAGATTTTAATTTATGCATCTGTAAATTATTATAGATTAGAAACGAAATTTTAGAGTTATTATTTGACATGAATATTCTCTTGTAAAAATACATATTCCTATTTCAGTTTTTTATAAAGGGTAAAAAAAATAAACATGACAAACTAAAGCGTTTGTAGATATATAATAAAAGCACCCGTAGAAATTACAATTATTGAAATCCAATTTTTGGCAGAAATATATTCTTTAAAGAAAATGGAACTAAATAAAATAGTAGTGAGTGGACTCGCCAAAAAAAGCAATCCAGACAATAGTGGGTTGATAATTTTTAATCCTAAAAAGGTACATAAAATCGCTGCTAAAATAACGATGCTCATCATGATAACAGTGTAAAATTGACTTTTAATTGCGGTTAAAATTTCACTGTTTTTATATTTTGTTAACGTAAAGATTAAACCTACTGTAAAAACTAGCAACTCTTGATTGGCAATAATAAAGATAGGCGCTATTTCGTTTGTTAAATTTTTCCAATGTATTATAGAAGAAAGTGAAAAACATAAAATCATCAACAGTAACAGCATATGTTGTTTTAAAGTGATCCTCATTTTTCCATTTACATTAGAAACAATAAAAAAAATAAACCCAACAATGATTATTGAGATACCAATAATAGTGTCTGTTAAATTTATTTTCTCAAAAATCCAAAGGTATAGAGAAGTAAATACAACCCCAATCAAATTGTACACCCCAATCCATTGTAGAGATTCTTTTTTTAAAACCTGTAGCATACAAAATAAGCCTAAAACACCCAGTGAAGAGCCCAAAGTAATTTTAAGTATATCCGAATTATTAAAGTGTTGTATTTTATAAAATAATAAAATTATTAAAAAGGCAAAACTACTTGTAAAAAAAGCCCTGTAGGTTACTAAAAAAAACACATTCGAAGTTCTCAAGTTTTTTTTCCATAGGACATTATTAAATGAAAACAATAAAACTCCAAGTATGCTGTATATCATTTGTAAAATTTATTTTAGCAAGTATTTTTTTGATTCTGTTATAAACTTTTTAAACCCTGTAATTTTTACAATTTTTTTAATGGACAAATATACTTTGATATTTTCTAGTTTATTTTTTTCTGAAAAAGATTTAAACGTTATTTTCAATATCTTTTTGAGGAACAATGAAAGAAATTCCCTTTGAAATTTTATATGGTTTAAACGCTTGGATTTTGATAGCAATTCCTATTAGTCTTTTGGCAATTTTCACAAATGAAAAAGTGTCAAAAGAGATTCAAAATAAAAAAACTAGTTTCAAAGGTTTTTCGTAAACAAACTATGAATCTACTCAGGAATTTGCTGACTCAAACAATGTAAGGTTCCAAATCCCCAAATCAAATCAATCGCACTTATCCCAATAACTTCTCTGTCAGGAAAACAATGTGCGATGATGTTGAGCGCAGTTCTGTCATTGGCATCATTGAAAGTTGGCACTAAAACCAACGTATTCAAAATCACAAAGTTGGCATAACTCGCAGGAATTATCAAATCATCAAAGATTACCGTTTTTGGCATGGGTAACGTAACAATTCTTGGTTTTTTTCCATCCTCTAAAACAGCATTTTCCAATCGTAGTAAATTGTCTTGCAAGGCATTATAATTAGGATTTGTTTGATCAGTTTCAACAACTGTAATAATCGTATTTTCGTTCACAAACCTGCACAAATCATCAATATGACCATGTGTGTCATCGCCAATAATTCCATCTCTCAACCAAATAACATTCGTTATTCCTAAATATTCTTTGAAAACAGCTTCGTAGTCTTCTTTCGTGAAATTCTCATTTCGAACTTGAATTGAAGGATGTAATAAACATTCTTCAGATGTTAATAATGTTCCTTTGCCGTTTACATCAATGGCACCACCTTCTAAAATTACGGGTTTTCCTTTGAAAGTAGCTTGAGTCAAAGGAATATTCAGATGGTTTGCCACTTTTGACGGAACATGTTTATCCAATTGAAAATTGCGGTATTTTGCCCAACCATTAAAATTAAAGTTGACGGCTTCTCTTTTTGAACAGTTTTTTACGATGATGGGTCCTGAGTCGCGCATCCAACTTCGGTTGGTTTTATAAATGATGAATGAAATTTTGTCCAAAGAAACATTTGCCATTTGAAGCATTTCAGATACTTTTTCTTGTAAATTTTTATCAGCAACAATTAAAAAAACAGTTTCAACGTGCGCTACCTTTTTGATAAATTCTATAAAAGCCCACTGAATTGCGCCATATTTTCCTGGCCAATCATTGCCATTATTAGGAAAGCAGAGCAGTAAACCTTGATGCTGTTCCCATTCTGCTGGAAATCTTCTCATGAATCAATCGCTCTTTTTGTGATGTCACCAAAGGCATCTATTCTTCTATCTCTGAAAAAAGGCCAATTTTGACGGATGTTTTCTTGCAAATCTAAATCCATTTCTGCCATCAAAATTTCTTCTTTGTCATGAGATGCTTGAGCGAGAATTTCTCCTTGTGGACCTGCAATAAATGAAGCTCCCCAAAATTCGATTCCATCAGTATTGGGCAAATATTTTTCCAATCCAATTCTATTTGCAGCAGCTACATAAACTCCATTTGCAACTGCATGCCCTTTCATCACATTCATCCAAGCACCATATTGATTCTCACCATATTGCACTTTTTCTTTGGGATGCCAACCAATAGCAGTTGGATAAAACAACACTTCTGCACCTTTTAAAGCAGTGATTCTTGCAGCTTCAGGATACCACTGATCCCAGCAAATTAACACGCCAATATTTCCTTTGTTGGTTTTGTTTGATTTGAAGCCCAAATCACCGGGAGTGAAATAAAATTTTTCGTAAAAATGAGGATCATCTGGAATGTGCATTTTGCGATACAAACCTGCCTCTGTGCCATCAGTATCTATAATATAGGCGCTATTGTGATAAATTCCTGTCATGCGTTTTTCAAAAAAAGGAACAATAATTACCACACCTAATTTTTTTGATAACTCGCTAAATGCCTGAAATGAAGTGCTATACAAAGGCTCAGCATAGGCAAAATTATCTGTATCTTCATTTTGACAAAAATAATGACTGCTATACAATTCTGGTAAAGAAATTACTTCTGCGCCTTTTGCTGCAGCATCTCTAACCCATTGTAAACACTTCTTTAGATTGTTCTCTGGATTATTGTTGAGATTCAGTTGAATAACCGCTATTTTATAGGTATTCTTCATATTCAGTTTGAATTTGAAACACAAAAATAAGGATTTCTTTGAAACGGGCTTGTGGTTTAAAATTTATAATTCAATTTTACTTTTTGAAATGTATATTTTTTAAACTTTCTATTGTTTTCAAATCCTTCTTCTCAGAGCCAATTATTAAAAATTAGGATTCAATACTAAAAATATTTTTTACGCAGCCAAAAAGAAACACGCACTAAAATAATCAATGCGGGAACTTCAACCAAAGGTCCAATAACACCTGCAAAAGCTTGTCCTGAATTGAGTCCGAAAACTGCAATTGCAACTGCAATCGCCAATTCAAAATTGTTTCCAGCTGCTGTAAATGCTACTGCTGCAGTTTTATCATACGAACTTCCCATCGCTTTTGTAACGAAAAATCCAATGAAAAACATCAACGCAAAATAAATTAATAACGGAATGGCAATCATCACAACATCCATAGGAATTTGAACAATCAATTCACCTTTCAAAGAAAACATTACTATAATTGTGAACAACAACGCAATCAAAGTTATGGGTGAAATCGTTGGAATAAACTTTTTTGAATACCAATCTTCTCCTTTGGCTTTTACCAAAAAAAATCGACTCAAAATTCCCATTAAAAAAGGAATTCCTAAATAAATTGCCACACTTTCAGTAATTGTTGCAATTGAAATATCTACAATTGAACCTTCAAAACCAAAATAAGGTGGTAAAATTGTGATGAAAATTCAAGCATAAAAACTGTACGCAAACACTTGAAAAATACTATTCAGGGCTACTAATCCAGCTCCGTATTCACTGCTTCCCTCTGCTAAATCATTCCAAACTAATACCATAGCAATGCATCTTGCCAATCCAATTAAAATCAAGCCAACCATATATTCTGGATAGTCTTGTAAAAAAGTAATTGCCAATACAAACATCAAAACTGGTCCAATAATCCAATTGAGAATCAGTGAAATAGAGAGAATTTTTGTGTTTTTAAACACTTTTGGCAACAACGCATAATTTACTTTTGCCAAAGGCGGATACATCATTACAATTAAACCAATAGCAATAGGAATATTGGTAATTCCACTATTAAATGAATTGATAAAATCAGGAAAATTAGGGATAAAATACCCCAAACTAACGCCAATAATCATGGCAACAAAAATCCAAAGTGTAAGGTTTTTATCTAAAAAACCTAGTTTTTTTTTACTCATGTTCTTTTTTTAGTTGAGAAAAAACGTATAAGAGTTCAGTGGCAATTTGCACACTTCTTTCATGATATTTTTCAGCTTGTTGTGGTGTATTGTCAAAAGCTTTTGGATCTTCAAAAGTAATCGGAATTCGTTTTTCCGCACCCAAAACCAGAGGACATGCTTCATTGGCGGAATTGCAAGTCATGATTGCTGCAAAATCCGTTTTTGGATTAAAATCATCATCTAATCTTTTTGAAAACCCCATAATTGGGTGTGCATTTTCTGCATATTTTATGGCATATACAGGGTTTTTTCCTTCAGAAAGTGTTTGAATTTGAAATCCGGAATTTTCCAACGTTTTTGCTGCCATTGGAAACATAGCAGTTGCTTCTGTTCCTCCCGAATAACAAATGACATTACTAATATGTAGTGAATACGCAATGGTTTGCGCCCAAACTTGCGACAAATGACTTCTTCTAGAATTGTGCGTACAAATAAAATTGATAGCCACAGTTTCTTGATTTGAAACTTTCGATTGCACAAAATCAATCAATGGCTGAAGTGTTTTTTTACGTTTTTCAGAAATGGTTGAAACATCCAACGAATTTATAAATGCAGAGATTTCAGGAAATAAAGTTATTTTTTTCATCTAATATGTTGGTTTTTTGATTGTTTAACAACAGCCGCTTTTTGGAGAGCAACAAGATTGAGCGCTCATTTCTGACAAACGAACTTTTGGTTTTTCAGCAGGAATTCCGCAAGCGTCTTTTGCCAAGCAATCTGTTTGTTTGGTGGTCAATAAAAATTGATTTCCGTCAAAATCCAACCCAAATTTTTGAATGGTTGTTCCTTGATATTCCACCTCAATTTCGTTGTCATCAATTGCCAAGGTTTTTTCCGAAAGTTCAATAATTTTTAATAATTTTTCTGGATGCAACCTATGATCATAGTCGTTTGCATTCCATAATTGAAAATTTACAACAGTTTCTTTTCTGACAGTTCCACCACAATCAATAAAACGTTTGGTGATTTCGCCTACTTCAGTAACGTGAAAATGGCTTGGAACCAAAGAATTGTCTGGCAATTGAAAACTAATGGTTTTCACATCTTTTAAAATGGCTTTTACTTGGGATAATTTCATATGTATTTGTTTATTGCGATAATGCGATTAATTAGGATAAATTTTTTTAACAACAATCTTGTTTTGAAATATCTTGATTAAAAAAATCAAGCATAATTGATTTCATTTTTGTCCAATTTTCTTTGTGAATACAATAGCAAACACTCGTTCCATCAATCGTTCCTTGAATCAAACCGAGGCTTTTTAGTTCTTTCAAATGCTGAGAAATGGTAGGTTGCGCCAAGCCAATTTCGTTCACCAAATCTCCACAAACGCAAGCGTCAATGGCAAACAAACGCTGCAAAATAGCGACTCTTGCAGGATGTCCTATGACTTTTGCAAAGTTGGCAATTTCGTTTTGTTCGTCTGAAAAAATAGCTGTTTTGGTAATTCCCATTGTGGTTTTAATTGATTGCAATATTACGATTAATAAACGAAATTCTAAATGATTTTTTAAATAAATTACTTTTTCATTCGATAACTCTCAATAAAAACCGTAAATAATATCAAAAATCCTCCAATAAAAGTGTTCAAAGTCGGAATTTCATTCAGGAAGAAAATCGCCATGATAATTCCGAAAACAGGTTGCAAACTACTGATGATACTTGTGGTGAATGCTGAGAAAAACTTGAGGGAATGCAAAATCATACTGTGACCAACAGCGGTTGTTAAAAAAGCTAATAAAAGCAAGTAAGGCCATTGGGTTTTCAATCCTGATACATCCATGAAAAATAAGGCTGGAAGCAGCAAAATACTGACAATGATTACTTGATAAAACATTAATACAGCTCCGTCATAATTGGCTGCATATTTTTTTAAAATCAAGATTCTAAAAGCATAACAAAATGCTGAAAAAACCCCAAAAAGAATGCCTTTGACTTGGGTGCTTTCTATATCAAATTTTGGCGTTAAAATGTATAATCCCACCAAAATTAAAACACCAAACAACACATGAATTGGTTGAAATTTTACTTTCAAAATGATGGGTTCTAAGAGTGCAATAATCACAGGAAACGTATATAAAGACAACATTCCTAAACCTACATTTGATAGTTTCAAGGCATAAAAATACGTGACCCAATGCAATGCCATAAAAACACCGCCTATAAAAAATGGTAGGTATTCTTTTTGTTGTTGAACTCGCAAATTTGTTTTTTTAAATCGAAGAAAAACATACAAAAAAATGGCTGCTAAAATGGAACGAAACCAAATGATAATCTCAGTTGGCAAAGCAATATATCTTCCTAAAACACCTGAAGTACTCACTAAAAATACGGCTACTAATAACCAAAAGAGATTTTTTAAATTGGCGTTTTCCATTAAATACTTGCTAGGGTTTCTAGCGCTTTTTTAACACTGTCGATTTTGATAAATGTAATCAACAAACGCAAGCCATTATTGGTTTCTTTTTCTTTCATCACACAATCTTTAGCATGTTGTTGTACATATTTTAAAAAATCTGAAAATACAGCAGTTTGATAAAAATTACTTTGTTGATCAGCCACAAAATAACCAACCATTCTTTTTTGTTTTAAGATGATTTTTTCCAAGCCTAGTTTTTTTGCCAACCATTTAATGCGCACAGAATCCAATAAATCGTCCACTTCTGAAGGAAGTTCACCAAATCTGTCAATCAATTGTTTTTCAAAATCTTGCAGTTCAATTTCGGTTTTTAATTCACCCAATTTGTGATACAAACTCAGTCTTTCTGTCACAGAATTTACATAATTATCAGGAAATAAAATTTCGAAATCTGTATCAATTTGAACGTCTTTTACAAATTCTTTGGGTGTATTTTCATCTTCTGGATACAAATCTTTGAACTCATTTTCTTTGAGTTCTTCAATGGCTTCTTGCAATATTTTTTGATAGGTATCAAAACCAATATCGTTGATAAATCCACTTTGCTCACCTCCCAATAAATCACCTGCACCACGAATTTCCAAATCTTTCATGGCAATGTTAATACCACTTCCTAAATCCGTAAAAACCTCTAAAGCTGTCATTCTTTTTCGGGAATCATCTGTCATCATATGAAAAGGTGGCGTAATAAAATAACAGAACGCTTTTTTATTGGAACGCCCAACTCTACCTCGCATTTGATGCAAATCAGACAATCCAAAATTATTGGCATTATTGATGAAAATTGTATTTGCATTGGGCACATCCAACCCACTTTCGATGATGGTTGTTGCAACCAACACATCAAATTCACCACTCATAAATGACAACATCAAGTTTTCCAATTTTTTACCTTCCATTTGCCCATGACCAATTCCTATTTTGGCAGAAGGAATTAAACGTTGCAACATTCCTGCAACTTCTTGGATATTTTCGATTCTATTATGGATAAAAAACACTTGACCACCTCTTGAAATTTCGTAAGAAATAGCATCTCTAATGGTTTCTTCGGAAAAACGAATCACATGACTTTCTATAGGATGCCTGTTAGGTGGAGGCGTTTTGATGACAGATAAATCCCTGGCAGCCATCAAACTAAATTGCAATGTTCTTGGAATTGGAGTGGCAGTAAGTGTTAACGTATCTACATTTTCTTTCAATGTTTTGAGTTTGTCTTTCACAGCAACGCCAAATTTTTGCTCCTCATCAATAATCAGCAATCCCAAATCTTTGAATTTCAATTTTTGATTGGTCAATTGATGTGTTCCAATAATAATATCAACAGCTCCCGAATTTACGCCTTCAATGGTTTCTGATTTTTCTTTGGCGGTTCTAAAACGATTTAAGTAATCAATTTTGATGGGGAAATCTTTCAAACGCTCAGAAAATGTTTGAAAATGCTGAAAAGCCAAAATCGTTGTGGGTACTAAAATCGCCACTTGTTTGCCATTATCCACCGCTTTGAAAGCAGCTCTTACAGCCACTTCTGTTTTTCCAAAACCTACATCACCACAAACCAATCTGTCCATTGGCTGTGTTTTTTCCATGTCATTTTTAACATCTTGTGTCGCAGAAAATTGATCAGGAGTGTCTTCGTATAAAAAACTACTTTCCAATTCGTGTTGCATGTGTGTATCAGGTCCAAAAGCAAATCCTTTTTCCAATTTTCTTTTGGCATACAATTGAATCAAATTGAACGCAATATGTTTGACACGCGCTTTCGTTTTTTGAGTAATTTTTTTCCAAGCACCAGAACCTAATTTGTAAATTTTTGGCGCTTTACCATCTTTTCCATTGAATTTTGAAATTTTATGGAGCGAATGAATACTCACATATAAAATATCTCTGTCACCATAAATCAATTTGATGGCTTCTTGTTTTTTTCCATTGACATCAATTTTTTGCAATCCAGCGAATTTTCCAATCCCATGATCCATGTGCGTTACATAGTCACCAATTTCAAGTTTGTTCAATTCTTGAAGTGTAATGGCTTGCTTTTTGGCATAGCCATTTTTCAATCGGAATTTGTGATAGCGTTCAAAAATTTGATGGTCTGTATAACAAACTATTTTTTGGTCAATATCAATAAAGCCTTCAAACAAAGGGAAAACAATGGTTTCATAATGCACTTTTTCATTAGCATCATCAAAAATATCATGAAAACGTTTGGCTTGTTGTTCGTTGGCGCAAAAAATATAATTGGTAAATCCGGCTTTGTGATGTTCTTTCAAATCATCAATCAACAAAGAAAATTGCTTGTTGAAAGAAGGTTGAGGTTTGGTGTTGAAAGAAATTTCTTTTACATTTTGCGAAATTTTTGAAGTCATTTCAACGACTGTAAAATCGTTTAATTGCTGATTGATTAATTCGCCATTACAAAACAATTCTGAGGGTTTTGCATGTTTGATTTCTTTCGATAATTTCAAAAATGCTTCTTCTGCTGTTGCGTAAAATTTATCCAAACTTCCTGAAATCAAAGAAATATTCTTGGCGAAAATTGGTGTTTTTGGAGAAATATAACTTAAAAAACTTTCTCTGTTTTCTTGCAGTGTTTTAATTTCAATATTTGGCATGATCGCCACTTTCTTCAATTTTTCTTTAGAAAGTTGCGTTTCTACATCAAAAGTTCTGATACTATCAATTTCATCGCCAAAAAACTCAATTCTGTATGGTTCATCATTTGAAAAAGAAAACACATCAATAATTCCTCCTCTTACCGAAAAATCTCCTGGTTCTGTGACAAAATCTACCCGTTTAAATTTGTATTCGAACAACATTTCATTCACAAAATCAAGAGATAATGACTCTTCAACTGCAATTTTTAAAGTGTTCTTCTCCAACTCTTTTTTGGTAACTACTTTTTCAAATAATGCAGTTGGATAGGTAATAATAATCGCCGGTTTTTTTTGCGAATTGATTCGGTTTAAAACCTCAGATCGCAATAAAACATTGGCATTGTCTGTTTCTTCAATTTGATAAGGCCTTCTATAAGAACCCGGAAAAAACAGCACATTTTTGTCTCCTAAAAGTTGTTCTAAATCATTCAAATAATAAGCAGCTTCTTCTTTATCATCAAAAATTAATAAAAAAGGATGTGTACTTTTTTTGAATGATTCTGCAATCACAAATGACAATGAAGAACCAGCCAAATTCGAAATTTGAAAATGGTTTTTCTCTTGTTGAAGGGCTGTAACTACCAGCGAAATTGGGGTAGCTTGCTGATATTGATGAACAATATGCTGTAAACTCAACTGAAATAATTTTGTGCAAATGTAGCTAACTTAATTCATAAAATAGGGTAGTCTATGGTTACTTTTAATCTTAAAATTCAGTATTTTTGTGTGAAATTCAGTTTTATTTTTATAAGTAAATAATAATTTAACACAACATCAAGTTATTATTTTGTTGAGCTTAAAGATGT
>ERZ888423.3248-NODE-3248-length-10945-cov-5.238017_pt1 | contig 10945 bp, 11 predicted proteins | sample MGYA00520523_ERZ888423 | MGnify/ENA primary metagenome ERZ888423 (study PRJEB32303, sample SAMEA104408611) | aquatic metagenome | biome: Brackish water; feature: Pelagic; material: water | place: Baltic Sea | collected 2014-06-08T10:24:00 | depth 30,27 m ...
CTCTCTCTCTCTCTCTCTCTCTCTCTCTCTCTCTCTCTCTTCTCTCTCTTTTTCTCTCGCCCCCTCCCACCCCTTTCTCTCTCTCATTCTTCCCTTCAGCGGCGGTGCTTCTTGCCTCCGCCCCCACCTCCGCCGCCGCCGCTCCTCCTCTTCTTGCCCCCGCCTTTCCTCTCGTCGTCGCTGTCGTCAAACGCGCCCTCCTTCGCGCGCTCCCTGTCCTCCCTCGCGGCCTCGGCCTCCAGCTCTTCCCAGCTCTTCCCGGCCTCCTCGTCGTCGCCGTCGCTGCCGTCGTCCTCCTCGTCGTCGTCGTCGTCCTCCTCCTCGTCAAACTCCGAGTCGTCGTCCTCGTCCTCGCTCTCCTCCTCCTCCTCCTCGCCAGAGTCCGACGGCGCAAACTCCTCGTCCCCGTCCTCCGAGTCCTCCCCTTCCTCGTCGTCCGAGCCGCCCTCCATGTCCAGGAAGCCCCACCCGCCGGCCTCGCGGAACGCCTCGGGGTCCTCGATGATGCTCTTGAGGACTTGCTTCCAGTTCAGGTTCGTCTTGCTCTCGTAGAACTTGATGTCGACCGACGTCAGCCACTCGCGGATCGTGTCGAGACTCGTCATCGGGATCGCGTCGATGCGCACCACGTCGCGCGTCGGGTCCTTGAAGACGAGCGCCATGTCGAAGTTGCGCAGGCCGAAGCCGACGCGCTCGAGGTTGACGACGACGACCTCGGAGAGCGTGATCACGGTGAAGGGCTGCTCGGTCAGTTCGACGAGGCAGTTGACCGTGGGCACGACGAAGGCCGCGGAGCGGTGCGGGACGCCCGTGAAGCCGAGCTCGCGGAAGGGGACCTCGAACTCGAGCTCGAGGTCGCTGTTGAGCAGAGTTTTTTTGGAACGGTTTTGAAGCGTCGGGTTAGTTTTTCTTTTCTTCCCCCCTCTCTCCCTCTATCTCTCTCTCGACCTCGTTCTCTCTTCTTCTTCTTCTCCGTCTCTCCCTTACCCGTAGTCCTTCTCCCAGATCTCGTGCTGCACCCTCTTGACGAACCCGGCGAACGTCTTGTTCACCCGCGCCCTCATCTCCCGCTCGCGCTGCTCCTCCTCGATCTCGTCCGGGTCGTACGCGTTCCTCCTGCCGCCGCCGGCGTCGAGCGTCTGCACGACGTCCATCACCTCGGTGTAGAACTGCACGTCCACGGCCTTCTTCGCGCCGATCATGATGGGGTGGTGCAGGTGGAAGTGCACCAGCGCGATCATCTCGCCCTCGGCGGGCTGCAGGAACGCGTGCTTGATGTTACGGTACATGACGTCGACGGACTCGCCCCGCGGGGACGAGTAGCGGAAGCCGTTGGCGTGCGCCTCGAGCGCGCCTGCGACTCGGCGGCCCTTGCCGCCCGCCGGCTGCGGCCGGACCCACACGTCCGGGAGCGTGTACGGCCTCCCCCCCGAGGCGCGGACGAGCTTCTCCTGGGCCACCAGCGTCGCGCGCTCGGCGCGCTCCTTCTCGCGGGCCGCGACGGCGGCGCGCAGGCTCTTGATCTCGGCGACGACCTTGGCGGCCGCCCGCGCGTCGGCGGCGCGGAACGAGACCTCCTTGATGGCGGCCGCAGCGGGGTGTCGCTGGCAGGGCTCGAAACCCGGGCCCGTGCCGAAGGTGATGCGGACGTAGGCGTGGTCGCCTGGTTTTTGAGGAGAGGAGAAGAGAGGGAGAGAGAGGGAGTGAGTTTTTGTTTCGAAACCTCTCTCCCTCTCTCGCTCGACCTCGAAAAACAAAAACCCGGAACAAAAAAAGGCAAAAAAGAAAGAAAATTCTCTCTCACCGTCCTGCGAGTGCATCGCGTTCTTGACCGTCAGGATGTGCAGGGGGAGCGTCGAGCCGTAGATAGGCAGCAGCAGCGACTCGGCGCGGGCGTCGACGCTGACGCGCGCCGCGGGAGGGGCGGGGACGTCGGAAGCCGTCTTGTAAGCACAGACGTTGGAGAGCTTCCGGCCCGTCTTGCCGCCGGAGCCGCCTGTTGCGAGAGAGAAGGAGAGAGGAGGAGAGAGGAGGAGGAGGCGACGGGTGAGAAAGCGAACGAGCGAGAGCGTGAGCCGAAAAAAAAACCTCGACCAAAACTAAAAAAAACCAACTCCTCTCTCTCTCCCCCTCTCTCTCTCTCACCACTTCCGCCCTTGGAGGTCAGGGCCTCGAGCGTGATCTGGTTGATGCGCTCGAGCAGCGCGTCCTGGCCTTGCTTCGCTCTGGCTCTGTCGGCGCCGGCGGTGTCCGCCGCGGCGGCGCGGAGCGCCTTCTTCCTCGCGGCGATCCCGCCCTCGCTGTTGTCGGCGCCGTCGGCGTCGTCGAGCCCCTCGCTCTCGTCGCCGCCGTCCTCCTCGCCGCTGCCGCCGTCCAGCTCGTACGCGACGTCGCCCCACGCCCTGGAGGCCGAGGCGGTCACGACCTCGGCCGGGAGAGCAGCAGCAGCAGCAGCAGAAGCGGAGGAGTCTCCCCCCTTCTTCTCCTCGTCCCCCTCCGGCGCGAGCGGCACAACGACGGTGTCGCAGACCAGCAGGGCGTACGACGCCGCCTTGCCCTTGGGCGGGTCGTCGCGCGTCAGGCCCGTGACCCCGAGCCTCACGACGAAGCACATGCCCGGCTCGACCTTCAGGGTCGAGGTTGACGACAGCGCCAGCGCCGACTCTCGGACTTCGAGCCCGACGCCGCCGCCGACGACCTTCGGCAGTATCCTCGCCAGGTGCGGCGCCTCGGACGCCTCGAGCGCGGCGACGGCGGCATCCCGCGCGGCCGAAAGCGGCGCGCCCGGCCTCAGCGCCCCCACAGCGGCGTCGAACGCGGCGCACAGGGCCTTGTATTCTTTCTCTTGCGATTCGTCGGGGTCGACGAAGTAGGTCCGGCCGACGGCGGCGCAGTAGCTCGAGGCCCTCGCACCGAGCGAGACGACGATGACGTCGGGCGCGAGCGTGGCTTCGTCCGGCGCCGCGCCCAGCTTGAGGTCGTACCTCCCGCCGCTCTGCACGCAGGGGGTGAACGCGGCGTCCACCGCGGCCGGGTCGGGCAGGGCCCTGGCGGCCGCGGCCGCGTCGCCGCCGAAGAGCTTGGCGGGGTCGGAGAGGGCCTTGTCGAAGCGGGCGGCGAGGCGGGCGTGCGTGACCTCTCTCTCCTCGTCCACGACTTTCTCGAGCGTGGGGGCCACCGAGCGCGTGACGCAGGCCGCGGCGAGCGCGGCCGCTCCCCTGACGGCGGCGAGCTCGGAGGCGTCTTTGGGCGCCAGCACGCGCGAGAGGCCGGGGCCAGCGTCGGACGTCGCCGCGCCCGAGGCCGCGAGCCGGGAGAGCCAGAGCTCGCCCAGTGCGCCGACGGGGGGCTCCTTGGCAAGCACTGCCAGCGTCGGTTCGGGAGAGCCGGGCTCGGCTTTCACGGTCGAGAGCGCGGCAGAGGCCGCGGCGAGCAGCGCGTCGACGCCCGCGGAGCCGTCGTCGCCCTTGGCGCGCGGGTGGAGCACGAGCTCGACTCCCGCCGAGGAACTTTTCGCGGCCCCCTTCAGGGGCTCCAGGAGCGCGGCCTTTTTCGACGAGGTGAGGACGTGGAGCTGCGTCGGGGTGAAGACCATGATGGTGTCTGAGAGTTTTTTTTGTATTTGGAAGGAAAGTGAGAGAGAGAGAGCGAGAGAGAGGGCGCGTTGTTGACGATGATGATGGCCCGGAGTGAGCAATCGATTTCTCCCTCTCCCTCCGAATGCTTTTTATCCCCCCGTTCTTCTCCTCTCCGCCTCTCTCTCTTTCTTCTCACCCGGCAGCTCGTAGGTGAACAGCCAGAGGTGCATCGCGGTCGTCTTGCGGTAGCGGAGCTCGTCCGAAGAGGCGCCCGCCGCGAGCGCGAGCGCCGCTGGCGGAGAAGACGTCGAAGGAGCAGCAGCGTCGCCGCCATTGGCTGCTGGCGGAGCCCAGCCCTCGACGTTCTGTTTTTATTTTGGTTGGAGAGATAAAAACAGAGAGACAGAGACAGAGATGACAGCTTCGTGAGCGTCGAGCAAGTGACCATGCTGGCCCTCGCTTGAGGCCGAGAGAGAGGCAGAAAGGAGAAGAGGCGAAGGGGCATCGATTGCTCCGCGCGACCACCGATCGAATGCTCTCTCTTCTTTCTCTCTCCTTCGCTGCTCCTCTTCTGGAAACCGTCACGTACCCTCCATGACGAGTACAGACGCCCAAGCCTCGAGCCAAACAGCTCGGCGTCAAAGGTAACCATGTTGACGAGAAGCGCGTCTCTCTCTTTCGCCTTTTCTTCTTGTCGTCCGCCGTCAAAACTCGCCGTCGACAGTTCTGACGACGACCCGACCGAGGGAGACTCGAAAAGAAAAAAATCACTCTGACGAAGAGAATTTCGACCGAGAGAGAAATCATGTCCTTTCCGGCTCCTCGCGCTGCCGCGGCCTCTGCCCAGGCCCGCAGTCCTCGCTGCTCCGTGGTCGCGTCTCCTTCTCGTGCTGCTGCTGCGATCGAAACCAGGATCATCAACCGCAGGAAACCGCGAGAAAGAGGAGCAGCAGCGATCGTCTCGACGGCGAGAGCCACCTCGTCCACGTCTTCCGCTTCCTCTTCCTCCCCCCTCGCCCCCAGCGAGGCCAGGCTCAGGACGCTCTCGGACTGCGGCCTCCGCATCTCGGTCTACCCCCCGTTCTCCTACGATGCCAGCGGCGGCGGAGCGCCTGTGGGGACGGTCGGAGACGAAGGAGGCGAGGGAGGAAACGAAGGAGGAAGCGAAGGAGAAGGAGAAGGAGGGAGCAAGAAGAGCTCGCTCTCGTTCGACCCGACCGCCGTCTCGATCCCGGCCCTCGACTTCCGGACGACCAAGTTCCTCGGCCTGCCGCTGCCGCCCGGGCTGCGCATCGAGATCGAGCCCCTCAGGCTCTCCGGGTGGATCCGCAGGGCCACGGGCGAGGTCTCCCTCGACTTCGAGGCGAAGTTCACGTTCACCGCCTTCGGGCTCTACAGGCCGCCGTCGCTGTCCGTCTCGGCGACGCTGACGACGGGGGAGGCCACAGGCAGGAGCAGCGGAGAGGGCTCCGGCGTCCGGCTCTGCGGGCGCGGGGAGAAGCTCAGGGAAAACGGGAGGGTGGCGCTCTCGGGCGTCGCCGTCGTCGAGCCCGTCGGGGATTTCTTCCTCGACTCTTTTTTGATGCTCCCGACCGAGTGCCTCGCGGAGCTGAAGGCCGAGCTCGAGCTCGGCAGCTCCCCCGCCGCTTTGTCTTGATTCTGGAATTCATTCTGTTTTCGTTTATGCAAGTAGTGTTGAATAGATAGACAAAAAGGAAAAAAACTCACTCTCTCTTTTTCTTCTTCTCCTCGCCGCCGCCGCCGTCGCCCTCATCTTTCCGCCTCTTTTCCTTCTTCTTCTTCTCACCCCTCTCCTTCTTCTCTTCTCCTCCCGCCGCGCGGTCGCTGCCGTGGAAGAAGTCCGCGGCGCTTGCGTGGGAGACCCTCCCCCCCGAAGCTGCTGCCGCGTCGCCGCCCTCGGCGGCCTCGCTCGCGCGCTTCTTCAGCCGTGCCGCCGCCGCTTCGGCCTCCGCCTTGGCTGCTGCCTTTTCTCCGCCGACGCGTCCGGCCTCCTCCTCCTCTCCGCTGCTCTTCTTGCTCTTCTTTTTCTTCTTCTTCTCGTTGTCCCCGTCCTCCTTGGGAGCCACGAAGCTCGCGGCCCTCGCGGCAGCCTTGGCCTCGGCTCTCAGCCTCTTCGCCTCCGTCGCGGCGTCCGCCTCGGCCGCCTCGGCCGCCGTCGCCTTGCGCTTGCGCCCGCGCGCGTCCCTCGCCAAAAAGTACTCGCCGCTCTCCAGCTGCAGGTCGATCTTGGACGGCATCTGCGGCGGAGGGAAGGGGCTCCGCTCCCCCTTTTTCCCCTCGCGGACCTTTTGCGGCTTCTTCCGCGGCACGTTTTTCTTCTTGAACGACGGCAGGAAGCGATCCCACGACTCGCCGGCGAGCTTCGGGTCCTTGGCCAATTCCCGCTTGATCATCAGGCTCTTGACGTGGTAGATGGGATGGACGTTCTTGGAGACGCAGTCCTCGACGACTCTGCGGACGGTCTTGAGGCCCTTGAAGGGGCCCATGGCCGCGACGGTGGTTCCTTAATTTTTAGTTTTTTTTTAAACGAGAAAAAATGAGGTTTTTCCCTTTCTTTCGGAAAAAAAACCTCAAAACCTCGATGAAGAAAAAAAAAACAAAAAAAACTCAAAAACTAACTCACCCTGCACGCGGACGTAGCACCCCGTCAGCAGCTCCAAGGCTTTGAGCGTCGCCCCGTTGGGGCCCAGCAGCCTCGCGCGCCGCTTCACGAACTTCTCCTTGCTACGCACGAGCCCGCCGATCTTGATCACGTCGGCCTGCGTGTCGTCGGCCAAGACTTTTAATGCTTGCGCCGCGGGCACCGAGCGCGCGAGCAGCTTGAGCGCGTCGCGGGCCTTGACGACGGCGTAGGGGTCCCAGGTCTTGCGCGTGGTCCGGACGCGCATGGAGCCGTCGACCAGGTTGAGCTCGCAGGCGAGACCGACCTTTTGTTTTCGTTTTTTGAAATGAGGAAGGGGTCGAGAGAGAAAGAGGGAGAGAAATGAGTTTTCTTCTTCTTTTCGTTTTTTCCGTCTCGCTTTCCCTTGGTCTGAAAAAAAAATCTCCTAAACAAAACACCGACGCACCTCCTTCAAGGCCTTCGTGACCGCCGGCCACGCGTCGCGAAGGTAGCGCTCGCGGTATTTGGGAAACAGCACGGCGAACGACGACTCCTCGAGGAGGCCGTTGGGGTTGTCCTCCTGTTTTTTTTTATTTGCGAGTTGTTTCGAGGTCGAGGTTGAGTTTTTGTCGTCGTCGCCGCCGTCGTCGTCGTTGGCGGCTCGAAAACAAATGTCTCTCTCTCTTTCATCTCCTTTTTTTTTTCCTCTCAAGAGGGCTCTTTACCTTTTCAAACTTCGGGATCGTCCAGTGGTCGATGCCCTCGTGGTCCCACGGCTTGGGCTTGTCGTGCTGTTATTGCGTTGAGTGAGAAAGAGAGAGGTGAAGATTTCGAGTGGAAGTTAGCGACATTTTTTGAATGCTTCCGCGTTGAGGAAGAGACATGTCGTCGCGTCGCTGCAGGCACTCGAGCCCTCCATTCGCTCTCCTTAATGACTAGTCATAAAGAAACACATCTCTGCTAGCCCTAGAAAGAAAAGACAAGCAGAAAAAAGCCTCAGTTCACCTTGACCTTCTGGCGCGGAGGACGAGCATCCAACTCCGTCTCGGTCGTCGCCGTCGTCGTCTCCATTGTTTTTCTCCAATCGAAACTTGGCCTTGCTAGCTGGCTCCTTGTGGCCCTTGTCTGACTAATTTCACGCTCTGAGAGCCGTATCCGAAGCTTGCTCCTTGTCTCTGCGAGAGAAAAAAAAGGAATGGAAGAGAGCGAAGAGGAGAACTCGACAACGTTGGACGCGAGCAAAAAAGGTAGCCGCCGTCGTCGTCGTCGAGAGAGAAGAGAAAAATGATTTCTGGGAGGGAGAAAAAAAACTCCGTCATTTTTGATCACACCGCAGCCAAGTCCGCCTCCTTAGCCGCCAGTGCCGCGTCCACCTTTTTCGCAAACTCGTCGGCGGCGGCCTGCACCGCCTTCTCGTTCTTCCGACGCGCGTCCTCGCTGAAGTCCTTGGAGCGCGCCGCGGAGTTGGCGTCCTTCCTCGCCGCCCGCACCGCGACCCGCGCCGCCTCGGCCTCGGCCCTCGCCAGTTTGGCCAGCGCCGCGACGGCCTCGGGCGTCGCTCGAGGCACCGGCACCACCAGCTCTCCGCTGCGCTCGAGCCGCGCGTCGAGCCTGAGCGGCGGCAGGCGCAGCGCGGCGGTGATGGAGGCCGCCGTCGAGGGGCTCGGGTCGAACGGCGTGACGACGAGGGTGTTGGCGATGCGCTCGGTGACCGCGGCGAGGGCCTGCAGGGGCACCGTGTTGCTGCTGCTGCCCGAACTGCTGCCCTCTTCTGCCGCGCTTCCTCCGTCGGTTGCTGTTGTTACCAGCGTCACCGGGACGTGTTCGAGCATCGAGGGAGAGGCCCTCCCGACGTGCAAACCCGAGAGGGCCTTTTTCAGTCGCTCGACCGCCGCCGCCATTTTCGTTTTGGTCGCTTCGAGGTCGAAAGTGCTTCCTCCTCCGCCTCCGCCTCCTGATCCTCCTCCGCTATTGCCGCTGCTGCTCGTTAAAGAGGAAGCAGCTGCACCGGACCTTTCGTCGTCGCTGTCGGAATCGTCCCTTTTGCGACCGCCTCCGCCCTTTTTCTTGCTGTTCTCTGCGTTTTTTCCTTCCATTTTTGTTTTGTTTTCGGTGAGCAAAGAGAGGAGATAGCAGAAGGAAAAAGGCTTTCGATTCCTTTATTTCTTCTTTCCCTGCCACAAACTCACTGTGATGCTTGACGGCAAATCCTCGAGAGGCGAGAAGGCGATAAGGAGAATAAGGAGACAACGCGACAGAGGAGAAGGCGAAGAAGGAAGAAGAAGAGGAGGTCGAGGTCAAGGGCTGAGCGATGATGATTGCCGATGTCCCTTCACCGCCGCCTGGCGACGCCAGCGCTTCGAGGGCTCTGATTCCCCTTTGGCTGCGCCGAGCAGACGCCCGCGTGATCAAAGAGAGCATAGCGAGATCGCTGTTGGGCGAGACGTGCGGGATTGAGAAAGGCCAAGGGAAGATTGGGCGGAGTTTTTGAAATTTTTTTTTTTGATTTTCTTTTTTTTTTTTTTTTTTATTTTCCGTTTTATCTTCGCTCTCGATTCTCCATGGCGACGGCCCTCCGCCCGCACTCGCGCCGGGTGGCCGAGGCCACGCCCGCGGCGATGACGGCGGCGTTCCTCTTCGAAGCGGCAGTTTGCGCGGCGACAGCAGGGACAGGAGTAGGCGCAGTAGCAGGAGGCGCTTCGGCAGCGGCTAGCATCGCCGGCGGCGACAAAGGTGATGCCGGCAACGGCGTTTCGGCGGCGGCATCGAGGAAGAAGAAGCGGCCGCGGCTCGCCCCTTCGACAGCAGCTTTGTCTCACTCTCTGGCGTTGGCAGCGGGCAAGGTAAGATAGATGGAAACGAGGGGAAACAACAGAAAGTGGAGGCAATTCGAATGCCTGTTCTTTTTCTTTCTTTTTTTACCAAGAGCTCCACGTCCCTCTCAACCTCAAACCTCCTTTCCTCCCAAAACTTCCTTCATCCAGCTCTCTCGCTCCTCTGGCGCCCCGCTGCCTCGAGGGGCCTCGAACGCGCTCTGCAGCCGCTGCGGAAAGGTCCTCGGAGCAGGAGGAAAAGATGAAATCGCGGTGAGGCCGCTCTCTCGGTCGTGCCGGCGGCGGCGTCGGCGGGCAGCGGCAACAGCGGCGGCGGCAACGGCGGCGGGAGCAACAGAACCCTCCTCCTCTTCCCGTCGCGGGAGGAACGTCTCAGCCGCCACCTCTTCCTCCAAGGAGCTCAACACGGTCGTGCTCGTCGTGAAGTGCGGGGCCTGCGGCCAGGCCAAGAGGGCCAGGGGCTTTTACACGCGGGAGCTGGCCGAGGCTGCCGCTTCGGCGTTGAGGCGGGGAGAAAACGGAGGAGGAGGAGGAGGAGGAGGAGGAGGAGGTTGAGTTTTTTTTTTGGAGCGAGACTATCTTTCGCGCTTTCCCTGTGTCCGCCAGCTGTAAACTTAGAAAATAGCCGAGCCGTTGGCGCTGTATCTTGTAAACTACTAGGAAGCGAAGAAGAGGGCGTGAACGAGAGATAGAGAAGAGGTTGAGGGAGAGGGAGGGCCGCAAGAGCCAGGGTCGAGACCGAGGGAAGAGAAACGAGCGAAGCAACGCCCGTCGCGCTGCTTCGTCTCACTTTTTCTTCGATTTCAATCTTTCCAACTCTTCACGTCGAGTGGAAAACGAACTCTCCCGTGCTTCTTCCGTTTCTCCTAGCCCTGCGCAGCCCTCGTGCGACGCTCCTCTCAGAGTGCCCGTGACGAAGAGCCTCCTTCCTGGGAAACAAGAGGAACCGAAAAGCTGCGACTGCTCGGTCGTCGTTCGATTGCCTCCTTCTTGGACACTCGTTTCGTCTGAGAGAGAAAGAAAGGAACAGGCCCCTCCCCTCTCTTCTCTCTTCCCTTTCCCCCACCTTCCTCTCCCGAATGGGAGAAAGCGGCGCGATGAAGCCCGCCGTGTCCTCCAAGAAGGACGCACTGGCGCCGTTCGTGATCCTCATGACCGCCTACCTCTCGCTCAACTCCGTCCTTAACTTGTCCAACAAGTATGCGCTGGTAAGAGGGGTTTCTGGCCCGTTTCCCCCTGTCGCGGAGCGACCTCGGGGATAGAGGCACTCTTGCTGCGGGAAAGGAAGGCGGAGGAATTCCGCGGAGCCAGTGCGAGAAGGAGAAAGAGAGAAAACGTCAATTGGCGGTCGCGACTCAGTTTTTTTCTTTTCGTTGCTTCGTCCTTTGTTCTTCGAGAGCTCTCTTCGCTCCATTCGCCCACGCCCTTTCCCACGCTGGCCGAGGCACGATTGCTGTTCCTTCGCCAGCCAGGAGCCAGAGGCTTGGGATCCTTCTCTTCTCTCCGTGCAAATGGAGCGGAGAAAAGAGAGAAGGCGGTGTGGCGGAGGCGTCGATTTGGGTCTCGAGTTTTTTTTTGAAAGAATCGAGCAGGGGCGCAGCTTGTCGCTGCCTCTTTTCTCCAAACCTCGACCCCGACCTCCCTCCCTTTCTCACGTTTCCCCAACCTCGACGCAACAACAAAAAAAAACTCTCTCCCAGGGAATGTACGGCTTCCGCTTCCCGCTGCTCCTCACCTCGTGCCACATGCTCTTCTCCCTCCTGGCCCTTGCCCCCTTCATGCTCCGCAAGTCGCTGATGCCCCTGCACCGCGAGACCTGGGGCCGGCAGTGGAGGGGCTTTGTCGCGATCGGCCTCTTCATGGCGCTCAACATCTCGCTCAACAACTCGAGTCTGGTCGAGATGACGCTG
>ERZ888423.3249-NODE-3249-length-10944-cov-4.613004_pt1 | contig 10944 bp, 9 predicted proteins | sample MGYA00520523_ERZ888423 | MGnify/ENA primary metagenome ERZ888423 (study PRJEB32303, sample SAMEA104408611) | aquatic metagenome | biome: Brackish water; feature: Pelagic; material: water | place: Baltic Sea | collected 2014-06-08T10:24:00 | depth 30,27 m ...
GCAAGCGCAAGCCATGAAAACTGCGCTCGATCAAGGTGCAGCCCCCGACAGCCTGACCCCACCGCTGCAAAACCTGCCTGCGGTGCGCCGCGATGAAGGTGCGGGCCAGATCCCCCAAATGCTGGTGCAGGCGGGCTTTGGTATGAACACGGGCGAGGTTCAGGTGATTGATGACGGCCAGCGCGTGCATGTGCTGCGGTTGGGCGCAATTCTGCCCGCGCCCCTGCCGCCGGCCGAGGGCAGCGCCGCCGCCGACCTGCGCCGCCGCATTGAAAGCCAGATGGCACAGGGTGTGGCCCAAGATGTCTTTGGGCTTTTCTCGACGGCGGTGCAAAACCAAGCGGGCATTTCGCTCGATCAAGCGGCGATCAATGCCGTGCATGCCCAGTTCCCGTAATTTTTGCGTATCGGAGACCGCGCCGTGGTGCTGACACCTTCGTTTGAAACCTTTGAGGCAGGCTGGGCGCGCGGCGAAAATCAGGTCGTCTATACGCGCCTTGCCGCCGATCTGGATACGCCCGTTTCGTTGATGCTGAAACTGGCCGAAGCGCGCAAAGACAGCTTTATGCTCGAGTCGGTGACCGGCGGCGAGGTGCGTGGCCGCTATTCGGTGGTGGGCATGAAGCCTGACCTGATCTGGCAATGTCACGGCACCCAAAGCGCCATCAACCGCGAAGCGCGCTTTGATCCCGCCGCCTTTACCCCACTGCCCGGCCACCCATTGGAAACACTGCGCGCCTTATTGGCCGAAAGCCGGATTGATTTGCCCGATGATCTGCCGCCGATTGCAGCCGGGCTTTTTGGCTATCTGGGCTATGATATGATCCGGTTGGTGGAACATCTGCCCAACGTCAACCCTGATCCGCTGGGCCTGCCCGATGCGGTCATGTTGCGCCCCTCGGTGGTGGCGGTGCTTGATGGTGTTAAGGGCGAGGTGACGCTGGTATCGCCCGCATGGGCCAGTTCTGGCCTGTCGGCGCGGGCGGCCTATGCACAAGCAGCCGAACGGGTGATGGATGCGCTGCGCGATCTGGATCGTCAGGTGCCAGGCCGGGCCCGTGATCTGGGCGATGCCACCCCAGTCGCCGAGCCGGTATCGAATTTCACCAAAGACGCCTACAAGGCCGCCGTGGAACGTGCCAAAGATTATATCCGGGCCGGTGACATCTTTCAGGTGGTCCCCGCCCAGCGTTGGACCCAAGATTTTCCGCTGCCCCCCTTTGCCCTTTATCGCAGCCTGCGTCGCACCAACCCGTCGCCTTTTTTGTTCTTTTTCAATTTTGGCGGCTTTCAGGTCATTGGCGCCAGCCCGGAAATTTTGGTGCGCCTGCGTGATGGTGAGGTAACAATTCGCCCGATCGCTGGCACAAGACCCCGTGGCGCAACCCCCGACGAAGACCGCGCACATGAGGCAGATTTGCTCGCCGACGCAAAAGAACGCGCCGAACATCTGATGTTGCTTGATTTGGGGCGCAATGATGTGGGCCGAGTGTCAAAAGTGGGCACAGTGCACCCAACAGAGACGTTCATCATTGAGCGCTATAGCCATGTGATGCACATTGTGTCGAACGTGGTGGGCGAATTAAAAGACGGTGAAGACGCACTGTCAGCCCTGCTGGCGGGCCTGCCTGCAGGCACGGTTTCAGGATCGCCCAAAGTGCGCGCCATGGAAATCATTGATGAATTAGAGCCCGAGAAACGTGGCGTCTATGGTGGTGGTGTTGGCTATTTCGCCGCAAATGGCGAGATGGATATGTGCATCGCGCTGCGAACTGCGGTGTTAAAGGACGAAAAGCTTTATGTCCAAGCCGGGGGCGGCGTGGTTTATGACAGCGACCCCGAGGCCGAATGGCAGGAAACCGTGAACAAATCACGCGCGCTGCGCCGGGCAGCGGCCGATGCGGGGCTGTTTGCACGCCCCAGCAATTTCTAACCCCAGAAAATTCTAACCCACGGCAATTTCTAACCCACGGCGTCTTGCCCCACGACTGCCCATTCGACTGCCCATTCGGCTGCCCACTGGTTTACCAAGTGGGCAGCCAGTCAAAACTGGCCTTTGGGATAAAAGGACCTAGTTTTTGTTTGGCCATCAGCTTTCAGCAATAAGGAACGCACCATGGATCGTCGCGGGTTTATCATATCATCATGTGCTGTTCTGCTCAGCCCTACTGAAACATTTTCAGAAACATTTGCGGCAAAAGAGACGCTGGCGCGGCTTCACGCAAACGTGATCTTTCTGCGCCATGCCCTAGCGCCGGGATTTGGTGACCCTGATAATTTTCGGCTGGACGACTGTGACACCCAGCGCAATCTCAGCGCAGCCGGGCGCGATCAAGCCGTTGCAATCGGCCAAAACATGACCCGCGCCGGGTTGGTTTTTGATGCTGTTTATTCAAGCCAGTGGTGTCGGTGCTTGGAAACGGCAGAACTGCTGGGGTTGGGCAAAGTGCAGGCGTTTGCTGGATTAAACTCATTTTTTCAAGGCCATGCCCAGCGCAGCCAAACCTTGCCCGCGCTGCAAGCCAAGCTGGCTGGTCTGCCTGTGGATGGGCTGAGCTTGATGGTCACACACCAGGTTGTCATTCAAGCCATCACACGTCTGGGCGTGGGCTCAGGCGAGGCGGTGGCGCTTAACACCACCACTGGGCATGCAGAAGCGCTTGCCTTGGGCTGATAGTGCCGCCCCAGCAGCTGTTCATCTGGATAAAATTCAAGGGGTCATGACGCAAATTTGACAATGATCCGCCGGTCGCGCGGGCCGTATCAACTAAGCCAATCCTGGCACTGATTGAATGGGAGCGACATCGATGATCCGCAGAACTTTTCTTGCACTGACCACCGCTATGGCCCTTTCTGCGCCGGCATTTGCTGCCGACAAAGACATTGTTGATACCGCCATTGATGCGGGCAGCTTTACCACACTTGTGGCTGCCGTTCAGGCCGCAGGTCTCGTGGATACCTTGAAGAGCGAGGGCCCCTTTACGGTTTTCGCGCCGACAGACGCAGCCTTTGCAGCCCTGCCAGCTGGCACGGTTGAAGACCTGCTCAAGCCCGAAAACAAAGACAAGCTGGTTAGCATTCTAACCTATCACGTGCTGCCTGGAAAAGTGATGTCAGGGGATCTGAGCGAGGGGCTGAAAGCCGCAACCGTTCAGGGCTCAGAAGTCACAGTGACGCTGGCAGATGGCGCCAAAGTTGATGGGGCCACCATCAGCGCAGCCGACATCGCCGCAAGCAATGGCGTCATTCATGTGATTGACGCAGTTATCCTGCCAGCCATGTAAATTGGTCTATCGGACCTGCTGATCAAAGGGGCGCGGCGACGTGCCCCTTTTTGTATGAATTTCCAAAGTTCAGATGCCCACACTAGCGCCGCAACAACACCGCCGATATCGGCGCCAGCGCCAATTGCCCGGCCCAATCACCCGCAAGCCACTGCCCCAACGCCGCAAGCGTCTGGGGGCTGACCCGCCCCGCCACAACGATTTGGCCCATTTGGGCAGCCTTAAAGGCTGCACGCTCAAGATACCGGGTGATCATCTCGGCGTCTTCATGGGCGGCGTCGATATCTCGAAACACGACCGCCGCAGGAAGCGACGCCCCAAGGGCAATTTCATGGGCGGCATTGATCCGGCCATCAAATGTCACCAGTGCGGCCCCGGCACTGCCCAAACCTTGGGCAATTTGTCCTGAAAGGCGACGATTGCCCTGAAACCCGCCCTGCGGCACATCCACCACCCCCAGCGCCTGTGGCACCCGCAATAAATGCCCCTGCAACAGGGAATCGATTGCGGCAAAATCAAACGCGTCGCCAAGCTTGGGCGATTGCAACAACACATCAAACCCCGCCGCCCGCCACCGCTCTGCCCGCGCGGGCGCATCGGGCCAATCAGGGTTGATCGCGACGCTCAATGGCACATTGAACTGCGCCAGTTGGTCTAGACCGATCACACCATCATCCATCAGCAAAATAGCAAAAATCGGCTTGTTTTGCGGGTTTGTAAAAGCCGTGGCCTTTTGCAAAAGCCGCGCACGCACCTGATCTGCAGTCAGAGCAGGATTTGAGGGCCTGTCAAGTTTTGACCCTGGTGGCAGCACCACCCGCCGTTCTGCCAGCGGCGCGACAGGCGGCAGTGCAGACGGCAACATGTCACCACTGCGGGAAGTCTTGGCGGAAGTGTCTGGCGTTGGGTCAGCGATCAGGCCCATATCTGGCTCTGACAAGTCCGGCATCGGCGGATCAACCAGCGTACCATCTGCAATCAACCGCGCAACATCAGCCACAGCAGGCATTTTGGGCGTGGCAGGGTATTGCCGTTCCAAAGGGGGGGCGCTGACTTGCGGCAGGCGCCCAATTGCAACATTCAGCGGTCTGGCCGTGGCTGCAGGCAGCGCCACAGGCTGGGGCGCAGCATCAGGCGGCATAGCTTTTGAAATGACAGGTTCGGGCATCGGCATGGGCTTTGGTTGGGGCAGCAGGTCAGCAGCCCCTTGCACAACATCTGACAGCGCTGCTGATGCAGGCTCTGGCGCGTTCACGGGCTCAATCACCGACGCAGCCACCGGCTCAATCACAGGCTCCGCCACGGGCTCAATCACGGGCTCAATCACAGGCTCAATCACAGGCTCCGCCACGGGCTCAATCACGGGCTCAGCCACGGGGGCGATCGCGCCAAGAACTGGCACCGACAAGCTTGGGCGCGGCACGTCTCTGTCCGGCAGCGGCAACAGCACCGAGGCCAGTCCCAAACCGATGACAGACACCATCGCGCCTTGCAGCGCGCCCCCCAACAGACCAGATCCCCGTTTCGTTGCCAAACCCATCCCCATTGCAGCCTGCGGCCCTGTCAAATGACCTTCTGCCCTTGACCATGCCCCCGAATTCCGACCACATAAAGCCAGATCGGGCCTCACAGCCCCAGCACCACCTTAACGTGCAATTCCGACCCCGAAAGACGAAAGTTTGCCCCATGCTGCTGCTGATAGATAATTATGACAGCTTTACCTATAACCTTGTGCATTATTTTGGCGAATTGGGGGCCGATGTTGTGGTGCGGCGCAATGATGCGCTGAGCGTTGAAGATGCCATGGCGCTCTGCCCATCGGCCATCGTGCTGTCACCGGGGCCGTGCGATCCAGAGCAAGCAGGGATTTGCCTTGATTTGACAGCGGCAGCGGCGGCAGCGAAACTGCCTTTGCTGGGCGTGTGTCTGGGCCACCAAACCATCGGACAGGCATTTGGCGGCAAAGTCGTGCGCTGCCATGAAATCGTTCATGGCAAGCTTGGCCAAATTCATCACAGCGGGCTGGGGGTCTTTGCAGGGCTGCCATCGCCCTTTGCAGCCACTCGCTATCACTCGCTAATCGTAGAACGCGCCAGCTTGCCCGATTGCCTTGAAGTGACCGCCGCCTTGGAAGACGGCACCATCATGGGCCTACGTCACCGATCGCTGCCAATCGAGGGGGTGCAATTTCACCCCGAAAGTATCGCATCTGAACACGGACATGCGTTGCTGAAAAACTTCTTGGACACCGCGCGGGTACCTGCATGAGCGATGCCCTGAAACCACTGATTGCCGCCGCTTGCGAACGCGCGCTGACCGGGGCCGAGGCCGAAGCCGCGTTTGAGCTGCTGTTCAAAGGCGAAGCGACACCCGCACAAATGGGCGGATTTTTGATGGCGCTGCGCACGCGGGGCGAAAGCGTGGCCGAATATGCCGCGGCTGCCCGTGTGATGCGCGCGCGCTGCAACCGCGTCGACGCCCCCGAGGGCGCTATGGATATCGTGGGCACCGGTGGCGACGGTAAGGGAACGCTGAATATTTCAACCGCCAGCGCCTTTGTGGTGGCGGGCGCAGGTGTGGTGGTGGCCAAACACGGCAATCGCAATCTCAGCTCAAAATCAGGTGCGGCGGATGCGTTAAGCGAAATGGGGCTGAACGTGATGCTGCCCGCCGATCGGGTAAGCGCAATTTTGGCGCAGGTGGGCATTGCCTTTATGATGGCCCCCATGCACCACCCAGCGATGCGCCACGTCATGCCCACCCGCACTGAATTGGGCACACGCACCATTTTCAACATCTTGGGCCCTCTGACCAACCCCGCGGGCGTCAAGCGCCAGTTGACTGGCGCTTTTTCGCCCAGCCTGATCCGCCCAATGGCCGAAACGCTGGCCACACTTGGCGCGGAAAAAGCATGGCTGGTGCATGGCGGCGATGGTACGGACGAGCTGTCGATTTGTGCCAGCAGCAAAGTGGCCGCATTGGAAAACGGCGTGATCCGCGAATTTGATTTGCACCCGGACGAGGCAGGACTGCCGGTGCATCCCTTTGCCGATATCATGGGCGGCAGCCCAGCCGAGAATGCGCACGCCTTTCGGGCGCTTTTGGCAGGGGCCAAGGGTGCCTATCGTGATGCGGTGCTGCTCAACAGCGCGGCGGCCCTGATGGTGGCCGATCGCGTTACCACCCTGCCCGACGGCGTTGCGATGGCCCGCGAAAGCATTGACAGCGGCGCCGCCGATGCCAAGTTGCGCGCACTGGTCACCGCGACCCAATCCGCAAACTGAGCCCCGGCAAGATCCATGATCATTTTAAAAATCCTCCGCCGTGCCGAATGGGATGCTTTTTCAGCCAAGGGCGAAACCAACGGCGCCCCTGTTGATTTGGCCGATGGCTACATTCATTTCTCAACCCCAGAACAGGCCGCAGAGACCGCAGCCAAACATTTTGCCGGTGCCCCCGATCTGATATTGGTGGGGGTTGACCCGCAGGCGTTAGGGGATGCGCTGAAATGGGAACCCTCTCGTGGCGGGGCACTTTTCCCGCATCTTTATCGCGCGCTGCGCATGGCGGATGTTCTGTGGCACCGTCCGCTGCCTTTGGGCCCCGATGGGCATATTTTTCCCAAGGATACGCAATGACCCTGCTGGAACGGATTGGCCTTGGCCTTTTGCATCAGTTTGACCCAGAGCGCGCGCATCATCTGGCGATCATGGCCCTGCGCACGGGTCTGACACCCGCGCCCGGGCCCGTCACATCATCACGCTTGGCCTGCACGCTGGCGGGGATGTCGCTGCCAAATCCAGTGGGATTGGCCGCCGGGTTTGATAAGAATGCAGTGGCCGTCGCAGCGTTATCACGCGCTGGATTTGGATTTTTGGAAGTGGGTGCGGCCACGCCACGCCCGCAGCCTGGCAACCCGCGACCGCGTGTCTTTCGGCTGCAACAAGATCAGGCCGTGATCAATCGCTTTGGCTTTAACAACGATGGCGCTGCGGCGATAGCCGCGCGGCTGGCCCAGCGGCCAAGCAGTGTGCCAGTGGGGCTGAACCTTGGTGCCAATAAAGACAGCGTGGATCGCGCCGCTGATTTCGCCCAAGTGCTGCAAACCTGCGGGCAGCATGTTGATTTTGCAACCGTCAACGTGTCATCGCCAAATACCGAACGCCTGCGCGATTTGCAGGGCAAGGCTGCGCTGTCGGGGCTGTTAGAGGGGGTTATGGCCGTGCAGGGCCAGCTGCCAAAACCCATTCCGATTTTTCTAAAAATCGCCCCAGATCTGAGCGATGCCGATCTGGCAGATGTGGCCGAGGTGGCCGTGGACGCGCGCCTGTCAGGGATTATTGCCACAAACACAACGCTTGATCGCACCGGCCTGCATGGGCCCCATGCTGCCCAAGCGGGTGGGCTGTCAGGTGCCCCCCTTTTTTACAGGGCCACACAGGTTTTGGCCCGCTTATCGCGCGATTGTGGCCCAGATATGCCGCTGATTGGCGTGGGCGGTGTGGCCGACGCCAATCAAGCCTATGCCAAGATACAGGCTGGGGCCAGCGCGGTACAGATTTATACAGCAATGATTTATCACGGCCTATCAGTGGCTGTTGATATTGCCCAAGGTTTGGATCGTTTGCTGGAACGTGATGGCTTTACATCGGTGCGTGATGCGATTGGCACCGACAGAGAACACTGGTTGGGCGCAAAACCCTAAGACCGATTTGCACACGGCACTGGTTTGTGCACGCTTTCTTGACCTTGGCCGGGTTTGCGCGTATGAGACACGTGTTTGCTGCTCAGTGCAGCCCACCCGACGCCGGGACGCGCGGCGATAGCGTCCCCCCACCATACGGCCCGATGCCGTATCTTATGGACGCTCATGACAAAATTTTCTGATCTAAAGCTTGACCCTGCGGTGCTAAAAGCCATTGCAGAGGCCGGCTATGAAAGCCCTACCCCCATTCAAGAAGGTGCTATCCCACATGCGCTGGAAGGCCGCGATGTTCTTGGCATTGCGCAAACCGGCACAGGGAAAACTGCCAGCTTCGTGCTGCCAATGATCACCCTGCTGGGCAAAGGCCGGGCACGGGCGCGCATGCCGCGCAGCTTGGTTCTGGCCCCAACACGAGAATTGGCGGCACAAGTGGCCGAGAATTTCGACACCTATGCAAAACATACGAAACTGACCAAAGCCCTGCTGATCGGTGGCGTGTCTTTTGGTGAACAAGACAAGCTGATCGACCGCGGCGTTGACGTGCTGATTGCAACACCGGGCAGATTGCTTGACCATTTTGAACGCGGCAAACTGTTGCTGACCGGTGTTCAGATCATGGTGGTGGATGAGGCCGACCGTATGCTGGATATGGGGTTCATACCCGATATTGAACGCATTTTTTCGCTGACCCCCTTCACCCGGCAGACGTTTTTCTTTTCGGCCACGATGGCGCCAGAAATTGAACGGATCACCAACACGTTTTTGTCAAACCCTGCACGGGTCGAAGTGGCCCGCCAGGCGACCGCCTCGCTCACGATTGAGCAGGCGCTGATTGCGGTAAAACCCAGCCGCAAAGATGCAACATTTGCTGAAAAGCGCGATGTTTTGCGCAAACTGATCCGCGCCGAGGGTGACAGCTGCACAAATGCCATCATCTTTTGCAACCGCAAGATGGATGTGGATACAGTCGCCAAGTCTCTGAAATCTCATGGCTTTAACGCAGCCCCTATTCATGGCGATCTGGATCAATCAGTGCGCACCCGGACGCTGGAAGCGTTTCGCGATGGGTCTTTGCATCTTTTGGTCGCATCAGACGTTGCCGCACGGGGCTTGGACATTCCCGCCGTCAGCCATGTCTTTAACTTTGACGTGCCATCCCACCCCGAAGATTATGTGCACAGAATTGGGCGCACCGGGCGGGCGGGACGTAAGGGCAAGGCCTATACGATCGCAACGCCCAATGATGAGAAATATCTGACAGCCATCGAGGCGCTTATCAAAGCACCCATCCCGCGCGGCGAGACACCCGAGATTTCTGCGGCCCGCCCCAGCAGCAGCGCGCGCCAAGAGCCCAAGCCAGAGACAGCGGCAAAACCCGCGCGCTCACGCAGCATCTCGCGCAGCCGGGGCCGCGACAAAGCCAAAGATGCCGCCGTGGACGCGGAGGTGAACGTCGAGGTAGTTGCAGACGTCGCCACCACCCAAACCGCCGCCCCAGCCGCACAAACGACCACCGAGGCTGCGGCCGCTGTCGCTCCCTCAGGCCCAATCACAACGGGATCATCCAGCGACCCACGGCGTAATTCAGCAGCCCCAGCGCAACCACGCGAGCGCAGCCGGTCAAATGACCGTAGCCGCGACAACCGTGGACCACGTCGCGATGATGCGCAGATTGTGGGTATGGGCGATCACATGCCTGATTTTCTGCGACATGCCTTTGGCAGCAAAGAAACGACAAATTCAGGCGAATAAGTCGCACCATAGCATAAATTTATTGCCCTACGGTTCACCAACCGTGGGGCTTTTTTTGGTGTTATCAACACATTTTCGCAATTTTTAAGCATCAGGCAGTCGTAATTATACGGTCAAAAAACGATACCAACGTCCAGACGCTTGGCAGCCCCAATATTTATTGGAGCAAGGTAGATGTTGATACCAGCACCCATCCCGCCGTTACCTTACCCCAATGATCACCCCGGCCAATGCTGGCGAAATGATGACACAGTTACATAAAAAAAGCGCGTGACCACCAATTGGTGGCCACGCGCCTTTTTTTCACAAATGTCTGAAGTTATTCGTCGGTTAAACGACTTATCACCACAGTAACCTCAGGTTTTTTGCCGATTTCTTCCATCGTCACCTGACGAACAATGCGTTTGATCGCATCATCCATCTTGTCATCGCTGGCAAAGATGCGGGTGTCGGCTTTGTCTAAAAACGCGCCCAGTTCTTCTTCCAAAACATTGACAAGCGACGTGTTATTACGGCCGCGTTCGGCCAGGCCCATCACTTCGGCCCAAGCCTCGCCCAGCGGTGCGCCCGTTTCATCGACGATGACGGTAATCATAACATGGCCATTCATCGCCATGCGCAACCGCGCGCGGATCACACCATCCATCGCCCCCACAAGCACATTGCCATCCAAATAGACCCGCCCGGTTTCGATATATTCGACAATCTCGGGCCGTTTGCCCGTCAGATCTACGACTGTACCATTGGTAACCACCTCAGTCGCGATGCCTTTGGCCGCACCCAAACGGGCATGTTCACGCAGGTGGCGATGTTCACCATGCATGGGCAGCAGGATTTCGGGGCGCAACAAATCATGCACAGCTTCCAGATCGGGACGGTTTGCATGGCCCGACACATGATAAAGCCCGCCGTGTTCATCAACAATATTCACGCCCATTTCTGAATAGGCATTCACAACGCGCAGCACCGGGCGTTCGTTTCCGGGAATGGTCTTGGATGAAAACAGAAAAGTATCACCCTCTTTCATTTTAAGGCCCAGATATTTGCCCTGCGCCAATTGTGCCGAAGCCGCCCGGCGTTCGCCTTGCGAACCTGTGACAATCAGCATCAGATTGCCACGCGGCACTTCCAGCGCCTGTTCCGGTTTCAAAACTGGTGGAAAATCTGTGACGATCCCGGTTTGCATTGCGGTAGACAGCATCC
>ERZ888423.3251-NODE-3251-length-10941-cov-5.511299_pt1 | contig 10941 bp, 8 predicted proteins | sample MGYA00520523_ERZ888423 | MGnify/ENA primary metagenome ERZ888423 (study PRJEB32303, sample SAMEA104408611) | aquatic metagenome | biome: Brackish water; feature: Pelagic; material: water | place: Baltic Sea | collected 2014-06-08T10:24:00 | depth 30,27 m ...
TTGACCACGCTCGCACCCGTTCACCTGACCAAACACGAGGGGCTCGGCAACGACTTCCTCATCGCCGTGGCCCCGGTTCGCCCCCTCGACGCCGCCGACGCTCGGGCCTGGTGCAATCGTCGTCGAGGCATCGGGGCCGACGGCCTGATTCAGCTGGTGCCAGCCGACGAGGCTTCGCTGTCGGCGCCCCGCTGGACCATGACGCTTTGGAACGCCGATGGCAGCCGGGCCGAGATCTCGGGCAACGGGATTCGGTGCGCGGCCCAAGCGCTTGCGTGCCACCAGCAACTGGACGGTCCGGGGACCTTCGATCTCGACACCGATGCCGGACCACGCCACCTACGGGTCTCGCCGACGAACGATCCCGCAACCGTGGACGTGGTGGTCGACATGGGGCCGGCCAAGCCTGGTCCGGCCGACTCCGATGCCTGGGCCGGTCTCGGCATCGGAGTCGACCGACAGCTCGGCATCGACATGGGGAATCCACACCTGGTGGCACTGGTGGCCGACCCCGATGCCCATGACATCGCCACCGTCGGTGCCGCGGTCGAAGCCGGGTACGCCGACGGCTGCAACGTGCACCTGATCAAGGTCATCGATCGAGCCAACCTGGCGCTGCGGGTCTGGGAGCGAGGTGCCGGCGTGACCGAGGCCTGCGGTACGGGGGCCTGTGCCGCTGCCTTCGCGGCTTCGACCTGGGGGCTCGTCGATGGTCCGGTTCTGGTCCACATGCCAGGGGGTGTCGCAACCGTCGACGCATCCGGCGACACGGTGGTCCTGACCGGCCCTGCACGATGCATCGCGTCGGTGACCGTACATGGCTGAACGGCTCGATCTGGGGTGGGGCCCTTCCGACGATGCTGTCGACGATGTTGCTCTCGACGGGGATTTCGATTTCACCGAGACCGACGAGGTAACACCGGATAGCGCAACCGAGAGCCACCGGGGCGCCTTCGGGGACTTCGGTGGCGAGGAACGCGGCTTCCTCGATCGGAGCTTCCGAGAGCGCATCGTGTTGGTCGGGGTGACCCAGTCCGACCAGAGCGACGACGATACCGAGGCGTCGCTCGACGAGTTGGCGCTTCTGGTGGACACCGCCGGGGCCGACGCCTGCGATCGCATCGTGCAGCGTCGCGACCGGCCCGACCCGGCCACGTTCGTCGGCAAGGGCAAGGTCGACGAGATCCTCGAGAGTGCGCTGATGTTCGATGCCGACACGGTCGTCTTCGACGATGAGCTCTCGCCGGCTCAGCAGTTCAACCTGGAGCGCATCCTCAAGCGCACGGCGCTCGACCGGACCGCCGTCATCCTCGACATCTTCGCACAGCACGCCACCTCGGCCGAGGGCAAGACCCAGGTCGAACTGGCGCAACTCCGTTACCGGTTGCCCCGCCTGCGAGGCAAGAAGGACTTCAGCCAGCAGGGCGGCGGGATCGGCACCCGAGGTCCGGGCGAGACCCAGCTCGAAGTCGATCGGCGGCGGCTTCTCCGTCGAATGACGAAGCTCGAACGAGATCTGGCCGGGATCGCCGGCCGCCGAGCCAATCAGCGCAAGGCTCGGCAGCGGTCGCCGTATCGGACGGTGTCGATCGTCGGCTACACCAACGCCGGGAAATCGTCGCTGCTGAACGCGTTGTCGGGCTCGGACGTCAAGGCCGAAGATCGTCTGTTCGCCACCGTCGATCCGACCACTCGCAAGACACAGCTCCCCGGAGGCGAGCAGATCCTGCTCACCGACACCGTCGGGTTCGTCAAGAAGCTGCCCCATCAGCTGGTCGAAGCCTTTCGGTCGACCCTGGAGGTCGCGACCGAGGTCGACCTGCTGGTCCATGTCGTCGACGGGGCCGGCCACGACCCCGACGGTCACATCCAAGCCGTGCGCGAGGTACTCAATGGAGTCGGTGCCAACGAGGTACCGGAGCTGTTGGTGTTCAACAAGGCGGATCTGTCACCCGATGTCGAGCAATTGGTTCGACGCCACCCGGGCAGCGTCGGCGTGTCCGCGGCCACCGGCATGGGAATCGAGGAGCTTCGGGTCGCGATTGGCGACGCCCTTCGGGCCCTGTCGACGGTCTATGACCTCTTCGTTCCGTGGGCTCGGGGCGACATGCTGGCCGCCGTACACCGCGAAGGTGAAGTGTTGACCGAGATCTCCACCGACGACGGCATGCAGTTGACGGCCCGACTCGAGGAGGCCTCAGCCAAGCGACTGTCGATGTTCATCGTCGGTCCCACCACCGGAGAAGACCGATGACGCAACCGTTCGTGCCGCCGCCCTATCCCTACGACCGTCTGAACGAGATGATCGCCATCGCCGAACGTTTCGACGGTGGGGCCGTCGATCTGTCCATCGGCACCCCGTTCGATCCGCCGCCCGACGCGGTCATCGAGGCCCTCGGTCGGTCCGGGGCCGAACGGGGTTATCCGCCCTCGATCGGCACACTCGATTTTCGCCGGGCTGCGGCCCGCTGGCTGAATGATCTGACCGGGACCGAATTGGCCGAGGGTGATGTGCGGGCCACGATTGGTTCCAAGGAATTCGTTGCCGGGCTGCCGCACTGGTTGCGGCTGCGGACCCCGGAACGCGACACAATTCTCTATCCGGCGATCAGCTACCCGAGCTACGAGATGGGAGCGATCCTCGGCAACTGCCGGGCGGTGCCGGTACCGATCGACGATGCCTGGCGGATCGATCTGTCGGCCATCGATCCTGCCGACGCGGCTCGAGCGTTGTGCCTGTGGGTCAATACGCCGGGGAATCCGACCGGTGGTCTCGACGACCTCGAAGCTGCGGCCGCCTGGGGCCGGGCCAACGGCGTTCCCGTGTTCTCCGACGAGTGCTACATCGAGTTCACCTGGGACGGTCCGCCCCGATCCATCCTGGAGTACGGAACCGAGGGGCTGGTTGCCGTGCACTCGTTGTCGAAGCGGTCCAATCTGGCCGGCGCTCGGGCCGGCTTCTACGCCGGCGATGCCGAGCTGATCCACTACCTGGGAGAACTGCGCAAGCACGCCGGTTTCATGGCGCCCGGGCCGGTGCAGTCGGCCGCGGTGGTGGCGTTGTCCGACGCCGCCCATGTCGCCCAACAGCGCCAGCGCTATCGGGACCGGCTCGAACTGGTGCGGGCCATGGTCGGAGCCCTCGGTGTCGACGCACCGATGCCGGGCGGAGGGTTCTATCTCTGGGCGCCGGCGCCCGATGGCGATGCCTGGGCGTTCACCGAGCGACTGGCTCGGGAGGCCGGAGTGGTGGTGAGCCCGGGCGAGTTCTACGGTCAGCAGGGGAGCGACCACGTACGTATCGCCGTGGTGCAACCCGACGAACGCTTGCACATGGCAGCGGGGCGTCTCGGTCTCTGAGTGTCGAGGTCCGGTGCCGATGCTCAGGGCGCGGCCGTGATGCGCAGGATCTGATCGTTGCCTCGACTGGTCGAGACGTAGAGCGATCCATTCGGTGCCTGATGAACGGCCCGAAGCCGGCCGTACGCGCCGTCGATGATCACATGATCGCCAAGGAATGCTCCCTCCGGACTGAAGAAGACCAATCGAAGTGTCTGGTTCTTGAGCGCAGCCAGTCCGAGACCCCCATTCCACGAGCCCCAGGACGGATCATCGAGCCAGTCGCCACCCGACAGCGCCAGGGTGGGAGATCCCGTCGACCAGGCGGGGTCGAGTGCATCGGCGAGTCTCCGGTCGGTCATGGGGACCGATTCGTCGTACCCGCTCGGCCCGACCGGGTTCCAGCCGGCATTGGCTCCGGGGATCAGCCGGTTGACCTCGTCGTCTCGGGTCGGGCCGTGCTCGACCGACCACATCTCGTCGGTGCCGGGCCGCAACGCAAGACCCTGGACGTTGCGGTGACCGTAGCTGTAGATCAGACGGGTTGCCGGATTGGCCGAACCGACGAACGGGTTGTCGGACGGAGCCCGACCGGTCGCCGCGTCTACTCGCAGGACCTTGCCGCCCAACGACGCCAGGTCCTGGGGGTTGGTGCCGACCGCGGCATCGCCGGTTCCGACATAGAGATGCCCATCGGCGCCGAATTCGAGCTGACATCCTCCGTGTCGGCCACTGACGATGGGGAGACCGCCGACCAGGGTGGAACCCCGGGTGGCGACGGTGAGCTCGTTGTCCAAGGTCCAGACCACGACCCGGATCTCCCGAGGCGCCGCGTGGCCCTGACAGACGTAGATGCGGCGGTTGCGGGCGAAGTCGGGGTCGACGGCCAGGCCCATCACGCCGGTCTCTCCCGAGATGAACGATGCGGAGAAGTCAGCGGCGAGGAGTCGGGCCGTTCCACCGGGCGGAACCACACCAAGGCGGCCCCGGCGCTCGGTGAACACGAGCGTTCCGTCCGGGAGCGACTCGATGTCCCACGGAATGGTGAGACCGGTGGCGACCACCTCGATGCGGACCGTGGGCGCCGGGGCGAACCGCCCGAGGTACTCGGGGGTTCCCATCATCGATCCGAGCAACGTCACCAACGGTTCGCCGCTCTCCAGGCGCTCGCTCCAATAGTTCAGTCCGGCGTTGTCCGGGACTCGTTGGAGCAGGGCCAGGAAGGACAGGGTCGTGAGCACGTCCCCGGATCGCAGCGCCCGATGTTCGGGCGACTCCGAGACGGCGGCCACGAAGCCGGCCAGTGATCGACGGCCCGACGCGATCTCCTCGATCCAGAAGGCGAGCCCTTCCTCGTCGGGAGCCCGCCCCAGCGACCGGCCGAACACCGCCGTCACGATGGCGTCGATGTCGGCGGCGGCGTTGAGTTCGCCGAATTCGGCTCCGGCCAGCATCTGCTGAGCCAGACGGGTCAGGGACTCTCCCCGTTGCCGTCGTTCGACCCAGAATCGCAATCCCTCGAGGTCGGGCTGGCGGTCGAAGATCGACCGGTACAGGCGGACCACGGGTGCCGTCGTGCCACCGAATTCCTCGGAGGTCAACAGCTGCTCGATCAGTGCTGCCGGCGGCACCCCGGACCGGAGTCGTCGCGACCACGATGCCAGTCCGCCCGGGTCGGCTGGTCGGGACAACACATCGCGATATGCCTGATCGACGAACCGCTCCTCGGTGGGGAACCGTCCCCCGACGTATCCGGACTGGTTCGCCGACAGCGGGGTCGCGACCGTTGCCCCCAGCAGGAGGAGTCCGAGGAGCACGGCGGTGACGGCCTTCATGGGCGGCAACGGTAATCTCGATCCATGACCGACTTGCTCGCGGCCACGGCCGACCTGGTTGACCGAATGTCGGTGTCGTTCGAGGAAGGGCCATTCGTCGACTGGCTCGAGACCGAACTGGCGCCCCTGGCCCATCTCGAGGTGACCCGCATTGGTGACAATCTCGTTGCTCGCACCGATCTGGGACGGCCCCAACGATTGCTCCTGGTCGGCCACACCGACACCGTGCCGGTCAACGACAATGGCCAGGCCCGGATCGAGGGCGACACGCTGTGGGGAGTCGGCTCGGCCGACATGAAGGGCGGTCTCGCCTGCTTTCTCGACGTGGCGCGTCAGGTGACCGAACCCCGGGTCGATCTGACCTTTGTGTTCTATGCCCGAGAAGAGGTGGCCCAGGAACACAACGGGCTGTTGGAGATCCATCGAGAGCGGCCCGATCTGCTGGTCGGCGACTGTGCCATTCTGGGCGAGCCGACCGATGGCGCCATCGAAGCCGGATGCCAGGGGGCGATGCGATTCGAGGTCACGTTGGCCGGGGCCCGAGCACACACCGCCCGGCCCTGGATGGGTCGCAATGCGGTCCATCGCCTGGCACCCATCCTGAATGTGCTGGCTGCCTACGAGGCACGGACGCCGACCATCGATGGCTGCACCTATCGTGAGTCGCTCCAGGCCGTGTTCGTCGAGGGCGGGGTGTCGGGCAACGTGGTGCCCGATCGAGCCGTCCTACGGATCCATCATCGGTACGCACCCGATCGCACGCCGGGCGAGGCCGAAGCCTTCGTTCGCACTCTCCTGGCCCCGCACACCGATGGCCACGATCGCATCGAGGTGGTCGATCATTCCGAGGCCTGTCCGCCGTCGCTGACCCATCCGCTGCTCCAGGAACTGATCAACGACAACGATCTGGCGGTGACGGCCAAACTCGGTTGGACCGATGTCGCCCGCTTCGCCAGCTTCGGGATCCCGGCCACCAACTTCGGCTCGGGGGATGCAACGGTTGCTCATACCCAAGGCGAGCACCTGCATCGCGACTCGATCGAACGCACGCATCGAGCCCTGTTGCGCCTGGTGTCCTGAGCCGAGCAGAAACTCGGTGTCAGTCCCGCAGATCGATCTCCCGCATGAGAAAGAGTTTCGCCGTGCTCGGGGGCTCGGCATTCTGCAGCGCTTCGACGTGCTTCAGGGCTTCGTCGACCCCGTGGAAGGCGCGATGGTGCTTGGTTCCGGTGTGGTCGATGGATACGACCAGACAGGGGACATCGGGTTCGACCTGGGGGGCCGTGACCTGATCCTCGGTCGTCTCGTGGGCTCGTGTTGCTGATTCCGCCAGTGACATGGAAGAAATGATCGTCGCTCGGGAGATGTGATGGTGGGATACTTCGTGGCAATGGCGGCCGACGAACAATCCGAGCTTGCCGCCGAGCAGGCGTGGCTGGACCATGCGGCCGCCTGTCTGGCCACGATGGTGACGACGGCCGCCGCCACTCGTCGGATCATCGACCGGGCGGTCGAGCAGGAGCGGACGGCCGACGCCCGTGTCGCCCAGCGCCAGGTCGCCAGGCGACAGCACGATCTCCAGATCGGCTCGGGCCCCCTCTGTTTCGGGCGCATCGAGACCGAGGGACCGGCGCCCACCCGCCCGGGCGAGCGCTGGTATGTGGGTCGCCGCCACATCGAGGACGACAACGGTGAGCCGGTGGTGGTCGATTGGCGAGCGCCGGTCTCGGTCCCCTTCTACCGGGCGACGGGTGTGGATCCTTGCGGGCTCGTGCATCGCCGTAGGTTCAGCATCGATGCCGGACGGGTGCTCGCACTGTTCGACGAGGACCTGACCGACCCCGAGAGCGGAAGCGCAGGAGGCCTCCCTGATCCGCTGCTGGCCGAACTCGGTCGGTCCCGAACCGGGCAGATGCGCGACATCGTCGCCACCATCGCGGCCGAGCAGGACCGCGTCATCCGGGCCGATCTCGACGAGCTGTTGATCGTGCAGGGCGGCCCTGGCACCGGCAAGACCGCGGTCGGTCTGCATCGCGCCGCCTTCCTCCTGTTCGGTCACCGAGCCGAGCTGACCGAGTCCAAGGTGCTGGTGGTCGGTCCCAACCCGCTCTTCCTGCGCTACATCTCCGACGTTCTGCCTTCGCTGGGCGAGAGCTCCGTGGTGCAGACCACGGCCGAACGACTCCTGGCCGGCCGGTTTCCCGTGCGAGGAACCGACCGCGACGACGTGCTCGCCATCAAGGGAAGCCTGCGCATGGCGACCGTCATCGCCAACGCCATCGCAGCTCGGATCTCGGTGCCGGCCGAGGGCATCGAACTGCGTGCCGGTCTGAGCGTGGTGCGGTTCGATCAGGCTGGGTTGTCCCGGCTCCAGGCAACGGCACTCGAGCGCTCGTTGCCCTCGAACGACGGACGCGAAGTGTTCCGACAGCTCGTGCTCCAGGAGGCATGGCGACGCCACGCCGAACGGCCGGGAGTGGATCCCGGGTCGCAACCTTCGTTCGTTGCCGCCGTGCGCAACGACCCCCGATTCACCAAGGAGTTCGATCGCATGTGGCCGACGTTGGCAGCGCCAGCCGTCCTTCGTGACCTCTTCGGATCGCCGAAACGACTGGCCGTCGCGGCCGAGGGGATCTTGGATCCCGAGGAGCAGGCATTGATCCGGCGCAAGCCGGCCAAGAAGTCGTCCGACGAACCATGGACCAGCGGTGACATGGCCCTGCTCGACGAGGCCGGGACGCGTACCTCGGGGGTGCCCGTGGTCTATGGCCACGTCGTGGTCGATGAAGCCCAGGATCACTCGGCGATGACGCTCCGGATGCTGGGCCGCCGGGCCCGACGCGGATCGATGACAGTGCTCGGAGATCTGGCCCAGGCCACCAGCCCGGTCGCCGTCGGTTCGTGGGAGGCAGCCCTGGACGCTCTCACCGGCGACCGCAGCATCGAGGCCCGGAGGGTCGAACTGACCGTCGGCTATCGGGTGCCGGCATTGGTGCTGGACTTCGCCAACCGACTGTTGCCACAGGCCGCACCCGAGGTGACCCCTGCCCGCTCGATCCGGCCCGGCGGAGCGCCACCACAGATCATCCGAGTCGAGCCCGGCCCCGAAGGTCACGAGCTGGGACGAGCCGTTGTTGCCGAGTTGGCGGTGCTGCGCGACCAGACGACCAGCGTGGCTGTTGTCGGCGTCGACGCCGATCTCGACCGCGTGGCACGGGCCCTGGACGAGGCCCAGGTTCCCAACGAGCGTGTCGGGAGGTCGGGTCTGCCGGGACCCGATGCGGTGGCCCTCGTCGATCCCGAAGGGGTGAAGGGCCTGGAGTTCGACGCGGTCCTGGTACTGGAACCAGCGGCGATTGTTTCCACCACCAACGGACTGCGGCGGCTCTATGTCAGTCTGACCCGAGCCGTGCAACACTTGGTCATCGTGCACAGCCTCGACTTGCCGCCTTCCCTCGACTTGCCGCCTTCCCTCGACCTGCCGTCGATCGATGATGCGATCGATGGCCAGGGGTCGGTCTGATGCTGGGTTTCCTCCACACCTCGCCCCTTCACGTCGCTGTCTTCGAGGATCTGGTGGCCGAGCTGGCACCAGGCTCGTCCACGGTGACCGTGGTGTCCGAAGCGTTGCTCGAACGAGCCCGCGCCTTCGGCCCCGATCATGCCGAGGTCCGGGCCGGGCTGGGGTTCCGGCTCGGCGAGCTGTCGACGGCTGGGGCCTCGATCGTGGTGTGCACCTGTTCGAGCCTTGGCGCCGCAGCCGAGGATCTCGGCAAGCGGGTGGGACTGCACGTGGTGCGCGTCGATCGTGCCATGGCCGAGGCGGCGGTGGCCTACGGCGGGCCCATCGTGGTGTTGGCTGCGTTGGAGGCTGCCCTGGTCTCCACACAGGAGCTCTTGGCCCAGGTGGCCGATCGTCGTCGACCGACGATCGTGGGTCGGCTGGTCGATGGTGCATGGGACCTCTATCGAAGCGGCGACATCGATGGCTATCACCGGCGGATCGCCGAGGAGATCACGACCGAGGCCTCCCATGCCGAGGTGCTCGTCCTGGGGCAGGCGTCCATGGCGCCGGCGGCCGAACTGGTCAGGTTGGACCTACCCGTCCTGACCAGCCCTCGTCTCGCCGTCGAGGCCGGTCTGGCCATCGTCAACGCCCCGGAGTGAGATTCAGACCGAGCGTTCGTGCTGGGAGGTCCGGTCGTGATCGCTGAAGGTCTTGGAGGTCATCCGGCTCCGCAGCCACAAACTGATCGGCCATGACGCCCGGCCGGTGGCGGCCCGGAACCTTCTGGCATCGAGCGGCTGGCTGGTGAACACGTGCAGGTCGTTGTTGGAGTACAGCCGGACCGACAGACGCCGGGCAATCTCCTCCAGGGTCGGACGTTGGTAGAAGCTGATGTGCTGACCGGTCTCGGGAACGTAGTACCACCAGTCGTCGGGACGGGGAGCTGGCCCCTGGAAGAGCTCGGTGGACAGGATGACCGTGTGGTTGGTGGTCGTATCCAGCGCGTCCGACAGGAACGAGATCGGATCCTCGACGTGTTCCAGGACCTCGAACGCCGTGACCGCCGCCGGGATGCAGGGCATCGACTCCCGTTCGAATCCAGCGGCGAAGAGGTTCTGGCAGTAGTCGTCGTGCCAGTAGAAGTCGAACCCTGCGTCGCGCATCATCCGGGTCAACAACCCGTACCCACCGGCGGAGTCGAGGTAGACGGCCTCCGGGTCGAAGCAGAGGTGGATGAGGGCCGAGAGTTTGCGGGCGATGGAGGCGTTGCGCACGAGGATGCCGGTGTCCTCGGTGGCGATGGGCGAACTGTAGGCCTCGTCCAACCAGTGGGGCGTCTCGGTCTGCAACAGGCCACAGTTCGGGCACTGGAAATAGGTGACCTCGTGACGGTGCAGTACCTGTTGGGTGAACCGAGCCGTCATGGCACTGGCGCACACCGGGCAGATCTTGTGATCGAGATCCATGTGCTCTCTGTCGGCGCCTGCGCCCCCGATTGAAGTGGCCCCGCCAGGTGGCGACCGGGCCGGGTGCATTGCCGGAAGGGTTCACGGCTCGATCCTCGGGTCCGATAGGAACGGGCCCTGTACTTCCGCTGTTCGAGGTCCCTCGTGAAGATCGTCATCAATGCGCTCTTGGAAGGTGGCCGAGCCGGCGGTGTGCAGAACGGCATCGTCGTCCTTGCTCGGGCGCTGTCCTCGGTCGATCTCGGTGACCACCAGGTCGGCTTCCTGACCCTCGAGGGCCATGACGACTGGCTGCGCAGCAACGTCGGATCCTCTGATCTGGTGACCCACCCCATCGAACGAGGCGCGACCCGCACCACGGCCAACCAACTTCGTCGTTGGCGGGCAGGGCGCCAGATCGAACAGGGTGCCATCTGGCTCCGCGACGTCGTCGGCCGACCCGAGTCCGGTACCGGACACTTCGAGGCCCTGGGGGCCGATGTTGCGCACTTCCCGTATCAGCGGGCCGAACTCTCGACCGTGCCGACGGTCTATCAGCCGTGGGATCTGCAGCATCGGCATCTGCCCCACCTGTTCTCGAAAGCGTCGGCCCGCTACCGCGACCGCCTCTATCGGGCCTACTGCCAGGCGGCCGCCGTGGTTGTGGTGCCCACCGGGTTCGTACGAGACGACGTGATCGCCAGTTACGGCCTGGAGCCGAACAAGGTGGTGGTCATCGCGCCGTATGTGGCAACGGCTGCGACCGGCATGGCCGACGCACGGTCGGCCGGTTCTGTGTCGGCCGGTTCTGTGT
>ERZ888423.3253-NODE-3253-length-10936-cov-6.185645_pt1 | contig 10936 bp, 13 predicted proteins | sample MGYA00520523_ERZ888423 | MGnify/ENA primary metagenome ERZ888423 (study PRJEB32303, sample SAMEA104408611) | aquatic metagenome | biome: Brackish water; feature: Pelagic; material: water | place: Baltic Sea | collected 2014-06-08T10:24:00 | depth 30,27 m ...
CCCCAAAACCCCAAAACCCCGGCAATTTGAAATAAAATTCTATTCTTGAAACACTATTTTTCAATTCATAAATTTTTGTTCTTTTTCATTTTTGAATTTAAATTAATTAGTTATTTACATAGAGTTAAATCTTCAAAGAAGAACCAACCCAATGAGTTTTAAATAGATACGAACGTATCAACCCAAGAATAACAATATCGACCACATGTCTTGTGGGGCTTCTCCTGGAAGCTCTTCAAGATTGAGTCGTAAACACACTGATCACAGACCTTTTAGGTCATTTGGAAGTTAAACCTTCTTAATTGTCCTTCTTCTGTGTTTCAATTTTATTGGCACTGCATCTGCTGGTAAGTTACAAAAATACTTTTTTATATCTCTCTTCTTCAATTTGGCGAAGATACTTGGCTGTTTTAAACATCTAGTGGGTTTGTACTAACAAAGCTTTGTAATATCCTTTTGAAATACAAAACTCAGCTTAATTTGAAATTTGATTAATGCGAACGTTTGATTAATCTCTTGTTTTTTTTTATATAGAAGATAGAATGGAAGCAACAGCAATTTTAGGAAGCCAATAGATCAATGCAAAGACCTATTTGCAGATTAAAGGTTCTTTCCATGGAACAGGTTTTGAAATTAAGGCTGGTGACTGTTTCGTTATTAGTAGACCAAATCCTTACCTCAACTCCCTCGTCGAGTGGAAAAAGGGTGGCGGTAGTGAAACCGACTTCTACAGCGCCTTTGGACCAGTTACCACATTCACCTTTGATGGTACACCAGCTCCAGACGCTGAGGTCAAGAAAGAGTCCAACAGTCAGATTAAGATTACAGTTAAAGCAGGAGTAGCTGCGGGAACCACTTCGTTTGATTATAAGATCAATTCGATCGTGAATCCATATTCCTAGATTTAGAATAACGTAATCGATGTTTTACACTATCCTAACTGCGTCACTACAGGTGCAGCAACTATATACAAAGCAGGTAATTATAAACCTAATTTGGGAAGTGTTTTTTTGCCAATGACAACTGCAATGACAAAGCCCGCTGCTTCGATTAGTCCTGCATCAACTACTAAGAACATGGTAGGTACATAGGATGGAAACTTAGATATATCATGGACCCCTGGAATTGAACTACCAAAATTCGGAGGGTAGCTAGAAATTTATCTTCCATATTGGTATGACGCAGTATCACCAGATAAATCTTAGACTGTATTTAGTGCTATCCCATCAGCTGTGTGCTCAAGTGGCGTATTACCAACTGGATCCACAAAATAAGAGACCAAATAAGAATTATTAAAACACGTTTTCTTCTTCCAAGGGTTTACAGGTACAGCTGGAACAAAAGTTACTCTTACGTGTACAAACTACTAAAACCCTCTTTACGATTCACCTCTAGTAGGACCTTTCGAAATAAGAGTGTTAGATCAGGAAATCTCAGCTAATCCAATCACTATTTATCCATAATTTACTCTTGATGCTAGTCCTTTGGTTCCTCAACAATCTGGTCAAGCTTTAAATTTCGATCTTTATGAAGGAACTTCTGGAACTCCTTCGACAACTATACCCATTTAGACTTCTTCAGCAGTCGCTATTACTCTATACATGGGCAAGCTACCAGTTGACGCAACTGGCTGTTGGGTCAAGTATACCTTCCCAGATGATTTCGTCCTCCCAAGCGATCCTCTTTTCCTCTATTAGGGTTCGGGAATGATGGGAAAAAGTAATCCAAGTGCCCTGGCTACTCTGACTCCAGGAAGTGATGTCTATTACTCCTACCAGGCATCTGTCGTAAATGGGTTACCATCGCCAAGGCCTAACGAGATTGTCATCGCTGGATGTTCGACTGCAACTGGTCCTAACAAAAATGGAGTGGTTAAGTTTACTGGTATTTTAACTCCAGCAGCAGCCAAGGCAACCGGCAGTTTTAAAGTTGAAGTATATCATACATACAGTGCAGCTAAATCGACCTTTGCTGGACCCATTATAACTGCTGAAGGACTCATTAAAAAGGAGCGCTTCACAGCTGGTACAATGATTCAAGGTTCATTCGTGGCTCCAACCAGGGGTGTCCAGGCTGAAGCCTCTCACTTGGTGAGCTTTACCCTTACGAATAACTTGCCAAGTAAGAATTCAAATCCATTATACAACTCAAGAATTCTGGTCATGATGCCACGGGAAATGACCATCGAGAATGAGCAAAGTTTAGATGTCGGCTAGTAGGACAGCGTACTAGTCCAATTGAAGTTTAGACGAGACAAAACTTATAAGGACTGCTCAAATGGATAAAGAGCTTGTTATTAAATTACACACGAGAATCCCATAGACATACCAGCTGGAACTTAAATTAAGTTGATAGTTTCGGGTACTAATAACCAAGAGTCTGTAACCAAAGCTACAAATTTCTAGGTACTCACTCAACTTTATGAAGTTGCAAATAATGGTGTGTTTTACGAAATTGATGCTGGAGAGTGGCCCTCTGATTTCACCACAACTCCTGGTTCTGTCAGTACAACAACTGGCAAAGTTATGTCAGCTTCATCATGGGTGACATATGCTTCGAACGTGGAGTACACAGTCTTTTTTACCACTTACTAGTACGTTCCAAAAGGCGGTAGTCTAATGGTAAAACTACCTTAAGACTCATAAGCAGGCGAAATAGTTGAAATCCTTAGTAGCCCATAGCCTGTCACTTTTTCCGGTAGTGGTTTGACTTACAAAGGACATACTAAATCAACACTCACACTCACAGCTAGTGATAAGATCCCAAAAGGAGAATACAGTATCAAATGGAAGGGAAACAAGAATCCAAGAACCACGGCACCAAGTGGAATTTTCCAAATTGAAATTAAAGATGGTAAGGGTAATGAGGTTTCTTCAGGTCGACTCGAGACCATCCAAATGAGAGAGTCTGGAATCTTCAAGTAAATGAGCGTTACACCAAAGTCGTTGGTGGTTGGTAATGAGAACACAGATTATGACGTTGTCTTCACTGCGGCAATTCCTGTGCACGACAAGGATCAGCTACTCATCGATTTCCCAGCGGCAATCGGCGCGCCACGTGGAGGCGCAGCTCGCTGTGTGCCAACTCCTGTGAGATCAGGCAAGAGCTGCCTAACAGACGCCACCAACTGCTCGTCAGCAAGAGGCAGTATCACTGTTCAGCTCCGTACCAAACCAGGGTGCGATGGCGCTAATGAAGTCTTCGCATTCACCATTCAAGGAGTCAGAAACGCGCAGACTATGGTTCCTTCCGAGATCACGACGGCCACCCTCAGCAGCGATGCGCTGCAGGGAGTTGCAGTCTTCAAGCCAGACGCCCCAATTGTGATCACATGTACTACACCAGGCGCTCTTGACCTAGAGAAAGTCAAAGTTGAGCAAAGTTTGTACATCAAACCCGGGTCAACGAAATCTAAATGGGAAAGTGCAAGAGATTTTGGTGCTGAGGCCCTTTACACTCTTCGATTCACTCCAAAGAACCCGATTACGCAAGCGGCTTGGATCAAAGTCACCTACCCGACCAGCGTAGCCATCGAGGACGAGGCGGAGTTCGTCAAGGCTTGCTCTATTCAAACAGCTACGAGCTGTACGGGCGCTGACTGCTGCATCTTGGATGCTACGAAGAGAATAATCTGGTTCTACGGCGCGTTCATAGGTCAAGGCCAGTTTACCTCAGAAGTTGCGATGGAATTCCCGATGAGAAACCCTGTGACGAACTTCGGAGAGGTCACTCCCACAGGATACACCGCTGCACAAGCTGCAGCGTACGCCAAGGAGCAAGCTTTCCATATCGAAACATTTGATTTTGACATTGCAAAGGATTACGCCTATCTCACCGCTGCGAACTATGACGCCGCCAGTGTGAAAAAGTTTGAAACCTTCGTCAAGGCTGATCCAGCAAAATATGTCATCCATGGTATTGATGAGCTCCCAGGTAACTCAAAGAAGCCTATCCTAAAGTGCGAGGCACCTTGCTACACATGCCTGGATGCGAAGCCCACGTGGTGCACCTCTTGCTGGGGACCCGGTACACTAGACCCAGCAGATGCTACCAACAAGTTGACTTTCTTGATGACGGCGAGAAACGGTCAAGGTGCCACTTGCAAGGAGGAGTGCGACGCTGGTTCCACAACAAATGGCAACTACATCACTCCAAAGACAGCAGGTAAGGCTGACCCAAAGCGCAAATACGGCGTCTGCACTGCTTGCGATATTCCATGCGGCACATGCAAGGGATAAGGTGGATGGGACAGTGTAAAGAAGGATACTGGTATATGTGTAACATGCTCAGCAGAATTCCCATATGCAGTAAAGAACGAGAAGACGTGTTTCGTGAGCTGCCCCTCAGGATACTATGAAGTCAAAAACGAATTCGGTCAGCCAGTGATCGGAAAAGAAGAATGCGCACGCTGCAAAGCGCCTTGCTTGAGTTGCATCGACACTGCCACTTAGTGCTAGAGCTGTGCACAGGGCAAGTTCTTCCCAGAGGCCTGGGATGATGTGGAGAATGTCGACATGTATGTGCTGAATTCTGCCGGTATGGCTAAAATGGACCAGTGCTGGAATACACCTACCAGCATCCCTGTGGATCCCAAAACAAAATTGCCCATGACCGCGGTGGAAAAAGTAGATTTCAGATTGAATAAATGCTGGAGTCTAATGTCAACCCCAAAGCTTAAGACGACCGAACTAGCGTTCATCCAACAAAGCTGGGACAAAGACAAGGTTGACCTCAATGAATTCTTCGCGATGAAAGTGCTGACCCCAACGAATGGCAAGACGAAGCCAACAATCAAGACCAAGTCGGGCTTAAGAGAGCCAACAGCGGCAGTAATCAAACTGACTGCAACGACAACGTACCTTGATCTCTACAAGGCTCAGTACGCCTACTATAAGAAGGAGGCGCTCTTCCCAAAGCAATCACTTCAGAGAGATCGTTCACTGAGCGGAAACGCTGGTCAATGCCTAGCTTTCTGCAACGATGGCTTCGCCTCCGTTAGTGGTGTCTGCCAGCCATGTGTTGAACCATGTGCAACATGCAGACACGAGGTACAGAGATGCCTCACTTGTGACCAAAATCAACCTTAGATGTATAGATTCGGTCGATCGTGCTACAGAGTGTGCCCAAGAGGTACAATTGCTGACGAGTCCGACCCAAAGGATAAGAAGTGCCTCAATTGCGAAAGTGGTTGCGTCACCTGCAGCAAGCAAGATCAATCAAAATGCCTGAAGTGTGAAACCAACCCTCTTCTGTTCCTGCACAACGAAAAGTGTGTTGCTCAATGCCCTCCCAAGTGGCGACCAGCACTCTTCGAGAATGAATGTGTTGAAGAGACTGAAGTGCCAGTCATCTACTTCCCTTTGATGATCATGACCCTCCTGATGGCGATCATTGCCTACGCTGGCCAGTACAGCTCCAAATTGCTTGACCAGAGAAACCACAGGAAGCTCATCTCCTTCTACGCTCTCACTGGAGTCATCGACGTCCTTGCCATGTACTTCCAGGTCTTCTGCACCGTCTTCCAAGACAGAGAAATCTGGCATGTTGCAATCCCTCTTATAGCCCTCTCTGGCTAATGGTATCTCAACTATCAGTACTGGAGGCTCTGGAACGTGCTGGACCCACCAAAGCCTGAAGATGACAACGCTCTCACCAAAGCAGAGGTTGAAGCAATCAACGAGTGTGATCAAATCTTCGACCAGTGGAACGAGAAGTACGCAGGGGCTGCAGACTTCGTGAAGAAGGTTGTCATGTTTGGCAGTCACAAATTCTTCTACCTGCCATTCACGCATTTCTATGGATATCTTCACTTCACAGTGAGAGTTCAAGAGACGTGGAAGAAATGGCAATGGGACTCTCACGACATTGCTAGGTTCCGTAAGAACAGAGGAATCGACATCCGACAGTTGCAAAAGCAGGAGAAAGATGAGCAAGGAAATTTGGTGTACTCATTCAAATACAAAGGTAAACTAGTACCAGAGTTGAAAGTAGACATCCTCAAGCAACTCACCGCTGCCCAACTGGACACAAGCAACAAGCGAGGTGGTAGTTTTAAGGGCAAGGCTGAACCTTCGGAGGCTGCCGGAGAAGCCGCAGCTGGTCATGAGGGTGGAGACGTTGAGTACAGTGGAGGCGAGGCCGACGAACAAAAAAGCAGTTTGAAGTTCTGGCAATCTGACAAGACATTCAATCCATTTGACTTTGTCTAGAGCGCCTCAGCCTCGGGCGACCCAAGAAGAGACACTAGAGTGAAAGACCTCTTCAACAGACAGGTGAGCATCGACTTTGCCGTGACAAGAGTCCCACTTCTTGTCGGCAATGCTTTCATGCTTTTCGTCGCCTTCGACTTCTCACAACCTCTGATCTAGCTCCAGATTGAGTGTGCTGAGTGCATGTTGCTCTCCATCATCATGATGTACTTGCAAATGAACATCCAGAGGAACTTCAGAGATCACCAACTCGAAGAGAACATGAAAGACGGCAAAGCCAACTATTTGTTCAAGCAACTGAGACTTCCAAAAGACCTGGAGATTATTGACATTGATAACATTGTTGAGTCCTTCCCACTTTGGGAGAAGTACGAGCCACTCTACAAGTTCCCAGAGATCTATCTGGACAACAAGCTTGAAGAGCTGCTCAACATCTTCGGTAGAAGACAGTGCCAATCGTGCATCGAGTTCAATACAGCTCCTCGTGACGAGAAGGGTAGAATCAAGAAGATCAAGAACATCAATGGTAACCCAAATGGCGCTGATGATTATGATGAAGACTTCAGCTATCTCTGGGAGGATCCCAGAAGGTGCCGATCCTTCCCACTCTCACCAAAAGGTGAGCTTCTGTACCAAGGTATGGCTGGTGATTTCAACCTCATTGACTTCCAGCTTGAAGACAATGTCTACCACGAAGTCGAGGCTCCTACTGAAATGTTCGAGTCCGTCGCCCGTGACCTTTCTGAGTGTGGCGTCCAAGTGTTCGAATTTGACGTCATGAAAGCATTGAATCGTAAAGGTGGTGATCTGATCACACCAGGAATTGATGACCATGACGCCAGACGTAAAGGCCAGAAGAAGAAGAGAGGAAGAAAGAACAAGTATTACAAACAGATCGATCAAGAAGATGATGAAGAAGCCAACTAGATCAGTGGCGAATCGGATGAACAATTGGATCAAGTTAAAGAATAAGACAATGAAGACGATGAAGAGGAGACCTTGAGGAAAAAGCAAGAGCTAGAAGCACGTGAAAGGACTAAGAGAGAAGCCGAGAGACTCAGAAAGGAAAAAGCTGAAGCTGACAAGAAGGCTGATCTACTCCGAAAGCAGGAAGGTGAAAACAAGAAACTCCAAGATGATGCCGCTAAGAAGAAGGCTGAAGAACAGAGGCTCAGAGAAAAGGAAGCGGAGGAAAAGAGAATCCTTGATGAGCAAAATGACTTGAAAGCGCTTGAGGCTGACAGACTAAGAAAAGCTCGGGAACAAGATGATAAAGACATGACTGATGCCGAATAGAGAATCGCTGAAGAAGCAAGATTACGAGAGGAGGCAGAATAAGCTAGAGCAGATCAATCTGAAAAGAATGCCAAGGAGCTTTAAGATGAAATTGTTTAACATCACTCAGCTTCTAAAGGGGCCAAAGCTGCTAAACTAAACCAGGGTAAACCAGATGCCACCGAATCTGACAGAGCTTCCAACTTTTCTATGCTGGTCAAAGATGATGGCCTAGCCGACTTCAAAGCTCAGCAAGATAAAGAAATTGTGGAAGTTCCTCCAACTTCTCAATCTAGAAGATTCAATGAATGTGATATCATTGGTAATCTGGAAAGAGATGAAAAGGGAAATGTCGTGAACAATTTAGTGGACGAAGCCGCAGGCCAATTCAAGGACAAAGATGGAAAAGACACGAATCAAAGAGGCTATGTTATCGATCCAGCGACCGGCGACGTTATCAACAACCATAACGGAGCCACTATGTTCAAGAAGGCCGAACTTGACGAGAGAGGCGAAGTACCAGCTCCATTCAACGTGGAAAAGCATAACTTCAACCCTCATCGAGTACGTGGTGACTTTGAGCACGATAGAAACGGAAAGCCTATAATTGCTCAGAACGACAAAGGTAACTTTGTGGATAAGAAAGGCAAAAGAATCTAAGGTGAATTTGACTTCGATAAAGACGGAAAGCCGATCATCAAAAAGAACCCTCAAGGTCAACTTGTAGACAAACGTGGCAACAAAATCTCAGGGGACTTCGACACGGACAAGAGTGGGAGGGTCTAGACTAATGAGAGGCCAAAAAGACAGTTCATTGATAAGAAAGGAAACCGTCTGGATGGAGAGTTCGACTATGATAAAGATGGTAAGCCAATACTCAAGAAAAATGCTAAGGGACAATGGGTCGACAAGAACGGTAATAGACTTAAGGGAGACTTTAGTCTCGACAAGAACGGACAACCACGATTGATAGACGATTCTTAGGGTCACTTTATTGACAAAAAGGGCAACAGAGTTGCCGGTGAATTCGAATACGACAAAAATGGATTGCCAGTTTTGAAAAAGAACTCCAAAGGAGAGTTAGTTGACAAAAATGGCTAGAAAGTTCAAGGAGATTTCGATTTCGACAAAAGCGGTGCTGCGGTTCTGAGAACTGCTAACACAGGCCATTATGTCGATAAAAAAGGCAGGAAGCTCCAAGGTGACTTCGCTCTGGACAAAAACGGTAAACCAATCTTGAAAAAGAATGATCAAGGGTAGTTCGTTGACAAAAACGGGGTACCTCTTCAAACCGATTTAGAACTTGATGCTAGTGGCAACCCTATCCTAACTCATATTCCTCAAAATGCTTTCGTTGATCGAAGAGGTACTGAGGTTACTACTCGTGGTTACAGACTTGACAAAGATGGTAATATCATTGACAATCAAGGACGTAAGAAATTTGACAAGTCTCAACTTACTCCAGATGGTGATCTTCCAAAGCTTTTCAACTATAATGGAAGGAGATTCGATATCACTGATGTCATTGGCTCAGTTGACAAGGATAGAAATGGTGATCTTGCCCCAAGGACTAATTCTTAAGGTCAACTTGTTGATAATGCTGGAAGAAAAATCAACAGTAGAGGTTATCTAACCGACGAATTTGGAAATGTGATTGACAAAGATGGAAGATAAATTTTTGAAGCTAAACACCTTGAAAATGATGAGATTCCAAAGATTTTCCCATTCACCAAATTCAATATTAAGAATGTGATGGGTGATTTTGAGATGGATCCACTTGGAGTTCCTATTTTAGATAGAGATGCTCAAGGAAATCTCATTGATAACAAAGGAAGAAGAGTTAATTCTAAAGGATACCTTATCGATTCTGACGGCAATGTCATCGTCAAGGATGGTTACGTCATGTTCCCAAAGAAAATTTTAGATAACGAAGACGATATTCCTAAAGTCTTCCGAACTGGTCTTCTGAAATCCGATACTGCAAGCAGTCTTTCTCGTTTAATGAGTGAAATTGAGCGCAATCAACCATCAGAGTTTGATGCTGAAGAAAGAAGAATTCAAGAAGAAATTGAGAACTAAATGAGAAAACCTAGACCCCGAGGTAACTCTGGAAACACTTCTGTTGACAGCATGATGCAAGACACCCCAGCTAATTACAACCATTAAAACCAAAGATTTGATGAAACCAACAACACTGGAAATGGTGGTCACGGTCATGATCAGAACTAAAACCAAGATCTTGCCTCAGGACAAGAAATGGATGGTGATATGGAGTATGACATGGAAGATGATGACGAATATGGTGATCAAATGGACGACATGGTAGGTGGTAACGTTGGTGGTGCTGGTATGGGTGCTGGACAGCTTCCAAAGAAGAAAAAGAAGAAGAAGAAGAAGAAGAAGAAGCCACAAGAGTATGAAGACCCAAGTCTTCGAGAGCATCTTCTTGCAGGTGCATATGGTGGTGTTGCTAAGCCAAAGCCAAAGAGAACTGGTGTCAAGTACACTACTGATCTCAACGCTGGTTTAAGAGACATCGCAACTCCAGGAAGTGCTTTCCACAGAGATTCTAGCAAAAAGAACATGATGTCAATGTAGGGAATGGCTGGCAGAGCTGACTCCTCCCACGGAAGAGATAAGTACCCTCAAAGAAACAGAAGCAGCTATGGAAGATCTGAAGTTGGATCTGCTCGTGGATCTAAAGTCGGATCAAGAATTGGAGGTGCAGGCTAGTCTTAAACTTCTAAATTAATGGATCCTCAACAGCGTGAAGCAGCTTTGAAGAAACAACAACTTGACGACATCAAGAGAAGAAAGCACGCTAAGGCAGCTTAGAGGAAGAGACAGGAGAAAGGAGGAGGCAAGAAAGATGCTGACTTTGAAAAGATGTTTGGAAAAGACATTGATGAATTCCTTGAGGATAGCGAATGGGACATTGAAAGTATGGACAAGATGTCTTAATTCTCTAAAGGATCCAAGGGTACTATCAAGAGTGCCGCTTAAGTGGGTAAACTCAAGAATCTTGAAAAGCTTTATCTTTAAAGAATTGAAACTTAAGGAAACAAACAATAGACCAATCTCCAAATGACTGGTGGATAGATAGCTGGAGCCAATCAAACAACTGGAAGCATTGCTAGCAAACAAAAGTCAGGATCTAAACAAGGAAAGAACAAAGCTCAATTCCGAGAATTCTAAGATAGATTCTAAGATGATGCAGGTTATGCTGTACGTGGACAGGACAATGGAAGTTAAGGAAACTCTGGTGCAGCTGCAGGTGAAGATGCTAGGAAGAAGGCGTGGGATAATGCAAGTAGAAACTCATCTAACTAGAATAGATCTATAGGTAGAGTCTTTAATGCCAATAAATGAATAATTACACATCTATAAATTGGACATTGAATTTTTAAAGAAATGCATTTTTTTCATTTTTTTGGGGTTTTGGGGTTTTGGGG
>ERZ888423.3254-NODE-3254-length-10936-cov-5.858193_pt1 | contig 10936 bp, 8 predicted proteins | sample MGYA00520523_ERZ888423 | MGnify/ENA primary metagenome ERZ888423 (study PRJEB32303, sample SAMEA104408611) | aquatic metagenome | biome: Brackish water; feature: Pelagic; material: water | place: Baltic Sea | collected 2014-06-08T10:24:00 | depth 30,27 m ...
CCGCCATCACGACCACGACCACGACCACGACCACGACCACGACCACCACGACCACGACCACGGCCATCACGGTCACGATCATCACGGTCACGAGAACGATCAGGGCCTGAAGGCCATGGTCCGATACCTGCGGATGGCGCCCAAGATGTGGCATTCCGAGGTGAATGATGCCGTGGTCGATCTGGTGGCGCCGGTCGAAGGAGAACGAGTGCTCGACATCGGGGCCGGCATGGGGCCCGCTGCGGTGCGGGCGGCGGGCGTCGGCGCCTCGGTGATCGCCGTCGAGCCCACGCCGTACCTTCGTCGCATCCTTGCTGCCCGAGTCGGCGCCCTGGGTGTTGCTCGACGTCTCGACGGAGACGTCGATGTGGTCGATGGGGCCGCCGAACACCTGCCGGTGGCCGACCACAGCATCGATGCCGTCTGGGCCGTCAACACCATGCATCACTGGATCAGCGCTGCCGACGGTGCAGCCGAGATCCATCGGTCGCTCCGTCCCGGTGGTCGGGTGGTGTTGGTCGACGAGGATTTCGGGGATCCGACCCACCCTCACCACGAGGAATGGGTGGACCGGCACGGTGGTGGCAGCCACGGGTTCACGATGGTGGACGCCGCCGAGATGGGGAACCTTCTCGAGGCTGCGGGGTTGATCGAGGTCGACTGTGGATCTCGAACCTTGGCCGGTCGACCCGTGCTGTTGGTTTCGGCCCGAGCGGCGAAGTGACGCCACCTGACCGGACGGCGAAAGCGGTCCGCGGCTAGCCTCGGCCCATGGTGGTCGTCTTTTCGACGAAACCGAGCGTTGGCGGTTCACAGCGTCGGCAACTGTCGGTCCGGGAACCTCGGCGGACAGATCCGTGGCAATGGGCATCAGCCTTCGGCTGGTCGGCCGCCGGGGTGCTTGTCGTTCTGACCGTCCTGGCCACCTACGGTCCGACCGGCTGGTTCGTCGGTGTGGTCGCGACACTCCTGACCGTTGGCACCACCTGCGGGTTGATGTTCGGTCCCTGGCCCTGGGGGTGGGTGCAACGTGATGTCGACGTGTCGCAGTTGGCGCCCGCCGACCGCCGATTGCTCCATTCGATCGCCACCACCGTCGAGTGCCTCGAGGCGAAGGCCCAGTGGGTGCCGGATGGGCCAGCCTCTGATCTGCTCGCAGAGTTGGTCGAGCGAGCCGAAGGCGAATTGGGCGAGCTGCTCGACCGGGTCGCCGGTGGAGGGCCGATCTCGGCGGCACCGTTCGCCGAACGCATCTCGTCGTTGGCGACCGCGTTCGGGCAGGTCGTCGACGCGCAGCGATCGGACGCGGATGAACCGACACGGGTGCTCGTCGATCGCGGTGCACACTTCAGCCAGGCGCTGTGTCCGGCGACGACCCAGTCGATGGATGGCCAGTCGGTGGGTCACGAGTCGATGGGCCACGAGTCGATGGGTCACGAGTCGATGGGTCAGTAGTCGGCGGTGATCACCTGACATCGATTGGGGTCGGTGCAGGTCGTCGGATCCAGGCCGCTGGCTCTGGCTGCCAGATCGGCCAGATGCCTCCGAGCAGACTGGAGTCGGAGGATCTGCTCGTCGAGTTCGCGCAGATGGCGATCTAGCAACTCCGAGGTGTGAGCGCACGATCCCTGGCCCGCCTCCTTGAGCTCGAGTACCGATGCGATCTCCGACAGACGGAGGCCGGTGGCCTGAGCATCACGAATGAACTGGAGTCGCTCGACGGTGTCGTGGTCGTAGTCCCGGTATCCCGACGGCGTTCGCTCCGGTTCGGGAAGCAGCCCGATCGACTCGTAGAAGCGGATGGTCTTGGTGGAAACGCTGCCGAGGTCTGCCAGCTCACCGATTTTCATGTGGGAAGAGTAGATGTGTCTTGACCTTCCAGTCGAATGGAAGGTCTATCCTGGGGGCATGTCTGCATCCGAAGCTCGATCCGATCTGCTGGTCGACGGCATGACGTGCTCGGCCTGCGCCAATCGGATCCAGCGCCAGTTGTCACGGCTCGACGGGGTTACATCGGCCCAGGTCAACTTCGCCAACGGATCTGCCACCGTGGTCCACGACTCCTCCGTTGACGACACGGCCTTTCGGGCCGTCATCGAAGGGCTCGGCTACGGCGTGATCGAAGCCGACGAAACCGAGGCCGCCGACGATCGACGGGAAGCGGATCTGCGGCGTCGCTTCCTGGTGGCAGTCACGCTGGCCGTTCCGGCCATGGTCATCAGCATGGTCCATGCCTTGCACTTCGAGGGCTGGGAATGGTTGGTGGCCGTCCTGTCCACCCCGGTGGTGTTCTGGTCGGGTTGGTTGTTCCATCGCGCCGCCTGGATGAACCTCCGGCACGGCAGTACCACCATGGACACCCTCGTCTCGATGGGTTCCCTGTCGTCGTGGATCTGGTCGACCGTCGTCTTGATCGGCGGCGCAACAGACGGGCACCCCACGCACGCTCCGCCGGGAACACTGGCCTCGCCGGGAACACTGGCCTCGCCGGGAACGCTGGGCGAGGGGCACATCTACTTCGAGACGGGCGCCGTCATCATCACCCTCATCCTGTTGGGAAAATGGTTCGAACTGAGGGCGAAGCGACGTTCGGGCGACGCCATTCGGGCCCTGGCCGATCTCGGGGTCCGCACGGTTCGGCTGGAGGACGGCAGCGAGATCCCGCTCGAGGACCTGTCCGTCGGCGCTCGGTTCGTCGTGAGGCCGGGAGAGAAGATCGCAACCGATGGCGTCGTGGTCCATGGCCATTCCGCCGTCGATGCGTCGATGATCAGCGGTGAGCCGGTACCGGTCGAGGTGTCGGTCGGCGACGAGGTCATCGGAGCGACGATCAACAGGAACGGATCGCTGGTGGTGGAGGCGACCCGAGTGGGGGCCGACACGGCCCTGGCCCAGATCATCACCCTGGTGGATCAGGCCCAGGGCGGTCGAGCCGAGGTCCAGCGTCTGGCGGACCGGGTCTCGGCCGTCTTCGTACCCCTGGCCATCGGGATCTCGGTGGTGACGCTGGCCGGCTGGTTGATCACCGGCCACTCCGTCGACCAGGCGTTCACCGCGGCGGTCGCGGTGTTGATCATTGCGTGTCCGTGCGCCCTCGGCCTCGCCACGCCACTGGGCATCATGGTGGGCACCGGTCGAGGTGCGCAGTTGGGCGTCATCATCAAGGGCGGTGAGGTGCTCGAGGACACTCGGGCTGTCGACGTCGTCATTCTCGACAAGACCGGCACCGTCACCGAGGGGCGAATGCAGCTGGTCGATGTCGTGGCCTCTGACTCGGTTGCCCGCGACCGCGATCTGTCGGAGCTGTTGCGGTACGCAGCATCGCTCGAGTCTCGGTCGGAACACCCGATCGCCCAGGCCGTCGCCGGCTCGGTCCCTGATCATGATCGTGTGGATCGGTTCGAGAATCAGCCCGGCATCGGTGTCTCCGGCTTGGTTGGTGGGGTGCCGGTCCGGGTCGGTCGGCGATTGCTGTTCGACGAGATTCCGCCCGAGATCGAAGCGGCCGCCACGGCGGCCGAAGCCGCCGGCTCGACGGCGGTGTTTGCCGGTCGAGGTCCCTCGGCCGAGGCCGTGCTTGTGGTCGCCGACCAGATCAAGCCATCGTCGGCGGCAGCCGTGGCGGCGTTGCATCGCCAGGGGCTCACCGTCACGCTCCTGACCGGCGACAATCTCCGTACTGCGCAGTCGGTCGGCGCCGCCATCGGTGTCGACCACGTGATCGCCGAAGTGTTGCCCGGAGCGAAGGCGGACGAGGTCCGGCGGCTCCAGGCCGAGGGGCATCGAGTCGCCATGGTCGGCGACGGCATCAACGACGCGCCGGCGTTGGCCCAAGCCGACCTCGGTATCGCCATCGGCACCGGCACCGATGTCGCCATCGAAGCATCCGACCTGACGGTGGTGTCGGGTGATCTTCTGGCCGTGGCCGACGCCATCGCCCTGTCCCGGCGGACCCTGGGGACCATCAAGGGCAACCTGTTCTGGGCTTTTGCCTACAACGGTGCGGCCATTCCCTTGGCTGCGCTCGGAGTGCTGAATCCCATGATCGCCGCTGGTGCCATGGGATTCTCCTCCTTGTTCGTCGTGACCAACAGCCTGAGGCTCCGCACCTTCACCGGCCATCGCTCGACGTCGGGCGGCCGACCGTCGGCAGGTCAGCCACTCACTCGTTCGGAGAACGTGACGGTTTCATGAGCAACACGCGTGTCTACGACGTGCCCGGGATCAGCTGTGATCACTGTGTGCGTGCCATTTCGTCGGAGCTGGAGAACGTGATCGGCGTCACCTCGTTCGACGTCGATGTCGACGACAAGTCGGTCACCGTGACCGGGGGAGCCGACCGCGACATCATCGAGGCCATCGATGACGCAGGGTACGACGCCACGGTTCGTTGACGACGATGGGCGCACCACGGTTCGGCTCGGTACCGTTGCCGACCGGAGGCTTCTGATGAACAACCCGTGGCAACTCACCAAGGACCAACTGGATCTGCAGGCCAAGGCCCGGGCGCTGGCCGAAGAAGTCATTGCGCCTCGGGCGGCAGCGGTCGACGAGGCCGAGCAGTATCCGTGGGAAAATGTACAGGCCCTCCAGGAGAACGGGTTCACCGGCATGACGGTGCCCGCCGAGCTCGGGGGGCCGGGCCACTCGTTCCTCGATGCCGTCCTGGTGGTCGAGCAGATGGCCAAGGTGTGTGGTGTCACGGGCCGGATCACGGTCGAGGCCAACATGGGCGCCATCTCGGCGGTACTGGCCTACGGCACCGAGGCCCAGCGCAAGCTGGCGGCCGAGTACGTACTGAGCGGTGACAAGCCCGCCATCTGCATCACCGAACCCGAGGCCGGATCGTCGGCGTCGATGATGACCACCCGCGCCGACAAGCGGGGCGATCGATTCGTCCTGAACGGCAAGAAACACTGGATCACGGGTGGGTCGGTCTCCAAGCTGCACCTGATCTTCGCCCGAGTGTTCGACGAGGACGGATCCGAACTCGGCATCGGCGGTTTCCTGGCCATCCGGGACGAGACCGAAGGGCTGTCGTTCGGACTGCGGGAGCCGACCATGGGGTTGCGGGCCATACCCGAGATGGAGGTGATCCTCACCGACATGGAGCTCGGTCCCGAGATGGTGGTGATGCCACCGTCGGGTTGGAAACGAGGCTTCGCCGACCTCATGAACGCCTACAACTCCCAGCGGGTGGGTGCGGGCACCGTGGCTCTCGGGATCGCCACCGGCGCCTACGAGCTGGCGCTCGAGTTCTCCAAGCAGCGGCATCAGTTCGATCGGCCCATCGCCGAGTTCCAAGGTCTGCAATGGATGCTGGCCGACATGAGCGTCAAGCTCGAAGCGGCCCGCAGTCTGACCTACCGGGCCGCGGCCTCGAGGGGTGACGGCCCCGACGGTCCGGGCACCAGTCCGTTCCCCGACGCTGCCCTGGCGGCCCAGGCCAAGATCTTCACCGCCGAGGCCTCGATCGAGGTGGTCAATCAGGCGTTGCAGACCTTCGGGGCCGCCGGCTACAGCCGCCGGAATCCGCTGGAGCGGATGTATCGCGACGTGCGCATGTTCACCATCGGTGGCGGCACGGCCCAGATCCTGCGTACGGTCGTCGCCTCTCGCATCCTCGAGAAGAAGATCCCCCAGACCCGCGACGGCTACCGCAACCACGACGGCCACCGCAACCACTGAGCGGACCGCGCCCGTTGAGCGCGATGGCTACGAAGGGTGTCTGCCTCAGGGACGCGACGTCGGGGGTCGCAGGCGAGGCAGGAAGCGAGGGGTGACGGCGGCGTAGGACGGGTAGTCGGGGTAGGTCTCGGTCAACTGGCGTTCCTCCCAGGCCGCCTTGATGTTGAAGAACCCCACGCCGGCGAGACCGACGACGAGCGTGATCCAGTTGCCCGAACGCAGGGTCAGTCCGACGATGATCGACAGGACGCCGGTGTAGATCGGATGGCGCATGAAGCGGTAGAGACCAGTCGTGGTGAGCTGACCTCGGGTCGTCGGGACCGGCGAGGGCGTGAGCGCAGGGCCCAGACGGACGCTGGCTGCCACGACCAGCACCATGCCCCCCAGCGTGAACACACTGGCGATGGCCCCGACCCCGGCCGGGGTCGGCCAGTCGGATCGTGTCGGCAGCGCGACCAACACGACGAGAAGCACAACCTGCACGGCGACGAACGCCCAGCCCTTCTGGGCTCGGCTCATACGAGGGCTCTGGTCATGACTGAGTCCGGGGCGCGAACGTCGGCGGATCGAAGGCGGTGATGGGGGGCAGTTCACCGGTGAACTTCTCGACCTCGACCAGACACGTGTGGGCGCTCGGCCCCTGGGCCAGCCGGGAGGTTCCCTTGTCGTGGGTCAGCACGTTGGGGTTGCCATGCTTGCACATCCCGGTCTCGTCGGGGTCGTACCAGGCACCGGTGGCCAACTGCAGGATTCCGGGAGCGATGGCGTCGCTGATCGACAGACCGGCCAGACAGGCACCCCGATCGTTGTAGACCCGAATGATGTCACCCTCGGCCAGCCCACGGACCGCGGCCTCGGTGGGGTGCATGCGGGCCGGTTCCCGACCGTGAATCTTGGTCGAGCGGCTGATGTCGCTGTGGTCGAACTGGCTGTGCAGACGAGTCGTCGGCTGGTTGGAGACCAGGTGCAGCCCGAACCGTTCCGCCAGCGGCGTGCCCAGGCGTTCGAACGGTTCGTACCACCGGGGATGACCCTCGCAGTCGTCGTAACCGAAGCCGTCGATGGTTTCGGAGAACAGTTCGATCCGGCCCGACGGGGTCGGTAACGGGTGGGCGACCGGATCGGCTCGGAAGTCAGCCAGGAACACGTGATCAGAGTCGCCGACGGCCCCCATCCCGGCGTGGTGCACCAATCCGTCGGACCAGAACTGATCGAAGTCGGGCGCGCCGTCTTCGGACTTGGCGTACTTGGCGTACAGATCGCGGATCCACTCCTGGGAGGTTCGACCCTCGCTGAACTTGGCCCCGAACCCCAGCGCGTCGGCCAGGGCGACCAGGATGTCGTAGTCATCACGGGACTCGCCGAAGGGTTCGAGCGCAGCCTGACTGGCGAACAGGATCGTCTCACCGTCACCCAGGTCGTCGCGTTCCAACGGGGTGGTGGCCGGCAGCACGATGTCGGCCCGTTTCGACATGGCGTTCCAGAACGGCTCGTGCACGATGATGGTCTCGGGCTTGCGCCACGCCTGCATCAACCGGTTGAGATCCTGATGGTGATGGAAGGGGTTGCCACCGGCCCAATAGACGAGCTTGGTGTCGGGAAAGACCTGATCGTCGCCATCGAACTGGAAGGGCTGGCCCGGGTTCTCCAGCAGGTCCACGATGCGAGAGACCGAGATGACGGTCTGGCCTCCTGGAGGCGGTGGGATCGGCAGCCGGGGTATGCGTTTCGGGGGCTGCCCACCGCCGGTGCGGCCATGGGCCCCGAACGGGAAGGCCACGCCGCCGCCCGGCAGACCGATCTGGCCCAAGACAGCGGCCAGGGCCGTCGCCATCCAGTAGGTCTGTTCGCCGTGGTCGGTCCGCTGGATCGAGAACCCCATGTTGACGATGGTTCGCTTGCGTTGCATCTCCCGAGCCAGATCGACGATCACGTCGGCGTCGATGCCGGTGATCTCGGCCGCCCACGACGCCGATTTGGCGACCCCGTCGGTGACGCCCAGGAGGTAGGGCTCGAGGCGATCCCAGCCCACACAATGGGTGGCCAGGAAGGATGCATCGGCCAGTCCCTCGACCACCAGGGTGTGGGCCAGGGCCGCCATCAGGGCGACATCGGTGCTGGGGCGGATGGGCAACCAGCGACTGTTGGCCTCGTCCGCCTCGTCGTCACGCACCGGTCCGATGTTGACGAACTCGACACCGTTGGCCGCCGACTTGGCGATCCATTCCCTGGTGTGATGCGGACCCTGGCCGCCGAAGTGGACCTGGGTGTTGTTCAGACGAAGGCTGCCGAAACTGACGAACAGTTCGGTGGTCTCCGAGATGACCTTCCACGACGTCTGCTGCCCGCAGGCCGGATACCAGCCCAGCCCGAAGATGTAGGGAACGATGGCGCTCGACGCCGACGACGAGTAGGTGAGCCGGCCGTCGGTGTAGGGGCCGAACATGCGGAAGAATCGGCGCATCTGGACCGACGGCTGATGGAACAGGCCGGCCGAACCCCAGCCATAGGAACCGGCGTAGATCGACGGCGCACCGTGTTCGTCGCGTACCCGTTCCAGTTCGGCGGCAACCAGCCGGATGGCTTCGTCCCACTCGACCTCGACGAACTCCTCGACGCCCCGCAGATGGGCTGCCGCGCCCGGGCCGCCCTCGAGCCACGACTTGCGGACGGCCGGTTTGGTGATGCGGGAACGAGTGGCGGCCTTGAGGCCCTGACCGATCGGTGACGGGTCCGGATCGGTCGGGTGATCGAGAACTTCGGTGATGTCCGATCCGTCGGACTCGATCAGGAACGGGCCCCAGTGGGTGAGGATGCCGGTGGTGCGCATACCCCAGTCTGCCAGAGCGGCGGGCGTCTGCCCCGGGCCGGGAGTCGGCGGGGGTCGCTCGCAGTGTTAGACAACGGAGGGAGCCAGCGAAGGGACGAGCGAGATGGTGCAGTTGAGCGAACGGTCGTGGGTACCGGGCGAGGCCGAGAAGTGGGTGCAGGCGATGGCGGCCCGAGTGTCGACCACCGGCGCCGATGGGATCGACGAACGACTCCACGGGTTGGTCGAACGGAACCGCCACATCCACGAGGTCGAGACCCTGAACCTGAACCCGGCGACCAACACCATGAACCCGCGGGCCGAAGCGCTGCTGTCGGCCGGACTCGGGAGTCGCCCATCACTCGGGTACCCAGGTCAGAAGTGCGAGATGGGTCTGGAGGCCATCGAGGAGATCGAGGTGATGGCGGCCGAGTTGGCGGCCGAGGTGTTCGGGGCCACCCACGCCGAGGTCCGCGTGCCGTCGGGGGCCTTGGCCAACCTGTATGCCTTCCTGGCCACCACCGATCCGGGCGACGCCATCATTGCCCCACCGCCCGAGATCGGCGGTCACGTCACCCATCATCGGGACGGAGCCGCCGGCCTGCATCGTCTGGAGGTCCACGCCGCGCCGGTCGATGCCGCTCGGTACAGCGTCGACATCGATCGACTCCGGGAACAGGCGCATCGGGTACGACCGAAGCTGATCACGATCGGCGGCAGCCTCAACCTCGCCCATCATCCGGTCGGGTCGATTCGTTCCATCGCCGACGAGGTCGGGGCCAAGGTCCTGTTCGACGCGGCACACCTGTCGGGCCCGATCGCAGGCGGCACCTGGCCCAGTCCCCTGGCCGAGGGGGCGCATCTGATGACGATGAGCACCTACAAGAGCCTGGGTGGACCGCCCGCTGGCCTGCTCCTCACCAACGAGGCCGAGATCGCAGAACGGGTCGACGCCATCGCCTATCCCGGTCTGACCGCCAACTTCGATGTGGGAAAGACGGCGGCACTCGTCATCACGTTGCTGGACTGGAAGTCCCATGGTCACTCCTACGCCCGAGAGATGACCAAGAGCGCCCAGACGCTGGCGACGGCGCTGGCCGCCCGTGACGTTGCCGTGCACGGTGTCGATCGGGTCTGGACCAAATCCCATGCCTTCGCCCTCGATGCCCGGACATTCGGGGGCGGGCACGAACTGGCGTTGCGGTTGCGCCGGGCCAACCTGTTGGCATCGGCCATCGGACTGCCGACCGACACCTCCGAGGCGACCGGCGGTGGCCTGCGCATCGGGCTGAACGAAGCCGTTCGCTGGGGCATGCGGTCGACCGACATGGCCGAACTGGCCGATCTGGTGGCCCGGGCCGTGCACGACGACCCGGACTCGGTGGCCGAGGACGTGACGGCCCTGCGGTCTCGGTTCGACACCCTCGCCTTCGTTCGATGAGGGCCCTTTCGGCGGGGCTCGCCGGTCGAACCGGCGGTCAGACGATGCGGCTCTTGGTGGGGTCGCCTTCGCCCCAGTACTGGTCGCGCAGCACCCGCTTGTAGAGCTTGCCCGTCGGCAGACGGGGGAGCTCATCGACGAAGTCGACCGAGCGTGGCACCTTCTGTCGCGACAGATGTTGCCCGCAGAACTCGATGAGCCGGCGGGCCAGCGCGTCGTCGGCCGTCACGCCCGGCATGGCCTGCACGACGGCCTTGACCTCTTCTCCCAGATCTTCGTTGGGTACGCCGATGACGGCCGCGTCGTAGACCGACGAATGGGTGATCAACAGGTTCTCGGTCTCCTGGGGGTAGATGTTGACCCCGCCGGAGATGATCATGAACGTCTTGCGGTCGGTCAGATGGAGGAACCCGTCGTCGTCGACGTACCCGACGTCGTTGACCGTGCTCATGGTGCCGTCGGGTGACGTCGCCTCGGCCGTCTTGGCCGGATCGTTGTGGTACGAGAAGGCGGTGGCGGTCTTGAACCAGATCGTGCCGGGCTGACCGGCGGGCAGCGGTTGCATGTCGTCATCGAGGATGTGGAGTTCACCCAGCATCACCCGGCCGACGGTGCCCTTGTGGGCCAGCCATTCCGCACTGTCACAGGCGGTGAAACCCAGCCCCTCGGTGGCGCCGTAGTACTCGTGGATGATGGGTCCCCACCAGTCGATCATCTGCTCCTTGACCTGGACCGGGCACGGGGCGGCTGCGTGAATGGCAATCTCGAGCGAGGACACCTCGGCGGCCAGGCGATCCTCCTCGGGCAGCTTGAGCATGCGGCTGAACATGGTGGGGACGAGCTGGGTGTGGGTCACCCGGTAGCGCTCGATCAACGCCAGGTACTCGATCGGATCGAAGCGTTCCATGATGATGCAGGTGCCGCCATGCTGGATCGTCAGGTTGTTGGCAGCCTGCGGGGCCGAGTGATAGAGCGGGGCAGGGGAGAGGTAGATCATG
>ERZ888423.3255-NODE-3255-length-10927-cov-5.988687_pt1 | contig 10927 bp, 12 predicted proteins | sample MGYA00520523_ERZ888423 | MGnify/ENA primary metagenome ERZ888423 (study PRJEB32303, sample SAMEA104408611) | aquatic metagenome | biome: Brackish water; feature: Pelagic; material: water | place: Baltic Sea | collected 2014-06-08T10:24:00 | depth 30,27 m ...
TGCGACAGCCTTCGCGTTGCCTGCATTGCATGCCGCAACTTCATCGGCTGTGAACACGCGCTCACCAGCGGTGAACGCTGCAACCGCGCCGAACTTGCGGGCAACGCTGACGCACATGTTCTTAGGTGCGGTCGACGCCATCGGCGCACGGCAGCTAGTGCCTTCGCACTTTACGAAAACGCTACGCAGCAATTCAGGCTTTGCATCGGCAGGCTGGACCAGTTCAATTTTGTAATAGCTGCCGTTGCTCGCGGCATGTGCCTGTGGGGCAACGAAAACAAGGGTTGCGCTCAAAGCAGAGGCAGCAGCAAGGGCGCCCAAACGAGCGGAGAAATGGGAGAGGGTCATCATGTTTTCCTTTAGCTTTGCTAACATTCCAAAAGGCAGACAGGAATTTTTAATCCTTTGCCTGCAATTTTAGGGTTTGTGAAATTCAGTTGCGAACCACTACCTAGTATTCTAAGTTTCTATTTGCAACTTAAAATATGTTTTAGGTTGATTATTTCTGGTGACGGTCGCAACCTGCAACAAAGAGGATATGACATGGGTGAATTGCGCGAACCGTTACAGCAGCTTGCAAAATGCGGTCTTCCGACTGCGCTGGAGGCGATGGGGGAACGTTGGTCGTTTATGATCCTGCGCGCGACCTTTAACGGTGTGCGCCATTTTGAGGAGTTCATCTCCGAGATTAGCATCGCGCGCAATATATTGGCCAATCGTCTGACACGCCTAACCGAAAGCGGCATATTGCGCCGCACGCCGTGCCCCGATGACCGGCGCAAGGTTGAATATCGACTAACGGATAAGGGGCTGGACCTTCTGCCAACCATGATTGCTTTGCGCCAATGGGGCGAAAAATGGGGTACTGGCGTTTTGTCCAATCCCGTTTTGGTCGACGACCGTGACCGCCAGCCAATATTGCCAGTTACCATCCGCAGCCATGATGAAAGGGTGCTTGGTTATATGGATCTGTCCTGGATGAATTCAGTGGACATCACGCCGATCAGAGCCGATGCAAACGACGATATGGGCGACCGCGTCAGGAAACTGAGCGCATTTAATGTGCGCTACTGACACATAGTAAAGCAGCCGTTGAATTTTTGTTGCGAATCTGTTACACTATCGTCAACGGATTAGGGATGGCCGTTGACTGCCTACCTAAACCGGGTTGATGCAGGTTCATGACGCAAGGGGCGAACACGAAAGTCTTAGGGACAACATTTGGTTGTCCAAAAAGCTCTTCTCCCGAATACTCAGAAAGGTCGTAATATGACGTCCAACGCGGCGATGTTTGATGTAGGCGATTATGTGGTGTATCCCAAGCATGGGGTCGGTCGCGTGATCGAACTTCAGGATTCCGAAATCGCAGGGATGCAGCTTCAGCTTTATGTCCTGCGTTTTGAAAAAGAAAAAATGACGCTTCGCGTGCCGTTTAACAAAGCCGAAGGCGTTGGCATGCGTAAACTTTCGAGCGATAAGACGCTCAAGGAAGCCATGCACACATTGACGGGCAAGCCCAAGGTTAAGCGCACTATGTGGTCGCGCCGTGCGCAGGAATATGAAGCAAAGATCAACTCTGGCGATTTGGTATCTATTGCCGAAGTAACGCGCGATCTATTCCGTCCTGACGATCAGCCAGAGCAAAGCTATTCCGAGCGGCAGATTTTCGAAGCCGCATCAAGCCGTTTGGCTCGCGAGCTTGCCGCTATGGAAAAGACCGATGAAAAAGCGGCGCTCCAGAAAATTCTCGTCATCTTGAATGAGGCGGCACCGCAATATTACGAAAAAGCGGAATAAGGCTTCCTTAAACAAAAATCTGAAGGGCGCTGGCAACGGCGCCCTTTTTTTTCGGCACAGCTATGCCGCGAAACGCCCATACTGACATACGGCTATCATCGGTAGTAAGGAAATTTATGACCAAAGTAATCATCTGGTATGACGGGACATGTCCCCTGTGCATTCGCGAGGTTGCATTGATGCGTCGGCTTGATCGGCGCGGTGCCATCGACTTTCTGGATATAGCACCCACCGATGCGGTTTGCCCGCTTGACCGTCAGTTGATGCTCGCCCGCTTTCATGCCAGCGAAGATGGCATAATGCTGTCGGGTGCCGCCGCCTTCGCCGCCATGTGGCGGGCCATACCATTGCTAAAACCGTTTGGCTTAATTGCACGCAATGCCTTCGTTCTTGGACTTCTCGAACGGCTCTATAACCGCTTCCTCATCATCAGGCCGCGCCTGCAAAAATTACTGGATTGAACATGATCCCCGAAAGCTTCCCCGCGACGCGCGCTGCTGCGCTGGCTCGCCTCACGCACTTCGTGCCGCGCGCAGGTCAGACTTATGCGTCCGGCCGCAATACGGACCCCGGACCAGACCAAGTGGGCGCCGTTTCGAAGCTGTCACCGTATTTGCGCTATCGCCTGATAACTGAGCAAGACGTCATTGGCGCGACATTGGGACGACACAGCCTTCCGGCTGCCGAGAAATATGTGCAGGAAGTGTTGTGGCGCACATATTGGAAGGGCTGGCTTGAGATGCGTCCGTCGGTGTGGACGCAATTCCAACAAGAGCGCGAACACCAACGCGACAGCTTTCCCAACGCCCGCGCTATCCGCAGTGCAGAAGCTGGCGAAACAGGTATGGAAGGCTTTGACGATTGGGCGCGCGAATTGGTCGAGACCGGCTATTTGCATAACCACGCAAGAATGTGGTTTGCATCAATCTGGATCTTCACCCTGCGCCTGCCATGGGCCTTGGGCGCGGACTTCTTCCTGCGGCATTTGGTAGATGCAGACGCGGCAAGCAACACCTTATCATGGCGCTGGGTGGCTGGCTTGCAAACGGCTGGCAAGACGTACCTTGCGACTTCGGAAAACATCGCCCGCTTTACGAATGGCCGATTTGCACCAAAGGGCTTGGCGACTACAGCAACGATGCCCACGGACATGGCTTCACCGGAGCTTCGGCCTCTGCCGCAAGCCACATTTTTCGACGCACATAAGCCTGCATATCTGCTAATGACGCCGGAGGATTTGCACCCTGAGTCTGTCTTTGGCGCATCTACCAAAATCATTAGCACCGGCATTTTACGAGACCCTAAAACCCTATGGGGCAATAATGCCAGAGCCTTTGTCGAGGCCGCGACCGAAGACGCTGTTGAACGCGTTGGCAAAGCGTTCAAATGCCCGACAACGGTGCTCGGCAACTTTGATACCGCGGCCCTGATTGCACAAGCACGCGCGGCAGGGGCAGAGCAAATAATCACACCCTACACCCCCATCGGCCCGGTGGCCGATGCGCTAACCCGCATCGCTCCAATATTGGCCGCCGAAGGGGTTCCTTTGGTTCAAATCCGACGCGCTTGGGACGAAAACTTCTGGCCACATGCAACGAAAGGCTTCTTCCCTTTCAAAGAACATATTCCCAAAACTCTTAAGGAAATGGGCCCTTCGCGATAGGCCGCAGATATCTGTTGCGTGAAAAAAGCGCGAGCGTATTGTTCGGACGATGTCAAACGCTCCTAAACCAAGGCAACCCTAGCGCATGAGCAATTGGTGGGACCGGAACGTCGTTCCGAGCTTGATCGGTTGCGCATGTACGCAACCTGCGGTGATGCGCGACCGCGCTAAGGTGGTGCCGTTCGCTTCCGGAGATGTGCTGGAGTTGGGCTGCGGCGCGCCTAATCTCGATTATTATGACCGTAACAATGTGCGTTCTCTATCCGGCGTAGACCCATCTGCCGAATTGCTTGCCCGCGCAAAACTGGCGTTGGAAAGCAAAGGGATGACAGCCAATTTCATTCCCGGCATCGCAGAGGCGCTGCCTTTCGCGAACAACAGTTTCGACTGCGTTGTAACAACCTTCACGCTGTGTTCGGTGCAGGACCCGCAAGCCGCGCTGTCGGAGGCGAAGCGTGTGCTTAAGCCGGGTGGTCGATTGCTGTTCGTTGAACATGGTCGTGCACCCGATACTGATGCCGCTACTTGGCAGAGGCGGATTGAACCGGTTTGGAAGCGGATTGCCGGCGGTTGCCATTTGACCCGGCCCGTAACGCAGGCCATATCTGACGCTGGCTTTGTGTGTAATGCACCGCAGGGACATTATATGAAAAGGACACCGACATGGCTTGGCTGGGTGGAATGGGGCGAGGCAAGATTGGCGGACTAAGCAGTGCTTTATATGTGACCACGGCTTTGGCCGCAGCAGGCCCCGCGTCTGCTGAAGAACGCAAAATGCTCGCAGGCAGCTTTGAAGATATTCAGGTATTTGGTGACATTAACGTCGAGATTTTAACGGGGAAGTCACCCACCGCTCGGGCGACAGGTGACAAGCGCGTGCTTGATGGGTTAAAACTGGAACGCGCCGGCATGACGCTCCGGGTGCGGCTTCAAGGCGCCTTAAACGACGCCAAAGGAGCCCCGATGACAGGACCCATCACTGTGCAGCTAACAACACAAGGCATCAAAAGCATAGCCATAGCCGGAAATGGCATGTTGAAGATCTCAAATATCGCTCAATCAGATGCGTTCGCATGCTTGTTGCAGGCAACGGCTCAATCGCGGTTGAAAAGCTGATTGCCGATAAATTTTCGGCGAGTATTGACGGCAATGTTCGGGATGGTTGTTGCTTGATGGCGCGGGTCGGTTTGATGCGCCGAACGTCAAAATGCGTACTCTTCGTCTTGAGCATAACGGAAATGCCATATCCAACGTCCAAGCCATGGAAGAGGCTAATATATTTAATCGCGGGTCAGGCAACATTGCGGTTGGCGGAAGTGGAAGCTGTTTTATTAAGCAAGCAGGAAACGCCGCGATCAATTGTACCCGAGTCGAAAAAGGATCACGTAAATGAAGTTCAGCCAGTTCAGCCGCCGCAGTGTCTATGCGATTGCGTTGTCGCTTACCGCATGCACAATGCCCGCCAATGGCGACAGTCAGGTTGTTGGCTGCACCCCAGGCGCAGCTGCCGGCCAGTCAGCCGCCGGGATACAACAGGTAACTTTGTGCATTTCCAGCGCGAAAACGGCTCGGGCCTTCAACGTTGAGGTCGCCGAAACCTCGGCGCAGCAAACCAAAGGGTTGATGTTCCGAACCGAGCTTGCCGATAATGCAGGGATGATCTTTCCTTTCCCCGAACCGCGCATCGCCAGTTTCTGGATGAAAAACACCGTCATCCCCTTGGACATTATCTTCATCCGCGCGAACGGCACGATTGAGAGTATCGCAGATAACACAATCCCATATTCAACGATACCTGTGGAAGCAGGTGAACCCGTAGTTGCCGTGCTGGAATTGCGTGGCGGTCTTGCCGCTGAATTGGGCATAGCCGCGGGTGACACCGTGAAATGGGCCACCAAATAGGGACAAATAAGGATTGCGCGGCAACGTGCTTGCTCCTAATCGCAAAGCCATGGGTATACTCGGTAAAATCTTCACGTGGTGGGACGGCGCTACGATCGGCACGGCAATCTATAGCTGGCGTAAAGGCAAGGCTGTGGGTACCGACACCGAAGGCAACAAATATTATCAATCATCCGACGGCAAGCGCCGCTGGGTAATTTATAATGGCCCCAATGACGCCAGCCGCGTTTCGCCTGATTGGCATGGTTGGCTCCATGGCACGCATGATGGTGATCCAGAGAGTTACCTCCCGCCGCATCGCGGTTATGAAACTGCGGCTGTTCCCAATCTGACAGGGACTGAAGGGGCATATCGCCCCGCAGGATCGATTGAGCGCGGCGGCCACCGTGCGCGCGCAACTGGCGATTATGAGGCGTGGAGTCCCGACGCATTATGATCCGCACACGCGGTCTATTGGTTCTGCCGTTGCTGGCGACGCTGGCCGCGTGTGGATCTTCTACGGACGCGTTGGAGGCGCCCGTGCAGTCGGGAAAGGCACAACCTACAAATGATAAAATTGCTACCGCAGCTGGTGGACCCATTGGGACGCTGATGGCTGAACGCGCTGCAGTCATTGGCCTTTTGAACAAGCGGAACGGTCAGACCCGCGATATTGAACTAAAGCCCGGTGAAGCTATTCGATTTGACAAAGTTGTTGTCAGACTTCGCGCTTGCGAAAAAACAGCGCCATGGGAAACCTATCCCGACGAAGGTGCATTTGTGCAGCTCCTCGTCAACGAACGCCCTCCTGGCACTACCGAGGCAGAGAGATGGCGTAATGTTTTCTCCGGCTGGTTATTTAAAGAAAATCCCGCCGCCAATGTTGTCGAACATCCGATTTACGATGTCTGGGTCAAGGCTTGCAAAATGAATTTCCCCGGCGAAGAAACGCCTGTCGAGGAGAAATCGTCAGATGCCGCGACCGCAGAACCAAAAGCGCCATCAAGTGCGCCCCAATTGCCGTCCGAACCCGGGGCTAAAGCACCTGACGAAGCAACCCCGGACGCGCTCTGAACTGACTTTGTAAGCGCGGCTTCGAGCAGCTTTAGATACGCGCCTTGAGCCATCTCAATCGCCCCTAAGCTCTCCAAATGGTCAGTCATAAACTGGCAATCCAACAATTTAAAACCGCCAATGTTAAGCCGCGCAACCAGCCATGCCAGAGCAACCTTGGAAGCATCGGTCGCCCGCGAGAACATGCTTTCCCCAAAAAACGCGCGTCCTAAAGCAAGTCCATAAAGCCCACCCACAAGGCGGCCTTCCGACCAACATTCAACGCTGTGCGCCTGGCCAAGGCTGTGCAGCCGGCAGAAGGCCTCTTCGATGTCCGGGTTAATCCACGTGTCCTGCCGATCGGCCTGCGGCGCAGCACATGTGTCAATGATCTGCGCAAAGGCAGTGTCGGAAGTTACAACAAACCGGTCTTGCCGGATTGTTTTGGCAAGAGACTTTGACAAGCGAAAGCCATCAAGCGGCATGACAGCGCGGAATTCGGGCTCAATCCAAAAGGTGTCGGGGTCATCCCGCGCGTCGGACATCGGAAATATGCCATTGGCGTACGCCTGAAGCAGCAAATCCAGATCGATGGGCAAAACATGTCCTTTCGCGTCCGAGCTAATTACCTATCTCGAATTGCGCCGACGCATGCAATGGATTATAGCAGGCAAAATTTGCCCCGGCAGAGTTAGGCTCAGTTAGAGCCAGCCCCGCCGGGGCGCGTCATTTCAAGCAAAGTCAGGGACCGCATATGACCCGCCGCCGCAAAATATACGAAGGCAAGGCTAAGATACTTTACGAAGGTCCCGAGCCCGGCACGTTGATCCAATATTTCAAGGATGATGCCACCGCCTTTAATGCCCAGAAAAAGGGTACGATTTCCGGTAAGGGCGTCATCAACAATCGCGTGTCAGAGCATGTATTCACCCGGTTGAGCCATATTGGCATTCCGACGCACTTCATCCGCCGCCTCAACATGCGCGAACAATTGATCCGTCAGGTGGAGATTGTGCCGATTGAAGTTATTGTACGCAATGTAGCCGCAGGAACCTTGTCCAAGCGTCTGGGCATTGAAGAGGGCACTCCGCTTCCGCACACATTGCTCGAATATTGCTATAAGGACGACAGCCTGGGTGATCCGCTGGTTGCCGAAGAGCATATCGCTTGCTTTGGTTGGGCAACGCAGGAGGAAATGCAGGACATTTCGTCCATGGCAATTCGCATCAACGATTTTCTGTGTGGCATGTTTGCGGCCATCGGCATTCGGCTCGTCGACTTTAAACTGGAGTTTGGCCGCTTATTTGATGGCGATTTCTCACGTATCATTCTTGCCGACGAAATCAGCCCGGATGGCTGCCGCCTTTGGGACATTGAAACAGGCGAGAAACTTGACAAGGATCGGTTCCGCCGTGACCTGGGCGGCGAAGCAGAAGCCTATCAAGAAGTCGCCCGCCGCCTTGGCCTAATGCCCGATGAAAGCGAAGGCGCAGTGCTTGACATGGTCAGTCACAGGTTACGTAAAGGTAAGTAAATCAATAATTTACATAAGAAAACATTGCGGAATGGAAGATTCTGCGGTATTCCAATCAGCGTATGAAAAAAACGCTTAATTTTATATTCTGGCTCGCTCTTTTTTTCACCGGAGCCACATCCTCCTTTGCTGCGCCTGCAGGAACACCGCCTGCGGGGGCACAGCGGACCAAGCCTTGGAATGCCGAAACGTCTGATCTCGAATCGGACGCGAGTATCATATATGGTCGGCTCTCGAATGGATTGCGTTATGCCATTCGCCCGAACCAGCGTCCGCAGAACCAGGTGCTGGTGCGTATGGCGATCGACTTTGGCTCGGCAGCGGAGGCCGAGGACGAGCAAGGCCTCGCGCATTTCATTGAGCATATGGCCTTTAACGGCAGCACCAACGTGTCCGAAGGTGAGATGATCAAAATACTTGAGCGGCTTGGCCTGTCTTTCGGTGCCGACACCAATGCATCCACGGGCTACACGCAGACGCAATATAAGCTAGATTTGCCCAAATCTGACCCGCGCTTAATTGAACGCGCGCTATTCCTGATGCGCGAAACCGCGCGTGAAGTTTCGTTCAATCCGGCAGCGGTAGAACGTGAACGCGGCATCATATTGGCCGAACGCCGTGAACGGGAGAATTTTGGATATCAAAGTGCACGCGCAGCCAACAGCCTATATTACCCAGATACTTTTTATGCGACTCGCTACCCGATTGGGCTGTCCGAGATTATCGAAACCGCACCCGCGGACCGGTTGAAGGCGCTGTATCGCACATATTATCGGCCAGACCGGATCAAGATCATCATTGTCGGGCCAGTGGACCCCGTTGCCATTGAACGCGAATTGGTGAACAAATTCGCCGATTGGCAGGTCGCCGCACCACCCTTGGGGGACCTTGACCGCTGCGAACTCGATACGTCGCGTGGCCTGTCTGCCGCAAGTTTTACCCATCCTGAAATCGGTGAAGTCATTGGCGTTCAACAGCTTCTCAAGGACAAAACTCGACCCGACACCGTTGAACGGGCGATGATTGAACTTAAGATGCAAATTGCATCGGCCATCATTTCCCAGCGGATAAGCCGCCGGTCGCGTTCAGAGGACATCCCCTTTCTAGGCGGTGGTGTAAACTTTACCTTAGGTATCTGCGACAATTATGCCGCCGTCGGCTTTAGCGCAGGCGGCAAAGACGGCAGTTGGCGGGCATTTCTGCCATTTACAGAACAGGCTGTCCGGCAAGCCCTGCAATATGGTTTTGACGACACCGAAGTAGCCGAGCAGATAAAGCGCCTCGACACCTCTTATGAAAACAATGCCAAGGCAGAGGGCACAGAACAAAGCGCTTCGATTGCCAACAAATTGGTCGGACTTGACGATGACGTCTATAATTCAGACGCCTACCGGTTGCTGCTATGGCGCCAATTGCGCCCGTTCATGACGAAAGCTGCCGTCAATGCAGAGTTCGCAAAATGGTTTGGCCAAATGACGGCCCCGCAAATTTTTCTGTCCACGAAGCAGACGTCAGGGACGTCTTCCGATGATATCTTGGCCGCCTATGGCGCAAGCCGCGCCGTTGCGGTCGCGGCGCCCGTTGCGCGCGCAACGACCGCATTTGCCTATACGGACTTTGGTCCCGCCGGCACCGTCGTTGCAGATACAGTCATCCCCGACCTTGGCATTCGCACAATCCGCTTTGCCAATGGCGTTTTGCTGAACCTCAAAAAAACCGATTTTGAGGACAATCGCGTGCGATATTCCCTGCGGATCAATGGCGGACAATTGCATTTTGCCAAGGACGAGGCGGTATTGTCTTGGCTGATGTCCGGGGCTTATGTTTCCGGCGGTCTTGCGGCGCATGACTTTGAAGACCTGCGCTCCTTGCTTGCCGGGACAACTGTCACACCCGCATTCAGGGTAGCTGAAGACTATTTCGGCGGCACTGGTGCTGTCGCACCTGTGGACTTGGAGCGCCAGTTGCAGGTGATGGCCGCGTACACCAGATATCCCGGCTATGCCGACAGTGCCCTTCGCTTGTTCCGCCGCCCATTGCCAGAAATCTACGCGCGGCTCGACGCAACTCCGGGTTCGGCATTGAGCATCGCCATGGCACGAATCATGACGGACAATGACCCCCGCTTTGCGCTTGCACCGCTTGAAGAGATTCAATCGGCCGATTTTACGAAGCTGAAATCTGCGCTGGGTGATGCGCTGATTCAGAACAGTATCGAAATCGCAATCGTCGGCGACCTCGACGAAACCGCCACAATTGCCGCTGTTGCCCGCACTTTTGGCGCTATGCCCACACGAACGGGCGCTGCAGATATGACACCTCAGGACGCACGCTGGAGCACCGCAAGCGGGAATTTCGATATCCCGCACAAGGGTGAAGCCAATCAGCTGGGATGGCGCCGGATTTGGCCCACCACGGGTGACCGCGATCAGAAGCTGACGCAGTCGATGGACCTGTTGGCGCGTGTCGTAACCCTGCGCCTTACCGACGAATTGCGGGAAAAGCTGGGCGCGACATATGGTGTGCAGGCAGGATCTGACATGTCGGATGTCTATCGCGATCGTGGTGCATTTTCGATTTCGACATCAGGCGATCCCAAGGACCTCGCGGCCATCGAACGTGGGGTTGATCTGGTCATAACGGAAATCGTGAAAGCGCCGGTTGATGGCGACCTGTTTGAACGCGCACGCAAACCTGTGCTCGAAAGCTACGCCGACTGGAAAAAGCGCAACCCGACATGGCTGGGTGTTGCAGCAGAAGCGCAAACCAATCCGGACAGGCTGAACCGGTTCCGGCAGAACGAAAAAATGTTCAATTCGATTACTGCACAGGATTTATGGGCACTGGCCAAGCAGTATCTGGCTAAGCCCGCGCAGTTCACATTCCGCTCGTTACCAGACGCGGCAATTGCCAAACCCATCATGGCGACGTCCAATCCGTAAAAGCGCCGAACGGAACGCGGTTAAAATCCTGTTGGGCGTGAGCTTACCCTTGAATCG
>ERZ888423.3256-NODE-3256-length-10925-cov-65.057498_pt1 | contig 10925 bp, 9 predicted proteins | sample MGYA00520523_ERZ888423 | MGnify/ENA primary metagenome ERZ888423 (study PRJEB32303, sample SAMEA104408611) | aquatic metagenome | biome: Brackish water; feature: Pelagic; material: water | place: Baltic Sea | collected 2014-06-08T10:24:00 | depth 30,27 m ...
TCAGTCCTGAGGCAACCAGAAAGGTGGTGCGTTGATGCGGCCGCCAGCTCAAGCGACCATGCTGCGGGCGCCCACCACCTCGCCGATCAGGTCGTAGGTGTCGGCAGCGATGATGCGCACCGGTACCATGGTGCCTGGTGCTGCGCAAAGTCCGCCCTCACCTGGATGCACCCGCACTTCACCATCCACCTCGGGGGCGAAGCGGGCGCAGCGACCGAGCATCACGCCGGTACTGGGGTTTTCCTGCTCGATCAACACATCCACGATCTTCCCCACCCAGGAGGCATTACGGGCAGCGGCGATCGGTTGCTGCAGGGCCATCAAGCGGTCTTTACGGTCCAGCGCGATCTCGTGGGATATCTGATCCGGTAGCTCCGCGGCAGGGGTGCCCTCCTCTGGAGAGAAGGTGAACACGCCGACGTGGTCGAATTTTTGTGCGGCAACAAAATCCAACAAGTGCTGAAACTGCTCCTCGGTTTCGCCGGGGAAGCCCACTATGAAGGTAGTGCGCAGCACCGCCTCGGGCAGTTGTTCGCGGATGCGGCCCAGCACACCGGCTGTCACATCTGCCTGCCAGGGGCGGTTCATGGCCCGCAGCACGTCCGGGTGGCTGTGCTGAAGCGGCAGGTCCAGGTAAGGAAGCACGTTAGGCACCTCCCGGTAGGCAGTCAGCACCGCCTCGGTGAGGCCGGTGGGATAGGCGTAGTGCACCCGGATCCAGGGAATTTTCACTTCGCCGAGGGCCCGCAGCAGCTCAGCCAGCTGGGGCTTGCCGGCCAGATCGAGGCCGTAATTGGTGGTGATCTGGCTGATCAACACCAACTCCTGCACCCCCTGGGCCGCCAGCGCCTGGGCCTCAGCGACGATCGAGGCGATTGGGCGGGAGCGCTGATTGCCGCGTAGGTGGGGAATGATGCAGAAGGCGCAGCGGTAGTCGCAGCCCTCGGCCACCTTCAGATAGGCCACCGCCTCGCTGGTGGTGCGGTAGCGGGGCAGATGCTCATCGGCTACGAAGGTGGGGCTGGCGCTCACCTGGTTGACCCGTTCGCCGGCCTCCACCCGCTCCAGCACGCTGACGATGTGTTGGTAGTCGCCGGTGCCCACGATCGCCTTGGCTTCGGGGAGGCTTTCGAGCAGCTCCTCCTGGAAGTGCTGGGCCAGGCAGCCGGCGATGATCAGTTCCTTGCCCTGTTCAGCAAGCTCTACGAGTGTGCGTACCGACTCTTCGCGCGCTTCCTGGATGAAGCTGCAGGTGTTCACCACCACCACGTTGGCTTCGGCCTCATCGGCGCTCACCCCGTAGCCGGCCTGGGCCAATAGGCCCAGCATGTGCTCGGTGTCCACGCGATTTTTTTCGCAGCCCAAGTGGGCAAAAGCCACGGTGGGCTTGGCTGCAGGAGCGTGGGATTCCTGGGTCATAGTTTTACCAGGGCAGCGTTTCACCCTACGTTGCAAGCCGACGGCGCCCTTAACCCCTGGTTTGCTCCTGCCACAATCAGGCCAGCCAGGGCTCCGACCCGTGACCTCATCCCGCCTCAGCCAGCGCCTTAGCTCCAGCCGGCGCCGCAGTGATCCAGCCCGCCGCTGGGCCCGGGTAGCCATGGCTGTTTTAGCCACCATCGGCGCCATCGACACCGGCGCAATCACTTTGAAGCGATGGGGTCTGCTCGGTCCGCTGAGTTGCCCTGGCGGCGCTGAGGGCTGCGACAAGGTGTTGAACAGCGCCTGGGGCAGCCTGTTCGGCCAGCCCCTGTCTTTGTTTGGCTGGCTGGCCTACGGGGCGGTGTTGCTACTAGCAGTGCTGCCGCTGGTGCTTCGCGGCGACTCGAGGGCGGCCCTTGCCCAGCGCAGTTGGTGGGTGTTGCTGCTGCTGAGTACGGGTATGGCTGTTTTCAGCCTGTTGTTGATGGGGCTGATGGTTCTGAAGATTCAGGCCTTCTGTTTCTTCTGCGTCCTATCGGCGATTCTCAGCTTGAGCCTGTTTGTGATCAGCCTCGTTGGTGGGGAGTGGGAAGACAGTGGCCAGTTGCTGTTCCGGGCCGTGATCGTGGCCCTGTTGGTAGGCATGGTGGGTTTGGGTTGGGCTGCTTCCGTTGATCGCCCCGCCGCGGTGCGGGAGGCTGGCGCGCCTCCGGTCGTTGTAGCCACCAGCCGTCCAGAAGCGGTTGCTTTAGCAGAACACCTCAGCCGCACCGGCGCGGTGATGTACACGGCCTACTGGTGCCCCCATTGCCATGAGCAGAAGGAGCTGTTCGGCAAAGAAGCGAGCGCCAAGTTGGACCTGGTTGAGTGCGCTGCCGATGGCCAAAACAGCCAGAAGTCACTGTGCGACACCAAGGCAATTGAGGGCTTCCCCACCTGGGAGATCAACGGCAAGCTTGATTCCGGTGTGAAGCCCCTGGCTGAGCTCGCCCGGCTCTCCGGTTACTCCGGTTCAGTGCCCTGAACAGCGGCGGTGGTCGGGGCCCTGGGCCGCTGTTGGTCGGTGTGCCGCTGCCAAAATGGCTGGGTGTGGGGCGAATCGGTGCGGTGGTGTCCCCCCCGGCTCTCGGAGCGGAACAGGGCCGCTTCGAGCAGCAGCTCGGCCAGCAGCAGCCGTTGGTGCAGCTCCTGCAGTCGTCGCAGTGCGGGCACCGCCGCCGGTTCGAATTGGACGCTCTGGCCTGGCTCCAAGTTTTGTAGTTGCCGCCAGGCTTGGCTGGCTTCGAGCTGCCGGCGCTGGCCCCGCAGTTGCTGCAGGGCAGGCCCCAGGCAGTGGCCATTGCGCTCTACCCCAGCCACCTGCCAGCAGAGATCCCGCAGGGCGCTGATCTGGGCCTCCAGGCTCTGTTTTGAGGGCAAGGGCAGCTGGGTGGTGGTCGGCGGCTCTCCTTGGTTGGCCGCGGTTGGCCTGGCCGGCGCCAGCTCGATTGTGCCCAGCTGGCGGGCAAACACCAGGCACTCCATCAGCGAGTTGCTGGCTAGCCGGTTGGCCCCGTGCACGCCCGTGCAGGCCACTTCGCCTACGGCATAGAGGCCAGGCACGCTGGTGGCGGCTTGGAGATCGGTCCAGATGCCGCCCATCCAATAGTGGGCGGCCGGGGCCACTGGGATCGGTTCTCGGGTGGGTTCCAGCCCGAGCTCGCGGCAACGGCCCAGGATCGTGGGGAACTGGCGCTCCAGACGCGGCAGTCCCACAGGCCGTAAATCAAGCCACAGATGGTCTACATCTAGGGCCTGCATCCTTCGGGCCAGGGCGCGACTCACCACATCCCTTGGGGCGAGATCTCCTCCCGGCAGCTGGGCCACTGGGCTGGCCCCCGACCCGTCCACCAGGCGGGCCCCTTCGCCGCGCACAGCCTCCGAGATCAGGAAGTGGGGCGCACCCGGCAGCATCAGGGCCGTGGGATGAAACTGCACAAATTCCAGATCTCGCAGTTTTGCGCCGGCTTGCCAGGCCATCACCACCCCGTCGCCGCTCGCCAGGCTGGGATTGGTGGTGTGGGCGAAAAGGTGGCCACCACCACCAGTGGCCAGCACCACCGCCCGGGCCGCAAGCCAGTGGAGTCGGTTGCCCTCGAGCACGGCTAAGCCCACGCAGCAGCCCTGCTCCAACCAGAGCTGCAATGCCACCACCCCCTTGCGCTGTTCGAGCTGGGGTCGCAGCAAGACCTCCCGTTCCAGGGCCTCCACCAGGGCGCCACCAGTGCGGTCTTGGGCATGCAGTACCCGCCGGTGGCTGTGGGCGGCTTCCAGAGTTGTGCTCAGATTTACGCCGTCGCGGTCGAAGGCCATGCCCAGCTCCAGCAGGCGCGCCACGCAGGCCGGAGCTTCATGCACCAGCAGCTCTACCGCCGCCCGATCGCAGAGCCCACCCCCAGCTATCAGGGTGTCGTCGATGTGGCTCTGAAAGCTGTCGTTGGGCAGTGTCACCGCAGCTATACCCCCTTGGGCCCAACGGCTGGCTGATCGAGGGGTGCTGCTGAGATCGTTGTCCTTGCTCAGCAACAGCACCCGCAGATGGCGGGGCAGCTCGAGGCAGGCCATCAGCCCGGCGGCTCCGCTGCCGACAACCACCACATCCCAGGACTGCTCTGCCATGGCGGCTGAAGACATCCGACAAAGGCCGGCACTAAAAAAGCCGCCGGAAGGCCCGACGGCTTTCAAGCGGAAGTGAGCTTAGGGCTCAGCGGTACTGGCCGTCGTTGATGCGATCGTCGCCTTCGTTGAGGGCGATCGAGGCTTCGGTGACGGTGAAGTTGTCCTTGAACTTGTTGAAAAGTTCCTTTTGGCGATCGGTCAGGTCGAGGCTCAGGACGTCGTCGACGCTGGCGTAGGGACCTCCGAGGACGATTTTGCCGGCCAGGGTGGGATACATGCCGGGGTAGTCCTGGAAGCGGCGCACGGAACAGTTGTTCAGATCAACCTTGCCGGCCCGCTCGGCGATTTTGTCGTCTACCAGGTTGCGCCGATCAGCGGCGAAGGCGGGGGCTGGAATCAGCAACGTGATCAAGAGGCCAGTCAGCACAACCCCACTCATCAGCCAGGCAAGCAGCCGTTTCATCACGACACTCCGTTGAACTACGGGAAGGGAGGCGACATCAGTCACCGGAATCCCAACGCTACAGAGCCAAGCGGAAATCTCTACCAGTATTTCGGCAGGATTTGCAGTTCTTCAGATCAGGCCGCTGAGGCTGGGTGCCATAAGGGCAGCCAGTAGGAAAAGGCCATCCACCGCCAAGGTTGTGCTCAAAGCGGCACTGGCTATGCGTCCCACCTCTCCAAGACCCCAGAGCCAGCGGCAAATTTGAACCAGTACGACACCGCTGAACACAACAAAGACCAGACCTTGTGGGGCCAGAACCTGTTGGGCGGCAGCCTGCAAAAGCAGGGGCGCCTCGGCGCTACTAGCGCTGAGGATCTGGGGCCAGGAGGCCATTAGCCCGGCGGCTGCTATTGCCACATCAGTGGCTGCTGTGCCCAGCAGGGAGCCGAGATAAAAACCGCAGGCAACTTTCCAGCGGCTCTGGAGTCCGGTTAAGGCCAGCGGCAAGGCAAAGGCTTCAATTGGCAGATGCCATACCGGATGGAGCCGGCACCAGCCCCAAAAGAGGCTCCCTGCCAACCAGCTGCCGCAGAAACCCACTAGCAATTCCCCGGCCTTACGGGTGCGGGGATTGGAGTGCTGGCTCAGAGCCAGAGCAAGCCCTAGCAGAGGCACCGTGAACATGGCCGCACTGAAGGGGGCCAACCGCACCCAAGGTGCCTGCAGAAACACCGGCAGCGTTACCAGTACGCCGCTGATAAGGCTCAGCCCGGGGTTGCGGCAGACCTTTAGCCACATCCGTAACGGAGGTAGAGCCGGAAGGACTGCCGGGGCGATTGCGTTAGTAGGAGCCCCGACCACCAAAGAAATGTGAAGAATGATTAGCAACCTTAAGGGGTGGAACGGGCTGACGCGCCATAGGGTCGCTGCAGCTTGTAGTGCCTGCGATGTTGTTCGCCGCCATGCCAAACCTGCCCGTTGCGGAGATCGGTTTCTGGGAAGCCTGCTTCCGATCCCTGGTGTTGGGGGTGTTGCAGGGATTGACGGAGTTTTTACCGATCAGCAGCACCGCCCACCTCAAGGTGGTGCCGGTGTTGCTCGGCTGGGGCGATCCGGGGGTGGCGGTCACGGCGGTGATTCAGCTGGGCAGCATCGCGGCGGTGCTGGCTTATTTCCGCTCAGACCTGGCTGAAGTGTTGCGAGGCGTGGGCCGGGCCTGCCGCCACGGTCAGTGGGGCGAACCCTCTGCTCGCATGGGGGTCGCCATTGCCCTCGGCACCCTGCCAATTGTGTTTGCCGGTTTGGCCCTAAAGCTTTGGGTGCCTGATTACGACAACTCGCCGCTACGCAGCATGGCCTCGATTGCGGTCGTGTCGATCGTGATGGCTTTGCTGTTGGCCTTGGCCGAGCTGGCGGGTAGCCGTCGCCGCGAGCTGGTTGATGTGCAGCCCCGTGACGGTCTTTGGGTCGGCCTGGCCCAGGCACTGGCTCTGGTGCCAGGCGTTTCCCGCTCTGGCAGCACCCTCACTGCGGCCTTGTTTGACAGCTGGCAGCGTCCGGCCGCCGCCCGCTTCTCCTTTTTGTTGGGCATTCCGGCAATCACCCTGGCGGGCCTTGTGTCACTTAAGGAGGCATTCAGTGCCCCAGCTGTTGGTGGTGCGGTGCCCCTGCTTGTGGGAATCGTTGCTGCTGCGGTGGTGTCCTGGTTGGCAATTGCCTGGTTGCTGCGTTTTCTGCAGACCAATAGCACCTGGGTGTTCGTTGCCTATCGCCTGGTCTTTGGTATAGGCATATTGATTTGGCTTGGCGCCAGGATGGGCGTCTGAATCATTAGCAGCTCTCAGACGCCGTGTGGAATGAGCCATCTGCGGGGATTGCCCTGGCTGCCCTTGATGGCAGCTCTACAGGTGCGGTGCGCTTGCCGGCTCCTGCCGTGGTCGCTTCGGTGGAGCCCGGTTCGATCGCTGAGGAGTTGGGCTTCCAGCCAGGCGACCGCCTGCTCAGCATCAATGGCAAGCGCCCACGAGATCTGATCGATGTTCAGATGTTGGTGGGAGAGGAAGAGCTCATCTTGGAGGTGGAAGATCCCGATGGCTCACTGCATACGGTCGAGTTAGAAAAGGATCTCGACGAGGGCCTGGGCCTGGGTTTCACCGAAGCCCTGTTCGATGGCCTCAAGCAGTGCAACAACGCCTGTCCGTTTTGCTTCATCGACCAGCAGCCACCGGGTCGTCGCAGCAGCCTCTATTTAAAAGATGACGATTATCGTCTCAGTTTTCTTTACGGCTCCTATCTAACGCTCACCAATCTCACCGCCGCCGATTGGCAGCGGATTGAGGAACAGCGGCTGTCGCCCCTGTTCGTTTCTGTCCATGCCACCGATCCTGAGTTGCGCAGTCGTTTATTGGTTAACCCACGGGCGGCCTTGCTGCTGGATCAGCTGGGCTGGTTTGCTCAGCGCGATCTGCAGATCCATGCCCAGGTCGTGGTGTGCCCAGGTCTCAACGATGGCCCTGCCCTAATGCGCACCTTGCAGGACCTGGCCGCCTTTGGCGGTGGCGACTGGCCGGCGGTGCTCTCCGTGGCAGTGGTGCCCGTGGGCCTTACCCGTTTTCGTCCTGACGGCGATTCCCTCGTGCCCGTCGATTACCAGGCCGCCCGCCAGGTAATCGCCTTGGTGGAGCCCCTGCAGCAGGTCTTTCAGCGGGATCTGGGTAGTCGTTTCGTCTGGTTGTCCGATGAGTGGTATCTGATGTCGAGGCTGCCGCTCCCTCCCCGGGCGGATTACGAGGATCTACCCCAGCAGGAAAACGGGGTGGGCAGCATTCGCGCCTTTCTTGAGGCACTTGAGCTCGCCACCCGGGAGTTACCCAAGGCCTTGGCCAGGCCGCGGCGGCTGAGCTGGGTGGTGGGCCAACTGGTAGCCAAAGCCCTTGAGCCGGTGGTGGCCAGGCTCAATGCGGTGGACGGTCTGGAGTTGATTTTGCATGGCCTGCCCAGCCCCTACTGGGGTCAGGAGCAGGTGGTCACGGGTTTGCTGACGGGTTCGGATTTACTTGCCGGCCTGGCTGGCTTGGATTTGGGCGAGGCCCTGCTGTTGCCGGCGGTGATGTTGCGCCAGGGCGAACCGGTATTTCTCGACGACCTCACCTTGGCTGAGTTCGAGGCCCAGCTGCCGGTGCCGGTGCAGCTGCTTCAGGGTGCGGACGATCTTGTGGTCTCATGTTTTGCCATCACTCCACAAGTTCCTTAAGATTTAGGAGTTGAGATAGGTTTGGGTGACATTTTTCAGTTTGCGCTTAGCCCTGCTAGGCCTGCTAGCAACCCCGATGCTGTCTTTTGCTGCGCAGGCTCAGGAAACGGCTGCCCCTGCCCCTGCTCAAGTGGAGGCTGGTTTGCCTCTCGCTCCAGAAGCGCTCCGGGGTGACTCAACTACCAAGCTGCGGGGCTATCGCCCGCGTGTAAATCCAACTCTGGTGACCCCAGCAGCTACCAAGCTGGCGCCAGGGCTTGAGACCCTGCCTGCCCCGGCCTCCCTGGCCTTGCCGGTCAAGCCTGAGCAAGTGCGAATAACAGAGTTTCGCCCGCTTGGTTTAGTTGAAGTAGAGAACCTTGCGGAGGTCAACAACCCCAACCTCAAAGCGATTGCCAGCCAGGTGGATCAGGCCCAGAGCAATCTGCGGGCCCAAATCTCCCAGTGGTATCCAAATATAAATCTTGAGGCAGCCTCTGCGCCGGGCTTCACCACAGGACAAGCAAGGTCTGTGGCGAGCAATGGTGACACTCAGAACCAATCCACCGACCGCTGGGATTTTGGGGCTGCCCTCAGGGCTCAGTGGTCACTGATTAATCCTCAGCGAGTGCCATCTATCGCGGCGGCTCGGGATCAATTTGAGAAGGCTAAGTTTCAATACGTAATTGCTCTACGGGATCTGCGGTTGCAGACCGCCTCTGCTTATTTCGATTTGCAGCAGGCAGATGATCAAGTCCGTATTGGTCAGGAATCTGTGCGGGCTTCGATTGTGAGCTTGAGGGATTCCAAGGCTCGCTTTCAAGCTGGTGTGGCCACAAAGCTTGAAGTGCTCGAGGCTGAAACCCAGCTCTCCCGTGACCAGCAACTTTTAACCAATTCTCTTGCAGCCCAAGCTATTGCTCGCCGCAGCCTGGCGACTCTGCTGGATTTGCCGCAAAATGTAACCCCCACTGCCAAGGACCCTGCAAGAGTATTTGGTATCTGGCAGCCCTCTCTGCAGGAGAGCATTGTGGCGGCCTATACCTTCCGTGAGGAGTTGGATCAGGCCTTGCTCGATATCTCCATTGCAAATAGTGAGGCAAACGCAGCGTTGGGCGCCGTTCAACCTTTTTTAAACATCTTTGCGCGTTTTACTGGCAATGTTTTTAACGCTAATGACCCCGTTATTGTTTCGCAGCCGGGAGCTGAGGGCAGCAATTACGACACTTCCATCGGCTTGAACTTGAGCTGGCGCCTCTTTGACGGCGGTGCGGCGGCTGCCCAATCTCGCCAAGGCAAACAGGCTGCTCAAGAGAACACCTTTCGTTTCGCTCAGCGCCGCGATGAAATTCGTATCCAGGTGGAGACAAGTTTTTATGAGCTAGAGAAAAATAACCGGAATATTGTTACTACTTCAAGAGAAGTTATCTCGGCACGCGAATCCCTGCGGCTGGCCCGCCTGCGCTTCCAAGCAGGCGTAACCCCCCAGCGTGAGGTGGTTGACAGCCAGCGAGATCTCACCCAAGCAGAGGTGCGCTATTCCAATTCCATCACCGATTACAACAAGCGCTTAGCCGAGTTACGTCGCCGCACGGGCCTCGATCAAGTAGCTGGCTGTACTCCCCAGTCTCTACCGGCCAATAAGCCTGCTGGCTCTTCCGATGTTCCCGTTGAACCCACTCCCCTAATCCCGGCCTGTCAGGCCGCAGCCCAGGGAGCAGTCTGACGACGTGGTGACGTCCCCTTCAGGCCAGCCCCCATCCCTGGGGTTGCTCCATACCTTGAGGTTGGGGTTGTTTCAGGGATGCCTGGGTTGCCTGGCCGTCATCTTTGCCGGTTTGCTCAACAGGATCATGCTGAGCGAGCTCCATTTTCCCGGTTTACTGGTTGGTGGGGCGTTGGCATTCGAGCAATTTGTAGCTCCCTCGCGGGTGTTGTTCGGCCAAATTTCTGACTCCCATCCCTGGGGGGGGCGTCACCGGCTTCCATATATATGGCTTGGCACGGCCCTGTTTTGTGGCTTGGCCGTGCTTTCAATCCCCCTGATTTTTCATGTGGGGCGCCTGCTTGAAGCTGCTTCGCAGCCTGAACTGGCTCTAGGGATCGCTGGACTTTGCGGGCTGTTTGCCCTTTATGGGCTGGCGATTTCCCTGGCCACCACGCCCTATCTCGCTCTGGTCATTGATCGCACCAGCGAGGCTGAACGGCCCAGGGCAGTGGGGCTGATTTGGTGTCTGCTTACCGTTGGCATCGTGATCGGGGCGATCTCCATCAGCCTGAGCCTTCGCAGTCTTGATGGCATCACCAATCCTGTCCTCTTGGAGCCGGTGTTGCTGGGCTTCATGATTCGGGTGATTGCTGTCGTGCTTGTTCTCACGGTCGTGGCCACCGTTGGGCTTGAGCCAGGCAGGCAGCAGCAACTTGTCCAGCCTTCGAGCAGCGTGCGCCGAGAGGATGCCATTACCGTGGCCCAGGCTTGGGCCCTAGTCAGCTCCAGTCGTCAGGTGCTGGTGTTTTTCTCCTTTCTGGTGTTTTTCACCCTGGGATTGTTTCTTCAGGACCCCATTCTCGAGAGCTATGCGGCAGACGTGTTCGGCATGCCGATTGCAGCAACGGCATCACTGAACGCCATTTGGGGCATCGGAACTTTGACAGGGTTGCTGCTGGCTGGGTTTTGGATCGTCCCCCGTTTAGGCAAGCTGGTTACTGCTCGCCTGGGTTGCCAGTTGATCTTGGCCAGCCTGGTTTTACTTGTTCTAGCTGGTCTAGAGCCTCACGTGCCGGTGCTGCAGTTCATTATGCTGCTGTTTGGCCTGGCCGCTGGCATTGGCACCAATAGTGCGCTGGTGCTGATGCTGGACCTAACCCTGCCTGAAGCCGCCGGCACCTTCGTAGGCGTGTGGGGCCTTGCCCAGGCACTGTCCCGCGCTCTGGGCAAAGTGCTCGGTGGCGGCCTGCTTGATCTAGCCCGTTATCTTCAGCAGGCTCTTGAGCTAGCGCCATCGGTGTATTTCCCCTACGCGCTGGTTTTATGCGTGGAGGTCCTGGTGGCTTTTGGTGCTCTGGTGTTGCTTCGGCGCCTCAACCTCCGCCAGTTCAGGGAAGATACCGGTCGCAGCCTCAGCAAGGTGCTGGCCCTAGAGCTCGGATGAACCCAGAACCCCCAGT
>ERZ888423.3257-NODE-3257-length-10924-cov-4.972399_pt1 | contig 10924 bp, 13 predicted proteins | sample MGYA00520523_ERZ888423 | MGnify/ENA primary metagenome ERZ888423 (study PRJEB32303, sample SAMEA104408611) | aquatic metagenome | biome: Brackish water; feature: Pelagic; material: water | place: Baltic Sea | collected 2014-06-08T10:24:00 | depth 30,27 m ...
CATACAATCCTTGCTGGGCTTTGGTGGTTGACTTAATGTGCCAAGTAATCAGCTTTTTGCCCAGCGAATTGGCAATTTCATGGGCCAAAAGCGTCTTACCCGTTCCTGGTTCGCCCTTTACTAAAAGTGGTTTCTCCAAGTGAATGGCTGCGTTTACCGCAACTTGCAATTCGTTGGAGGCAATGTATGTTTCTGTTCCTGTGAAGTGATTCATTGATTGTTGTTTTGCTCAGGGGTTTGCAGCAGCAAGTCCTTACATTTCATTCCAGATTTTCCAACTTTCCTCAGCCTGTCGTTCTAACATCTGAAGTCCGTTTATAGTTGTGGCGCCTCGTTTTCTACCGTTCTTTAAAAATACGGTCTCGGCTGGATTATAAATCATATCGAACAGCACGTGTTCTGGCGTGATGGATTCGTACGGAATGTCAGGTGCGGCATCAATGTTTGGAAACATCCCGATAGGAGTGCAATTGACAATGATAGAGTGCTCCCAAATATCTGCTACGGTTAAATCATCGTAGGTGAAATCGCCTTCATCGGGTCTTCTTGAAACCGAGTTGCATTCGATTCCCATTTCTTCTAACACATGAAATGCCGCCTTGGCCGAGCCTCCTGTTCCGAGTATCAACGCTTGATTGTGACCCTTCACATGCGGCTCAATACTTTCTTTGAAACCAATTACATCGGTATTGGAACCGGTAAGGTTCCAAGAATTTCCGATGCGATTAATGCAAATTGTATTTACTGATTGAATTGACTTTGCACATGGTGCTACGCTCGTGAGAAACGGAATAATTGACGTTTTGTAAGGAATTGTAACGTTAAGCCCAACGAGTTCAGTTTCTGCCTTAATAATATCATTAAGATCCTGCAGTGATTCAATCTGGAAATTGCAGTATTCGGCATCAATGCCTTCGGACTCAAACTTGTCTGTGAAATACTTCTTTGAGAATGAGTGGGATAGAGGGTAACCGATAAGGCCAAATTTTCTCATTACTTACTAGCGGCCATTTTTTCCATTACAAAAACCACGAGAAAACCAACGATGCAAAGCGCAATTGCAAACCAAAGTTGTGATTGTTCTCCAGTAATTCCTTCAAAATTCATTGGGGAAATGTTGGACTGTAGGAAGGGAACTTCCTCTCCGTGACTATTGATTCTGAACTCGGTTGTTTCCTTCCAAGGCCAAACTTTGTTCAAAGAACCAATCATGAAACCTGTTAGTAGTGCCATGGTTAGCGCGTATGCCTTTTTAAACATCCACGACAGGAAGTTTGAGAATGAAATGATTCCGACAATGCAACCCAACATGAAAATACCGATGTTCAATCCGTACTTCATAATCGCTGGTACGTCAACTGCTTTTAGTCCATCGACCAATCCGCTAATTGAGCCAAGCACAGTACCATAAGCACCCATCAGAAGAAGAATGAAACTGCCAGAAATTCCTGGTAGAATCATGGCGCAAATTGCAATACATCCTGCAAGAAAAATGTAAATCAATCCATCAGGAATTTGCGATGGAGCAGCAATCGTGATGTAGAACGCAACAGCTGCACCAATCACCATCATTCCGATGGTTTTCCAGTTCCATTCTTTGATTTGCCGACCGATGATTACGCTAGATGCAACGATTAACCCGAAAAAAAATGCCCAAAGTAGAATAGGGTAGGTGGCAAGTAGGAACGTGATGCCTTTTGCCAAACTGATAATGCTGGTAAAAATACCAGCCAAAAGCACGACAAGAAACGTGGCGTTGGTTTTTTGCCAAGTGGCTTTAATTCCTTCCTCTTTTAGCGTTTTGAAAATCGAAAGATTGAATCCTTTGATAGTATCTAGCAGTTCTTGATAGACACCTACTATGAAAGCAATGGTGCCCCCAGATACGCCAGGAACGACATCTGCCGCTCCCATAGCCATTCCTTTCAAGTACAAGAAAACGAAGTCTTTTGTGCTTCGCGAAGTAGTTTTAGATGTCATTAATATTGTTCCAAACTTTGGTCAATCTCATTGGCCCATGCAAGAATTCCGCCTTTCAGATTATGAAGGTTGGTGAACCCGAGTTGCATTTCAAGTGCATTTATCACGTTGGCCGAACGGGCTCCGCTGCGACAATGAATGACCACGGGAATGTCTTTTTTTACTTCGCCAGCGCGATTTAGGATTTCACCCATTGGAATATGTTCGGCCCCAATGCTACAGATTTCCACTTCGTAGGCTTCTCGCACGTCTATCAATTGATATTTCTCACCAGCATCTTGCATTTGCTTAAGTTGCTGCACGTTAAGTTCTTTCATTTGTTCTTTTTCGTTTTGGCAATCATATCATTCACGTTTATCCCATCCGGTAGATAGTTGAAGAATGTATCGCCACGAACTCCCAATCGGAGTGTTTCTAAAGAAATTACTTCGTTAGGTGCGATGTTGCCAAGATTTACGTCCGATCCCAATTGATTGATGAACCAAACCTGTTGTGCTTTCTGTGGCGCTTCCCATAGAATGCTATCCTTCGGAATCACGTCCAATATTTTATTGATGAGCGAAACGTGAGCCGATCCATTCGGACGATAAATTCCCACGTTTCCGCTTTCTCGTGCTTCAGCAATCACTTTCCATGAACCTGCTTCCAACTCAGCTTTCATCATCGATTTCCATCTATTTGGATGGATAATGATTCCAGCTTCTTTGGAACCAACTTCGGATAGCGTTCGGAAATCCTTCGCCATTTCGCGTATGAGTTCACACTTGGTATCATGGTTCAGGTCGATGGAGCCATCAGAAACCTCAGCTGTATCAATCCCTAATTTATGTAGGAGTTTACGGTAATCATCAAATTGTCCACGAACAAGGAATGCTTCGAAAAGTGTTCCTCCCAAGTATACCATTATACCAGCTTGCTGATACAATTTGATCTTTTCCTGAAGATTCTTTGTGATTAATGAAGTGCCGAATCCAAGCTTTACCAAATCGGTCAAATGGTCGCTCGATTCAATCAGATTTTCGGCTTCGCGAAGGCTCAAGCCCTTGTCCATCACCATCGTTAGCCCAGCTTCTCTTGGCTTTTCGCTTCGTTTGGGAATGTGGCTTAGATTGAAATTCATATTTGTCCGTAGATCTGAATGAGGTCCATTACTCGTGGAATATTGATTGCCTCTGGGAATTGTTCGAACAAAAGTATGTGTTTGTTGTAATCGAGTTCAAGGCCGTTTTGAAGAAAGTGCAATGCCTCAGATGTTTGACCAGAGGCGAGCAGTAATGCCGATTCGCGGTAATGCAATTCAGCATTTTCTGGAGATATTTTCAATGCTTCCATCAGCACCTCCGTTCCCAGTTCTTTGTCGATGTGATTAAAAATCAAATCAGCCTTTGAAACCCACAACCGAACGTCCTCCGGAATGATTGCTGTGGCTTGTTCAAGCGCTTCAATCGCCTCTTCAAATTCTCCATGCAGCGTCTTCAAATCGGCCAATAAAATCCAGTATTCGGGGTCGCCACCATCAATTTCTATTGCTTTTTCAACGTAAGGAAGGCACTCATCGTAGCGTTCTTGTTTTTCACGCACAACGGCCATTCCGTACCAAGCCTCCGCGTTGTAAGCATCTAAATCGGTAATCTCTTTGTAACGATCAAATGCGAGGTCAAAATCTTCACGGCCTTCCGAACACTCGGCAATTCCAATCAGGGCATCTTCGTTGTCTTCATCAATTGTCAAGACTTCGTTGAAGTGTTCTTCGGCTTTATCCCAATTCTCGATTTCCAAAAAGCAATCGCCAATTTCTTGGTGCGCCATCAAGTGCTTTTCGCTTACAGCTAATGTGAACTCAAGCGCCCAAATAGCTTTCTCAAAATCACGTTCCTTAATATAAAACGTAGCTAGATTGTACCACGCATTGTACTGATACGGATGGTCATCCAAATACTTCTTGAAAAAATCAATGGCCGCATCGCTATCTCCAATCGTATCAAAAAGGAAGCTGATTTCATAAATCAGACCTTGGTCAGAAGGTGAGTCCAAGAGACCAATTTTGAGCTGACTCAACGCCTCCAACTGATTTCCGAGCGATTGGTATTCGTACGATAGTAACAGACGAACGTCATTCTTATTCTCGGCCGTTTCCAACGCGCGGTTGTAAATTTCTACTGCCTGTTCGTGCTTGCCAAGCTTACTGAAAATACTGCCTTTGGTAATGAGCATATCAGGATTGTTCGGCATAATGGCCTCAAGAAGCGCAATCGATTTCATTGCCCCCTCGTAATCACCTTTAAGCCCAAGAATATCGGCACGTTTCAGTTCAAATTCGCTGCTGTGCGGATGTTGATTGGATGCGAGTTCCAGCACCTTCCAGGCCTTGTCAAGGTCCAGCCTTTCCATGTAATGCTCAATGAGCTCTTCGAGGTCAGCGACATCAAAATAGTACTGATCGTCATGCGCTAACATGTGTTCGAAACGCACTAAGCACTCGTTCAATCGCTCTTCTTCCTGTTCTTCTCCAGATTCAGAATGCATGGGCTACGGGTTTATCAAGGGTAAGCATAAATTGGAAGGTTCCTTGATGTTGCGCGGTTCTTATTTTCAACAACTATTGTTCAAAAAAAGTATAAAAGGGTGGCAAAAATAGATGTTTGAAGCGGAACGCGACTGTGATTTCTTCACGTCTATCAAACTTTTTGATGAGGCGTTTTTTGCAGGGATTCTACAATCTTGTCTGAGAAAGCTATGTCAATGATGAACATCATCGTATTAACTCACGTTATTCATTAAACTTGTTACCTCAAACTAATCTCCATGTCAGACCACGATTTACAGGCCATCTTCGATAAGAAGATTGAGAACGAAGTAAAGATTGAACCAAAAGATTGGATGCCGGATGATTACCGGAAGAATGTGCTACGACAGATGGCGCAGCACGCTCACTCTGAGGTTGTAGGTATGCTTCCTGAAGGAAACTGGATTACCAGAGCACCAAGCCTACGAAGAAAAGTGGCATTATTGGCCAAGATTCAGGATGAAGCAGGGCATGGATTGTACCTTTACAGCGCAGCCGAAACCCTTGGCACAGACCGAGACCGGATAGTTCGCGACCTTTTGGAGGGGAAAGCTAAATACAGCAGCATATTCAATTATCCAGCACTTACTTGGGCCGATATAGGCGCAGTTGGCTGGTTGGTAGATGGCGCAGCTATTGTAAATCAGATTATGCTTCAGAAAACGAGCTATGGACCGTATTCAAGAGCTATGATTCGAATCTGCAAAGAGGAGAGTTTCCATCAACGCCAGGGATACGAGATTATGCTCACGCTTTGTCGTGGAACAGAAGAGCAGAAAGCAATGGCGCAAGATGCCTTAAATCGTTTTTGGTGGCCAAGTCTAATGATGTTCGGACCATCAGATAAAGATTCGCCACACTCAGCACAAAGCATGGCTTGGAAAGTGAAACGAATGGGAAATGACGATTTGCGTCAGAAGTTTATCGACCAAACAGTGAAGCAAGCCGACTTTTTGGGACTCAACATTCCTGATTCGGAATTGAAATGGAATGAGGAAAAAGGACAATACGATTGGGGTCAGATTGATTGGGAAGAGTTCTTCAACGTGATAAAAGGAAACGGACCTTGCAATAAGGAACGTTTGGCAGCCCGACAAGCGGCATATGATAACGGAGCTTGGGTTCGCGAAGCTGCAACGGCTTTTGCGAATAAAAAAGCCAAGAGACGAGAGAAAGACGCAGCGTAAAGAGATATCAGTATTGAGATATCAGATATCAGACGCATGTTGTTCCTCTGAAATCTGATGTCTGAAATCTAACATCTAGTAATAATGGAAAGAAAAGACTGGCCTCTTTGGGAGGTATTTGTAAGAAGCAAAGCAGGATTAAGCCACAAGCACGCGGGTAGCCTTCATGCTCCAGATGCCGAAATGGCAATTAGTAATGCACGAGATGTTTACACACGCAGAAGCGAAGGCGTGAGTATTTGGGTAGTGGAAAGCAAACACATCCATTCTACGTTAGAAACGGATTCGGAATCAATGTTTGATCCAAATGAGGATAAGATTTATAGACATCCGAATTTCTACGATATTCCTGACGAAGTAGGACACATGTAACATGGAGAAGAAGCAAGCTTTATTCAACTATTTACTTCGGTTGGGCGATAATTCCGCCATTCTTGGTCACAAGTTGAGCGAGTGGTGTGGTCATGGTCCTGAACTAGAAGAAGATATCGCCATCATCAATACGGCTTTGGATCTTTTGGGTCACGCTCGTTCCATATATACTTACGCTGGAGCGGTGGAAGGAAAAGAGAGAGACGAAGACGATCTTGCCTTTTTACGTATTGAAAGAGAATACAGAAATGCGCTAATCACTGAACTTCCTAACGGACATTATGGCGATACGATTGCTCGTCAATTCCTCTTCGATCAGTTCAATTACCTATTGTTTACCGAATTAGAGAAGTCTACGGATGAGACCATTGCCGCTATTGCTGCTAAGGCCATCAAAGAAATCCGTTACCATTTAAGAAGAAGCACCGAATGGACACTTCGATTAGGCGATGGAACGGAGGAAAGTCGCACTAAAATTCAAGAAGCGTTTAATGATGTTTGGGCGTATACGGGAGATCTTTTTGTGGAGGATGCAAGCGATGCAATAATCATTGCCGAGGGAATCGGGACTGATTTGAAGGCGATACAACCAATTTGGAGAGAGAAGGTGAAAGCTGTATTGGAAGAGGCTACGTTAACTATTCCGGAAGATGGGTGGATGCATAGCGGAAGCAAAAGCGGACGACATACTGAACACATGGGCCACATTCTTTCTGAACTGCAATACATGCAACGCGCCTACCCAAGCTGTGAGTGGTAAATCAAACTTCAATGACTGAAGAAGAACTTTGGGACTTACTGGATGAAGTAATGGACCCTGAGATTCCGGTGCTTAGTCTGGTTGATCTTGGTGTTGTACGAAAGGCTGAGTTTGTTGCTGGAAATCCAGAAATAACGATCACTCCAACCTATTCGGGCTGCCCGGCCATGAAGGTGATGGAAGAAGACATAGAAGCCGTTTTGCAAGGAGTTGGTTTCGATGAATACTCCATAAAAACTGTTCTTTCTCCTGCTTGGACAACAGATTGGATTACCGAAAAAGGACGGAAAGCGCTACAGGATTATGGAATTGCTCCGCCAGAACAGGCCACATCAGATAAGAACGCATTGCTCGGTCATCCCAAAGAAGTTACCTGCCCCAATTGCAAATCACGGGAAACAAAAATGTTGAGCCAATTTGGCTCAACACCTTGTAAAGCATTGTATCAGTGTAACGACTGCAAAGAGCCGTTCGATTACTTTAAGTGTATCTGAATTACTTCAGCCAAACTTTCACCAGATTTCCTTCTTCCTGAATGAAAATGGCTTTACTCAGGCCGTAAGAATGCGTCACCTTTCCTCGAGTAAACGTGATGGTATGATTTCCTTACATCAATTGATAATCTGCAGACTTGGGGTATTCGAGTGGCTTTCTACCTTAGGCGCTTCAAATACTTTAACATGACTTTCGATATTATTGATTTCAACATTCGTGAAGGTGTAGCCACCATAACGTTAAATAGACCAGATAAGCTCAATAGCTTTAATCAATGGATGGCGTATGATGTGCACACAGCATTGGATCACTGCATGGAAAATCCAGAGATTCGTTGTGTGGTTATTACAGGTGCTGGTAGAGCATTTTGCGCTGGCCAAGATTTAGAAGAGGCTATTGCAGCTGATGCTGCTTCCATTGAAGAGCACGTTGAGATGAAGTACAACCCATTGGTAAGGAAGATTCGTGCAATTAAAAAACCGGTGATTGCAGCCGTGAACGGAGTTGCAGCCGGAGCTGGAGCCAATCTTGCTTATTGCTGCGACATCATTGTTGCTGCCGAGAGCGCCAAATTCATTCAGTCTTTTATCAATATTGGGTTAATTCCGGATACTGGCGGAACGTATTTCTTACCTCGAATGGTTGGGATACACAAAGCAGCAGAATTGATGATGTTGGGAGAGAAGATGACCGCCCAAGAAGGAAAAGACCTAGGTATAATTTATCGTGTATTTCCTGACGCGGAATTCATAAATGGTACCACCGAATTGGCCAAACGTATGGCGCAAATGCCTACAAAAGGGTTGGGTTTAATCAAGAAAGCACTAAACATGAGCCTGAATCACGATTTGGATCAACAACTCGAAGTTGAGCGCGATTTACAAGGAAGAGCGGGAAGAACCCACGACAATGCCGAAGGAATCAACGCATTTTTAGAGAAACGTAAACCAGTTTTTAGAGGAGAATGAGCGAAATGATAGTAGGTGTTATTGGTGCAGGTTCTATGGGAAGTGGAATCGCTCAGGTTGCTGCTCAGGCCGGACATAAAGTGTTCTTGAATGATTCAAATGCTGATGCGCTTGAACGTGCAGCAAAAGGTCATCAGAAGATATTTGCTCGACTTGCCGAGAAGGGCAAAATGACCTTGGATGAGGCCAAAGCTTGTGCCAAGCGAATTACTTACACAAGATGTGTAGATGATTTAAAGCACTGCGGATTGGTCATTGAAGCCATCATTGAAGACCTTGAAATAAAGCAGGGCTTGTTTCAAGAATTGGAAATGATTTGCGGAGACGATGCTATTCTTGCTTCAAATACATCTACGCTTCCGATTGTTGCCATTAGTGGAAAGCTGAAAGACCCAAGTCGCGTCATCGGTATTCACTTTTTTAATCCTGCGCCTTTGATGGCGTTGGTGGAGGTTATTCCAAGTATGCTTACGCGAGACGGTCTGGCCGAAGAGATGAAAGACCTCATGCATGCTTGGGGCAAAGTTCCTGTGATTGCTAAGGACACACCTGGATTCATTGTAAACCGTGTAGCGCGCCCTTTTTATGGCGAATCAATCAGAATGCTTGAAGAAGGAATTGCTGACGAAGCAACCATTGACTGGGCATTGAAAGAAATTGGTGGTTTCAGAATGGGTCCATTTGAATTGATGGACCTGATTGGAAACGACATCAACTTTGCAGTTACCTCAACTGCGTTTCAATCGTTTTTTTACGACCCGCGCTATCGACCATCAGTTATTCAACAACGATTGGTTGAAGGCGGTTTGCTTGGACGAAAATCAGGTCGTGGATACTATGATTATTCCGATGGGGCAGAACAACCAGAACCGAACAAAAGCAAAGCGTTGGGCGAACTGATTGTGAACCGCGTGCTGTGCCTACTTATTAATTCGGCAATTGATGCATATCATCTCGGAATCGCTTCCAAAGAAGACCTCGACCTTGCCATGACGAAAGGCGTTAACTATCCAAAAGGATTGCTGGCTTGGGGCGATGAGCGCGGATTGAAGAAGGTACTTCATCGAATTGATTCGCTCTATGAAGATTACAGAGAAGAGCGTTATCGCGCCTGTGTTTTGCTGCGCAGAATGGTGAAAGAAGGCAAGACCTTTTACTAATCGTACCTTCGGAACAAAAGCTAGGTGCTCATGTTGTTTATTTAACAGGGTATTTTCATCCGTAATTCAACCAACAAAACCCCAATTCAATGACAGATTTCAGAGATATTCAAAATAAGGCGTCCCGTGCAGGACGTTCCGTCTTTATTGTCGGGTTCGTAGTTGTTCTTTTCATTATCGGTGTCACAACTATGTCTATTACCATTAATGCTGGTGAGGCTGGCGTCCTGTTTAAGACATTCGGTGGAGGTGTTGATACCGAACATACGTACGGGGAGGGTTTTCATGTCATTGCTCCTTGGAACAAGATGATTCGGTACGAGGTTCGTCAGAACGAGTTGTTGGAGCAAATGTCTGTCCTTTCTGCCAACGGATTGGAAATTACAGTTGATCTGAGCGCTTGGTATCATCCAGAGCAATCTAAATTGCCACAATTGCACCAAGAAAAAGGACAGGATTATTTGAATCGATTGGTGAAACCTGCAGTTCGTTCGGCTACCCGATCGGTAGTTGGAAGATATACTCCAGAGCAGATTTATTCTAGCAAGAGAGATGCCATTCAGAAAGAGATTTATGAGGAGACCAAGACCATTCTTGACCCACAGTACATTCAGCTAAACGAGGTATTGGTTAGAGATATTACGTTGCCTACAACGATTAAAACGGCCATCGAAAATAAATTGAAGCAGGAGCAAGAGTCGTTAGAATATGAATTCCGTCTTCAGCGCGAGCTGAAAGAAGCAGAACGTATTCGTATCGAAGCAGAAGGAAAAGCCGCAGCCAACCGCATTCTCAACGCTTCCCTTTCTGACAATATTTTGAAGGAAAAAGGAATTGCAGCTACCTTAGAATTGTCTAAATCGCCTAACACCAAGGTTGTTGTTGTTGGTAATAGCGATGGACTTCCACTTATTTTAGGCGGGAATTAATTCAGTTTATGTCCGAACAAAAATCGCTTCCAACTCGTGTTGTCGATAAGATGTACAACAACGACCCGTTCTCGAAATGGCTCGGAATTGAGCGAATAGAAGACGGAGCTGGACAATCTGTTCTTCAACTGACCGTCCGTAAGGATATGCTGAATGGTTTTGAAATTGCCCATGGCGGCATTACTTACAGCTTAGCCGATTCAGCCTTGGCATTTGCATCCAACAGTCATGGCGTTAAAAGTGTAAGCATCGAAACATCCATTTCGCACACAAAACCAGTGAAAGAAGGCGATGTGCTAACGGCCACAGCAATAGAGAAGAATCTCACGAGTAAAATCGGAGTTTATGAAGTTGTAGTCACCAATCAGATTGATGAAACTGTGGCACTTTTCAAGGGTACGGTTTACAGAGCGGGAAAGGAATGGGAGGTATAATGTATTGAGTTGAATTATGAACGAAATTTTCTCGACCATTCTTTTTCTGACCGCTGTTCTTGACCCGATTGGG
>ERZ888423.3259-NODE-3259-length-10919-cov-7.822165_pt1 | contig 10919 bp, 9 predicted proteins | sample MGYA00520523_ERZ888423 | MGnify/ENA primary metagenome ERZ888423 (study PRJEB32303, sample SAMEA104408611) | aquatic metagenome | biome: Brackish water; feature: Pelagic; material: water | place: Baltic Sea | collected 2014-06-08T10:24:00 | depth 30,27 m ...
ACAGATTGTGTGATCCAAACGTGGAACCCCGGTGCGGGCCTGCTCCTCGGGAATACCGAGGCGCGGATGGTCGGCCAACCCATGCAATCCCTGATGACTGCGCAGTCCCAAACGTTGTTCGCCAAAGCGCTACAAGAGATCCGCTGCGGCGAGCGCGCCGAGCGACACGACGCCCAATGGTTGCGCGCGGATCAAACTCTAGTTGATGTAGCCGTCAATGTGTTCGCACTTCGTGCCGCCGGCGGTGACCTGATTGGTTACTCGGCGATCGCCCGAGACATCACCAAACGGATCCAAGCCCAGCGCCAGTTGGAGCGATTGGCCCACTTCGACAAACTGACCGGGCTGACCAACCGCGGCGAGACGATTTCCCGCCTCGAGTCCGCGCTCGCGAACCCCCGAGCTCCCGGAGCAGAACTTGGCGTGCTTTTCTGCGATGTCGATCGCTTCAAGGCCGTCAACGACACTTGGGGACACAACGTCGGAGATGTCGTGCTCTCGACCCTCGCCGACCGGATACGTCGATCCGTGCGCCACGGCGACACCGTTGGGCGCACCGGAGGGGACGAGATACTGGTGCTGCTGCCCGGCCTGCACAGCCTCGAGGAGGCCGACCAGATCGCGGAGAAGATCCGCTACAGTGCCGCCGAACCCATCCACCACTGCGGCAACACCTTCCACGTGACGCTGAGCATCGGGGCCACCATCGCCGTCCCCGGCGAGTCCGTCCTGGCGATGACTGCCCGGGCCGACGAGGCGATGTATCAGGCCAAGCGGGCGGGCGGCAACAGTGTCACCTGCATCTGAGCGTCGCAGGCCGCACCACGACAACGCTTTTCGTTCGCGAGCCGGCGTCCTCCAAGAGTGCGATTACCCGTCCGTCAGCCGCTGTCGCGGCGTACACGCCAGTGAGACCGGCCGGCCGCAACGCGCGACCGTGGCTGGCGTCTTCAGCCTCGCTGTCGGTGAGGTCTCGACGCGGAAAGCCTTGCAGGCAGGCGTCATCGAGGGTGTAGGACATCCGCGGCGTCTGCTCGAGTTGCTCCAGCGTGCGGGCCTGTTCCAGCCCGAAGGTGCCGACGCGGGTCCGGCGTAACACCGTGAGATGCCCGCCGACGCCGAGCCCCGCACCCACATCGCGGGCGAGCGCGCGGATGTAGGTGCCGCTGGAACAGTCGACATCGACATCCACATCGACCACGTCATCCACTCCGCCGAACACATCGGTACCGCGCCGCACGGCACGCACGTCGAACCGGTCGATCCGGACGCGGCGTGGCTTCAGTTCGACGGTGTGGCCTTCCCGGACCAGCTGGTAAGCCCGCTTGCCGTCGACCTTGATCGCGCTGACCGCCGACGGGATCTGATCGATGTCACCGCGCCACCGCGCGACCGCGGCCCCGATCTGCGCGTCCGTTACCTGGGATGCCGACACTGACTGCAGCACATCACCTTCAGCATCTTCGGTGGATGTCGTCTGCCCGAGCCGGATCGTTGCCGAATAGGACTTGTCGGTCGCTGTCAGCAGCCCGAGGATTTTGGTTGCCCGTTCGATCCCAACCACCAGTACCCCGGTGGCCATCGGGTCGAGCGTTCCGGCGTGCCCGACCTTGCGAGTGCCGAAGAGTCGCCGGCACCGGCCCACCACGTCGTGGCTCGTCAGCCCGCCGGGCTTGTCGACTATAACTAACCCGGGGACCAATCCGGGACCCGATCCGGGGGCGAACCCTCGCGTCGCAGTCACAACACGATCGCAGTCAACGCAATGCCGTTGCGCACCGCCCACCGACCGGACAAGGCCGTCAGCGGTGGCCCGGACAGCGCGGCGGGGTCGATCAGGATCGCCGAGGTGAACGTCCCCGACTGCCCCGACGCGTCGACGTCGAACGCGATGTGGGCGTCCTCGAAGCCCAGCCATCTGCGCGTCAGTGGAAACCACGCTTTGTACGTCGCCTCCTTGGCGCAGAACAGCACCCGGTCCCAGTGCACGTCGGGAGGCAGTGCCTGCAGCTCATGGCGTTCGGCCGGCAGACTGATCGCATCGAGCACACCGTCGGGCAGCACGCCGTGGGGTTCGGCATCGATACCCAGCGACCGGACCTCCTCGCGCCGGCCGACCGCAGCGCCACGGAAACCCTCACAGTGGGTCAGGCTGCCGACGACACCGTCAGGCCAGCACGGTTCGCCTCTCTCCCCCTTCAGGATCGGTACCGGCTCCATCCCGAGGTCCACCAGCGCCTGGCGCGCGCAGTAGCGCACCGTGATGAACTCGCTGCGCCGCTTGGCCACCGACTTGGCGATGAGTGGCTCCTCCTCGGGCAGCGGCGCGAGTTCCTTTGGATCGGAGTACATCTCGGCGGCGGCCAGCGCGTCGACGAAGCCGGGCAACACCCCGGCGAGCAAAGTCGCCGCGATCATGCCCGACGGCTCGCGATCCGCTCCTGCACCTTGACGGCGTGATCGCGCATCTCCTGGGTGATCTGGAAGTGCCCGCCGAACTCGTTGAGGTAGCCCGGCGCGTAGTTCGGGTCGGGCAGGATCTGCCGCAGCCACCGATACGGCCTACGGCGGCGCCATTCCCGCGGGTAGCCAACCGAAACTTCCTCGAACCGCACGCCGTCGTACCAGGTGGTCCGTGGAATGTGTAGGTGGCCGTAAACCGAGCAGATCGCGTTGTAGCGAGTGTGCCAGTCGGCGGTCGCGGTGGTCCCGCACCACAGCGAAAACTCGGGATAGAACATCGCGTCGCAGGGTTCGCGCACCATCGGGAAGTGGTTGACCTGGACGGTCGGCATCATCCAATCCAGATCCTCGAGTCGCTTGCGCGTGTACTCGACCCGGTCGCGGCACCACGCGTCACGCGTCGAGTACGGCTCCGCGGACAGCAGATACTCGTCGGTGCCCACGATGTTGCGTTCCTTGGCGATCGCCAGGCCCTCAGCCTTGGTACCCGCGCCCTGCGGCAGAAACGAGTAGTCATACAGCAGGAACATCGGGACGATGGTTGCCGGGCCGCCCTCCTCGGTCCACACCGGATACGGGTGCTCGGGGGTGATGACGCCCATCTCGTCGCACATGTTGACCAGGTAGTCGTAGCGGGATTGGCCGAAGATCTGCATCGGGTCACGGCTGGTGGTCCACAGTTCGTGGTTGCCCGGTATCCAGATGACCTTCGCAAATCTCTTGCGCAGCAGGTCCAGCGCCCAGCGGATCTCGTCGGTGCGCTCGCCAACATCGCCGGCCACGATGAGCCAGTCATCCGGTGAGGCAGGGTGCAGCGACTCGGTCACCGGAGCGTTGCCCGTGTGTCCGGTGTGCAGGTCACTGACGGCCCACAACGTGGGACGTCGGTCGTCACTGGTCACAACCCATCAGCGTACCGGCGGGCCGAGTTGGGTGCCCGGCCACGTTGCGTAGCCTCGGGGGCGTGCCCGCCGAGCCAGCAATCACCGCGATCCGTCCACAATCGACGCTGCGCCGGGCCGCCCGTCAGAAACTGGGCGGCAAGCTCAGCAGCGTCCTGCAACTGCCTCCGCCGACCACCGACTTCACCATTGACCGCCGACTGCGTGTGCCCATGCGCGACGGGGTCGACCTGCTCGCCGATCACTACATACCGCAGACCACTGGGGCGTCGGAACCGGCCGGGACACTGCTGGTACGCGGACCCTACGGGCGTGGCTGGCCGTTCGCCGCGATGTTCGGCTCGGTGTATGCCGCTCGCGGATACCACGTACTGATCCAGAGCGTGCGCGGAACGTTCGGCTCCGGTGGCGACTTCGACCCGATGGTGCATGAGATCGACGACGGCGCCGACACGGTCGACTGGCTGCGTGAGCAACCATGGTTCACCGGCACGTTCGGCACCGTCGGACTGTCATATTTGGGCTTCACACAGTGGGCGCTGCTCGCCGATCCGCCGCCGGAGATGAAGGCAGCGGTGATCACCGTCGGACCCCACGACGTCAGCGGACCTCGCTGGGGTGTCGGTTCTTTCGGCCTCAACGACTTCCTGGGCTGGAGCGATCTGGTCGCCCGCCAGGAAGACCCGCGCAGTTTGCGAGTGTTGTTGCGGCAGTATCGGTCTCAGCGAATGGTCGCCCAGGCCTCCCTCGGCTTGCCGCTGGGCGAGTCCAGCCGCGCACTGCTCGGCGAGGGCGCGCCCTGGTTCGAGTCCTGGCTCGAGCACCCCCACGCCGACGATCCGTTCTGGACGAGATTGCATCTTCGCGATGCGCTGGAACGCACCGAGATCCCGGTGCTGCTACTGACCGGCTGGCAGGACCTGTTCCTCGAGCAGACGCTCGAGCAGTGCGACCGGCTACGCAGCCGCGGAGTGACCACCGGACTGACGATCGGACCGTGGACCCACGGACAGATGATGACCAAAGGCGGCCCGACGGTGATTCGCGAATCCCTGGATTGGCTCGGTACTCACCTCGGCGACAAACCTGCGCAGCGAAACGCATCGGTGCGCATCCACGTCGACGGCTCACCGGATCGGAATGGGTGGCTCGACCTGACCGAATGGCCGCCGCTGATGCCAGAGCGCGTGCTCTATCTGCAGCCCGCCCGCCGACTCGCCGAAGTCGCCCCTGATGCCGGTAGCTCTGCGACGTTCGTCTACAACCCCGCCGACCCGACACCCACCGTCGGTGGCCGACTGCTCTCACCGGTGGGCGGCTACCGCGACGACACCGCCTTGGCCCGGCGCGCCGACGTGCTTACATTCACCGGCGACCCGCTGCCGGCCGACCTGTACGTGGTCGGCACGCCGGTGCTCGAGCTGTCGCACTCCTGCCCGAACCCGCACAACGATCTATTCGTGCGGATCAGCCAGATCGACGCACACGGGCGGTCCCGCAATGTCAGCGACGGATACCGCGCCTCAGCGCCCGACGGCATCGTGAGGATCGAACTGGACTCCATCGCGCGCAGCTTCCCGGCCGGCTGCCGCATCCGGCTTCTGGTCGCCGGCGGCTCGCATCCCCGCTTCGTGCGCAACCTCGGCACCGGCGAACCGGCGGTCAGCGGGACCAACATCTCCACCGCCCGGCATACCGTGCACCTCGGTGACGCCTCGCGGCTGATCCTGCCTGGCGGCGACGAGCCGCCCTCAATCAACTGACCGGCGCACCCGGGTGGCGAGGCTCCGCGACGGGCAAGGACACCGGGACCGATACGGTGGACTGGTGACCAACGGCGCCGACTCTGTAGCACCTGAAACCACCGAAGCCCCTGAAGCCCCTGGAGCCCCTGGAGCCCCCGAAACCACCGACATCCTGCTTGTCGACACCCGCAACCGGATCCGAACACTCACCCTGAATCGGCCCGCCGCACGCAACGCGCTCTCCTCCGCGTTGCGGACACGGTTCTTCGCAGCGCTGCGCGAGGCTCAGACCGATGACGGTGTCGACGTCGTCATCGTCACCGGGGCCGATCCGGTGTTCTGCGCGGGCCTGGACCTCAAAGAATTGGGCGACGCCACCGTCCTTCCGGACATCTCGCCCAAGTGGCCGCCGATGACCAAACCTGTGATCGGGGCCATCAACGGCGCGGCGGTGACCGGCGGACTGGAGATCGCGCTGTACTGCGACATCCTCATCGCCTCCGAATCAGCCCGCTTCGCCGACACCCACGCCCGCGTCGGGCTGCTACCCACCTGGGGTCTTTCGGTGCGTCTGCCGCAGAAGGTCGGCGTCGGGATGGCGCGACGAATGAGCATGACCGGTGACTACCTGTCCGCCGAGGACGCGCTGCGCACCGGACTCGTCACCCAGGTCGTGCCCCACGGCGAACTACTCGACACCGCCCGCCAGATCGCCACCTCGATCGTCGGCAACAATCAGAAATCGGTACGCGCCATGCTGGCGTCCTACCACCGCATCGACGACACGCAGAACAGCGCCGCTCTGGGGCTTGAGGCGGACGCGGCCCGGGAGTGGATGAGCAGTGCGACCGGCGACGACATCGCCGCCAGTAGGCGCTCCGTCATGGAGCGCGGCCGCGCCCAGGTGCGCTGACCAACCCATGAGCGACGAACACTCCTTGACGGTCAACCACCATGGCGATCATCCGGGCTTCGCCGGCGTCACCGGCAGTCTGTTTGCGTTGGTCTTCCTGCTCACCGGCCGCCGCTACGGCCGACTCGCGACCGACCTCGCCCAGGTCTCAACGGCCGACCACGTCATCGACATCGGCTGCGGGCCCGGCACTGCGGCCCGGATCGCCGCCCGCCGTGGCGCAGAGGTCACCGGCATCGATCCATCCGAGCCCATGCTCAGGCTGGCAAGGGTCGTCACGCGCGACCGTGCCGCGATCACATGGGAGAAGGGCGGCGCCGAAGCCTTGCCGGTGACCGATGCTTCCGCGACGGTCGCGTGGGCGCTGGCCACCGTGCATCACTGGCGCAACGTCGACGAAGGGCTCGCCGAGATACACCGGGTGCTTTCACCCGGTGGGCGGCTGCTTGCCATCGAACGCCAATGCCTTCCGGGCGCAACCGGATTCGCCAGTCACGGCTGGACCGCCGAGCAGGCAGAATCCTTTGCAGAACTGTGCCGATCAGCGGGGTTCATCGATGTCACGGTGGCCAGCCGGAAGAGCGGACGGCGAACGGTGTGGACGGTCGTCGGCACGCGCCCCTGAGGCGGCGGGCATCCTCACGGGCGCGCGGCTAACGGGTCCCTGACACCAACCAGCGTCCGGACAGAGCCCGCCAGCCGACGAACAACAGCCGCAGCACCATGAACGCGCTCAGGCCCGACCAGATACCGAGCAGCGCCCACCCGAACGCCAGCGACAACCAGATCAACGGTAGGAAGCCGACCAGCGCACTGACGACCGTTGCGTTGCGCATGAACGCGGCATCACCCGCGCCGAGCAGCACCCCGTCGATGGCGAACACCACTCCTGCAATAGGTAATTGGGCGACCAGGAACCACCACGGCACAGCCATCTGCTCCAACACCGCGGGGTCGTCGGTGAAGATTGCGGGCAGCACCGAGGCGCCCAGCGCGAACGTCGCGGCCAGCGCCGCACCGGCCGCAGTCGAGAAGAACGTGACCCGCCACGCCACCGATTTCGCGTGGGTCAGTTGCCCCGCTCCGAGCGCCGCACCGACCAATGACTGTGCCGCGATCGCCAGCGAATCGAGCACCAGCGCAAGGAAGTTCCACACCTGCAAGACCACCTGGTGCGCGGCGAGGGCGGCCGCACCGAAGCGGGCGGCGACGGCGCCCGCGGAGACAAAGCATGCCTGGAACGCCAGGGTCCGTAACACCAGGTCGCGGCCCATCACCACCTGGGCGCGCAGGACCGGAGGGCGCAGCTGTAGCGGGACCTTTTCGACGAAGAGCGCCCGGAAGAACAGTACGGCGGCCAGCCACTGCCCGACCAGGTTGGCCAGCGCCGAACCGGGCAGGCCCAGCTCCGGGGCGCCCAGCCAGCCGTACACCAGCAGCGGGCACACCACCGCCGACACGGCGAAGCCGAAAACGACGTAGCGCAACGGACGCATGGTGTCCTGCACGCCGCGCATCCACCCGTTACCGGCGGCTGCGACGAGAATCGCAGGTACGGCCAGGCTGGCGATACGCACCCAGGGCATCGCCGCATCGGCTATCTGGCCTCGGTCGGACCCGCCGGCCAGCACCGCAACCACCGGGCCTGCGGTCAGTTGAACGGCGATGACGATGGTGGTGCCGATGGCCAGCGCCAACCAGGTGGCCTGCACGCCCTCCTGCACTGCCGCCGCCCTGTCACCGGCGCCGTAGAAGCGGGCTGCGCGCGCGGTGGTGCCGTAGGACAAAAAGGTCAGCTGTGAGCTCAGCACGCCCATGATCAGCGCGCCGATGGCCAGCCCGGCCAGATTGAGCGCACCGAGACGGCCGACCACGGCAAGGTCGAACAGCAGGTAGAGGGGTTCGGCGGCAAGTACTCCCAGCGCCGGAAAAGCCAGAGCGGCGATACCGCGACTGCTCGCCGGCGGAACGGGTTCACCGTGAAGGTCAGGCGAGCTGTTGCTGGCCGAGTCAGTCACGGCGTGCGCAGACTGAGTCCGCCAAGGCGCCCGCTTACGGAGTCAGCCAAGGGCCGAAACGAGCGCCTGCACCACGTCATCGACTGGTCCGGCAGCCGAATAGCCGGCGGCAAGCCGGTGCCCGCCCCCACCGAACGCGCTGGCGACCGACGCGAGATCCAGAGACTTCGACCGCATGGACACCGACCATCGGAGCGGTTCGATTTCCTTGAACACCGCCGCCACCTCAGCCTGCTGCGTGGTGCGCACGATATCGACGATGCTTTCCACTTCCTCGGGCTGCGCATTGACCCATTCCTCATGGTTGACCACTGCGTACACCAGGCCACGCCCATCGGCCGCGTCAGCCAGCAGCCATGCCGACCCCAGGACCCGCGACAGCATCGGCAACCACGCGAATGGATGGGTGTCGAGCAGAGTCCGGCTGACCGCAGCGTTATCAACGCCCATCTCGACCAACTGCGCGGCCAGTCGGTGGGCACGGGCACTGGCCCACCGGAACGAACCGGTGTCGGTCGTTAATCCCGCGTACAGACAGTGCGCGACACCTGCATCGATCGGCTTGTCCCACGCGTCCAGCAGTTCGGCAACCAACATCGTCGTCGAATCCGCCGACGGATCGACGTAGTTCGCGGTGCCGAACAGATGGTTGGACGCATGATGATCGATGACCAGTACCTGACGGTCGGGCGCCACGTAATCGGACAACGTGCCCAATCGATTCACGCTGGGGATGTCCACGGTGACCACCAGGTCGGCGTCTGGACGCAGATCTTCGGGTGCCACCATCAGGTGACCGCCAGGCAACGACTGCAATGACTCGGGCAGTTGCGCGGGCTCGGCGAAGCTGACCTCGACATCTTTACCGGCGTGGTCGAGCACCAACGCCAACGCCAACCCGGCGCCGATGGTGTCGGCATCGGGGAAGATGTGACAGACCACGCTGACGGAGTCGGCCGCCGACAAAAGCTCGGCAGCAGCGCGGGCGTCTATGCGTGCGCCCGTTACCGGTGCGTCAGCCGTCGAGTCTGTCATCGGCCGGGTTCGAGACACCGGTATCCTCAGCGTCCGGCTCGTCGGTGCTTCCCTGCGGCCCCCCGCTTGGCTCATCCTCCGCCGCGGTTACGCGGTACGGGTCGGCGTCGCCGGCATGCTTGGCGCCTTGGCGCACTCTTGCCAGATCCTCATCCGCCGCCCGCGCGCGCGCCAGCAGTTCCTCCATGTGGGCCGAGGTCTCGGGCACCTTGTCCAACTCGAACGCCAGCGTCGGGGTAAAGCGCACGCCGGTGGCGGCGCCGACCTTGCTGCGCAGCGTGCCCTTGGCCCGCTCAAGTGCCGCCGCCGCGGCGGCATAGTCGGGTTCTTCCTGCAACGTCTCGCCGCGCACCGTGTAGTACACCGTGGCGTCGTGCAGGTCTCCGGTGACCTTCGTGTCCGTGATGGTCACGAAGGCCAACGGAGGATCCTTGATCTCGAACTCGATGGCTGAGGCCACGACCGTGCCGATCCGCTTGGACAGCCGGCGGGCCCGACCGACATCAACCACGACGCCTCATCACACACGCTCTTTTTCGACGAGCTCGTAGGCCTCGATGACGTCGCCTTCCTTGATGTCGTTGTAGGTCAAGGTAAGACCGCACTCGTAGCCCTCGCGGACCTCGGTGGCGTCGTCCTTCTCCCGCTTCAACGATGAGATGCTGACCGTCTCAGCGACCACGACGTTGTCGCGTAGCAGGCGCGCCTTGGCGTTGCGCCGCATGATGCCCGACTGGACCAGGCAACCGGCGATGTTGCCGACCTTGGACGACCGGAAGATCGCGCGGATCTCGGCGCGGCCGAGCTCCTTCTCCTCGTAGACCGGCTTGAGCATGCCCTTGAGCGCACTCTGGATCTCGTCGATGGCCTGGTAGATCACCGAGTAGTACCGGATGTCCACGCCTTCGCGGTTCGCCAGTTCGGTGGCCTTGCCCTCCGCTCGCACGTTGAACCCGATGATGATGGCATCCGAGGCCGACGCCAGGTTGACGTTGGTCTCGGTGACACCGCCGACGCCGCGGTCGATGACGCGCAACTCCACCTCGTCGTCGATCTCGATACCCAGCAGGGCCTCTTCCAGCGCCTCGACGGTGCCGGAGTTGTCACCCTTGAGGATCAGGTTGAGCTGCGAGGTCTCCTTCAACGCCGCATCGAGATCGTCGAGGCTGATGCGCTTGCGGGTGCGGGCGGCCAGCGCGTTGCGCTTGCGTGCACTGCGGCGATCGGCGATCTGGCGGGCGATCCGGTCTTCGTCGACGACCAGCAGGTTGTCACCGGCACCGGGCACCGACGTGAAGCCGATGACCTGGACGGGCCGCGACGGCAGCGCGTCGTGGACGTCCTCGCCGTGCTCGTCGACCATGCGCCGGACGCGGCCATAGGCGTCGCCGGCGACGATGGAGTCGCCGACCCGCAGCGTGCCGCGCTGGATGAGCACGGTGGCCACCGGGCCCCGACCACGGTCCAGGTGAGCCTCGATGGCCACACCCTGGGCTTCCATATCCGGATTGGCCCGAAGGTCCAACGACGCGTCGGCGGTCAGCAGCACCGCTTCTAGCAGGGCGTCGATATTGGTGCCCTGCTTGGCGGAGATGTCGACGAACATGGTGTCACCGCCAAAGTCCTCGGCAACCAGGCCGTACTCGGTGAGCTGACCGCGAATCTTGGCCGGGTCGGCTCCTTCCTTGTCGATCTTGTTGACCGCCACCACGATCGGCACGTCGGCCGCCTGCGCGTGGTTGATGGCCTCCACCGTCTGCGGCATCACACCGTCGTCGGCCGCGACCACCAGGATCGCGATATCGGTGGCCTTCGCGCCACGGGCACGCATGGCGGTGAACGC
>ERZ888423.3262-NODE-3262-length-10907-cov-17.046812_pt1 | contig 10907 bp, 8 predicted proteins | sample MGYA00520523_ERZ888423 | MGnify/ENA primary metagenome ERZ888423 (study PRJEB32303, sample SAMEA104408611) | aquatic metagenome | biome: Brackish water; feature: Pelagic; material: water | place: Baltic Sea | collected 2014-06-08T10:24:00 | depth 30,27 m ...
TTTTATTCATAGTTTTTAGTTTGTTACAATTTTAAGCTTAATAGTCTTATCAAATAAGTACTAAAGTTTAAATTTATTCACAAAAGATTGGTTTTCAGTTGCTATTGAGCAAGAAGGCTATTTCAGTGAATATTTAATAAGTTTCATCGATTATTGATATTGTTTCAATGAATATTTTGTGAATTACGAAGAAACAAAAAAACTATATTTGTTCATAACATGGTGAAGGTCGGTCTATTGTCAGATACACACGGGGATTTAGATCCTAAAATTTTTGATTATTTCAAGGACGTCGATGAAATTTGGCATGCAGGAGATATCGGTACCATTGAGGTCTTAGACCAACTCACTAATTTTAAACCAACAAGGGCCGTATTCGGCAACATTGACGACCACATCATTCGCAGCGCAACCAAGGAATTTCTGCGCTTTCAAGTAGAAAAAGTCTATGTTCTCATGACGCATATTGCGGGTAGGCCTGGAAAATATGCCAAACCTGCTTTCGAAGAGCTTCAAAAAAATGGTGCTCCTCAATTATTTATTTGTGGGCATTCCCATATTGCTTTGGCTCAAATGGATCAGCGACACAATATGCTTTGGCTCAATCCTGGGGCTTGTGGCTACAAAGGATTTCATCAGGTAAAGACTATTTTTCGTTTTTGTATCAATGGCGATCAAATTCAGAATCTGGAATGCATTGAGCTTGGCCCACGCGTCCGAAAAATGACGGACTAACAGGAAGATTCTTCAATTTTTAAGAAAAATTACGGACAGTTTGAGGTGAAGGAGCTGACTAATTTCGTTTTCAAATCGCAGAAAATGAAAAAGACCCTTACCCTACTTTGCCTGCTGCTGAGCCAGACGCTCTTGGCACAAAATTGCAATATTGACTACAGCCAAAATCAAGTTGGCCTCTACCCTAACCAACTACCAAACGGAACCGTTGGTAGCACTTACAATGAAGACATCACTTTTGTACTACCCACCGATACACTAGGTTACGACTTTCTCAATTTTCAGATTGTTTCGGTCAACCTACCTATCGGCCTCAGCTGGACCTGCAATACGAACCTAAATAATTGCAACTACAATCCGCAAACCTCACCATATGGATGCGTCAATATCAATGGTATTCCGCTATTAGCTGGAGCTTATACGATAGAAGTAAATGTACTGGCAGACCTCAGCATCATCAATGGGTACCCTATTCTATTCGAACTAGAACTACAAATTCTGCCTGCCTCAAACAGCGGCACCAATAATAGTTTTAGCTATCAAGTTGATCAACCTTGCGCACCCGCATTGGCCACATTTTTAAATCAGGAACCTGGTTTGGCATTTTACAGCTGGGATTTTGGCAATGGCGCCAGTTCGAATGCGGAGCATCCTAGCCCTCAATATTATCCAAGCCCTGGTTACTACCCTATTCAGTATGCTGCATACGCGCAAATAGATACCATCATACATTTTGAACTCACAGCATTCAACCTACTCAACATGAGCAATTATGGGGAGAACTTCCCCTCTTTTGAAGAAGCAGACCCGTATTTTAAAGTCAAAAAAAATGGACAAGTCATTTACCAATCGGCTGTAGTTATCGATCAAAACCCTCCTCTTACTTGGTGGCCAAACCTCAATTTAGAACTCGGGCAAAACTATACTATTGAAATTTGGGAGGCAGACCAAAGCATTGGTGAAAATTACTTTGGTGCAGATGACTACATGGGTAACCATACCTTAAATATGGGGTCCTGTAATGGGTGTTATGCCGGAACCGCACAAATTTCATATCAAATTACCATGACAAATATCAACCCTATCCCCAGTTTTCAGCACACAGATACCTTAACGCTTTATGAAAGTCCAGAAGTACCCGCGCTCGATCTCGACTCCACCCTTCTGCAGCTCACTTCCATTCAGACAAGCGCATATTTGCAATGGTACAGAAACGGCGTACCGCTACTCGGGCAGAACCAAAACAGCTTAAATCTTGAAGAAAGCGGTTACTACCATTTGCTCACTGTTAACCAATACGGTTGCGCGCAGTCATCGGACACCTTATTTATAAATATAGATTTCGCCGCTCTAAATGACCCCCCTTCGGCGAGTGCAAGCTTTCACCTTACAATTGATCAACTCACCAAACAACTCAGAATTGAACTTGAACCAGAACTTATTGGTGCTCAAATTGAACTCTGGCAAATAGATGGGCGTTTAATTGACACTTGGAAGAGTGTTCAAACGATTGAAAATTATCCAATTGATCTACTGGTCAATGGCATTTATTTAGTAAAGCTATCGAAAGGCAATGTAAGCATAGATCGTAAAGTTTCGATTGTTCATTAAGTTAATTTTTAGATAACCATCCATGACTTTTTACTTTGATATCTTTGCACGGTGAAAAATACCCATCCGTTGTCAAGGTATCAATGGCTCGCTGTAGCTATTTTGGCCTTCACCCAATTTACTGTTGTGCTCGATTTTATGGTGATGTCGCCACTTGGTGACCTCCTGATGAAAGATTTCAAAGTCAAACCCGATCAATTTGGAATTGTTGTATCAAGTTATGCGCTAGCAGCCGGAATTTCTGGCTTTTTAACTGCTGGTTTCGCGGATCGTTTTGACCGCAAACGTTTACTCGTATTCTTCTATAGCGGTTTTATCGTCGGGACTTTATTTTGTGGAATGGCCGACAACTATCTACACTTAGTATGGGCCAGGATCTTCACCGGTATTTTCGGAGGTGTGCTGTCTTCAATTACAATGGCTATTGTAGCCGACTTATTTCGTCTTGAACAACGCGGGCGCGTCATGGGCTTCATGCAAATGGGGTTTGGGTTGAGTCAAATTATTGGTATTCCCCTGAGTCTATACATTGCAGATCTTTACCACTGGCAAACTCCGTTTTATTTAATTGTTGGGCTCTCTACCGGGATGCTTGTTGCGATTATCATTGCATTAAAGCCCATCAATGCGCACCTTTCTCTAAAAAGTAAAGGTTCGGCTTTTTCGCATCTATTAGCAACAATTCAAAACCGCAATTACAGAATTGGTTTTATGGCCACTGCATTTATGTCCTTAGGTGGTTATTTGATGATGCCTTGGGGCAGTGCCTTTGCGGTAAACAACGTTGGGATTTCACAAAAAGAGCTTCCGCTGCTTTTCATGATCGTTGGTGTTTCTACATTCATCATCATGCCTCTCATTGGTTGGGTTGCCGATAAAGTCAATAAATTCCAATTGTTTCTCATTGCCTCTCTCCTTATGGTTGGCTCCGTATTGGTTTATGTTCACCTTGGGCACAACAGCTTATTTGTGCTCATTTTAGTGAATATCTTTATGATGGGGGGTATTATGGCCCGAATGGTCCCATCTCAAGCCCTGACCACTTCTGTTCCCGAACCAAAAGATCGTGGTGCATTTATGAGCATCAATGCTTCCCTTCAGCAAATGGCAGGAGGTGTTGCTGCAATCATAGGAGGGAAAATCGTCTTGCAAGCCAATGAGCACGCACCTCTTGAAAGATTCGATACACTCGGCTATGTTGTAATTACGGTGATTTTTATCAATATTTACCTCACAAGACGCGTCTATAAATACGTTCAATCCAAAGCTAATTAGAACAAGTCAAAGTTTGGCTCTACTCGGCTACATCTATATCGGCAAGCTTTGCCAATTTCTTGAATTGAATTTTAGCTTGAATGCGATCCACCACGTAATACATCATTGGCACCACAATGATTGTTAAGAACATAGAACTGGTCAAACCACCGATAAGAACCCAAGCCAAACCGTTCTTCCATTCGGCTCCGGAACCTGTGGCCGTTGCAATAGGAATCATACCAATTACCATTGCTATGGTAGTCATCAAGATCGGACGCATTCGCTCTCGAACAGATTCAAGTAAGGCATTATAAGTACTCATGCCTTTTTGCTTCAGGTGATTGGTAAAATCGACAATCAGAATGGCGTTTTTGGCAACCAGCCCCAGTAACATCAACATACCTAACATCGTGAAAATTCCCATATTTGAAGAAGTCAGAGCAAGAGCCAAAATGGCGCCAACTAAAGACACTAAAATGGAGAACAAGACCACAAAAGGATACACAAAATTATCGTAAAGCGCAACCATGATGAGGTACACCAAAACAACACCAATGCCCATTGCGGTTCCTAAGGCGCCGAAAGATTCTTTTTGGCGCTTAATTTCTCCACCCCACGTGAGGCGCACGTTTGGATCGAGCGGATTCTTTTTGAGGTATTTTTCGATATCTGCAGCCACTGTTCCGGGTGCTGCACCAAGCACATAGCAACGCAAAGTTGTATTCGAAATACGGTTCTTGCGCTCCAAAGTACCTGCAGCGTTGTCTACGGAGATATCCGCAAATTCACTCAAGAGAACTTGTTTGCCTTCGTTGTTCGGGAAGGTCATGCTTTGGATGTCCTCGACATCTTTACGGTTAGACGCATCGAGCATGACTCGGATATCGTATTCTGATCCGTCGAGGTCTATCTGACTGTCGTCATTACCAGAAAGTGAACCTTGTAGTTGCATTCCTACAGTCCCAACATTGACACCCAGCTGGCCCATTTTTTCTCTATCCAAGGCAATTTTAACCTCAGGTGTTACATCTTCTGTACTCAAGTATGGATCTTTAGCGCCATGCATGGCCTTGATGGCATTCTTGAGTCGGCGGGCTTCTTTGAACATCAGCGCATCGTCATTGCTCGAAATAAATATTTCGATAGGTGCTTGCTCGGAGTCTACTAGCCCCATGTTCAAGGCTTTTACTTCTACTCCAGGATGTTCATTTTCAATTTTGCTTCGAATCAAGTTCATGTACTCGATTGTCGGTATCTCTTTTTGCTTGTCTTTCTTCATTTTGACGACAATCTCAGAACGGTTCTCAGACCCAAATGCTGCAGCACCTAAACCAGCGCTGGGCCCACCCACATTAGAAAAAACAATGTCAATCATGTCTTTTTGAGCCAACAAAAGTTGTTCAATTTTCATGGTAGTCAGGTTGTTTTCTGCAAAAGTGGCGCTTTTCTCGTATTTAAGCTTGATCATGAACTTCCCTTGATCACCTTGAGAAACAAACTCCTGCCCTACAATACCCAAGCCCATAGATGCAAAGGAGGCCACAAAAATCACGATAATGATCAGGCCCATGGAAATTTTATGACGCAAAGCCCAGCCCACAATTTTTACATAAGAAGTCGTAAAAATATTGATGCGCCGCTCAAACCAGAGTAAAACAGCTTGAAATGGCTTTTTAGGATCAAGTTTCACCTCTTTGGCAAAGCGCGAGGCCAACCAAGGAGTTAAGGTAAAACATACAAAAAGGGACATTAAAGTGGAAACCACTACAACAATGGAGAATTGATGTAAGATATCAGAAATCGTGCCTTCGATAAATACAACAGGCGAGAATACCACGACGTCCACAAGCGTAATTGCCAATGCCGTAAAACCAATTTCGTTGCGACCGTCTAGGGCTGCCTGTCGGCGCTTCTTACCCATTTGTAAATGTCGATAAATGTTCTCCAGTACAACGATAGAGTCATCGACAAGAATACCAATGACCAAAGACATGGCCAAAAGTGTCATGAGGTTGAGCGTATAACCAAGCAGGTACATCGCAATAAATGTAGAGATCAAAGAGGCCGGAATAGACACCAATACAATAAATGCATTTCGGACGGTATGTAAAAACAGAAGCATTACGAGCGCAACCAAAAAGACAGCAAGCTCGAGGTCATGTATAACGGCATCTACAGATTCAATTGTAGGAATAGAAGTATCGGTTGCTATGGTAAAGGATAGCCCTTCTTTACTGAACTTTTCTTCGAGTTCGGCAAATTTGGTTTTGGTAAGTTTGGCAACATCTACCGCATTCGCATCGCTTTGTTTTTTAATATATAAGCCAATGCCATTGACACCATTCAATCGAGAAATGGTAATTTGATCTTCACTGGCGTCAATAACTTCAGCAAGGTCGCGCAAACGTATAGCGCTCGTCCCTTTGGCCATCAAAACTAAATTTTGAAGATCGTTGATGTCTTTGTATTTACCGGTGAGGCGAACTGTAATTTGCTCCGTACTGCTCTTAATTTTGCCTGTCGGAAAATCTAAATTAGAAAGCGCTATTGCTTGATTAATTTGGGACATCGATAAGCCCAATTTGCGCATCTTTTCTTTGTCTACATTGACGCGAAAAGAACGACGCTCGCCGCCAATGACCTGCACCTCTGCCACCCCTTTGACCTGCTTTATTGCAGGTAATAATTGGTCGTCCATGAGGCGCATGAGTTCGGCATCAGTTAAGTTTTTGGCCACTGCACTCAATTGCAACACAGGCGTAGCATTGGGTTCAATTTTAGCGACAACCGGATTTTTGGCGTCAGCCGGCAGCCTATTAAGGCTATTATTTATTTTGCGTTGGGCATCTTCCAAAGCGTCGTCGATGTTGGCAGAGGCCTTGAACTCGAGCAAAACAAATGAGGCATTGTCAAAAGAAAAGGAGGTTACTTCATCGACATTTTCCATGCCGCTCAGTACGTCTTCTAGCGGTTTAGAAACTTGACTTTCAACCGTTGACGGAGAGGCGCCAGGAAAGGCCGTAGTAATCGTGAGTAAAGGAGCTGAAAAGTCTGGTAAAAGCTCATAAGAAAGCTGTTTGTAGCTGATGAGCCCGCCACCAACCAATATGGTAAAGATGACAATAATGAAGGATGGTCTTTTGATCGATAATTCGGTGAGTGTCATGGGGCTATTTATTGCGTTTGATATTCATTCCATCCTCTAAATTCACTTGACCTTTCACTACGATTTCATCAGCGCTTGTAAGGCCAGAAACAACCTCTAGGAAGTTTCCATCGGCCGCACCAGGACTAAACGAGGTAAGTTGCGCTTTTCCGTTTCGAACAACATAAATTTGTGGATTTTTCGTAGAGCCAATCAATGCTTTTCTCGGAACTGCTAATGCAATCACTTTGGAGTTGTTGTCCAAAGCCACATTGCCATACATTCCTGAAAGAATTTTGTTGACATTTGAATTATTCACTAAAACCTGTACTTTAAAATTGTGCAACGCATCGGCCTGAACGGAAATATGGTATAGAGTTCCGGATATAGTTGCATTTTGAGCATCTACAGCCACATTGACCTTCTGACCTTTTTTAAATTTGAGTACATCTCGTTCTGGAACAGAAATAACGAGTTTAAGTTGGCTAATATCCGTGAGTTCCACGATTGGAGTGCCGGGCATGACCATTGAGCCGAGATCAGCCATTTTTTTGGTGACTACTCCGGAGAAAGGCGCAAGTACTTTAGTGCCGCGCAATTGTTTTTGTAGTTGTTTAAGCTGCACCTCTGCTGAGTTGAGCGCCAACTCCATTTTTTCAGCCTCCATTGAAGAAACAGCCTGCTCCTTTCGCAAATTTGCAAAGCGGAGGTTATCATTTTTAAGCTGGGCAATATTGAGCTTAGCATTTTCGATTTGCAAAGAAATGAGTTCGTCGTCTAGCTTGGCAAGAACTTGCCCTTTGCTCACCTGATCCCCTTCTTTAACGAGTAATTCAATGAGTTTACCAGAACCTTCAGCAGCAATATTATTTTGATGCATTGGTTCAAAAACACCTAAGTATGAAAACGCACTTTCGAAGGTATGCTGTTGCGGTTGATCGGTGTCGACGAGTACAGCAGCCTCCATGTCGTGGATATAAATTTTATTTTTGGCTTCTTTTGAATTAGAAAGCAATTTAATAACAGTGAGCCCAATAAGAACAACAGCTGCAATGGAGATAAAAATGATTCTTTTCATGATTTATTATTTGATATTTCCGTTTGATTTGAGGTAGTCGAGTTCTGCTTGACGCAGCGCCACATAGGCGGCCACCACACCAGTTTGGGCTTGCTCAAGACCCGTTTGAGCTTGAAGGAGGTCATTGGTACCGATTAAACCTTCGGTAAATTTAAGATTGGCATGTTGGTGAATCGCCTCGGCTAATTTGAGTTGTTCTTTGGCTATATCCAAAGCATTTACCTTGACAGCTATGAGTCGTTTATTTTGGTCAATCTGTAATTGCAATTGTTGCTGTGTGAAGGCTGTTTGGGTTTCTATTTGTTGCTGTTTGAGCGCGTTCATGGCTGCTTTGTGATGTTTGTCCAAACCGTCGAATAAATTCCAGTCGACACGCAAACCAACAAAGGCACCGTCTATACCTGTTCGAAAATCAGTTTCGGGGTTCATGTTGTAGTTGTATTGGTAAATACCGTACAAATTCACATTCGGTAGATATCCCATCTTGATTCCTTTGGCTTCTTCTTGTGCCATCATACGCTGCTGCTCGAGCAGTTGAATGGCAAATAAATTGGAAGCATTTTGATCGACGAGTAAGGTTTGCTGTACCATTTGGTCATTCTGTAAAGTAAGCGTTGCTTTTGGATCCATGCCGATTAAAATTTTGAGGACTTCTTCTAACTGACTTTTGGTGGCTTGTAGATTGGCCTGTGTATTTTCCAAATTCAAGCGATTGATGCGGATTTTGTCGGCTTCAGTCTGCACGAGCATTCCTTGCCCAACCATGAGGTCCATGTTTTGGAGCATTTGATCGACATAACTGATGTTGCTATCGATAAAACTGAGTTGTTGATACAGGCCCTGTAAAATAAAGAAGGTGTTTGCTACCTGATGCTTCACCTCTTGAATGGTCATGTCTCGTTGGATCTTGACAATTTCACTGTTGATGCGCAACGCAGCCAAACCATAGTTGAGTTGTGAATTAAATAAAATTTGATTGAGTTGCAGCGTATTGCCCAACACATAAGGAACACCAAATTTCACTTCTGCAAAGGTGCCTGCTGGGCCACCAAAAAACTGGGCCGGAACAACCTGTCCTGGAATGACCGCATTGTAACGGTAATCACCGGAAAAGTTCAATGAAGGCAAACGACTCGATAAATATGCAGAGCGCTGGCTTTCATTGATAGCAACATCCAGTTGGGCACTGCGAATTTGTGGATTGGCGGTTTCGGCCATCTTTAGGCAGCTTGCTAAATCGTACTGTTGAGCTTGAACGGCGTGCCCAATAAGTAGAAAAAACAAAACTTTGGAGAGATAACTTTTCATTTTCATGCGGGTTGGTTTTGTGGGAATAAATAATTGATCAGCATTTCTTTGACATGCGCTTTGTGCGCAAGAAGATCTTCTTGAAGTGTTGCTTCGTCGATGCCATGAAATTGTTGAGTCAATTTTTTGGACATAAATGGATAATGCACATTAGACATCAGTAAAATGGTAATGTTGCGGAGGCTCATTGGTCGCATTTCGCCTTTTTCTTGTGCGTCTTTTAATTGTTGAAATATGCCTGTTTTTTCGATAGGTTCAAAAAAAGTGGGCGCTACACTAGATTCGTTTTTGTTTTGTTGAATGGCTTGAATGATAAACATGGGTAATTCCGGGTGCTCCATGAAAAAATCATATTCTTTATCGATGAGCAAACTCGTTTTTTCTTTGAGTGGTAAATCTGAACTAAAGACCTCTATGATGGACTGCAGGAAGTCAGACATTGCGCCTTCAAAAATAAGTTCAAAGAGTTTTTCTTTGGATCTGAAATAATAATTCAGTAGCGCCACGTTGCTCCCAACTTCTTTGGCGATGTCTCGAACCGAACAACCATCAAAGCCTTTAGTCATAAAGACTCTCTTGGCTGCCGCCTTGATTTTTTCTTCTGTACTGAGGTCTATTTTCATTTGTTTGTTTTGGCAAATGCGCTGCAAAGTTAAACACTCTTTTTAAACAAATGTTTAAATATTTTTAAAAAATTAAACGATTGTTTAAATTAATCTACATTCAACCATTTTCAAGTGATCTGAAACTGTGCTCAAGTTTCTTCGTATCTTTGTACCAACGTTCTTTGGGGTCGACATTGGATTTGACAGCGATAGCGGTAGTCAGGTGTCAGCATGCAGAGGCTTGTAGTGTTCCTCTTAAATCAAATGCTACGAACAATAAATGACAATACGTCATACGCACTTGCTGCTTAATTAACTGAATGTTAATTGGCTTAATCTAGCTGAAGTATAGTAGGCCAGACAAGTACTTCTGATGAACTGCCACCCTTTCGGTTCATCGCTCAGAAGTTCATCCCATAGGGTTAGTGTTGCCGATGGTTTTACCGCAATATGAAACTAAAAAACCTAAGTGTGCGCGTTGGGTGTTCTTGTCCGGCCGCATATCGAAAATCAACCACGAACTAAGCATGTAGAAAGCTTGAAAACTCGTCGTTTGGACGAGGGTTCGAACCCCTCCGACTCCACAGATTAAAATCGTAAACATCTTAAATATAGGTGTTTACGATTTTTTAATTTGTTCATTTGTACGATTAATGTACAGCTAAATCAATTCACCCTAATTCCCCATTCAAAGTAATTTTCTATTTTCGCTATTCAAAACACGATTTAAACTATCGGCAGTATATTGCAGTTGTTCAATTTGGTTCTTTTTCGATTGTGAATATAAAACACCAGACGTAATTGTAAGCGCAAGAATTAGTAATAGATTTCTCATAAAGTTCGTTTTACGGAATAAATATAGATAAAAGTTTAGAGCCTCGTATTGCTTCTCATCTAATAGCATTTCCCAAACCCTGACCGCTGCTGCTGGGGCTTTTTATTGAGCAATATTTACTTCGTCTTTTAAGCTAACTGGAAAGATGAAATGCTAAAAGATTATTCAAGACCGCGACTTTTTTTCAAAGCATTACAATTAAACGAGTTTCCAAGACAATCCAATTTAGTCAAAGCAGAATTCTTACTTACATCCAAGCTGGTTAGTTGATTAATATGACAATCCAATCCAGTTAAAGCAGTATTCTTACTTACATCCAAGCTTGTGAGTTGA
>ERZ888423.3264-NODE-3264-length-10907-cov-5.517508_pt1 | contig 10907 bp, 4 predicted proteins | sample MGYA00520523_ERZ888423 | MGnify/ENA primary metagenome ERZ888423 (study PRJEB32303, sample SAMEA104408611) | aquatic metagenome | biome: Brackish water; feature: Pelagic; material: water | place: Baltic Sea | collected 2014-06-08T10:24:00 | depth 30,27 m ...
ACGAGGTGCGGTCGACATGCTCAACCTCACGTCCTCGATGACGGTTGCCTTCCGTCACCTGTTGCGATCGGGCAAGCGGTATCCGGGTGACATCGTGTACTTCGCCGTTGCCGATGAGGAAGCCGGTGGCAAGCACGGGGCCGAGCGTCTCATCCGTGATGAGTGGGATGCGCTGCGTTGTGACTACGTCCTCACCGAGTTCGGTGGCATCCCCCTGCACTCGTCGCAGGGAACGAGCATTCTGGTCACGACGGCCGAGAAGGGGGTTGGCTGGCGCAAGCTGACCGTCAAGGGGTCACCGGGTCATGGTTCAGCCCCTTGGGGGAGCGACAATGCCCTCGTGAAGGCTTCGGAGGTTGTCCGCCGACTGGCGGCGTACCAACCACAACCGAAGTTGGACGAGTTGTGGGCGGCGAGGGTCAAGGCGATGGGGCTTCCCGACGACCTCGGTCGCCGATTGCTCGATCCGTCGGCGCTCGGAGAAGCCCTGTCCGAACTCCCACCCGAGGTCGCCCGGTACAGTCACGCCTGCTGCCACACGACCTTCAGCCCCAACGTGATGCGAGGTGGCGTGAAGACCAACGTGATCCCGGACAAGGTCGAGATCGAGGTCGACATCCGGACCCTTCCGGGTGAGACCGGCGAGGACGTGATGCAGCATCTCCGAGCCGCCCTGGGTGACGTCTTCGACTGGGTCGAGACCGAGATCATCCACGAGGATGCCTCGACGGCCTCGCCGATCGACAATCCTTTGTGGACGGCCTTGACCGGTTCGATGTCGGAGGCCTTTCCCGAGGCCCGCATCATTCCCAGCATCGTGACCGGGGGAACCGACAGCCGCTTCTTCCGACAGAAGGGGGTCGTGGCCTACGGGGCGGGATTGCTGAGCGCGAGATTGGACGCCGGCGAGTTCTTCCGACGATTCCACGGCCACAACGAGCGCATCGATCGGGACTCGCTGCGACTCACGACGCAGCTCTGGCTGGATGTGGTCGATCGTCTCTGGGTCTAGCCAGAACAACGGGGTCTGCGAGCTCCAGAGGTCGTCGGCCGACGGCGCGGAGCGGCAGCGGCTTCGGTCCTTCGGTGACGATCGGCCACGAGACCCGCATGCTGAGAGGGCGCGTTCCGGCGTTCCCCAGCAGCAGAATTCGACCATCGGACAGCAGGCGAAGTCGGGGGGTCAGTCCCAATTCGGCCGGGATCCGCACACCGGTCGAGCGGACCGACCCGATCTCGACGTCGAGATCGTCGCCCTCGGGTCCGGTGAAGGAGAGCTTCGAACCGCGGGTGGCGAACAGCGGTAGGTCATTGCCGAGCACGGGGCCCGCGGTCCGGACCACCTTGCCGTTGCAGCGGATGCTGCCGGTGGGCCAGCATGCCGTCCATCCATGCAGCCAACCGACGTTGAGCAGGCCGAAGGCCACGGTGTGTGCTTGATCCTTGGCGGAACGAACGGCCATGAGAGCCGCCTCGGGAAGCACCTGTCCGACGAGCTCCACGAAGCGAGGATGTTGGCATCCGGACCCGGTCAGGACCACGTGGTTGATGTGGCTCCGGACCACGGACCAGTCGTCGTCTCGAACAACGGCGTCGGTGGCGCGCAATCGATGCGACTCTTCGACCACGACCCGGAGTCGTTCGGCCACGTCATCGGGATCGTCCTCGGGTCCGAAGCTGAGCGGGATGGAGAACAGCAGGCGGCGGGTATCGAGGTCGGCGGCAGCGCACGAGAGTTGTCCGCCGTCGTTGTCGATGACCAGCACCGTTCCCTGGGGTCGGGCCGAGGACGACTTGGCCAACCAGCCCGACAACCCAGCGATCGGTCGATCGATCAGATGGCGGGCCGTGATCGGCACCCCGGCTCGGTTGAACCCGGCAACGACCGCGGCTCGGCACGCGGGACCGAACGACGCCGGGATGGCAACGCAGGGACGGGCCGCCAGCGTGGTGCCGTCGGAGAGTTCGGGGAAGATCGCTCGGGCCACGGCCTCGATGACCTCGACGGCCTCGTCGGAGTCGTCGCCGGCCAGGCGAAGGACTCGCTCGGTGACGCGTTCGGATCGGTCTCCGTCGACCCAGCGCAGGATCAATCCGGCATGATCGACCGACAGGGGAACGAGACGCTGGCCGTCAGCATCGCCCAGCGTGCAGAACGACCGGTGACGACCCAGGTCGATGCCGATCGAGGTCGTTGCCGAGGCGGTGAGGGGTCCGAATTCGAGGGCGGTCATGACGCAGGCAGGCTCCGTGGGGAGCGCTGCGGTGGATCGCGGCGCTCATGGTCGTAGAAGCTACTGGTGGTGCGCATTGCTCACCAATGGGCAGGTTCGCCCCGCTGGTGTGTTCCGGGAGTCGAAGTGTCACACCCGGCACCTAGGGTTCATGGTCGTGGGAACCATCGTGACAACCGGCTTCGGCCAGTCCGCGATCGACGCGTTGGCGCGTGTCCTGGCCGACCGTGCCGGCCCGCTCGAGCCAGCCATCGTGGTGTGCAACGGGCCGATGATCGTGGTGAACGTTCGCCGCGCCCTGGGCCGCCTCGCCTCTGGCATTGCCGGGATCGATGTCGTCACCACCGAGCGTCTGATCGAGGGGTTGAGCGAACGAGCGCTGGCGTCGGCCGGCGAGCGTCCTGCCACTGCGCTCGAGCTCCACGCCGGGGTACGAGCTGAGCTGGGGGAGCGTCCCGGGCTGTTCGGAGCCGTCGCCGGCCATCGGACCACGGCCGATCGACTGGTCTCGCTCGAGGCTGACATCGTTGGCCTCTCGGCACTCGAGCTCGATCGTCTCGAGCGCACGACGGGGCTGACCGGCGACGCGTTCCGGGTCCTGAGCGGCGCCTTCGGCCGGCTCGGTTCCGCTCGCCGGGTATCCCACCAGGTGGATGTGGCCCTGGAGCATCTGGCCTCGCTACCCCCGATGAGTCTGGGTCCCGTGGTCGTGTTCCTGCCCGAGCCCAGGCGGCCGTTGGAGGGCCGGGTGTTGGCGGCGCTGGCTCGACGTCGCGATGTCACGGTCCTCGTCGGCATCTCGGGTCATCTGTCGATCGACCAGCGGCATCGGGATCGCCTCGCCGGTTGGGGATTGCAGGGTGTCGACACCGGTCCGACGGCTCAGCCGATGCCTCGGGCCCGAGTCCTGGAGGCGGCCGATCCCGAGGACGAGGTCCGGGCCGCGGTACGGGAGATCGTGGGCTGGGCCGCGTCGGGGACGCCACTGGCGAAGACCGCGTTGCTGTACACGACGACCGATCCGTACGCCTCCATCATCGACGAACAGCTCGAGGCTGCCGGTCTGCCGTTCTCGTCCCCCGGTCATCGGGCACTGGGGACGTCGTTGGCCGGACGAACCCTGCTGCGTCTCGTCGGTCTGGTCGAGGCCGGGATGGAGCGGTCGGCCGTCATGACCCTCATCAGCTCGGCACCCGTGGTCACCCCTCGGGGTCGACGGGCCCCGGCTGCGGTATGGGATCGACTGTCTCGACAGGCCGGCGTGGTCGATGCCGATGACTGGCAGGAACGTCTGTCGACGTTGGCGGCCAGCCTCGAAAGCGAGGGTGACCGGCAGGAAGCCGAACACCTCATCGCCTTCATCGCCATGCTGGCAGAGCGCCTCTCCCCGGCCGACTCCCTCGCCACCTGGCAAGGTTGGACCGACTGGGCCGGCCGCCTGCTGACCGGCCTCGTCCGCGTCGACGGTTCCTGGCCCGAACGAGAACGGGTGGCGCTGGAACTCGTCACGGCAGTGTTGGGCCGACTCAGCATCCTCGACGAGGTCGACCCGGCTCCCACGTTCGCCGCCTTCTTGTCGACCTTGACCGGGGAGCTGGAGACCAACATGGTTCCTGGGCGACCCGCCGGCCAGGGACTGCTGGTGGCACCGCTTCGGTCGGTGGTCGGGCTCGGGTTCGAACGGGTGGTGGTGGTGGGTATCGCCGAGGGCGTGTTCCCGACCTCGGGTCGAGAGGATTCGTTGCTTCCGGACCAAGTGAGAGCCGGTGTTGGTGGCATGTTGTTGCCACGGGCAGACCTCCCCCTGATCGAGGTCCGGGCCGTGGCGTCGGTGGTGGCCGGAGCCGAGCATGAAGCCCTGCTCACCACCGCTCGGGGTGATCTGCGAAGCCGTCGTCTGAAGTCGTGGCCGAGATCCCTCGACGAACTCCAGGGCTCCTTCGAGGTGCTCGAATCGCATCACCGAGGTCTGGTGGAGCACGGCAGGCCGGCCTCGTTGGACGATCTGCGGTTGCGGCTCCTCATCCGCCACACCGACGCCGGTGACCCGGTGCACACGCATCCGATTGCCCATGCCGATGCCGTGTTGGCCGCTGGCCTCGGTCGCCATCTCGACCGGGGCAAGAACGAGCTCACGCCGTACACGGGGCGGGCGCAGGCCGGCCTCGTCGACCCGTCGATCACCCCGGTGTCGGCGACGGCACTGGAGGATTACGCGGCCTGCCCCCGCAGCTATCTGCTGGGTCGAGTGCTGCGGATCGGAGCGGACGAACGCCCGGAGCGGATCGAGGAGATCACGGCGCGTGATCGCGGAACCCTCATGCACGAGATCCTCGAGCGTTTCATCGGAGAAGCCCTGGTCGAGCATCGGGTCCCCGCGATCGGAGAGCCATGGTCGAGCGGCGATGCGGCCCGGCTCGAACGCCTGGTCGACGAGTCGGTGGCCGCCGCTGCCGCGCAGGGCATCACGGGAGGCCGGGTCCAAACCGAACTGCTGCGCCGTGAGCTCCGCAACGAGACCCAGGACTTCTTGGCCACCGATGACGACATGCGAGCACAGCGCCGCTCCACCCCGTTCGCGGTCGAGCATCGATTCGGATTCGACGACGAGCACCCCCAGCAACTGAACCTCAGCGATGGACGTCATCTCCGGGTCCGGGGCATGATCGATCGGGTCGATCTGACCGATGACGGCGGCGTGCTGGTCATCGACTACAAAGGCGGCTCGGCCAGTCCGTTCGCCCGTATGGAAGCCGACCCGCTGAAAGGTGGTCGCCGGCTTCAGCTGCCCCTCTACGCCCAGGTCGTGGCTGATGAGCTCGGGCGCACCGGACCGAGAACCGCGCTGTACTGGCTCACGAAGCAAGCAGGGGCCAAGGGGCGCGGTCTGCTGCCGATGGAGCTCGACGACCAACTCGCCACCGAACTGGACGAGCACGTCGCAGCAGCACTGGACGGCATCTCGGCCGGGTTGTTCCCCGCCGTGCCAGGCGGAACCGTCGGCTGGCCTCGGCTCACGTTCGAGAACTGCAAGTACTGCGACTTCGACCGGATCTGCCCCACCGATCGCCAACGTGAGTGGGAGAGCATCTGCCGCGACGAGGTGTTGACTCCCATCGATCGGCTGTTGGGGCGGGAGTATGGCGATGAGTGATCGGTCTCGGAGTTCCTCCGGGGTCGGTTCCGGGAGCGGGGTTGGTTCCGGGAGCGGGGTTGGTTCCGGGAGCGGGGTTGGTTCCGGGAGCTCGGAGTTGGCCGACCGGGTGGCACGACGGACCGTGGTCGGCGATCTCGATCGAACGCTGTTCGTCGAGGCCGGCGCCGGAAGCGGAAAGACCTCGTCGTTGGTCGAGCGCATCGTGGCGCTGGTCGAGGCGGGCCATCGGATCAGTTCGATCGCGGCCATCACCTTCACCGAGGCCGCAGCCAGCGAGCTTCGGCATCGGGTTCGTGACGCCCTGCTCCGGCGAGCGGCCCAACGATCCGATGAGCGACTCCGGGAGGCCGCCGATGGTGTCGAAACCGCCCCCATCACCACCCTGCACGGCTTTGCGCTGCGGCTCCTGTCCGAACATCCCATCGAGGCCGGCCTTCCACCCGGGTTCGGGGTGGCTGACGAGATCAGCAGCATCTTGGATTTCAACGAGGCGTGGCGAGTCTTCGTCGGTCGGATCGGAGACGATCTGAATTTGCTCGATCTGCAGGCTCGGGCCAGCGTTCTGCGGTTGCAACTGCGCTTGTTCGCCGAGGTGGCGCGCCAGTTCGATGACAACTGGGATCAGCTCGATGGTGTCGTGATGACGCCGGGGGAGCTGTCGCGACTCGATTTCACGCAGCTGGTCGAACAGCTCCGCTCGGTGGCGGCACTGGGCGCTCTCTGCTCGTTCGAAGAGGACAAGATGGTGGGAGATCTGCAGCGATTCTCCGCTGCCGTCGAGCGCCTGGCTGTCGCCGACCCACTCGATCAGCTGCAGCTTCTACCCAGCCTGCCCTGGCCACGGCGCAACTACGGCAAGGCATCCAACTGGACCGCGGTTGCCCTGGATGAGGTACGGGCGCAGGTCGAGGTGGCGCGGTCCGTGGTGACAGACGAACTCGGGCGGCGATCGGACGAGATCATTCGGCACTTCATGGCGCTCGTGGCGGTGTTCGTGTCCGATCGTGTCGCCACCCGCCAGGCAGCCGGTGAGCTGTCGTTCCATGATCTGCTGGTGTTGGCTCGCCGGTTGTTGCGAAGCAATGAAGCGATTCGACGACGACTGCACCAGCAGTACGCGAGATTGCTCCTCGACGAGTTCCAGGACACCGATCCGATCCAGATCGAACTGGCCGTCCTCCTGGCGTCGGACCAACCCGTCGGTGATCGACCGTGGGCCGAGCTCGCTGCGACGCTTCCTGCCGGGCGCCTGGTGGTGGTGGGCGATCCGAAACAGTCGATCTACCGGTTTCGGCGGGCCGACATCGGGGTGTACACCGAGGCCGAATCCCACCTGGTCGACGACACCACTCGACTCACCACCAACTTCCGCTCGGTGCCGGGCATCGTCGACTTCGTCAACCAGCTCTTCGGGGTCGTCATCGGCGAAGGAGAACCGGGGGTTCAACCTGGATACGTCCCCCTCGACTCTCACCGTTGCGCCGACCCTGATGCGGGACCTCCCGTGTACGTGCTCGGCGGACCCGACGATGCGAGCTCGGCCGGGGAGATCCGCCACGCCGAGGCCGACGAGGTGGCGGCACTGATCTGTCGTGCCATCGAGGAGGAGTGGCGGGTGGAGGTCGGTGGACGCTGGCGGCCGGCTCGTCTCCAGGACATCGCCATCCTGATCCCGTCGCGGCTGTCTCTACCTGCGCTCGAGTCGTCGTTGAGCGCCGCCGGCCTGCCGTTCCGACCCGAGACCAGTTCGCTGGTCTACGCCACCCAGGAAGTGCGCGATGTGCTGAGCGGTGTTCGTGCCGTCGTAGATCCATCGAACGCGGTCGATGTGGTCGCTGCGCTGCGATCGGCGCTCTTCGCGATCAACGACAACGATCTGTTGTCGTGGAAGCTCGCCGACGGTCCCTGGGACTATCTGCTGCCAGCCCCGGACTCGTTGGCTGGGCACCCGGTCGCCGTGGCATTCGGGCAGCTGAATCGGTGGCACGATCAACGGTGGTGGACCGAACCGTCGGCCCTGATCGGCCAGATCGTGCGGGAGCGTCGGTTGCGAGAGCAGGCATTGGCCACCAGTCGTCCCCGCGACCGCTGGCGCCGCTATCGCTTCCTGACCGAACAGGCACGAGAGTTCACGGCGCTCAAGGGAGGAGATCTCCACGATTTCGTGGCCTGGGTCGAGATCCAGGCCAGCGATCTGGCCCGGGTGACCGAGCCCATTCCAGCCGAACCGGACGATGACGCCGTTCGCATCCTGACCGTGCACGGCTCCAAGGGCCTCGAGTTCCCGGTCACGATCCTGGCGGGGGCGTCCACGGCGGAACGCAATCGAAATCTGGGCCCTCGAGTGCTGTTCCCCGAGGAGGGCGGACCGCCTGAGGTCGCACTCGGGAAGGACCGGGCGACGACGTCGTTCGACGTCCGGGCCTCGCTGGAGGAGGTGCTGGATCACCACGAGCGAATTCGGCTGCACTACGTGGCCGCCACCCGTGCTCGCGACATCCTCGTGGTCAGTGCACACCACAAGCCGGCCCGGGCCGGCAGCATGGGACAGCGGACGCAGGAGATTCTCGAGCATTGCAGGGATCTCTGGCAACCGTTCGTGGCCCGTGGTGACGAGTCCTACGATGCCCAGCCGCCAACCCAGCTGCGTCTGGCGTCCGACGACGTCGGCCTGGAGCAGGAGCTGTGGTCGGAGGCTCGGGAACGGATGCTCGATCTCAACGATCGGGCACAGATTCGTAGCGCGACCGCCTTGGCCCGGGCCCTCTCGGACGAGGTCGAGCCTGAGGTTGGGGAGGAATCCGGTGGTGAGGAGCGGCCCTGGCGACGCGGTCGTGCCGGCACGGCGATTGGTTCGGCCGTACATGCCGTGCTGCAACATGCAGACCTTGTCGATGGGGACGACATCGAGAACCTGGCCCGTCTTCACGCCGAGAGGGAGGGGATTGCCTCGTTGAGTGGCCGGGTTGCCGCGTTGGCCCGAGCCGCGCTCGGTGCCCCGACGGTGAGAGCAGCAGCAGGCGGCCGGTTCTGGCGGGAGCTCCACGTGGCAGTACCGGCCGGAGCCGGCGTTCTGGAGGGATACATCGATCTTCTGTTCGAGAACGACGCGGGCCTCGTTGTCGTCGACTTCAAGACGGATCCCGTGCGATCGGATGCTGATGCCGAACAGTTGGTCGCTCGCTACGGCCCACAAGGTGCCGCCTATGCCGTCGCGGTTACCGAGCTGACCGGTCGCCCCATTGTGGACGTGACGTTCGTCTTCCTTGGTCTGGACGGCGCCATCGAGCGCTCGGTTCCCGATCTGGCGGCTGCGATGGCCAGCGTCCGCGCAGCTCTCGAGGGCTGATCTAAGGTGCCACCGGTGTTCCCCCGGTCGATTCGCCTGTTGGTCACGGCCGCGCTGGTGTCGACGGCCGGCTGTAGTTCCGCCATCGACGTTTCGGTGACCGACGACGAACAGACGCCCGTCGTCTCGGCGAATACTCCACTGCCGCCGACCTCGCTCGCGCCGGGAACGACCCGAAGCTCACCGACGACGGGTGCGTCGCCGACCGATGCTTCCTCCACCGAACCGAGGCAGCGGCGGCCGATCACGTTGGGATTCGGGGGCGACACCTCGTTCACCGATGGGCTCGACCGACGCGACCCCTTCGGCCAGGTCGTCGATCTGTTGCGCGCCCCCGATCTCATGGTGGTGAATCTCGAGACTGCGGTCGCCGATCCGGGAGTGGGCGGGGCCCCCGTGGCCAAGCCGTTCCTCTTCAGATCGCCGCCTGAGGCGCTCGACCTCCTGGTGGCGGCCGGTATCGACGCCGTCGGGCTGGCCAACAACCACACGCTCGACTTCGGCCCGGATGCGCTGGCTCAGATGCTTCGCGAACTCGACGATCGCGGGATCCAGCGAGTGGGAGCTGGACTCGATCAGGAAGCCGCCTACGTGCCGTTGATCGTCGAGGTCGGTGATTGGACCGTCGGTCTCGTCAGCCTCTCCCGGGTTCCCTGCGATTGGTCGGCAAGCGGTGAGAACGTGCGACCTCAGGTGGCTTGGGCCTGCCCGCCCTTCCAGGATCTGGCCGAGGAGATGATCTCGCAGGCCACGGCCGCCGCCGATGTGACGGTGGTGATGGTGCACGGCGGTGAGGAGGGAGTTCTCTGTCCTTCGCCGTTCATGGTCGAACTCCGGGCCCGATGGGCCGAGCTCGGCGTCGACCTGGTCGTCGACGGCCATCCCCATGTGGTGCAGGGCGTGACCTCGATCGGCTCGACCATGATTGCCCACTCGAGCGGGAACTTCGCCTTTCCGTCCGCCCGAGGAGTCACGGCCAACTCCGCCCTCTTCCTGTTCGACATCACCGAGACCGACCGCACCCTGCGGATCGAACCACTACGGGCCGACGGCGGAATTCTTCGCATTCCCACCGACGACGAACGGGCCGCGATCATCGATCAGATCAATCGGGTGTCCACGGGCTGGCAGTTCGACGACGACGGTGTCGCCCGGGTCGATCCGGAGGTCGACGGGTGCTGACTATCGATCGAGACGGCAACCTGGACAGGGTTGCGGGCCGAAGTGCGTCACGTGGGCGCTCCAGGTCGATCCATCGAAGTAGCGGAATCGATGCAGACCTTGCGGATCGGCGTACCAACCGGGCTCAGCCGGGACCCACGAGCCGTCGACAGACGAACCGTTCGTCGCCGATGCTTCGACGCTCTGATTCGATTCGGCCTCGAAGGTCGTCACGTCGCTGGTGCCTCGTGCGTCATTGCACCTAGAGGGTCGGCGCCAGATCGACGGACTTGAGGACTCGGGGCAGGCCGGGAGCGTCAGGCAACCAGGGCACGGGCCGGGGCATGGGCCGGCAGATTGCCGGCCGCTTGGCGGCGCACGAGCTCGGCATGGCCTTCCGGGCATTCAGCCGCGAATGGGCACCATCCACAGAGCACTCCGGGCTTGGCCTCGAAGTCGGACGAGGTGCAGGATCGTTGGATGCCGACCCAGGTCTCGGCCAACTGCTCGGCGGCCGTCTCGATCTTGTGGTCGGTGACGACGACGTCGAGAATTCGCTGACCCAGGTAGAGGAGGCGCGCTCGCTCCGGTTGTTCGCCCTGAACCTTCTCGATGGCGGCCGCGTACAACAAGACCTGTTGCATCTTGTCCTCTCGCCAGCGAGCACCGGGGAGCGTTCCCGACTTGTAGTCGCTGACCACCAGCTTTCCCCCGATCCGATCGAGGCGGTCGACGATGCCGAGGAACGGAACCCCGGCCAGATCGGCGACGACCTTCTGCTCGGTCGAGATGACCTCGACCTCGGCCGGATCCTCCAGTTTCCACAACCCGGCGATGGCGAGCCAGGCCTGCCATCGGAAGCCACGGGCCTCGTCGTCGCTCAACTCCAATCCGATGAAGTCCTCGTTCTCCTCCACCTTGGGCCAGAATGCTCGGGCCAGTTCCTTGGCCCGGTCCAGCGTCCGCTCTGTCGCAGGAAGGGCACACAGATGCTCGAGCACCTCGT
>ERZ888423.3265-NODE-3265-length-10900-cov-4.950576_pt1 | contig 10900 bp, 9 predicted proteins | sample MGYA00520523_ERZ888423 | MGnify/ENA primary metagenome ERZ888423 (study PRJEB32303, sample SAMEA104408611) | aquatic metagenome | biome: Brackish water; feature: Pelagic; material: water | place: Baltic Sea | collected 2014-06-08T10:24:00 | depth 30,27 m ...
GAAGGGGGCCCGAATGATCTCGAACACGGGATCGAGGTGAATGTTGGCCCAATCGACGGTTTCCTTGATCCAATTCCCGAACGGGAATTCGAACTCGTCGAGGATCTCGTCATCGGTGATGGGAACCTATGCCAGTGTCCGGATCATGGTCATCGGGTCGCTCCGTTGCTCGTCGCTCGTGGTTCCGTGGTTCCGTTGTCGGCTGCACGGTTGTCGGTAGCCGGCCCGATTGCGTCGTGGCCGGAGTCATCGGTGCCGTCCCGATAGCTCTCGACCAGTTCCTCGACCCGTCCGAGTTCGGCCAGCACCGCGAATGGTTCCAGCCGTCCTACCAGTCGCTCGTTGCTGTCGAGGACGGCGATTGGTAGACCTCGTCCGGCGGCTGCGTAGTTCTCGTTCAGCGTTGCCGCCCTGGTCGTGGTGTCGAAATCGCTGCGAATGGCTCGTCGCAGATCGACCGAACCCACGGCCCGCGCCCGCTCCACGTCGTCGGGCGTCAACAGTCCGACGACCCGGTTGTTCTCGTCGACGACGAATCGTCCGCTCATCTCATCCACCAGCGGGGCGGCGTCGGTGAGGTCGTGTTCGGAGACCATCAGCGGACGGGGTTCGGCCATGATCGAAGCAACGTCGATGACTCGTCCTTGATCGACGTCCTGCACGAACTCGGCCACGTAACTGTCGGCGGGGTTCGTGAGAATCTCGTCGGGAGACCCGATCTGGATGACCTTCCCGTCCTTCATGATGCAGACCCGGTCGCCGATCCGCAGCGCTTCGTTCAAGTCGTGGGTGATGAACAGGATGGTCTTGTGCAGTTCCGCTTGGATCGCCATCATGTCGTCCTGCATCTGGCGACGGATCAGGGGGTCGAGGGCACTGAACGCCTCGTCCATCAGCAGGATGTCGGGATCGGCGGCCAGTGCTCTGGCCAATCCGACCCGCTGTTGCATGCCACCCGAGAGTTCGGCCGGGAAGCTGTTTGCGAACGGAGCCAGGCCAACCTGGTCCAATGCCTTCAACGCCGCTCGATCCCGTTCGCTCTTGGTGAGGCCCTGGACCTTGAGGCCGTAACCGGCATTGTCGATCACTCGCCAGTGAGGAAAGAGCGCGAAGTGCTGGAAGACCATGCCCATCTTCTGGCGGCGGAACTCCTGCAGGGCTCGTCCGGTCAGCTTCTGGACGTTGACACCGTCGACGAGCACCTCCCCGGCGGTGATCGAGTGGAGCTTGTTGACGGTGCGAATCGCTGTCGATTTCCCCGAACCGGACAATCCCATGACCACAAAAATCTCGCCTTCGCGCACCGAGAAGTTGACGTCGTCCAGACCGACCACGTGATCGGTTTGTTGCTGGATACGGTCCTTGTCCATGCCGGATCGAGCCAATTCCAAGGCTCGCCCTCGGGGCTGATCACCGAAGATCTTGTAGACGGAATGCAACTCGATCTTGTTCTTGGACATATGGAGCTCCAGGGAGACAGCGAGCCGGCGGACTACGTTCGAAACCGAACACCATCACCACCGGTTTCCGTTTCGAACGGTCGTCCCTCGACCGGCCGATTCGATACAACTGACGACGCACACATGAGCACGAACAGTTGTATTCGACGCGGCGCCCGAAGACGCCACAACGGGCCAATGACGGACCCTAACAGCACCTACCGCCCGAGGCCACGCCGATTCGAAACTGGTCGGGCTGGATTTTGGTGGGGGAGTGTGAGGCGCCGGGAACCTAGGTTCTGCGGTCCAGTTGTTTGGCGAGGCTTCGCATGCCTTGGCTGAACCCGAGTGCTCCGAGCTTGGCCACGACCGGGGCCAAGAACGATGGCACCAGCGGCACGGTCACGTCCTCGAGCCATTCGAGCACGGTGCCGTCGCCCTCGGCGGCGATGGTGAAGCCGGCGGTGCCCTTGAGGACCGGTCCGAGCTTCGTCACCTCGCACGAGCCCGACATCGATGCGTCGTCCCAGTCGCAGACGACGACCTCCATCCGGTCCTCGAGCGACAGCGGACCGAAACCGGTCCAGGCCGTGAATCGAGCGCCGGGCGCCGTCGGGTCACCAGGCTCGACCTCGACCCGAGTGGCCGGGATCCAGTCGGCGTGACCGGCCCAGTCGACCAGTTCATCCCAGACCGTTCTCGGAGTTTGGGCGAAATGGTGTCGGACGGTGAACTGGATGGCGGCCACGAGGCCACGATGACACAGCGGGACCGAGGAATGACAAGTCAGAAGCGGAGCGCCCGTTGGCCTGGCAGGCTCTCGCCGAGCAGATGTTCGATTCCCCGGCCTGACCGGACTACTCGCCAGCCAGTCGGGCGACGACGGGGGCGAAGTCGTCGGCCTCGGCGCCGCCGACGATGACGTAGCTGAACCCGTACTGCTCGCGCCGCTCCAGGAGCTCGTCGACGATCTGCTCCTGGTTGCCGACCAAGGCGAACGGTGACTCACGGATCATCGTCTCGTCGACACCGATCATCCGGGCCATCGCTGCGACCTGTCCGTCGCGGTCGTCGGTGACGCTCACGAAGAAGGTCCGGATGTTCATCTCGATGTGATCGAGGCGACCTGCAGCACGCGCTGCGTCGGCGACGATCCGTACCTTGTCGACGACCGCACTGCGGGTCATCGTGGCAATGGCCTCCTCGCCCATGACCCCGGCGTGGAGCGTTCCATTGACTCCAACGATGTCGGCTTCGCGAGCGGCAATGCCGAGGACTCGCGGCCCACCTCCGCCGATGATCACCGGAGGGTGTGGGCTCTGGACCGGCTCGGGGAAACCTTCGTACTCGCGGATCGTGTAGTGCTCGCCGTCGAACGAGAACCGACCCTCACCCATCACGCCCTTGATCACGGCCAGGCCTTCGACGAACCGATCGATCCGAATTCCGGCTCGGTCGAAGGACATGCCCGCTTCCTCGTAGTCCGAGATCATCCAGCCGGCGCCGAGGCCGATCTCGATACGACCGTCGGACAGCACGTCCATCGTTGCCAGTTCCTTGGCCAGTACCAGTGGATGCTTGTAGTCGTTGTCGAACACGAGGGCGCTCGCACGCAGCGTCGTGGTGGCCGACAGGATCGCCTGGAGGCCAGGGATCGGCGCGAACTGCTGGTTGAAGTGGTCGGGCATCGTGGCGATGTCGTAGCCGAGACCTTCGATCCGCTTGGCCTGCTCGACCCACTCGGCACCGGTCGATGATGCAGTCAACTGCACGCCGAACCGGAATGGTTTGATCGGGAACGGGCTGGTCTCACTCATCGGGTCGAAGGTACCTCGCCAGCGCCGACGAGACGTTGGTCGCCGCGTGGCGCAGATGCGGGCTGATTCGGGTGAGCGCCAGGATCAGGCCGGAAGACGGTGCAGGTGGTGATCTGCGACCACGGACACGGTGCAACGCGTACCGATCTCGACGCGGGGTGCCGACGGGCTCGCTGCCTGCTCGACGCGCAGCGTCGTACCGTCCGGCCGGCGCAAGAGGTATCGCCATGTGGCGCCGAGGTACTTGCGGTCGACGACGACATCGTCGCCGCCGAGCGACAACCCGAGGTCGTGCGGCCGGGCCATGACCACCATCCCGTTGGCCTCGGGAAGAAACGACGCCTCGCCCATGAACTCTGCGACGAATCGATCGACCGGCCAGTCGTACACCTCGTCGGGTCGGCCGATCTGCAAGATGTTGCCGTCGGACATGACTGCGATCCGGTCGCCGAGAGCGAGGGCCTCGTCGCGGTCGTGGGTGACGAGCACGGCGGCGGCACCGCGCGCCCGAAGTGCTCCGACCACCTCGGCCCGCACCTCGTCACGCAGGGAGGGGTCGAGGCTTGCGAACGGTTCGTCGAGCAGGACGACGGCGGGGTCGGGAGCAAGGGCCCGGGCGAGCGCGATCCGCTGCTGTTCTCCGCCCGAGAGCTCGTGCGGGTAGCGCTTGGCCATTCCGGGCAGCCTGACGAGTTCGAGGAGTTCGTCAACGCGGCGGCGTCGCTCGCGTCGGTCGAGATGGGCTATTCCGAAGGCGATGTTCTGATCAATGCGCCGGTGGGGGAACAGTGCATGATCCTGGAAGACGAGCCCGATCCTGCGGTGCTCGGGGAGCGCCCTGGTCACGTCACGTCCCGCGAGCGCGATGTGGCCAGATCCAGCCGGATCGAGCCCGGCGATCACTCGGAGCAAGGTGGACTTGCCGCACCCGCTCGGGCCTACCAGCACGAACAGCTCTCCTTCGAGGACCTCGAAGGTGGCGTTGGCGACGATGGCCCGACCGTCGATCTCTCGGCGGGCACCGTTGACGGACAGCGCCGGTGTCCCCCTCTCAGCCGTCCCAGTGATCTGATCCGTCCCAGATTGGGTGGCGGCCGTCGTGACGCCCGCCGTCATGGTGCCGGTGCCCTCGGCGGTCGGGTTCATCGGCGTTGCTCCTTGCTCGTGATCGGGGGACGCCACCTTCCCAAGGGTACCGACCACTCCGGACGGGATCACGAGATCGCCTCGGCGCCGTGGTCGAGCGTCCAGAGCAGCGCTCCCACCAGCAACATCCCCAGCGCCACGATGGCGAGCGAAGGGACCGCCGCCTGGACCCAAAGGCTCTCGGAGGTCGCCTGCCACACCCAGATCGGCAGGGTGTCGGTACCGAAGGGACGGAGCAGCAGAGTGATGGGGAGTTCCTTGAGCGTGTCGATCGCCACCAGCACGGTGGCCGCGACGATCCCTGCGGAGGCGAGAGGGAGTTGGATGCGGGCGGCGACCCGGGCACGCCCGGCGCCAAGGGTCCGAGCGCTGGCCACGACAGAGGGCGACACTTTGCCGAGGCTCGCTTCGATGCCCTGGTAGGCGACGGCCAGGAATCGGACGGCGAAAGCGTAGACGAGACCGATGAATGAACCGACGAGGAGCCATCTGTCGGGGAGCCACCCGGTGCGGTCGAGCGCAGCCAGTGTGATCAGCACTCCGAGAGCGACGACCGGCCCGGGTACGGCGTAGCCGAGCGTGGCGAGACGCGCAGCACAGCGCTCACGGCCGCGACCGCGTTGCAGGCCTGCGGCCAGCAGAAGGCCGAGTAGGAGGCACACGATGGTGGCCGACACCGCGACGCGGAGCGAGGAGACGACGTGGAAGACGAGGTCGCCGGCCACTGTTGCCGTCTGGTCGGTTCGCTGGGCTTCGTCGGCCCAGGTGATCAGCCGAGCGAGGGGGAGGGCGACGGCGATCGCGAACACGCTCCAAGCCAACAGCGAGGCGCCCGCCGCCCCGAGGCCACGCAGTCGGAGCGAGCGCAAGCCTTGGGGGTCACCACGCTGGGTGTAGCGGGCTCGTCCGCGGGCCAGGCGTTCACCGGCGATCAGCACCACGGCGACCCCGATGAGTAACACCGAGAGCTCTGCTGCGGCGTTGCGGTCGCCGGTGCCGAACCACACGCGCAGGACGCCATCGGCGATGGTCGACACGTTGAAGAGGCGGACGGTTCCGACGTCGGTCAAGACCTCCATGCCGACGATTGCGGAGCCGCCGGCGAGCGACGGCCGCGCCATCGGGAGCACGACACGCCAGAACGTCTGTGTTCGAGAGCAACCGAGGTTGCGGGCGATGTCGACCATGCGTTGCGATTGCTCGCGAAACGCGGCCCGTGCGAAGAGGTAGACGTAGGGGTACAGCGTCAGGATCAGCACCAGCGCACACACCCAGATCGAGCGGACACTGCGTGCGCCCAGTGGTTCCTGGAGCGTGTCGAGCCAGACGAATCCCAGGACGTAACCCGGAATCGCCAGTGGGGTCACGAGCAGCCGGCCGAGAATGCGCTGGCCGGGGAATCGGTAGGCGGTCACCAGCCAGGCCAGGCCGGTCCCGAGGACCAGCGTGCCGGCGAGAACGGTCACGAGCAGCGTGGCGGTGTCGCGGAGCATGTCCGGGAGCCGCGTCTCCCACAGTTGACGCCAGACGTCGGTGTTCGGCTGCGCGATCGACCACACGATCACCATCACCGGAATCGCGGCTGCGGCGACCACCGTTGTAACAAGGGCGGTCGCCGCAGCGGGGCCGACGCGTCTCGCCGCGATGCCGAACATCGTGGTGACGTCCGCGTTCACTCGTAGCCGGTCGTGTCGAGGATCTCGACCGCGGTCGGCTGATTCGCGCCGAGGTCGCGCACGGCAGCGAGGTCGGCCTTGAACTCACCCCACGCAGCGACGATCGGATCGGGCGCTACGGCCGGGTCGGCCGGGTATTCGAAATTCACGTTGGCGAACTGGGCCTGACCATCTGTTGCCAGCCACTCGATCAGTGCTTGACCGTTCTCGGGGTTCGGCGCGTTGGCAGTGACCGCAGCGGTGCTCACATTGACGTGCGCACCCCGTCCGTCCTGTTCGGGCCAGACGATCTGGACGGGAAAGGTCGGATCCTCGGTGAGGAGACGTCCGAGGTAGTAGGTGTTCGCGATGGCGATGTCGCACTCTCCGTCGGCGACGGCCTTGTAGATGTCGGTGTCACTGTTGATGTAGAGCGGTTCGTTGTCGACCCACGACTGCACGATCTCGGTGGCTCGCTCCTCGCCTTCGGCCATCACCAGACTCGCGACGAGCGATTGCGTGTAAGGGTGGGTGCTCGGTCGAAGACAGATGCGACCGTCCCATGCCGGGTCGCCGACACCGGCGTAGGTCGTCGGCGGATCGTCGACCCGTTCGGTGCTCGAGATGATCACGCGTGCTCGCTCGCTCAGCGTGAACCACTCGCCACTCGCGCTCCGTAGTTCCTCCGGAATTGTCGACGTGAGTACGTCGCTGGTCAACGGGGCGAGCAGCCCGGCCGCAGCGGCAAGCTCGATGTTGGAGGCATCGGCGGTCATCACCACGTCGGCGGGCGTGTTGGCCCCCTCGGCCACGAGACGCTCGCGCAGTTCGGGGTCATTGCCGGTGGTGAATCGCACCTCGATGCCGGTTGCCGCCGTGAACTCGTCGAAGACCGGCTCGATCCCGTAGTGGCGCCCCGTGTACACGGTCACGACTCCGGCATCCGCAGTGGCGTCGACTTCGGCGTCTTGTGTGGACTCGTCGACGGCCGCGTCGGTGCTGGCCGGCGAGACGTCATCGCTTCCGCAGGCGGCGATCAGAAGGGCTCCGATGGCAAGAGCCCCGACAATCTGTGAGGGAGACTTTAGATCCATAGTTAGGCAACCCTAATAATCTTGGGAAAGGTTGGCAACCAAGATCTGACCGGTCCTGATGAAGGTCGTTGCCGTCAGCACCGCCACCTGCTCGATTGCTGCGTTCGTCGAGCGGAGGTCGCCACCATCGTCGGTCGCATAGTGGAACGTCCGGGCTCGGTACCGCGACTGGCGCTCGTCATCGCCGTCGGTGCGCTCCTCATCGCCTCGGTGATGATCGCCCCAGCGCCTCGACTCCGGTCAGTTTCTTCGGCTGATCCGACCATCGGGTGGTGCGGGTCCAGGTGCTATCGGGTCCAGCCCGTTTCCCAGGGGGCGAGGTGGTAGGCGTTGTAGAAGCGGTCGGCCAGTTTCCAACGACCGTCCTCGACTCGGTACCGGTCCAGGTAGTGGCCGGCGGCGGTCATGGCGGTTCCCTCCTGGAAGATGCGGATCTCGACGGAACATCGGCCCGACGCCTCGGTTGGCCCGTCGAGTTCGATCACATGGTTCTGGATGAATGGCTTGTGGGTCTTGGCGCCCACGCCGCCCTGGTACATCTGGCGCAGTTCGGCGTGGCCGGTGAATGCGCTGTTGCGCATGCGGAACACGCCGTCTCGGCAGAACAGCTCGATGATGGCTTCGACGTCACCATCGACCACGGCGTGGCAATAGCGAGCCGTGAGTTCTCGTATCTCGTCCTTGGCCTCGATGATGGCCAGTCGTTCTTCGATGCTGGACACTGGTTCCCCTCGGATCGTGTTGACCGCATGGTAGAGGGCCGCAACCGAGGGGGCCGGCCGAGAGCGGGCTGATTTCGTGGTGCGCGCTGCATCGTCGAGTACGGTGACCGAAGATCGAAGGTTTTCAACTTCGGTCACCGGTCAAGCTCCCTCATTGCGGAATCGGCCGGCACCGTTACTCCGGACCGCGGTAGCGCCACATACGACGCACACCGTGAAAGGTTCAGAGATGGTGAAACAAGCGACTTCGGAGTGGTTCCTTCCTCGGGGCGGCCACAGCCCGGCGAGGGCCCTGCCCTCGGAGCCGATCATCCGGAACTCGGTCGCAGCCGAGGCATCGGTCCCCGACGCCGATCTGGCGGTGGTGACGCACGGACTCACGAAGAGCTACGGCGATGTCGACGCCGTCATCGATGTCGACATGAGGATCGAACGCGGTGCCATCGTCGGGCTCCTCGGCCCCAATGGCTCGGGCAAGACGACACTGATCCGCATGCTGTCGACACTGCTGCGGCCGACGTCCGGGCAGGCATTGGTCGGCGGATTCGACATCAGCACTGACGCTGCCGACGTCCGACGGTGTATTGGACTGACCGGCCAGTTCGCCGCAGTCGACACGTTTCTTTCCGGGCGCGAGAACCTACGGATGATCGGCCGTCTCGCCGGCATGTCGTCGAGCCAGGCCTCGGATCGCGCCGACGAGCTGCTGTGGTCGTTCGACCTCGAGGACTCGGCGGACCGTCACCTGTCGACCTACTCGGGCGGAATGCGCCGGCGCCTCGACCTCGCGCTCAGCCTCACCGGAAGACCCGACATCGTCTTCCTGGACGAACCGACGACAGGACTCGACCCGCGCAGCAGGTTTGCGATGTGGAAGGTGATCGAATCTCTGGTGGCCGACGGGACCACCGTGTTGCTCTGTACGCAGTACCTCGAAGAAGCGGATCATCTCGCGCAACGAGTGGTGATCCTCGATGAGGGGCGGGTCGTGGCGGAAGGTCCTCCGGCGAATCTCCGCCGACAGGTTGGCGGCATCGTCGTCGACCTCGACCTTCGAGACTCGGCGCAGCGCTCCGATGCCGTCCGGATTCTCGCTCCGACCGCGACCAGCCCGATCGTCGGCGAGGTGGATGATTGTCATCTTCGGATTCCTGTGATCGACGCTGAACAGTTGGCTGACGTGGTGCGGCTCCTGGACCGCGCATCGATCGCGTTCCATGCACTCTCGTTGCACGAGCCGACGCTCGACGACGTGTTCCTGGCACTCACCGGTCACGCGACCGACCACGCCGACGAGACGACGACATGACGACGACGTCCAACGCCGCCACCGAGGGCGTCGGTGACCATCCGACGCGATACCACCCGTCGGTCGTCACCGAGGTGTTGCAGCTCACCGGTCGCAATCTGCGCAAGATCACCCACGAGCCAACGCTGGTGTTCTTCTCGCTGGCGATGCCGGTCATCATGCTCACGCTGTTCGGCCAGGTCTTCAAGTCGATCGCCGACACCCCGAACTTTCCTTCCGGCGTCTCGTACATCGACTACCTGTTGCCGGCAATTCTGTGCACGACCCTCGTGCAGAGCGCCACGACATCCAGCACTGCGATCGCCACCGACCTGGAGTCGGGCATGATCGACCGGTTCCGTTCCATGCCGATCCGGGCCTGGACCGTGCTGCTGGCCCGCAACCTCAGTGATGTGGCCCGCGGGATGACCCAGACCCTCATCATGCTCGGCCTCGGGCTGGCGGTCTTCGGCTTCCGGTTCCACGGCAACCTCGTCGAAGCTGTGGCGACCGTCTTCGTTGCGGTGCCGCTGAGCTTCGCCATGAACTGGCTCTTCATCTGGATCGGTGTGCTCGTGAAGAAGCCCGAGACCACACAGATCGCCGGGATGCTCGTCACCTTCCCCTTGATGTTTGCCTCCAGTGCCTACGTTCCGATCGCCTCATTGCCCGGGTGGCTGCAAGCAGTGGCGAAGGTCAACCCCCTCTCGTACACGGTGGACGCGGCCAGAGGATTCGCTCTCGGGAGTCCCTCCATGGGCGCACTCGGCAAGTCCGTGCTGATCGCCGCGGCGCTCGCCGTCGTGTCGATCGTCGGTGCCACCTCCACCTATCGACGAATCGACCACTGACTGCAACACCTGCTGATTCGACCCGTTCGATTCGACCCGTTGCCCAACCAGAAAGCTGCCTTCACATGACCGAGCAACCTACGTTGTCTCCGACGACGTCGGCCACCTCGAACCGGTCGCGATCGACGCCCTCGCACTCTGCGCACGCCGCGGCTGGAACCCGGAACGTCGCTCGTAGAACGGTTTGTGGAACCCGTGTGCTTCTCTGCCACCGCTGACGTCGTCGGCGGCCTCCTCATCACTGCCATCGGCATCGATGTCCTACGTCGCGAGGTGCCGCGCCGGTACGCCGCTCTGTCGGCGCTGCCGCTGCTTCTCGGAGCGCATCAACTGGTCGAGGCGTTCGTGTGGTGGGGTTTGCAGGGACACGTCCCCGCTACCGCTGGGCACATTGCGATGTGGATCTATCTGACGTTCGCTTTCGTCGTGCTGCCGGTGTTCGTCCCCGTCGCCATCCTCCTTCTCGAAACCGAGGGTCGGCGCCGGCTGATGGTGCTGTTCGTCGCAGTCGGAGTTGTCGTCGCCAGCATGGTCCTGTCGGCCATGGTTCGTGGTCCGGTCAGCGCTGAGTTGGCTCCGCACTTCATCAGCTACTCGACCGGCATTCGAGCCAGTCGGTTGGTCGTGGCGTTGTACGTCACAGCCACCTGTGGCGCGTTGATCTTCTCCGGGGTTCGTGACATCGCTCGGTTCGGTGTCGTGAACCTGGTGGCGGTGGTACTGCTGGCACAGCTGACGATCGATGGGTTCGCTTCGTTGTGGTGTGCCTGGGCGGCTATCTGTAGCGCCGCGTTCTCGGTGCACCTACGCATCAGTGGTCCCACTCACACGTCTCGTCGTGGCGCCGGCCCGGCAGCGGAGTTTTCTGGCGAGGTGCGCAGCAAAAAG
>ERZ888423.3268-NODE-3268-length-10895-cov-5.255258_pt1 | contig 10895 bp, 8 predicted proteins | sample MGYA00520523_ERZ888423 | MGnify/ENA primary metagenome ERZ888423 (study PRJEB32303, sample SAMEA104408611) | aquatic metagenome | biome: Brackish water; feature: Pelagic; material: water | place: Baltic Sea | collected 2014-06-08T10:24:00 | depth 30,27 m ...
TCGTGCGATATGGCCAGCTTTCGGCTGTCTTGGAGGGGGAGCATCTGACTTCGGCGAACATTGCTCGACACGCGCAAGGGGACCTACGGGAAGCAGGTTGACACCTGCGAATCGCAGGGTCTCACGAAGGGTGGGCTGGAAGATCTCCGACGACCCCAACGCGAATTCGATGGAAGTCGCCAGGCAGGTAGGTAACCGGAACCTCGTCGATCTTGAGCACCTGAATTGTTCCGTCGGCCGCGCCTGCCAAGAGAGCGTTTTCCACAGCTATGGAATGAACCTGGCTGAGTATGGTCGTGCGACTTTCGGTGGCGCGCGAGTAGAAGCGTTCCGATTCGCCGCCGATTCCAGCAACTGCAGTCCCCACTGCACACGCCGCCTCAAAATGCCGCGGTCGGATTGTGAGTTCGAAGCCGGGCAGTTCGTCAAGAAGAATGACGCTGCCCGCTCCGACGATCACGGCAGGAACGGCCTCATGCGTGATTCGTAGCCCGTCGGCGACCTGCGAGACGAGGGTCGAAACATAGTCACGACACCGAGTATCGAATGAGGTCGGCACGCGCGTTTCGTTCGTTGGCGTGACCCCGGCGCGCACCTCACCATCTGCAGACTTAGTCGCAGCCGGCGCACTCAGTTGCTCGGCTGTTCCCATAATCGGTTGTGCCGTCTCCGTATCGAACACAGTGCCACTACCCACGGGGAGACGTGCAAACAGAGGCATTCTCAGGTTCGTCTGCACGCCAGCGATCAAGGGCCATTCCCCACTACGCCCAGGGTAGCCGTCGACTATCGCACCGATTGAAGTCTCATCTCTGCCCACACTAATGACCACGCAGTTGGTCACGCCTGCGAGAAGCGCCCCCCCGCGTAGGGAATGACTCACTTCAGAAGCAAGCGTCGCGGTTGGAAAGTTGCGTGCGTACTCCGAGTTCATCAGAGTGCCGTCGTTGCGAGCGATGTATAGCGGAACGTCGAACCCTTGCGTTCGAATAGCGGCATCGAGATCAGTGACGATCTTGTCGGCCACGACGAGAAGCGCAGCGTTGATGATCGTCGCGTTTTCCCGTTCGAGAAGGCCGAACTGCCCGATTTCGTGTGAAACGCAGATACTCACGTTCGGGAGCCGCTCCCGGAGCAGGGATGCGACCTCGATCTCGTCGCCTCCCCGAGAAGTAGAAAATACCGACGTGACCGCTGCACTAGTCAAACCGGACTGCTCGATCTTCTCGGCAACACCAAGAACCTGCCTCCGGTTGACGGCGGCAATGACGCGCCCGTCAAACTCGTGCCCCCCATCGCACAGGAAGATGTGCTCGCCGATCTGGCGCCGGACACGATCGGGCCAACCGGCGAGGGGAGGAACCTGGTCGGGATCGCGAGGCCCGAGCCGGACACAGGCGGTAGGAGTCAAGTCCAGCGATGTGATCGCATCGGCGAACTGGGGCGTGGTGATTGCCACCGATGAAACATCCGGTCGCCCGTCGGTGGCGTCTAGCAACTTGCCGAGAGCTGATCCAACACCGGTGACCATATCGTCAGTGGTCGCGACGATTGCGACGGTGGCTACCCGGTCTCGGTCCATGAGCACGGCAACTGTGTTGATGCCTCCGATATCGACACCGATTCTCACGCGCAACCTCCTAGAAACGGATGCCGGATGCTGTGTCGAGGAGCAAGGCACGGCTCCTCCATTATGCCTCGATGTGCCCTGCGTGGAGATGCCGCCACGACTTCTTCGGTCCCTACCTTCGGAATGCCCGCGTAGAGTCAACTGGCTTGTCGGGTGCGGACTGCCGTGCGATCTCGCGGGAATACTCCGTCAGTTTCGTCGATGCCTTGCACGGTCGATTGGTCGATGTGCATAGTGCACAACTAATATGCGGGCATGGAAATCTCCGGAGATGCCATCGGCGCCCTTGCGCGCGGGTGCGCTCTCTTGGGATCCGGAGGCGGCGGCACGACCAGAACAGCCGAGGTCATCGTGCAGTTCTACCTCGGGCAGTTTGGGCCTGTCCAACTCCTCGACGTCGACGAGCTCCAACCCAGCGCTTTGGTCGCCAGCGCCGGAGCGATGGGATCCGCGACCGTCATGCTGGAGAGAATTCCGAGCGGGATCCCATTCATCGCCGCTTGTACGAGTCTGGAACGGCGACTCGGGGTGCGCATCGATGCGATCGCGCCATTGCAAGTTGGTGGCATCAACGGTCTGATGGCCGTTCTAGCTGCAGCCGCACTGGGTCGCCCCCTCGTAGACGTGGACCAGATGGGACGTTCCTTCCCTCTAGTCGAACAAACGGTCTTCACGGGGCGAATCCCCCTGTCCCCTGCGGCCCTTGGGGGTAGCGATAGCAGCTCGATCGTTATTGACCAGCATGACGATGCGGCCGCAGGCGCGGTTCTGAGAGCAACACTACTCAGTCTTGGAGGCTGGGGTGCACTTGTGTGCCGTTCTGCATCTGCTGCGGACTACTCCCGGTACGGAGTGCTTGGCACGCTGTCGCGAGCCCTTGATCTGGGCGCAGCGCTCAATTCGAGAGGGACGACTGACGGGTTGATTGCTCGCCCCGACGTGACGCTCATCTTCGAAGGAACGATCATTGAAGTTCTCCGCCGGACTGATGACTCGGACGGCGGTGGCGTCATCTCGGTGCGTCACGCTCGCGACCGTCGCCGAGTTGGTCGGGTTGAATACACTAATGAGTACGTCGCAGTGTTCGACAACGGGGATTTGGCCGGGGCTGCGCCAGACATACTCGTGCTCGTAGACGCAACAACCGCACTGCCGATCCTGATCGAGCAAGTAGCGCTTCACCAGCGCGTGCGGGTGCTGAGAATCGACGCCCCGCCGGTGCTGCGAGATGCTTACGACGCGCATCCGGATCCAGCATCGTTCATTGGTTTCGCAGCCTTGAGTGCTCAAGTGGACTCGGCATCGCGGTGAGCGCTGCAACAGGAGCACTTCGTCAGGTTCGAGTAGCCGACGTCTGCGCCCACGGCGTGGTGGTTGGAGGTGAGTTGCTCGGCGTTGGGAGACCAACGAACGCACCGGTCGTCGCGGTGGACCTCGTCACGGCACCTAACGTGCTCGGCACGTTGCTGACTGAGAGCGGTGTGGCGGTTCTCAACCTAGAAACGTACAGCGGACCTGGCGACGGTCAGTATCTGATTGATGTGCTGATGAGAAGGGCGCAAGCCGCCCGAGCCAGCATGGTGCTCGTCGTCGGTTCAGCAACGCCTGTGAGTGCCGCTACACGACTGCTCGCGATCACACTCCAACTACCTACGCTGATTGCCCCCCGGGGGTCGACGGCCGTGAACCTGGTCGTGGAGCTCCGAGCCTTCGTGTCAGCACCAGATTTGGAGGCGAGTAAAGCTCTCTTACGCTTGGTGCGGGGTTTGCGCAGCGACCCCGGCACGCTCGCAAGCATTCTTCCGATGGTCAGCACGTCGCTCGGAGGCGCAAACGTCTATGCCGTGACCGCGGAGGGTGTGCTCTTGGAGGGCGTCCCTGAGTTTACGAACGCACCGGAAGTCGTTTCGTATGCCAGCACCGCAAGGTTGGAGGGCGATTCGTTCGGAGCGCTGCTGCTGCCGGTACCGGGTCTTACAGGGGCAATATCCCTATGGCTGGTCGCCGAGCGCGCCCAAGTCGGGAGGGTGTGGCTGGACACAGCCGAGTCGGCGCTTGCGCTTGCCAGTGGACATGTCCTGGCATGGCTTGCGAGGCAGCAAGCGGCAATCGATCGCGACGCACGATTAAGCTCAGCTCTGCTAACGGAGATCATCGAGCATCCTGACAGCATTCCAAGGAGCATCGCCGAAACTGCTATCCACGCCGGCTGGAATCTTTCGGGATGGCACACAGGCATTCATTTCAGGACTCGGCACGGGACGTCGATGTCCGCGCTGTCAGTGCAGACCCTCTCTCGGCAGATCTCATCGGCAGGCTTGCCCGTCAATCCACTAGTCGAACGCACCGACGGGTGGTCGACCTGGCTGACATCGGTGACCGAGCCTGGTCCTGATTTCGCAAGAAAGCTTGCCAGGACTATCGAGCTGGGAGTGCTTCCCCCGGCAGTTGACGGGGGCATTGCTGTTGGCATCGGCTCGCCGAAGCGCCACGTCCGCGGAATCGCCGTCACGCTCGCCGAAGCTCGTCAGGCGGCCGTCATCGCCGCGTCTTCCACGAAACCGTTCCCGATTCGGGTTATTCAGGAGCTCGGCCCGTCCCGCCTGCTCCTGGGCTGGTACTCGTCCAGTGCATTTGCTGACTACGCCAGCGAGATGTTGGGGCCGCTCTTGGGCACGGGCGACACGGAGCTGATCCGCACGCTGGAGGCTTATCTGGAACGCGCTTGCTCTACCGCGCAGACAGCGCGAGCGCTCGGCCTCCATCGCAATACAGTCCTCCAACGGATTACCCGGGCTGAGCGAATTCTAGGAACCACGCTCGCAGCCGCGGATACCCGTCTCGCACTCCAACTCGCCCTGCGCGTCAACCGAATGAGCAGCGAGGACTAAGTCTGCGCGAGGGTCATTCTGCACACTCAGACGTGGATCTGGGGGCATTCGGCCCATTGACCGCCGGATGAGTCGCGTGGAAACTAATGTCTGTGACCGAAGAAGACCTCCACCTCGAATGGCAACTGCAACGCGCCTTGTCCGTATCGGGACCTGCCGGAAATCTGGCACTCGTCTCGTACCAGCCCGTCTCCGAAACACCGACCGCGTGTGAGCAGCTCGGTGTCGAGGTGTGGCGGGCTTCCGAAGACGGTGTATGGGTGCTTCCGCTGAGCGAGCAGGCAGTGTCCATCGATGGTAGCGAAATCGTCGGGAAGTCGATGCTCACCCGACTCCAGAGTGACGGCAAGCCCCTTCTCGCTAGCGGGCGATATAGCGCAGATGCCTTCAGCCTGGGTGGGACGGATTTCGAGCTCAGAATCTATGACACCGAAGCCCCAAATCTCACGGCGTTCTCGGGGATCGACACGTGGCCTTACGATCCCGCACTCGCGGTGCGGGGGCACCTGCAGGCGCACCCGGGTGAAGAATTCGTGCCGTGGACCTTCACCCGCGAAGCCGATACGGGTCACACCAAGCGTGTTCCAGGCATTCTGACTGTAGAGGTGCAGGGGGAAGTCCGGGATCTCGTCGTCTTCTTGGACTCGGGTGCGCTGGTTCTCGTTTTCGCAGATGGCGCGACAGGGTCTGAGTCTTATGCACCCGGCAGATTCCTAAGAATTGACCCTCCCAGTGCCGAGGGCTTTGTGGACGTGGATTTCAATCGGGCCTTCGTGCCACCATGCGGGTTTTCGTACTTCTACAGCTGCCCCATACCGCCACCCGCCAACAGATTCTCCGTTCCCATCCGAGGAGGAGAGCGAGCCGTCGTCTGGAAGGACGGCCGAACACACTTGCGAATTGAGCAAGTTGACTCACCCCTAGTGTTCTCAACGCCAGCCACCAAAGACGAAGGACGCCAGCCATGACCCAGCATGATGAAAGCAGCTCATCGGATCAGATCATCGGGCGTATTCGCGATTCGGTAATAGGCGAAAACCATCTCATCCAGACCCCCTACGGTTCGCGACGAGTGACGTACGCCGACTACACAGCAAGCGGCCGGGCACTCACGTTCATCGAGGACTTCATCCGCGAGATGGTTCTGCCCTCTTATGCGAACACACACACAGAATCGAGCGGGACGGGGCTTCAGACTTCACGGTTTCGCGAGGACGCGCGCCACATCATCCGCGAGGCCGTTGGCGGAGACGACGACACGATTGTCATTTTCACCGGATCCGGTAGCACCGCAGCGATTGACAAACTTGTCGGCGTGCTCGGACTGCGAATCCCGTCGCAATTGGAAGACACTTGGGGTCTTTCCGATTACATTCCGCGAGACGAGCGCCCGGTCGTTTTCCTTGGTCCCTATGAGCATCACAGCAACGAGCTCCCGTGGCGCGAGTCGATTGCGGATGTTGTCGTCATCCGGGCCGACTCAGACGGTGGCATTTGCCAGGACCACCTGAAAGAGGAGCTCGAGCGGTTCGAGCACCGCCCTCTCAAGATCGGTAGTTTCTCGGCGGCGTCAAACGTCACGGGGATCGTCTCGGACACCATCGGAATCGCGCACCTCCTCCACGAGTACGGTGCGCTTTCATTTTGGGACTTTGCCGCAGCAGGACCGTACATCAAGATCGAGATGAACCCAAAAGCAGACCCTTCCGCGTACAAGGACGCCGTTTTCTTGAGTCCGCACAAATTCATCGGGGGCCCATCCACTCCCGGTGTCCTGGTGGCTCGTCGCAGCCTGTTCGGCAACCGGGTACCAGCTGTCCCAGGCGGAGGCACCGTCTCGTTCGTGAACCCCCAAGACCACGCGTACATTGCGGATCCCACACATCGAGAGGAGGGCGGAACGCCGGCTATCGTCGAGTCCATTCGTGCAGGTCTGGTTTTTCAGTTGAAGGAAGCGGTAGGCGCGAGTGAGATTAGGCGTCGTGAGCACCGGCTATTGAAGAGAGCCTTCCACACTTGGCGCGAGGAACCGTCTCTGGAGATCCTGGGCAACATGGACGCGGAACGCCTTTCAATAGTCTCCTTTACTGTCCGGGCGCCCTCAGGTCGGTACCTCCATCACAACTTCGTCGTAACGGTGCTCAACGACCTGTTTGGAATCCAGTCTCGAGGTGGATGCTCGTGCGCTGGCCCATACGGTCACACTCTGCTTGGCATCGATATGGAACGGTCGCACGAGTTTGAGCGTGAGATTTCCGGCGGATGCGAAGGGATCAAGCCCGGCTGGGTACGCGTCAATTTCAACTACTTCATCTCCGATGAGGTCGCTGACTACATTATTGACGCGGTGCGGATGGTCGCGCGCGATGGGTGGCGACTGCTGGGCGACTACGTGTTCGTCCCAGAATCGGGCCGCTGGTTGCACCGCCGCGGGGTCATCGAGGCACGCAATGGGCTGTCAGACGTGTCCTACTCGGCGGACGGAACCATGTCCTACGGTCCTCCAGACCAAAGCGGCGACGAGGCACTGTTGAAGCAGTATCTGCTTGACGCGGCGGAGGCGCTCGCATCCACACCAGTCCCCGACGTCGTGACTCCGCCTGCCGGCGTGACACCTCAGTTCGAAGACCTTCGTTGGTTCGACCTGCCCGCGTCGTCCTTGGGAGGCATCGCACCCGCATCTCGGTGAGACTGCAGCAGCGGACTGCTGCTGCAGTCTCCATCGCGCCCGGGAGCCTGCCGTCTGCGGTCGGCGCATGATCCACGCGTCGCGACCTTCTTTCCTCCAGTTCTCCACATGCTCGCATCCTCTGAAAGGACACAGCCGATGATTAAGACACGCACAGACCTCGAAGACTTCGTTCGCGGTTCGACTTTATATGGAACCGGAGGGGGAGGTCCCCAGGAAGTCGGCAAGCGCCTTCTGAACGGGAGCTTCGAGGAAGGCAAGGCAATCACCTGGGTCGACATCGAAACCTTGGATGACGATGACTGGATATGTACGACGTTCTACATGGGGTCGATCGCACCACTGACCGAAGCCGACCGAGATGCCATGAAGGCGTTGGGTCTTGAGGAGAAAAGCGAGCCACGGCCACTTGTGCGAGCTGTTCGTGAACTCGAGCGGGAGCTCGGCATCACCTTCGCCGCGATCATCCCGGTAGAGCTCGGCGGAATCAACTCACCGGCTCCGGTCGATGCGGCCGCGCAACTCGGCATTCACGTGGTCGACGGGGACCTTGCAGGCCGCGCGGTGCCGGAGGTGGCCCAGACAACGCCTCGCTTGGGCGGACTCCCAATCACACCAATGACCTCCGCCGACGCGTGGGGTAACGTTGCCGTCCTGCGTGAGACCCACGGGTATGACGCGGCTGAGGCAATCGGCAAAATGCTGTCCATCCCAGCGTATGAGCCCATCGGTCTTGCCTGCTTCGCCGCAAAGGTCAAGGACATGAAACCGTGGGTTGTACGCGGGACGATGACGAGAAACCTCAACACTGGGCGAGCAGTAAGGGAAGCACGCGAGAAGGGGGAGGATCCTGCTGACGCCTTCGCTCGGACAGCTGAAGGAGCCGTCGCCTTCCGAGGAACGGTTACCGTCAAGAACTGGGAGTCCAAGGGCGGTTACATGTACGTGGACCTTGTCGTCGCCGGCTCAGGCACCTTCGCTGGGCAGGAGCTGAAGATCTGGGCGAAGAACGAGAACCATCTGACGTGGTTGAACGGCGAGGAGTTCGTCATGAGCCCGGATCTCATCCAATGCGTGTACGCCAGTGACGGAGACCCGATCACGAACTCGGACATCAAGGAGGGCGACGATGTCGCCGTAGTCGTGATCGCCAATCCGCTCTACCGCACTCCCGAGGGCATCGCTCTGCTCGGCCCGGCGCATTATGGGTTTGAAGACGTGATCTACCGACCGGTGGAAGAAGTTTTGGGATGAGCGACGTCGGCCTCGACGAGGTTCTCGACTGGTTCTTCCGAGTTTCGGAAATTCCCCGCACCTCGGGAAATGAAAAGACGATCAGCGACACCCTTCGTGACCATTACGAGCGCAAAGGCCTTGATGTTCTCCAGGACGAAGCATGGAACCTCTTGATAAGGAAGCCAGCGCACGCAGGCCAAGGTGACCGGCCAGGCTTGATCCTTCAGGCTCACCTCGACATGGTCGGTGAAAAGACAAGCGAATCGTGTCACGACTTTGCGACGGATCCAATCCAGATAGTGCGGGACGGAGACGTCCTACACGCGCAAGACACCGCGCTCGGGGCAGACGATGGCATCGGCGTTGCCATCTGCCTTGCGCTGTTGGACTCGGAAGACGTCCATCATCCTGACCTAGAGATCTTGCTAACGACCCAGGAGGAGACCGGTCTAGTGGGTGCCAAAGCTCTGACTGGCGTGAGCCTCAGAGGGCAGTACTTCTTGAACATCGATGGTGAGCGAGAAGGCGTCTTCCTTTGCAGTGGTGCCGGTGGGTCGACAGTCGAAGTCAGTTTCCCGCTAGCCGAAGCATCCCACACGGATAATGTTTGGGAACTTCGCGTGCGTGACCTCCGCGGGGGCCACTCAGGCCTGGATATTGACAAGGGGAGGATCAACGGCATTGCTGCCGTCGCCGTCCTTCTCGTCAAAATCCCGGACATCCGAGTCGCTTTCTTCAATGCACCGGGAAAGTTCAACGCGATCAATCGCGAGGTGCATCTCGTCTTCTCTACCCAGTGTGACTTTTCGGTTGCCTATGAAGAGTGGTGGAAGTCGATCGCCGCCGCCGAACCCGACGCATCGGCAAGCCTCGCACGAATGGGGCCTGCGGCATGCCAATCCTCATCGTGGACTCGCCGGCTCCTCGAGTTCTTGGCATCGGCTGATCCGGGCGTACGTGAGATGTCCTCTTCCTTGGTCGGAGTCGTCGAGACGTCGTCCAACCTAGGTCTCGTCGAGCAAGACGAACTCGAGATGAAGATCACAGCATCTGTGCGCTCGTCGAGCGCCCGCGGCCGGCATGACGTCGAGACGCAATTGGAAAAGCTGGCGGCGCAAAGTGGGGGCCGGGTTCAGATCTCTGGGTCCTATCCAGCCTGGGAATATCAGACGGAGAATCCGCTGCGCGAACAAGCTGCACAGATCTACTCAGACCTATTTCACAAGGCTCCATTGATTACGGGCGTGCACGGCGGTCTCGAGTGTGGAGTCCTGCATGAGAAGTATCCCGAGCTCCCAATGCTCGCCTTGGGCCCGAGCATCGCAGACGCGCACACCCCTCGCGAGAGCGTTTCCATTCCCTCGATCGAAAAATTGTTGCAGCTGGTACTCGCAACCGTGGAGCGAATTAAATAGACGACGCCGTCAAGCGATTAGTTCTGTGGGTGTCACGAATTCGGCAGGCATAACTAGCCATCGTCCTGGCTTCAGTTACGGCAAGGTGGTTTCAAGTGGTCGTCGCAACTTTGACTAGTTCGCTAAGGCTAGCATCTGGGTGAAAAGATGCTCTGGAGTTGCGTCCCCGAGGACTAGGCGTGGCCTGTTGTTGAGTTCTTTTTCGACTCGTGCGAGGTCTGCAGGACTATAGATGGACAGGTCTGTTCCTTTGGGAAAAATATTGCCTCAGGAGCCCGTTGGTGTTCTCGTTACTGTGTCGTTGCCAGGGGGCCGGCTGGATCACAGAAACACACTCTCATGTTGGTGTCTCGACTAATTTGTTGGTGCTGGGCCATTTCTGTCCCTTGGTCCCACGTCAATGATATTCGCAGGTGCGGTGGCAAGGGGTTCATGCTTGCCGCAATGGCGTGATGCAGGCTGGTGGAGTCCCGCCAACCCAGGTGTAATAGTTTCACGTACCGGGATCCCCTTTCCACCAGAGTCCCTATGGCGCTACGTTTGCCCTTACCAATAATCAAATCCCCTTCCCAGTTACCAGGAGTTGATCGGTCAGCGGGGTCGAAGTCACGTTCATGAATGCTGAGCATCGGCTGGGCGAAACGTTTACGTGGCATGACCCGCCTGATATGGGCCCTGCGGTGATCCCCTCCGGTGTGCAGCGGTGAGTTTCGCAGGGCAGCATATGGTGGACTTTTGTTGTGATAAGCCTACGTAGATGCTTTCATGCGATAAATGCGTCCCTGCATCATCAGGGAAGGTGGCTTTCAGGTACCGACTTATTTGGGCAGGGCTCCACCGAAGGCGAACCTTTCCCTCATTCATGGTAGCCAACTCAGGATGAGTGAGCACTTTCAACTCCTTGGGCCGGTGACGACGACCTGCTGTAAGAGCGTGGGGAGTGCCCCCGGTTTGGTTGACATCAATCTGTAGCGTTTGACGCTGCTGGAAGGATGTCTGTTATGCCTCGTGCTTATCCGGAAGAGTTCCGTCGT
>ERZ888423.3269-NODE-3269-length-10887-cov-47.113460_pt1 | contig 10887 bp, 8 predicted proteins | sample MGYA00520523_ERZ888423 | MGnify/ENA primary metagenome ERZ888423 (study PRJEB32303, sample SAMEA104408611) | aquatic metagenome | biome: Brackish water; feature: Pelagic; material: water | place: Baltic Sea | collected 2014-06-08T10:24:00 | depth 30,27 m ...
AAGCCGCACTGGGGCATCAGCTTGTTGCCTTTCATGAACACGAAAACCGGGCTGGTGGCCAGCAGCTCTTCGATGCGTTGACGGGTGGGGGCGTCCATGGAATTAGGCGGGGGTGGATGTTTGCAGGGCCAGGGCGTGGATTGCTTCGCTGGCCAGTTCTTGGCGCAGGGCGCCGTAGACAAGCTGGTGCTGTCTGACACGGGTGAGGCCACTGAAGGCCGAGGAGATCACCGTGACCTGCAGGTGGTCGCCGCCGCCGGTGAGGTCTTCGACCTCCACGGAGGCATCTGGCATGGCCTGGGTGATGGCGGCCTTCACCTGGTCGGGATGCACCATCGGGCAATCAATGCGGCGAAGTTCTGGAATCTAAGGGGCTCAGCCGCCCGGTGACGCAGCTGCCCCGGCCGTGTAGGGACTTGCGGCAAAGCCGATTTCCACCAGGCTCTGGTAGGCCTTGCGTCCCTCTGGATTGGCCGGCGTCATCACCTTCACCACCTCCACCAATAGGGGCACTGCCACCTCGGGCTGGTTCTGGCGGCGGAACACCGCTGCCAGGCGCAGGTTGGCCTGGGCCATGGCTTCAAGGGTCTCACGCCCCTTCTGGTCCATCTCTCGGGGGATGCGGGCATCGAGGCCGCGGAATGAACCGCTCAGGTCGCGATAGAAGCCCAGCAGCCGGCGAGAGGCATCGCGGGCTTGGTCGTAAAACTTGCGAGCCTCCGCCAGATTGCCGCTGGCAGCGGCGGCATCACCGCGGGCCAGCAGGGCCCTGACCCCGTCGAGGCTGAACGGGCTGGCAGATGATTCCAGCGCCCTCTGGGGTTCCTGTTGGGCCTGCACCGCAACTGGGGCCAGGAGGGTGGCCAAGGGGGCAGCCAGGGCCGTCAGGGCCAGGCCCATAACGCAGAAGAGGTGGGTCGATCTCCGCACAGCCAGCAGTCACAAGCGACTTAACTCTAGGCGGCGAGTTCAAGGGCTCCGCGGGCCTGGCTTTCGGCCGCCTGCATCGCCTGGGCTAGCTGGGCGGTGCAGGCGATCGCCGCAGACCTCCCGCCCGCACCGATCGCCAGGGGGGGGGCGAAGCAGAGCGCGGCCCGCCCACCCCAGCGGGGCGGCGAATGGTCGTAGGCGATCCCCACCGGAACGAGCGTTACGGCCACCCCTTGAGCGGCAGCCACCAAGGCCAGCCGGGCCAGGCCCTGGTGCAGGTGCAGGGGGGCGTCTTGCAGCTGGATCTGGCCCTCTGGAAAGACCACCAGTTGCTGGCCGCCTGAGAGCAGATCCAAGGGGTAGCGCAGGCTCGCCATGGAGGGCCTTCCCTGATGCACTGGGAAGCAGCCCAGGCGATGCAGCAACCAGCCCTGCAGCCCGCGCATCTCGTCAACCGTGACCATGAAGCGGCAATCCCGGCCCGTGACGCGGCGCCCGGCTGCGTGGGGCAGCAGCAGGGCATCCCAGCGGGAGCGGTGGGTGGGGGCCAGCAGCACCGGGCCGGAACTGGGCAGGTGCTCCTGGCCCAGCACGAGCACCTGGCTGAAAAACAGTCTCAGGGCTATGTCCTGGCTGACCACCATCGCCAGGGGTGCCAGCCAGGGATTGATGCCATTGCACAGGCCCCGTTCCCGGGGAGAAACCACTGGGCCCGACTGCACCGCCAACAACGGAGAAATAGGAATATTCACGACGCTAGGGGGCCTGGACGCTCACCCGAAGCCGGTGCGGGCAGTTGCAGGGGCGTCCTGATCGGCTGGGCGCTGGCGAGCGGGGGTGGCATCCATAGGATCTCGCCGGGACCTTCCCTAGCCCCTCCCCCGCATGGCCAGCCTCGGCGTCAACATCGACCACATCGCCAACGTGCGCCAGGCCCGCCGCTGCTTGGAGCCCGACCCGGTGAGCTATGCCCTGCTGGCTGAGCTCGGCGGTGCCGATGGCATCACAGTGCACCTGCGCGAAGACCGCCGTCACATCCAGGACCGCGATGTGGAGCTGCTGCGCCAGACGCTGCGCACTCGCCTCAACCTGGAGATGGCCGCGACGCCTGAGATGGAGGCGATCGCCCTGCGGATTGGGCCTGACATGGTCACCCTGGTGCCGGAGAAACGCCAGGAGGTGACCACCGAGGGGGGGCTGGATGTGGCCGGCCAGCAGAGCCCCTTGGGGGCGATGGTGGAGCGGCTCCAGCACGCCGGGATCGGTGTCAGCCTGTTTGTGGATGCCGAAGCGGTGCAGCTCGAGGCCTGTGCCGCCAGTGGGGCCCGGTGGGTGGAGCTCCACACCGGCGCCTACGCCGAAGCGGGCTGGGCCGACCAGCCCCGCGAACTGGCCCGGCTCTGCGAGGGCAGCTTCATCGCCCGCAGCCTGGGCCTGCGGGTCAATGCCGGCCATGGCCTTACCTATCAGAACGTGGAACCAGTGGCGGCGATTGAAGGGATGGAGGAGCTCAACATCGGCCACACCATCGTGGCCCGCGCCCTGGCCGTGGGGCTGGAGCAGGCGGTACGCCAGATGAAGTCCCTGGTTCAGAATCCGCGCCACGACCCCCTGTTCGGCAGCCGCCAGCCATGAGCACGTATCACTTCATCGCCGCCAGCGAACCATTCCTCACCGTCGAGGAGCCCCTCGAGGAGGTGTTGCGGGAGCGCACGCGCCATTACGGCGAGCAGGGCAAGGCGATCGATTTTTGGCTGGTCAAACGGCCGTCCTTTCTCGAAGCCCCCGAGCTCGAACCCCTGGCGGCCGCCGTGCCCCGGCCAGCGGCCGCCGTGGTTTCCACGGACGAGAAGTTCATCACCTTTTTAAAGTTGCGGCTGGAATACGTGGTGTGCGGACGCTTCGAAGCTCCAAGCGCCTCGATCGCCGACCCCCTCGCCGGCGGCGCCAACTAAAATAGGCCCAGAAAGCGCTTGCGAGGGCCAGGGTCCCCGTCTTTCTCCTGCTGCCCGTCCTGCTTGTAGCGGGGCTTGTTGTCGCCGATGGTGATCAGGGCCTCCTTGTTCTTCCACCACACCCAGTCGCGGATCGGGGGGGTGTCGGCCAGCTGCTGACGGCTCAATCCCAGGCCCAATCTGGCTGAGGCGTCCAGCAGCACATCCAGCATCTCCTCGCCGTTGCGGCAGCGGGCCAGGGCTTCATTGGTGCGCTTGGCCCCATTGAGGGCCTTGACAAGGGCATTGACCCGCTGCCCCACCGACAACGACGCTGGGTTCATCGGGCTGGCGGCTCGCTGCTGCGACCGTACCAGCGATGGCCGGTGGGGGGGGCTGACAAGCGGACGGTTATCGGGCGAGACTGGATCCAACGCGATGGACCGATGACGTCCCCCTCACGGACCTGCCACCACTGGGTGATCGGGGACGTCCATGGCTGCGCCGACTCCTTAGAACGACTGGTAGCGCGATTGCCCAGCGGCGATCGCCTCGTCCTTTGCGGGGATGTGATCAACCGCGGGCCCCAGATTCGCCGCACCATGGAGCTGGCCTGGGGCCTGGTGGAATCGGGCCGGGCCGTGTGGCTCAAGGGCAACCACGAGGCCGACCTGGTGGCCGCCCTCAACCAGGGCGACTGGATTGCCCACCGGGCCCTGGCCGGTTCCGACACCTACCGCCAGCTTGGCGATCGCCACTGCCGCATCTGGCAGGAGCGGCTTGCCCAGTTGCCCTGCACCTATGGCGGTCCGGGTTGGCTCGCCACCCACGCCGGTTTCGATCCCGCCAGCTGGCAGGTCGACCTCAGCATCCGCATGGCTTTCTGGCAGGCCTATGACGGCCGCTTCGGCGAGGTGGTGATCGGCCACACCCCTGGCCCCTACGTGCGGCGCCTCGGCCAGATCGTGATGGTCGACACCGGCGCCTGCTATGGCGGCGAGCTCTCGGCCTACTGTCCGGAAACCGGCGCCGTCCGTTCCGTTCCTGGCCTGCAGCAGGGCCAGTTCGGCAGCTTCAGCCAGCAGCTCCAGAGCTGCCTGCCTTGATCCCCCACCGCTGAGCCAAGCCCTTGCTCACCGTCTTCCGGGGCAACCGGGCAGAACATCTGGCCGAACTCCTGGCCGCCCAGCTGCGGCTGAACCCCCCGGGGCCCTTCGAGGAGGTGCAGGTGGTGGTGAACACCTGGCCCACCAGCCGCTGGCTCGGCGAGCAACTGGCCCTGAACCTCGGCGGCATCGCGGCCAACATCCGCTATCCCTTTCCAGGCAGCCAGCTGCGCAGGATCGTCAATGGGCTCCTGGCCGATGCCCCCGGCGACCGGGATCCCTGGCGGGCCAACCAGCTGGTGTGGCCGGTGCTGAACCTGCTGCCCGAGCTGATGGAGCAGCCCGAGGGCGCCTCCCTGCGCCACTGGTGGAGCTGCCGCCAGGGCCGCAGCGGTGAACTCGACCGGGCCCAATGGCAGCTGGCCCGCTGCATCGCCGACGCCCTCGACGATGCGGGCCTCTACCGCCCTGACCTGCTGGCGGCCTGGTGGGCCGGCGAGGCCAGTGCGCCCGAGCAGGCCTGGCAGCGGTCGCTGCTGTTGCAGCTGCGTGACCTCCTGGGGGTGAAACCCTTCGGATTGCGGCTGCTTGAGGCCATCGCCCTGCTGGAGCAGGGCCCGCCTGTGGCGGCGGAGCTGCCCAACCCCCTGCGCCTCTTTGGGCTCAGCAGCCTGGCGCCGATCCAGGTGCAGCTGCTTCAGGCCCTGAGCCTCCACACCCAGGTGGATCTCTACCTGCTCACGCCCTGCCGCGACCTGTGGCAGCGCTGCACCAGTCGTCGCCAGCTGCTCAGCGATGCCATCGCACTGCGTCAGCCCCTTGATGGCGACTGGCTGCTGCAGGCCTCTGGGATGGAGGCCCGTTTCGGGCGCCTGGGCGGCGAATTTCAGCAGTTGCTCGAGGGCAGCGGCGAAAGCGAGCTGGGCCAGGGGCAGGAGAAGGATCTGTTTGTGGCTCCCGCCGCCGGCCATCGCGGCCCGGGGCCTGCGCCCCTGCTGCATCAGCTGCAGCAACAATTGGTGGATCCGGCTGGCCAACCCCAGCTGCAGCTGGCTGAGGCAGACAGCTCCCTGGAGTTTCACCGCTGTCCTGGCCCCCTGCGCCAGGTGCAGATCGTGCGCGATCGCATCCTGCAGCTGATGGCCGCAGACCCCACCCTCCAGCCCAGGGACGTGCTGGTGATGACGCCCCAGGTGGATGCCTTGGCGCCCTTGGTGGCGGCCGTGTTCGGCGATGGCGACGCCACCGGCGTGAGCCTCAACTGGCGTCTCACCGACCGCAGCCAGCAGAGTGAGGCCAGCCTCAGCCGCAGCCTGCTGGCGCTGCTGGCGCTGGCCGGAGAACGGCTCACCGCATCGGCCCTGGAAGCCCTGCTGGAGAGCCCTGCCCTTCAGGCCCACTTCCAGCTCAGTGGGGCCGAGATGGCAGCGCTCCATCCGCTGCTGCAGCGCTGCGGCTTCCGCTGGGGCCTCGATGCCGAGGAGCGGGGCGGCCTGGCGGGCGGCAGCCTCGCCTGGGCAATTGACCGCTTGCTGCTCGGCCTGGTGCTGCCGGAGGAACCCGGTCTCGCCCCGGCCGAAACCGCCCCTTTGGCTTGCGGTGAGAGTGTGGAGCTGGTGGGCCGCTGGTTGCACCTGCTCACCCGGCTGCTCCACTGGCTCAAGGAGCTGCGGCGGCCCCGCCGCTGCGATGGCTGGAACAGCTGTCTACGGGCCCTGCTGGTCGACCTGTTTGGGGAGGGCGGGGCCCAGGCCTGGGAACTGCCCCTGGTGCTGGCCGCCATCGACGACTGGCAGCAGGCCGCCGCGGGCTGTGACCTGAAGCTGGAGGCGGCGGTGGTGGCCGCCGTGCTCGATGAGAGCCTGGCGGCCGATTCAGGCCGATTCGGCCACCGCAGCGGCGCCCTCACCATCAGTGCCCTGGAGCCGATGCGGGCGATTCCGCACCGGGTGGTGGTGCTGATGGGGCTCGATGCGGGCGTCTATCCGCGGCAGCAGCAGCGGCCCGGCTTCCACCTGTTGGAGCAGCAGCGCCGTCTCGGCGATCCCAATCCCGCCGACCAGGACCGCTACGTGCTGGTGGAGTCCCTGCTCTCGGCCCGGGACCACCTGCTGGTGAGCTGGAACAGCCGGGACCCCCGCAGCGGCGAGCCACTGCCGCCCGCCACCCCGGTGCGCCAGTGGCTCGAGTGGCTCCAGGGCCAACTGGCCTGTAAGGGCAGCCGCCTGCTGGTGGACCACCCCGCCAACCCCCTTGACCGGGCCAATTTCCAGCCGCTGGCTGGGCGGCCGCCGGGCAGCTGTGATCGGCGCCTGCTCCGCGCCCGCCTGTTGCTGGACCAGCCCGCAGGACTCGAGCCCCCCCAGCCCCTGGCCGCCAGCGAGCCCCCAGCCGAGGACCCTCCAGCGGCCGAGACCAGTCGGGGGACCGATCCCTATGGCGACCTGCGCGACTGGCTGCTCGCCCCCCAGGCCACCTGGCTGCAAGCGCTGGGGCTGCGGCCGCGGGAGTGGGCCGAGCGGCTCGATGACCTCGATCCCCTCAGCCTCGATGAACGGGGCCGGGCCGCCCTGCTGCGCCAGGCCCTCGCCAACCCCAACCCCAACCCCAAAGACATCGACATCGACCTGGCCGAGAGCGCCACCTGGCTGGAGCGGCACCGGGGCCAGGGCCTGTTGCCGCCCCTGGCGGCCGGTGAGCTTGAGGCCGGTGTGCTGAGCCAACGCTGGCGCAGCCTGCAGGCCAGCCTGGAGGCCCTGGGGCCCGAGCACCGGGACCAGGCCCAGTGGCAGGGCTGGCATCAGGAGCTGCTGTGGCGGGGTTCCTCCCTGCTGGTGCTGCATACGGCCAAGCCCCGCAGCCGCCACCGGCTTGAGCTGTGGCTGGCGCTGCTGCTGGCCGCCGCCGCCGGCCAGGCCCCCAGCGGCGGGGTGGTGGTTGCCCGCGGCGAGCGTGACTTCGGCGTGGCGCTGCGCCTGCTGGCGCCGGAGAGGGATTTCGCCCAGCGGGAACTGCAGCGCCTGGAGGCCCTGCGGCAGCAGTGGCGCCATCGCTGCTGGCCGGTGCCGCCTGAGACCGGCTGGGCCCTGCTCGAGAAGGGGCCGGAGCAGGCCATCCAGACCTGGGAGGGCTCCAGCCAGCGGGGCCCCGGCCAGCTCCGTGGCGAACGCCAGGAACCGGAACAGGCCCTCTGTTTCGGCAGCGACCTCAGCGGCGCCAGCCTGCTGGCCAGCGGGGTGGTGGCTGCCCAGGCAGAGGAGCTGCTGGCTCCCCTGCGCCAGCAGCTGCCATGACGACGCTGCCTCCCCTGGCCGAGCAACCCTTTGAGGCCAATGCCTTCCCGCTGGATCCGGGCATCCGCCTGCTCGAGGCCAGTGCCGGCACCGGCAAGACCTTCGCCCTGGCCCAACTGGTGCTGCGCTACGTGGCCGAGGCCGAGCTGAGTCTGCGTCAGCTGCTCGTGGTGACCTTCACCGATGCCGCCGCCGCCGAACTGCGGGACCGCATCGGCCAGCGGTTGCAGTTGGCCCTGGCCTGTCTGGATGATCCGGCGCTGGAGGCCCCCGATCCCACCCTGGCCCAGTGGCTGGAGCGGCAGCGGCCCCGGGCGGGATCCCTGCGGGCCCGGCTGCTGCTCGCCCTCGAGCAGCTCGATGCCGCCGACATCACCACCATCCATGGCTTCTGCCGCCGCAGCCTGCAGCGCCAGGCCCTGGAGGCTGGCCTGCCCCCTGAGCTCCAGCTCGAAAGCGACAACGGCACCCTGGTGCGCCAGGTGGCCCACGACTACTGGCAGCGCCAGGTGTTGCCCTTGAAAAGCACCCTGCTGGCCGGGCTGCAGCAGCGGCTGGGTGGCCCGGAGCGGCTGGAGAGCCTGCTGCGCCAACTCGATGGCGACCCGGCCCTCCAACTCGAGCCCCTGCCGCCGGAAATCGATGCTGATGGCCCCCTGGCCCCCCAGCTCGAAGCCCTCTGGGCTGGGGCCTGGTGTCGCTTTCAGCGGCTCTGGGGCGACCATGGCCGCGCCCTGGAGGCGGCTTTCTGCTGCTCCGCCGGCCAGTGGCGCGCCCTGGGAATTAAATCCACCACTCCCTACAGCCCCAGACCGACCAAGGACCGTTGCGGCCTGGTGGACGGCTGGATCGCCGCCCAGCCCAGCGGCGGTGACTATGGGGCCACGGCCGGCAGCGGCGGCGGCGCCGGGGGGCTGCTGCGCGACTACTTCCACCCAGGTGCCTTCCTCAAGCTGGCTCGCGGCATCGAAGGGGAGCGGCCATCCCTGCCGGAGCGCCCCCTGCTGGAGGCAATCGCCCAGGTGCTGGACGGGCCGGCGGAGGCCCTGCTGCTGCATGCCTGCCACTGGGGCCGGGCCGAGTTGAACAGGCGCCGCCGCCAGAGTGGCCGGCTCGGTTTCGCCCAGCTGCTGGAGGGCCTCGATCCAGGTGAGCAGGCCAGCACCCCCCTTTTGGAGGTGGTGGGGCAGCGCTACGCCGTGGCCCTGGTCGATGAGTTTCAGGACACCGACCCGATCCAGTGGCGAATCCTCTCGCGGGCGTTCCAGCCCGGCCGGCACCGGCTGGTGCTGGTGGGCGATCCCAAGCAGGCGATCTATCGCTTTCGCGGCGGCGAACTGGCCACCTACCTGCGGGCCCGCCAGGCCGCCATCGCCGGGGGCGGCATCAGCAGCCTCACCGACAACTACCGCTCCAGCGAGGCCCTGATCGCAGGCCTCAACGGGCTGATGCGGCCGGGCCTGCGCCGCAGCGGCCTGCCCGTCCCGCCGGTGCAGGCCAAAGTGATGGGGAGCGGCCTGGTGTTGCCTGAGGGGCAAGCCCCCCTGCAGTTGCTCTGGCTTGGCGGCCAGCGCCTGGCCGGCCAGAAACCGCCAAGCCGCAGCAGCTTGGAGCGCCAACTGCCCGGCCAAATCGCCAGCTTCATCACGGCCCTGCTCAAGCGGGGCCTGGACGCCAACGCCATCTGCCTGCTGGTGAGCACCCACCGCCAGGCAGAAGCCCTGCGGGGCGCCCTCGAAACCTGTGGCATCGCCAGCCGGCTGGTGAGCCAGGGGGATGTGTTTGAAAGTGCCGGTGCCACTGCCCTGCAACGGTTGCTGGATGCCCTGGCCGAGCCCGGCCGGGCCCAGCGGCTGCGGTTGCTGGCCGCATCGCCCCTGCTGGGCTGGAGTGCGGCCCAGATTGCCAAAGCCAGCCAGGACGAATGGAGCAGCCTGGCCGCTCGCCTGGCCCAGCTCGCCGCCCAGCTTCCCCGGCGGGGCCTGCTCGGCGTGCTGGCCAGCCTGCTGGAGCAGCGGCAGCTGGCCCGGCTCTCCCTGGGGGGGCGGGTGCTGGCGGATCTGCAGCAGTGCGGCGAGCTGGTGGCGGAGCGGATCCACTCAGACCAGCTGGGGGCGGCTGCGGCGGCCGACTGGTTGCGGCGGCTGCGGCTCGATCCCGACCGCTCCGTGCCCGACGCCCACCAGCCCCATAGCGATGGGGTGGATGCGGCCGTGTCGGTGGTGACCGTGCACCGCAGTAAGGGGCTGGAATACCCGGTGGTGATTTGCCCCTACCTGTGGCAGGCCCCCGGCGGCAGCCAGGGACCCCAGCGACTCGGGGTGCGCTGGACACCTCCGCAAAGCGGTGATCCCCTGCTGGACCTGCACCTGAACGGTCACTGGGGTACGGGCCATGCCGCCAGAGACCAGCAGCTGCAGGCCGAACTGCAGGAGCGGGAGCGCCTTGCCTACGTGGCCGCCACCAGGGCCCAGCAGCTGCTCGTGCTGGCCTGGGGCCCGGCCCAGGGGCAGCAGGGCAACCCCCTCCACCCCTGGCTCTTTGACCAGGACGATCCCCCCTCTGCCCACCAGGATCCCTACGGGGGCCGCAGCGATGGCGAGTGGCGAGAGCTGCTGGAGCAGGAGATCGCCCGCCGCCAGCTGCAGCTCACCCTGGTGGATCCCCCCGCCGCCAGCGGCGCCCCCCTGCAGGCCTGCGCCCCAGTAGCGGCCGAGCCGCTGCAGCGGGGCCCGGTGCCCTTGGCGCCTTTCGACACCACCTGGGGGCGTAGCAGTTACACCAGCTGGACCCAGGCAAGCCACAGCGCCGCCCCCGAAGCCCTCGAAGAGGGCCGGGAAACCGATGCCCTGGCCAGGGAGCTCGAAGTCCAGCCCGGAGATGACCCGGGCCCCCTGGCCTGGCCAGAAGACGGCCCTTTGGCCAGCTTCCCCAGGGGCGCCCAGGCCGGGGATTGCCTGCACCGGATCCTCGAGCAGATCGATTTCCGCCAGAGCGTGGCCCACCAGAGCGAAGTTTGTGCCAGGGAGCTCCAGCGGGCCGGCATCGCCGCGCTCCATAACGAAGCGGTGCTGCTCGGCCTTGAGCAGCTGCTGGCCACGCCCTTTGGCGGGGAGCTGGGGGGGTTCCAGCTGGCCCAGCTGGCCCAGGCCGAACGCCTCAACGAGATGAATTTCGACCTGCCCATCACCCTGGTGCGGGCCAGCTCCCTGGCGAGTCCATTCGCTGCCCACCCCCAGGGCTGGTTCGGGGGCGCCTACGCCGAGCAGCTGGCCCGGCTGGAGCTGGCCAGCCAGGGCTTCCTCACCGGCTCGATCGACCTGGTGTTTCGCCATGGCGAGCGCTGGTGGGTGGCCGACTGGAAGAGCAACTGGCTGGGCGAGCGAGATGGCCAGGGCCAGCCCCTCCACTGCGGTCCGCGCCACTACGGCGCCGCCGCCATGGCCGCGTTGATGGCCACCAACCACTACCCCCTACAGGCCCACTTGTATCTGGTGGCCCTGCACCGCTACCTGCGCTGGCGTCTGCCGGGATACAGCCCCCAGCGCCACCTCGGCGGCTACGCCTATGTGTTCCTGCGCGGGGTTCCCGGTGCCACCGAGGCGGGGGCTGGGACGGGGGCGG
>ERZ888423.3270-NODE-3270-length-10884-cov-6.281282_pt1 | contig 10884 bp, 6 predicted proteins | sample MGYA00520523_ERZ888423 | MGnify/ENA primary metagenome ERZ888423 (study PRJEB32303, sample SAMEA104408611) | aquatic metagenome | biome: Brackish water; feature: Pelagic; material: water | place: Baltic Sea | collected 2014-06-08T10:24:00 | depth 30,27 m ...
CTTGGCCAGATTACCTTGCCCTTTCGGTTTTGTGCAAAATCAATCAGCGTTGGCTTAAGCTCGCGGCCTTGATTGACGAGCATTGAATAAGCATTGACCATTTTCAGCACAGTAGTGTCGCCTGCGCCAAGTGCATAAGCGAGATAGTCGGGATAATCGCCGATCGACATTGCGCGGAACGTGTCCGTCACATTATCCATACCGGCTTCGGTAGCAGCACGCACCGTCATCAAGTTGCGTGATTGCTCCAAGCCCCAGCGCATGGTTTTTGGCCCTGCCCCGCCGCCGTCGAAATTGCGGAAGCATTTCTGGCCCAAATTGGCACCCTGCCATACGCAATACGGACCATCAACGATGATCGATGTGGGCGTCATGCCGTTGTCCAGCGCGGTGGCGTAGACAAAGGGCTTGATCGTAGACCCAGGCTGACGCTGCGCCTGCGTCGCGCGGTTGAAGCTTGAAATGCGGTTGTCGAAACCGCCTTGTATAGCAAGCACGCGGCCATTGTGCGGGTTTTGCACAACCATGCCGCCGCCGACTTCAGGCACGCTGCGGACCGCAAAACTGTTTATGCCATTGGGCGCAACCGCAATGACATCGCCTGCTTTCATTGCGGCGGGTCCACCATCCAACGTGGCTTCGGTACCATCGGCAAACCCGACGCGACCTTTGCCAAGGGCAACGCCTGCTCGCCAGTTTGCATAATCGATCCCAATGTTGCTCGATGCAAAGCGTGCTGCCCAATTATCATCTTTAACGTCAATTTTACCAAGATTGGCTTTCCACGCCTTACCGGCGTTGTAGCGCAACAAGCCATCACGCAACGCCTTAGTCGCTAGAATTTGGTATTCCGGGTTCATCGATGACCGCACCCAAAGACCACCGGAATAAACGCTGTAAGGGCCAGCAGCATCAGTTTCACCAAATTTTTCGATGAGTTGGCGGCGCACCTCTTCTGCGAAATAACCGCCGACGTTTTTATATCCTGTGCCACGTTGCGTCATCAGGCCAAGGGGTTGAGCGCGCGCAGCCAAAAGCTGCGCCTCTGTAATCCATTCATTCGCGCGCATTTCACCAAGAACCCAGTTGCGGCGCGCTATCGCCGCAACAGCATTTTTAGCACGTCCATAACGCTCGGGCGCTTTGGGAAGAATGGCTAAAAATGCCATTTCATGTAATTGGAGTTGATTAACGCTTTTACCGAAATAAGCCTGCGCTGCCGCTTCGACACCGAATGACTGACGTCCAAGCGCAATTTCGTTAAGGTAAAGCGACAGGATTTGCTGCTTGGTGAGCGCGATTTCGATCCGCTTTGCCAAAATCGCTTCTTTGACTTTGCGGGTGTAGCTATATTCATTCGTCAAAAGCAGGTTTTTCGCAACTTGCTGCGTGATGGTGGACGCGCCACGCGATCGCTTACTGCTGAACATATTGTCGAAAATGGCCGACGCGATACCGGGATAATCAATCCCGCCATGGCTGAAGAATGTTTTGTCTTCGGCGGCAAGATACGCGTGCACCAAAGTCTTCGGGAAATCGGCATATTCCAACTGGACCCGGCGTTCTCGGGCGTAGCTGTGGAATGGTTCTCCGTTAACGTCACGTACCACGGTGGGCAAAGGCGACTCATATTCAATGAGCGCTTCCGCATCGGGAAGATTCCGCGCGAATAGCGCCCAGAATATAATGAAGAGGACCACAAGCGCGCCGACTGCATAGGTAGCCAAACGAAAACGCTTGCTTTGCCACCAGCCCCGCCAACGCTCGATAAATTCTTCGGCGTTGCGTTTCAGCCTGTAACTAACCGTATCTGGCACTTCGGCAGGAGGGGGCACTATATCCATCGCGGGCACTATCTAGCCGATTTGCCGAACAGGTCCAGAAAGTTCATCAGTAAATTGACGCAAAAATGCTTCTACTACCCGTTAACGCATAGCAATCCGCCGTGCAAAGTGGACTTGAATGGCATTGGCAAGCGCTCGTGCCACCTTGCCCTGTCCACTTTGGGAAGCCAAGGAGGTGGCATCGGCTTCGTTACTGAGATAGCCGGTTTCAAAGAGCACGGATGGGGTGTCCGGTGCCTTTAAGACAATAAACGAAGCAAACCGATGCGAATTGCCGCGAATACGCATGTTGGGCGTTACCTCACGCAACAACAGTTTTGCAAAGTCCGCAGAGACATTCATTGTTTCGCGCTGGGTAAGGTCAATTAGGATCGACGACACGTTGGCGTCGGCACCGCCTAGATTAACCCCGTTAATAATGTTGGCCTTGTTTTCACGCGCTGCAAGCCGCTGCGCCTCGCGGTCAGAAGCGACTTCCGACAGGGTGTACACCGTCCCTCCCGTTGCTTCTGGGCTTTCCGCGCTATCAGCATGGATTGATATAAACAGGTCGGCACGTAACTTGCGCGCCAGTTGGAAGCGATCTTGCAGCACGATAAACTTGTCCGTGTCGCGCGTCAGGGCCACACGGACGCGTCCACTTTTTAGCATTTCATCTCGGACCGACTTTGCAATGGCGAGCGTCACGTCCTTTTCCAACTGCCCGCCATGCGGACTGATAGCACCCGGGTCATGACCGCCATGGCCTGCATCTATAACCACCAATGGTAGGCTGTCATCCGCCGGCCCACTCACCAGTGGCAGGCCCTTGCCAACATTTACACGAATGGGTGCAGTAACCTCATACCGACGCTTCGGCGGATCGGCGCGAAATGCGGCGGGAGGGATAATCTGCGTTTTACCGCGCGCGACGGTGCCAGAAAACTCGGTCAGCGGCACTGGCAGCAGGCTAAGGCGCAGGCTTTTTCCGTCGGCGGAAAAATTGCCGTTGGTGACAACAGCGGGTTCGGCGAGATCCATGACGATCCGTGTCGTGTCGGCGCTAAATTGTCTCTGTCTTATGTTTTGAACCGAGCCCCCTGCAAATGCAGATTGACCTGCCGTCGCGCCAGATACGTCAATGGCAATGCGGTCAGGTACCGCGAGAGTAAATACATCCGCCCTGTCCACAACGCCGTCAAATTGAACAATTACAGCGCCGTCCTGCGCGGATATTTTCTGAACCGTCCCTCCCATCGCCGGAGACGCGCAAATAGGGAGTGCAGCAAAAAGCATGGCAGGAATCACGCCTCGCATATCTGACCTCGTAAAATTAGTCGTCCAGAAGTTTATTCGATCCACACAGTTGCACCATCCTCTTAAGCCCAAAGCACGTAGGTATCCGATCGTAAGTCATGGTGAACAGAAATGGTTACTAATAGATTAATGCTTTAAAGACCGACAACAATAGCCGTAATAAGCAGCTAATTCACGGGATGCTCTTGCCGACAACAGGCGGGAGTGCTAACTGATGCGCTCTGGGCTCTTTTCGAACGCCCCGACAGTCCGCCGAATAGTAATTTCCGTTCGGCATTTTTACAGGTTGACGCTACATGAGGCATGATATTTCCACCACCGCCGCCCACACTGGGCATGGCGCATCGGTTGGAAATCAAGCGCGCGCGATACACGCCCGCCATGCACAAGCAGCAGACGCAATTCTTTCATTTCCACTATATCGCTTTGCCGACAGGAACGCTGTGCGTCCTGCCTGGCAATGCATCAACAATGAAGCAAGCGGCCTTTGGCTGACAACCGGGCGCCAGCCTCGCTGGAGTAAATTACATGACAACGCGTATGCTTATCGACGCGCGTCACCGGGAGGAAACCCGGGTCGCAGTCGTAACAGGAAACCAGATTGAGGAATTTGATTTTGAATCCGCCGAGCACAAACAGCTCAAAGGTAATATCTACCTCGCAAAAGTAACCAGGGTTGAACCGTCGCTTCAGGCGGCTTTCGTTGATTATGGCGGCAACCGTCATGGGTTCTTGGCTTTTGCCGAAATCCATCCTGATTATTACCAAATCCCAAGGGAAGACCGTGACCGGTTGTTGGCTGAGGAAGCCGAAGCTGCTGCGGAAGAAGCTGCTTTACGTGAGCAGGAAGAAGAGGAAAGCGATGAGCCTTCCGACATCATGCAGGGCTCTGCCGAACGCGACGACGATGCAAACGATTTTATCGAAGTCGACAGCGACGACAGCGTCGACACCATAGACATGACAGAGGGTGAAGAACCCGAGCTGAATAATAATGGTGATGATTTAGACGAAAACGAAGGCGGCGCTGATGGCGGCGACAATGGTCGCAATAACCGCCGCCGTCGTGGACGCGGAGGCCGCAACGGCGAAAGTCGCGCACCAAAGGCAAGCGACGAGGTGCGCGCAAAGCGCATGAACTTGCGCCGCCGTTACAAGATCCAGGACGTTATTCATCGTCGTCAGGTTTTGCTGGTTCAGGTTGTCAAAGAAGAACGTGGTAATAAGGGCGCTGCGCTCACCACCTATTTGAGTCTTGCAGGCCGTTATTGCGTATTGATGCCAAACACGTCGCATGGTGGTGGCATTAGCCGAAAAATCCACAGCGCAGCCGACCGCAAGCGTTTAAAGTCCATTATTTCGGACCTCACATTGCCCAATACTATGGGCTGCATCATCCGGACCGCTGGGCTTGCTCGGACGAAGCCTGAGATCAAGCGTGACTTTGATTATTTGGCGCGCCTTTGGGACGAAATACGGGAGCGCACGCTCCGCGGTGCAGCGCCAATGCTGATCCACACCGACAGCGACCTGATCAAACGCGCCATCCGCGATATCTATAACAAGAACATTGACGAAGTCTTTGTTGAAGGACCGGATGGTTACAAGGCCGCGAAAGACTTCATGAGATTACTGATGCCAAGCCACGCCAAGCGTGTGCAGCATTATGCCGATCCGGTGCCGTTGTTCCAGCGCTACCATGTCGAGGATCAGCTGAACGCTATGTATCAGCCGATCGTCCAGTTGAAATCAGGTGGCTATATTGTCATCAACCCGACCGAAGCGTTGGTATCAATCGACATCAACTCAGGCCGTTCGACCAAAGAGCATGGCATTGAACAGACGGCGCTTTCGACAAACTTAGAAGCCGCGCGCGAGATTGCCCGCCAACTGCGTTTGCGCGACATGGCTGGCCTTGTTGTCATCGACTTTATCGACATGGAGCATCATTCAAACGCGCGCAAAGTCGAGCGCGCAATGAAAGAAGCGTTGAAACACGACCGCGCCCGTATTCAGGTCGGCCGCATTTCAAGCTTTGGCCTCATGGAAATGAGCCGTCAGCGTCTACGCACTGGTGTGCTTGAGGCATCAACTCGCGAATGTCCGCATTGCGAGGGCACTGGTCTGGTGCGCACGGCATCGTCCGCTGCGTTGTCCGCATTACGGCTTATAGAAGAAGAATCCGCTAAGGGTAATGGCAGCCAGATCGTGCTGCAAGCTAGCCAAGAGGCAACAATATATTGCCTCAACAACAAGCGTGCAGAACTCGCAGCGATTGAAGATCGCTACCATGTCCGCGTTTTGATCGTCCCCAATGGCGAGACCGAGGGCGCAAAGCTTGCGGTTTCAAGCTCCGGCCCACGTCCGGAGCGTCCTGTCGAATTGCCGCCTATTATTGATCTCGACGATGACGATATCGAAGATGAAATCGACGATTTCGACGACGAAGTTGAAGAAGTCGAAGAAACTGCCCGCGAACCGCGCCGCGCCCGCGAGGAGAGTCCACGCGAAGAGGGTGAAGGCGGCGAAGGTCGCAAGCGCAAGCGTCGCCGTGGCCGCCGTGGTGGGAAGGGACGCGACCGTGATGGACGGCCTGAAGGCGAAGATGCAGTTGCCGGCGAAAACGAGGCTACGTCGGAACGTCCTGAAAGCGGTGCCGCAGTCGAAGCACCGAAAGCGGAAGCGGATGCAGAAGCCAAGCCAAAAGCACGTCGCGGACGTCGCGGCGGCAGAGGTCGCGACCGTCAGGAAGCAGGCCTAGACACAGCAGCCGAAGCTTCAGCACCTGCCGAAACGGAAGTGTTAGCGGTTCCGGTCGAAGTAAGCGAAGAAGCAGACACGAAGCCAAAGCGCCGTAGCCGTGCGAAGCCGAAGGCAGAAACTATTGCGGTTGAGGCAGCGGAAAAAGCTCCCGCCGCCGATGCACCATTTGCGACCGACGAAGCGCCTGTCACCAAGGCGAAGGCGCCGGCCAAGCCACGCGCTAAGGCAAAAGACAAGGTACCGGCAATAGTTGAAGCTGCAACCGAGGAAATCGCCGAGGCGCCAAAGGCGAAAGCCCCTCGCAAGAAAGCCGTTGCAAAGGGAGCGACGCAAGACGTAGCATCCACGGATGCAGAGGGCGTCAATGAGGACGGTACGCCACGCACTGGATGGTGGCAGCGCACATTCGGATAAGAAGCAGCGAAATTGAAAACAACATAGCCTCGCTGGTCATCGACTGGCGGGGCTATGTTTGTAAAACTTCTTCATTGCGCGTTCATCAAGATCAGGCCATTCATAGCATATGAACATCACCGTGTTTCGCGCCATCCGTGCGGCGTTTATTCTGTTTCTGGCCGTGTTGGTTTCGGCGCAACCGGTGATGGCACAGTCAATCTTGCGCGACGCAGAAACTGAAGCATTTTTCGACGAAATTTCGGCGCCCTTGATCGCAGCAGCAGGTCTTGATCCCAACAATGTCGAAATCATCCTCATCAATGACAAATCCATTAATGCGTTCGTAGCCGGCGGCCAAGCTGTCTATGTCCACAGCGGTTTAATCGATGCCGCAACCTCCGCAAACGAAGTACAAGGCGTGATTGCACATGAGCTTGGGCACGTCGTGGGAGGTCACGCTGTCCGTTATGACGAAGGCGCCTCTGTGGCTAGCGGCATCAGCATCGCTAGCCTTATAATTGCGGCAGCCGCTATTGCGGCGGGGGCCAGTGAGGCTGGTATGGGCATTTTATCGGCGGGTCAGCAAGCCGCTATGGGGAAGTTCCTAGCCTTCAGCCGCGGACAAGAGGGTACAGCCGACGCGGCGGGCGCGCAGTATCTTTCCAAGGCTGGCATATCGGGTCGCGGCTCCATTACTTTTTTTAAGAAGCTCCAGAATTTTGAATTCCGCCTCGGCATTCCCCAAGAGGACAGCTACGGGCGGACTCACCCTTTGTCAGGCGAGCGCATTGCAGTTCTTCAGGACACATACTCGGTCGATCCTGCATGGAGCGCGCCATTAAACCCGAAATGGGAGAGTGATTTTAAACGCATCAAGGCCAAGCTCACAGGTTATCTTGCTGATCCCACTGCCACACTGCGTGACTATCCGGAAACCGACAAGTCGGTCCCCGCCCGATATGCACGGGCTTATGCATGGCACAAATCAGCCTATCCGCAAAAGGCATTAGATGAATCTTTGACCCTTGTCGCTTCCGCACCCGATGACCCGTATTTCTTGGAGCTCTACGGACAAATCTTGTTGGAATCGGGCCACCCTACTGAGGCGATTGTTCCGTTACGCAAGGCGGTCAGCCTCACAGGTAACCAACCATTGATTGCGGCAATATTCGGACATGCATTGATCGCGACCGACAATAAGGCACAGTTGGATGAGGCTGCGCAGGTGTTGAAAGCAGCAGTATCCAAGGATAACCAAAATCCCTTCGCTTGGTATCAACTTGGTGTTGTCTATGAACAAAAAGGTGATACCGCGCGCGCCGCCCTTGCCAGCGCCGAACGCTATTTGATGGAAGGCGCGCCGCAACTTGCATTGCCCAACGCGCAAACCGCCATGGCGGGATTGCGGGAATATTCGCCAGACTGGATCCGCGCTCAGGATATCAACATGGTGGCTGAAGCAAAGCTTGCGTCCTTGAAGAAGCGACGTCGCTAAAATGGTAGCCGAATGCCTTCGTTGCGGCTAGTCAACCCCCATGAATGAACACGCACACAGCCATCGGATCATAATCGCCACTGTCGTTGCGGGTTTGATCATACTCGTTACGTTATCAGCCTATATTTTTTGGCCACCCCCTGCCACAGATCGCGCTTTAGATGCCACACCAACCGCGGAGAGCGCAACCAAATTTGCGGATGCAGCCGTGTCTGCTGCAGGCATGTCCCCCGCGGACCGCAAGGCAACTGAGGCACTGGTGAAGGCCTATATCCTCGAAAATCCCGAAATTATCACCGACGCCATTGCCATTTTACAGCAGCGTGAGGTTACAGAGCGGCTGTCTGCGGCCGGAAATGAAATCGCTACCCCCTTCCCTGGCGCGGAGGCAGGCAATCCCAAGGGTGACGTGACGATTGTCGAGTTTACTGACTATAACTGCGGTTTCTGCCGGGCGAGTCTGCCGGACATGCAACGCTTGCTAAAGAGCGATGGCAATATCCGCCTTGTCTATCGCGAATTGCCTATTCTAAGCCAAACGAGCCGCACTGCCGCATTGTGGGCACTCGCCGCTGCACGTCAGGGCAAACACAAGGCATTTCACGATGCGCTGTTTGCCCTTGGGCGGGCGGATGAACCCAACATAGCCGCAGCAGCGCAGACCGCAGGACTAAATATCACCGCGGCCCGCAGCTTCGCGGCCTCACCACAAGCCAATCAAGAAATTGAACGCAACCTTGCGATGATGCACCAGATTGGTTTCAATGGCACACCAACCTTTATCATTGGCGATCAGATATTAGAGGGCGCGCTGGGGTATGAAGCGTTGCAGAGCGCCATCGAAAAGGCGCGCGCGGAAAGCTGATTAGCCCTTTTTGCCTTGGGCAACCACATACCATTCCACCGAGCCCTTACGGCTGGCTGGCGGCTTTGCGTGTTTAACTGTTGTAAAGTTCAATTTGAGGATACTGAGCATCGCCGGATCGGTGCCGCCAGCAAATACTTTGGCAACAAAATCGCCCCCAGGCAAAAGCACTTTGACTGCAAAATTCACCGCTGCCTCGACCAGGCCCATGGTGCGCAGATGGTCTGTCTGCTTATGCCCAACCGTATTCGCGGCCATGTCTGATAATATCAAGTCTGGCGCGCTCCCAAGCTCGGCAATAAGCTTATCAGGCGCGCTATCCTGCATAAAATCCATCTCGAGCAGAACCACACCCTCAAGCAGGTCGACGGGCAACAAATCGATGCCAACAATCGCTGCCTTTGGCTGCTGTCTGCGTACAACCTGCGCCCAGCCGCCGGGCGCAACGCCCAAATCGACAATGGCCCTTTTACCGCGCAAAATATGAAATTTTTCGTCGAGCTCAACCAACTTATACGCCGCTCGACTGCGATAGCCTTCGCCATGCGCGCGTTTGACATAGGGGTCATTCAATTGACGCTCTAGCCAGCGTGTCGACCCGGCCGTCCGGCGTTTTGCGGTCTTGACCTTTTGTTTTCCAGCCAGTGTCCGGCCTGAATTTTTACCACCAAAAAGATTGTCTGCCATGCTTCAATTCCGCCGATTACGACGATTGGCGTCACTGGCCATCAGCGCGCGCAATATACCCTCGCGAATGCCGCGATCAGCAACGCCGAGCCGTTCACCGGGCCATATGTCAAAAATGGATTCAAGTATCGCACAACCGGCCACTACCAAATCGGCACGTTCATGACCAATGGTTGGAAACTCTGCGCGCCCTTGAATGTTGCGATGCGCGAGTTCCTGGCTGATGTCGCGCATCGCAGAAGTCGGGAGATGCAGCCCGTCCACGGCCCGCCTGTCGTAACTGTTGAGTTTCAAATAGACGCTGGCCAACGTGGTGACTGTACCCGAAGTACCTAATAAGCGGCGGTCTCCGCCCTCGTCGGGAAGACGGGCCGCGAAGTCAGCGAAGCTTAGCATAACCTTATCGCGCATCACTTGGTAACTTGCCTTTAATTGCTCCGGGCTGTCGCCCTCTACCCGTTCGCTTTCGGTGAGGGAAACCACACCCCATGGGACGCTCACCCAATCCAGAATTTCAGGCACTGGACCGCTCGTCGACACAAGCACCAATTCTGTAGAGCCGCCGCCAATGTCAAATATAAGGGCGGGCCCGTCGCCGGTTTCAAGCAACGCGTGGCAACCCATCATCGCCAACCGGGCCTCTTCCTTCGGGCTTATGATATCGAGGTGAATGCCGGTCTCGCGCTTCACCCGTTCTATGAATTGCGTCCCGTTCACCGCCTGACGACAGGCTTCGGTTGCTACGGAGCGGGCAAGGACGACATTGCGCTTCTTCAACTTCTCGGCGCATACCGATAGCGCTTCGACCGCACGGTCCATCGCCTCATCGCTCATCCGGCCTGTTGATGTGAGCCCTTCACCCAAGCGGACAACGCGCGAAAAAGCATCCACCACGGTAAAATCGTCGCCGCCTGCACGCGCTATTAGCAACCGACAATTGTTGGTACCAAGGTCAAGCGCGGCATAGGCTGTACGCTCAAGCCAATTGCGGCGCGAAGCTGCCTGTGCGCCCCCTGTCGCGCTATTTCTGGCGTTCACTGATACATTAGCAGCATCGGGACGCACTGCGCCATCGACCGAAGTCTGCTGCATGGTTGCAGCCTTAGGTGCCGCATTTTTGCGACGGGGCGGCTTTTTACGTTTTCGCCCGCGTCCCTTTTGCGGCGATGGCGCGACATTCTCGCCCATAGCCGTAAACTCACTTTTTATTTTCTATCCGAGCGGGAGTGCCGCCGGTACCTGAAAACGGCGTTACGCGCTGGCGCGCAGAAATTCAAGATTTTTGAATATTGCCGACAAGACGCAGATACAACGGCTTGACCACGCACAACCACACGCATAAAGGTCCTTGCCCTGTTCCCCGGTCGTCTAACGGTAAGACTACGGACTCTGACTCCGTCTATTGAGGTTCGAATCCTTACCGGGGAACCAACTAAACGAGCAATCAAGAAGTCCTTTGGTTCCGTTTCGTTTCCGCCAAATGTCAAACACGCGATGAAGCTGCGGTTCTCTGCGAAGCGTTAAGAGATGGACGTTGC
>ERZ888423.3271-NODE-3271-length-10880-cov-7.305958_pt1 | contig 10880 bp, 7 predicted proteins | sample MGYA00520523_ERZ888423 | MGnify/ENA primary metagenome ERZ888423 (study PRJEB32303, sample SAMEA104408611) | aquatic metagenome | biome: Brackish water; feature: Pelagic; material: water | place: Baltic Sea | collected 2014-06-08T10:24:00 | depth 30,27 m ...
TCGGATATAGGCTGACCATTCAATAAGCGTTCAACAATGCCTTCATCGGTTTCAATTAAGATGGGCTGAGCATCGTAATTCAATCCGTTTTCGAAAATATTATAGGGCGTATACACTACGCCAATGCCCTCTTCGGTGCCAATCCAGATTTCACCGTCTTGATCTTCGGCCATAGCGGTTACAACCAAGCCAGGCAAATTGCCAGTGCCTGATACTCCGTTTAGTATGCCCACTTTATTGTTTGGAATAGCTTCTTCAAAAACAATAATTCCGGCATTGCGGGTCTGTATCCAGACTTGATTCTCAGAGGTATACAAAATATCTCGAATACTCACAGAGTTTCCACCTGCCGCTCCTAGGCTAAAATTTTTCCAACTACCATCCGATCTACGCACCACTAAAGGATTGTCTGTAAGGGCATTGGTCATCCACAAATTCCCATCCGGATCGAATGTAGAACCTCCAATCAAATACACACTGTCTGCATTGCCATTTACTTTTTGAATGGCCCCATTTGAGTTTTGTGAGGTATAGATATTTCTAACTGAACCATTTAGTATTTCAACCAATCCGCTGCCCCAGGTAGACATAAAATAGTGCTCAGCGTTCACTGGGTCTATAGAAATATGCAGCACATCTCTAATTTCAGACAAGCCCTCGGGGTCTACTCTAGACCAAGTATCTGTGCCATTGTATCTAAATGCGCCATCGTTGTTAAATGTACTTTGCCATGCATCTGAAACCCCACCTGCCGCCGTGTAAATATTTCTTCCCCTGGTGGTTATGTGAAAAAAGTTATTAGTAAACGGCCCTTGTGGAAAAATTATCTGATTGTAGAATAAATCGAAATTTCGAACCAATCCCAAAGTATTATCGGCAATCCAAAAGCGTTGAGATGCCAGGTTAAAAGAAGCTTTACGAGGAGAGAAATCCTTTAGATCGTCTGCATTAACCGATACGTTTTGGATGGGTTGAAGCTGGCTGTTATACAATACCGCATTAAAAATTGAAACCACTTCTAATCCGCTTGAACCCGCCTCTACCTCATACACCCTACCATTATTCGGTCCTAGCAGTGGCGTTCGCGTGCCATTCTCAACCACATAAATAGAGTCTACATCTGGGTCAAGTGTTTCTACCGCATAAATCACTTTGCCTTCAAAAAAAGTCATGTGCTTTATTGCCCGCTTGTGCGCGCCTGCCAGTGGGGTCCAAACACCAAAAAACCGCAAGGGATCTGATAATCGGGCAGTAAGTAGACCTTCTTCCGTGGCTGCATAAATTCGGTTAGATGCTCTATCGGCCCACACTGCGCTAACCTTAATCTGTCCGCCATCCGATGCAATAAAATAGGTGTCTCTAAAAAATCCAGTTTTTAAATCAAGAACGACAATGCCAAAATCACAGGCAAAAAAGACTGAATCGCCAAAAGCTTGAGAATAATTGATGGCTTTACTTCCAAAAACACCCGTATTCCGTTTAATGTCAGAAAAGTTGGTTGTAATTCCAGATGAGGGCTCATAAATGTCAACGTTACCAGAAGCATAAGCAATAACCAAATCTTTTCTCTTAGAATTATAGGTAATGTCTGAGATGTCAAAATCACTTAGTCCGTTTATTTTAGTGAGCTTGCGAACACTAAAGTCTGCATCAGAATAAATGAATACACCCTGTTCTGTAGATACATACACCTCGTCGCCATTGTGCACCACATCTCGGGCAGAACGAAAACTAAGGTGGTCTATCCACAGTCCTTCTTGGGCGCTTATGCTTCTCGAGAACATGCATGAGAGGCCTAAAAATAAGGGGAGAAAATATTTTTTTTGCATAGATGGCAACGCTTAAACGCTCTGCCTCCAAAGTTATTACTTTGCCCAACGGACACAGCCCCAATAATTCATTGAATATCCTCCATCTCATCATACCGGTTCATGCCCCCTCCGCAGGCTGGAGTGCCCTTCTTGAAAGTCGTTGCGAAGAATTGCGCACTTCTGTAAATAAAAGTGTTGAGATTAAGCCCATTATGGTAGTAGATGGACCCGTTTCTGAGGCTGTAAAAAAAGACATTGATGGTTTCATTTCTAGAGGATGGGAGCTGATTTGGCTAGCCGAAAACCAAGGCAAGGGTGAGGCTTTGAGAAGAGGAACCCTGCGCATTGACAGTGGATTTATGCTCTTTACCGATGTAGACATGCCCTATTCTTGCGCTAGCATGCAGGCCATTATTGCTTCATTATTGGAGGGAGCCGATGTTGTTTTTGGAAAGAGAAATAAAAAGTACTTACAGGCCTTGCCCTTGCAGCGCAGGCTCATCTCCTCGCTCTTAAAGTTATTCAATAAACGGCTTTTAAGGCTTAAACATCCCGACACCCAATGCGGATTAAAAGGCTTTAGTCTGAAGGGAATGGAATGCCTCTTGGCTACAAAAACCAAAAGTTTTAGTTTCGATATTGAGCTCGCTCTTTTGGCCTCCAAGAAAAAAGAAATCTGCTGGCAGGCCGTAGATGTTGAGTTGAGAGAAGGTATTGTCTTTAGAGAAATGAACCTTGCCGTTTTAAAACATGAACTTCGTAATCTGTGGGAGATAATCAAAAAATAGGCTTTCATCCTCTCGGAAAATGGGCTTTGATCTTGCTTCCTCTTCTTGCCTATTGGCCTATTAGCAGCCTGCAGCAGAGCTTAAAATGGGATATGATTGACACCCTCCTTCCTTGGAGGCACTATATGTCTGAATGCCTTCGGAATGGCTACTTTCCTTTTTGGCTGCCCTTTCAGCAAGGCGGATATCCTCTTCATGCCGATGTGCGCTCTACATGGAATCCAGAAGCGCTCTTCTCTACTTTCTTTCTTGGAAGAGATATGTACGCCCTACATTTCTCTCTGTTATTCTATTTCATCCTGGCCGGATTTGGAATGCGGCAGTTCTTAACTAGCCTCGGAAGAAGCTCAAATTCCGCTTTGCTATTCGCACTTGCCTACCCTTTGTGCGGTTATATGGTGGGTCAAGCGCAAGATATTCCGCGCATCGCCGCCGCTGCCATACTGCCATGGGTGCTTCATTCTTGGTGGAAGATGCGGGCTCATCCAACCGAATTTCGCTTTCAAGCTGCCTTCGCATTGTGGATGCACTTCATGTTAACCTCAGGCTATCAGGCTCTTGCAATTGTTCTAAATTATCTCCTTCTTTTTCTTTTTTTATCAGAATTCATCCACTTAAAAAGAAATCGCTCTGCATTGCGCTCCTTATTTCAATCCCACCTAGTTGGCTATTTACTCTTTGTTCTTCTCAGCTTACCCTTGCTCTATAGCCTATGGGAATCATCGGATTTTGTTGCGCGTTTTAGAGAGGGGGTTTCTATAGACCAAGCCCTCGATTATCCCTTCTCTCCCGCCAGTTTTAGCTCTTTTTTCTGTCCTTGGTGTATTGATTTAAGTGACCCTTTTTTCGCTACAGACATTAGTATGCGAAATGGCTTTATTGGAATTTTGGTTCTGATTTTGAGCAGTATAGGTCTCGTATCTGCTTGGAACAATCGAAGAGAGCGCATCCTCCTGCTGGCGGCAGTTCTTTGTGCTACAGCAGCCCTAGGGCATTTTTTACCCGTACGCATGTGGCTTTTTAATTGGGTTCCTTTGATGAAGCTCTTTAAAACACCCGCCTACTTTATTCTGCCTTCTATACTCGTACTCTTTGCTTTAGCGGCTGCCGGTTTTGATCAATTGAAGAATCCGAAACAACTTTTGCCACAGGCCATTTCTCTTGGCTTATTGCTGGCTACCTGCCTTTTCTTAGGTGGATGGAAATTCGACTTCCATTCTGAAAATGCACTGCTTTCTTTTGCTTCAAGAGCTATGCTACAAGTTGGAATCGCAGCTCTATTTCTTGGACTATATTTTCGTTGGAGGCGAAAGACATGGCTGGCCCTTTGCGTTCTTCTTGAACTCCTCATCGCTCTGCAAATTCAATTGCCCATTACCGCCACACAACCCAACTCTCCGCGCACTAAGCAGACTTTCACAGAAATGGCTCCACTGGGTTTTGGACTTCAACCCAATCGCCCCTTGGCAATGAATACTTCAGATGCCTTGGCTTACCAAGATTTGTACAGAAACAATGCCCTTTTTTCTAAACGGGTTTCTTTAGAAGGATTCAACTCTTTCTATTTCGATTCACTTTCGCAATTGGAAAAAGACAGCTCGGGCTATCATAGCCTTACCGAAAATCCGCTTTGTTGGCTACCCAAGGCGCAAATTGATAAAAACAGTCAGCGAAAAAAGCAGCATCAATTCTGGACCGATGACAATCGGCAAATCTCATTTATAAAATCAAAGGAAGATTACGTCGAATTAAATCGCTTAAATCCAGAAACGATTGAAATAAAGGCCTCCGTTCAGGAATCTGGCGTTCTCTGCCTGAGTCAGACAAACTATCCTGGTTGGGAAGTGCGGGTAAATGGAGTGACAATGGAGATTCTAGCTGTAAACACGGGTTTTATGGGGGTTCTATTGGAAAGTGGTGTGTCAACAGTAGAGTTCAAATTCAATCCGGTTCGCACCAAAATCGCACTCTTAATTTCATCCATTCTATGGATTACCCTCTTGCTGCTTGTGGCCATTCCCCTTCTAGGGTATCAAAAAGTACTTGGCATTTTTACCTTTCTTATTGTTTCTGGGGTGGGTATACGCTATGCATATTCTACTAAAATGAATACGCGGATTGAGCTAGCCCATGATTTTGAAGCTGAGATTGAAAAAGGAGAGGCTGAAGTTTGGATTGTCTCCGAAGATCTTTCTTTGTTTGCAGGTAAGCTAGCTTCCAATGCAATAAAAGATTGGACAAGCGCTGAAGATCTGTTTGATATTCTTCCAAGCGCTAATGAAAGCAGACAGGATACCTTGCTTTACTTCAACGGCTCTGCCCGATATCTAGACTCTAGAGCTACTTTGATTCAGACTCTCTATCCAGAATTAATAAAAGAAAATGCACGCTCTTCATACAGTTGGCAGAAACGCTATAGAAAAGTTGCCCTCAAAGTGGAAGAAAAACAATTTAATTTATCTGAAATAGAGTTTACGGCTATAGAAAGTTGGAAGATTGAAGAGGAGAAAGATCGCATCGCTATGGTTAGAGGAGAACTGCAAGGCGAAACCAAAGGAAAATTGGTTATTCACTGGAAAAGAGGAGGTAAAACCCAAGAATGGTATGGAAAATCTTTTGATGGAAAGGCAGAAATAAAAATGGCGTTAGCCGCTCGATTCAAAAAAGGAGATGAGGTTGAAATATACTATTGGAATATAAATACCGAAGATAATGGTATGCTTAAAACTCAGTCGGGTCTGTATTAAAAGGCTCAAAGGTTATTCGTTACTTTTGGAATCGTGTTCGCAAAGAACCTTAACCTTACAATCCCAGTAGAAATAGATGTCGTGTACAAGTTGTAGCAGCGGAGGAGGATTGCCCAAAGGATGTAGAAGTAATGGCAGCTGTGGAACCACAGGCTGCACGCCATATCCAGTCTTCGACTGGCTTTCAAATATGAAACTTCCCGATGGTCAAAAGCCTTTCGATATAGTAGAAGTCCGCTTTAAAAACGGAAGAAAAGATTTTTATCACAACCATAGAGAGCTGGCCTTAGTGCCGGGTGAAACCATTGCCTTAGATACCAATCCAGGATTTGATGTTGGAACGGTAAGCATGGTAGGTGAACTCGTTCGCCTTCAACTCAAGAAAAAAGCCATTCTCAGCAACACGGAGTATCCAAAAATCCTTAGAAAAACCAGTCAAAAGGATCTAGACCAATGGAAACAAGCGTATGACAAAGAGCATGAAACCATGGTTAAAGCCAGAGAAATAGCATCAGAGCAAAAGCTTGAGATGAAAATCTCGGATGTGGAATATCAGGCCGACGGCTCCAAGGCGGTTTTTTATTACACTGCTGAAAATAGGGTGGATTTTCGGCAACTCATTCGCGATTATGCTTCGGCTTTTCATATTCGGGTAGAAATGCGTCAGATTGGGTTTAGGCAAGAAGCGGCCAGAGTAGGCGGAATTGGAAGTTGTGGAAGAGAGCTATGTTGCACCTCTTGGTTAAGCGATTTCCGTTCGGTAAGTACTTCTGCTGCACGATATCAACAACTAGCCTTGAATCCACAAAAGCTTGCAGGACAATGCGGTAAGTTGAAATGTTGCCTGAACTATGAATTAGACACCTATCTAGAAGCGGTGAAAGGATTTCCTGATACTTCTAAAAAACTGCATACAGAAAAGGGTTTAGCCACTTTTATGAAGATGGACATTTTTAAGGGTTTTCTTTGGTATGCCTACAAAGAAGACATGATAAATTGGATAAAGCTGAAGGCTGACGACGTAAATGAAATACTTGCCAAGAATAAGAAGGGAGAGAAAATTGCCGATCTCAGCAGCTACGCTTTGCAAGAAGAACTAAAAGAGAATAAAACCGTTAGCACAGAAATTGTTGCCGTTGAACAAGACGATATCAACCGTTTCGATGCTAAGAAATCCAACCCAAAAAGGCGGAATAATAGGAATAAGAATAAAGCAAGAACTCCCAATAGTCAATCCCCACGCAATAAAAATGCGAAATAAGCTGCTCATATTTTTGAGTCTTTTTCTATTTCAGTCTTGCGATTCTGAACGCATTGTTTACGAAGAATTTTCTGGTCCAGAGTCTGTGGCTTGGGCGGCGCATACACCAATAGAACTTTCTTTTGAACAAGAGGCCAATGAGAATACGTACGAAGTAATCATGCACATTCGGCACAATCAATCGTATCCATTCTCTAACTTATTCTTGTTTAGAGAGGTATATTATGAAGGCAGAAGGCAATTTGGAGACACCATGGAGATTCAGCTAGCAGATGCATACGGTCGATGGCATGGCAAAGGAATAGGATCCATTAAACAACTCGACTTTCCATATAAACGCAGTTTGATGAAGTTGGATGGATTAGGGAAATACAGTTTTGTCTTTAGCCATGGTATGCGATCTGAAACCTTGGAAGGAATTGAATCTATTGGTTTGACATTTAAGAATGTAGCATCAGAATGAACAAAAAGAAAAAACAAATACAATCCGACGACTTTCGGGTGTTTGTAAAGTGGTTTTGGCGCCTTACCCTTATTGCCATTGTTTCTGTTATTTCTATTATTGGATTAACGGCCATTGGCGCATTTGGCCACCTGCCCGGCTTTGCTGAGTTGGAAAATCCTATGACCAATTTTGCCAGTACTGTCTACTCCTCAGATGGTGAAATCATTGGAAAGTATTACCGTGAAAACAGAACCCATGTAGAATTTGAAGAAATAGCGCCAGTAATGATAGATGCCTTGGTGGCAACAGAAGACGAACGCTATTTTGATCATTCAGGTATAGATTTTAGAGCCTTTGCAAGGTCTTTGGCCTATTTGGGTAAGATGGGGGGCGGAAGTACGATCACTCAGCAGTTGGCAAAAATGCTCTTCCATGATCCACCTAAAAATGTCTTTAAGAGGGGAATGCAAAAGATTAAAGAGTGGGTAATTGCTACCCGCTTGGAGAGACAGTATACAAAGGAGGAAATTATTACGATGTACTTGAATCAATTCGACTTCTTATACCAAGCTGTTGGAGTGCATTCTGCTTCTCGTATTTATTTCGGAATTAGTCCAGATAAACTCAATATAGAGCAAGCCGCACTATTAGTAGGAATGGCGAAAAATCCATCCCTCTACAACCCAAAAAGAGATTCTATTCAATCGTTCAATAGGAGAAATGTGGTCTTTGCACAAATGAAAAGAAATGGATATATCTCTCAAATAGAATTCGATTCTCTTCGCCTAAGACCGGTAGTTATTAATTACAGCAAAGAAAGCCATGACAACGGGCTGGCACCTTATTTAAGAGAATATCTACGATCTGAAATGCAAATTTGGATAGATCAAAACCCAAAGCCAGATGGCTCTAAGTACAATTTGTATACAGACGGACTAAAAATCTACACAAGCATAGACTCACGGATGCAGAGAATGGCTGAAACAGCTGTATCAGACCATATTAAAAATGTGCAGAGAATTTTTGAAAAGGTAGAAAAAAAGAGAAAAACCTATCCCTTCAGAAATATTAGCGAAGAGGATATTGAACGCATCGTAGACCAAGCAGTAAAGAGATCGGATCGATATAGAAAAATGAAGGCGGCAGGTGCTAGTTCGGATGAAATTGATGCAAAATTCAATGTCCCACAAAAAATGACAGTATACCACTGGTCAGGGGATAAAGACACCATTATGACACCCAGGGATTCTATTCGGTGGTATAAACAGTTCTACCAAACAGGAATGCTTTCAGTCGACCCACAAACCGGTTATATCCGCGCATGGGTAGGTGGCGTTGATTTCCGCTACTTCAAGTATGATCACGTTAAAATGTCAAAAAGACAAGTAGGCTCCACATTCAAACCTTTTGTTTATGCTACCGCTTTAAGGCAAATGAAGCTCTCTCCATGTACTAAAGTACCGAATGTAAAAGTTTGCATAGACCCAGATAAGTACACCATAAGTCAATGGTGTCCAGAGAACTCCGAAAATAAATACGGAGATTGGGTAACTTTGAAACGGGGCTTGGCAGAGTCTCTAAACACCATCACAACCTATTTAATAAAACAGGTAAAACCACCGGCGGTTATCCAGCTTGCGCGCGATTTGGGTATCGAGGCTGAAATTCCGGAGGTCTATTCTATTGCCCTAGGAACGGTTGACCTATCTGTCTACGAAATGGCAGGAGCCTATACCGCCTTTGCCAACAAAGGGGTATACAACAAGCCCTTAGTTCTGTTGAGAATCGAAGATCAGAACGGTATGGTTCTCGAAGAATTTCAAACTGAATCAAGAGAGGTAATGAGCGCCGAAGATGCTTATGTTATTACCAAACTACTTGAGGGAGTAACCCAAGGAGGAACCGGAACGCGCTTGAGAGGTTCGGGTGGAAGCTATGAAAACAATATTGCCACTGGATACCCTTGGGCTTTTAAAAATGCTATCGCGGGTAAAACAGGTACAACTCAAAACAATTCAGATGGATGGTTTATCGGTATGGTTCCCAATTTAATAACGGCCGTTTGGTCTGGTTGCGAAGACCGCTCAGCCCATTTTGGTAGAACCTATTACGGGCAAGGAGCCTCTACTGCCCTTCCTATTTGGGCCAATTATATGAAAGCGGTTTATGAGTTGGAAGAATTGGCAATAAGCGATGGAGCATTCCCAAGGCCCGAGGGGCCCATTGAAATTGAATTAGACTGCGAGAATTTTGTGTCAGATGAGGCTGGGAATAATTCTCTAGATGGCGGATTAACGGATTTTTAAAATATAGGATAAAATATGATTACAAAGATTGTAGCGAATTCTTGGGAGGCAACAGAAGGTATTACAGATGGAATGACTGTAATGTTTGGAGGATTTGGGCTTTGCGGTATTCCCGAAAACTCTATTGCCGCTATTCGCAAAAGAGCTGTAAAACAATTGACTTGCATTTCGAATAATGCTGGAGTAGATGGTTTTGGCCTCGGACTTCTCCTTGAAAATAAGCAGATTAAAAAAATGATTTCGAGCTATGTTGGCGAAAACAACGAGTTTGAGAAACAAATGATAAGCGGAGAACTGGAGGTAGATCTTATTCCACAAGGAACCTTAGCAGAAAGATGCAGAGCCGCCGGTGCAGGAATACCTGCATTTTTTACTCCCGCTGGTTACGGAACGGAGGTAGCAGAGGGAAAGGAAGTGCGCATTTTCAATGGAAAGCCGCATATTTTAGAATTGGCTTTTGACGCTTCCTTTGCTTTTGTAAAAGCTTGGAAAGGCGATGAAGCAGGAAATTTAATATTCAAGGGAACGGCCCGTAATTTTAATCCCATGATGGCCATGGCAGGCAAAATCACTGTGGCTGAAGTTGAAGAATTACTACCTGCGGGAAGCTTAGATCCCAATGCTATTCATGTGCCCGGTATTTTCGTTCATCGCATTTATAAGGGAGATCATTTTGAAAAGAGAATTGAGCAGCGCACTGTTCGTCAGAGAAAAACTTCTTAATCCTATAATTAAAAAGCATCATGTTAGATAAAAATGGTATTGCCCAAAGAATTGCTCAAGAGTTAAAGGACAGGTATTATGTGAATCTCGGTATTGGAATTCCAACTCTAGTTGCCAACTTTATTCCCGAAGGGATCAATGTAGAGTTTCAATCGGAAAATGGAATTCTAGGTATGGGGCCTTTCCCTTGGGAAGGCGAAGAAGATGCCGACCTCATCAATGCTGGAAAACAAACCATTACAGCCTTAGCGGGTGCCTCTTTTTTCGATTCTGCAACAAGCTTTGGGATGATTCGAAGTCAGCACATTCATATGACCGTTCTAGGAGCTATGGAGGTAAGTCAAAATGGAGATATTGCCAATTGGAAAATACCCGGCAAAATGGTAAAAGGGATGGGAGGAGCAATGGATTTGGTTGCTTCGGCTGAAAATATCATTGTTGCCATGATGCACACCAATAAAAGCGGTGAGTCTAAATTACTTCCTGAATGTTCTCTGCCTCTAACCGGGCTAGGGTGCGTTAAAAAAGTAGTAACCGAATTGGCCGTAATGGAAATTAAAGACGGTGCCTTTCATCTTATAGAAAGAGCTCCTGGTGTGAGTGTAGATACAATTAAAGCAGCCACAGCTGGAAAACTCATTATTGATGGTGATATACCCGAAATGAAATTATAATCCATGCATTCAAGCAATGCGAATTAGCTCAAGAATGTGATTTACAAGAGAAAGTGCCCCGCAAATGCGAGGCTTTCTCGTTTATAGGTATTCTCTTTTATCTAGTCTTCTGACTTGCGACTATC
>ERZ888423.3273-NODE-3273-length-10873-cov-5.783047_pt1 | contig 10873 bp, 10 predicted proteins | sample MGYA00520523_ERZ888423 | MGnify/ENA primary metagenome ERZ888423 (study PRJEB32303, sample SAMEA104408611) | aquatic metagenome | biome: Brackish water; feature: Pelagic; material: water | place: Baltic Sea | collected 2014-06-08T10:24:00 | depth 30,27 m ...
GGATGACCCTTTAGATATTCCTAGCGAATATCCACGCGGAAAATATTTACTATTATTTGACCCGCTTGACGGATCATCAAATATTGATGTGAACGTTTCAGTGGGAAGCATTTTTAGCGTGTTACGGGCACCTGATGATGTGACTTACCCGATCACTGAATCAGCCTTTTTACAATCGGGTGCCAAGCAGGTTGCAGCAGGTTACGCGTTGTATGGCCCAACCACTATGTTGGTGTTAACGGTTGGTAATGGCGTTTGCGCCTTTACCCTTGACCCGATGTTGGGCGAATTCATGCTGACACACCCAACGTTAACCGTACCGAATGAGACCCAAGAGTTTGCGATTAATGCCTCAAATAGCCGATTCTGGGGCGCACCCATTAAGCGTTACGTTGATGAATGTTTAGCAGGTCAATCGGGGGTTCGCGAAAAAGATTTTAATATGCGCTGGATCGCTTCAATGGTGGCTGAGGCTCACCGTATTTTGATGCGTGGTGGTGTGTTTATGTACCCGCGTGACAATAAAGATTCTACTAAGCCCGGGCGCTTACGCTTGCTATATGAAGTTAACCCAATTGGCATGATCATTGAGCAGGCCGGGGGGCGAGTAAGCACCGGAGAAACCCCTGCGCTTGAGGTTGTGCCAACCAGTTTGCATCAACGTATTGGTGTGGTGTTTGGTTCAAAAAGCGAGGTTGAACGGATTGAACGTTATCACACCGAACCTTATGAGGTAGAACAAACCAACCCGTTGTTTAACAGCCGAAGTCTGTTTAGGTTTTGAACAATAACCTTTTTTAATATAAAAAAATAATTCAGATGCACATGCGTTAAAAAGGAATCAAGTCATGTCAGAACGTCACCCAATCATTGCGGTTACAGGCTCTTCAGGTGCGGGCACTTCAACGGTGACCCGAACGTTTTCTAATATTTTTAGAAGAGAAGGCGTCAAAGCGGCTGTTGCTGAAGGGGATAGTTTTCATCGTTATGATCGCGTTGAAATGAAAAAGCGGTTGCTCGAAGCTGAACAACGTGGTGACAAACACTTTAGCCATTTTGGCCCTGACAACAACCTTTTTGGTGATATTGAAACACTGTTTAAAACCTATGGTGAAACGGGTAGTGGTCGCGTTCGTAAATACTTACATAATGATGAAGAAGCAGAGCCCTTTGGCCAACAACAAGGCACCTTTACTGAGTGGCAAGACATACCTACTGGTACAGACATGTTGTTCTATGAGGGCTTGCATGGGGCCGTTGTGACAGAAGAGCATAACATTGCAAAGTACTCTGATCTTCGTATTGGTGTCGTGCCGGTTATTAACTTAGAGTGGATTCAAAAGCTATGGCGAGATAAGCACCAACGGGGCTACAGCACAGAAGCCGTGACCGACACGATTTTGCGTCGTATGCCTGATTACATCAATTATATTTGCCCACAGTTCGCACACACGCACGTTAACTTTCAACGTGTTCCGATGGTTGACACTTCAAACCCTTTTATTGCGCGAGACATACCCTCTGCTGATGAAAGCATGGTCGTGATTCGTTTCGCTGACCCAAAAGGTATTGATTTTCAATATTTACGAAGCATGATTGACGGCAGTTTTATGTCACGCTCCAACACCATTGCTGTACCTGGCGGCAAGATGGAGTTAGCCATGCAACTTATTTTCACACCCTTTATTTGGCGCATGATAGAGCGTCGAAACAGAATAGCAAAATAGAGCACACAAGATGAATACTAGTTATGCATCAACTGCCAACGTGTTAACGCAACAGATTCAATCAGGCTTGGCCTTGCGAATGTCTAACACCATTAGAATGCTTTCAGCTGATGCCGTTGAACAAGCCAAATCGGGCCACCCAGGTGCGCCGATGGGTATGGCTGATATGGCTTATGTCTTGTGGGCGCATCATATGCGTCACGACCCGCGTGAGCCTAATTGGTTTAACCGTGATCGTTTTGTTTTATCAAATGGTCATGCCTCCATGCTGATTTATGCTTTGTTGCATTTAACAGGCTATGAACTGAGTATTGAAGACCTCAAACAGTTCAGGCAATTACACAGCAAAACCCCTGGTCACCCTGAAGTCGGTGTGACACCTGGTGTTGAAACGACCACTGGCCCTCTAGGTCAAGGTTTGGCTAACGCAGTCGGTATGGCGTTTGCTGAAAAGCAACTTGCTGCTCAATTCAACCAAATGATTGAAGGACAACCCCTCAATATTGTTGATCATCACACCTATGTGTTTTTAGGTGATGGATGCTTGATGGAGGGTATCAGCCATGAGGTGTGCTCGCTAGCAGGCACATTGAGGCTTTCAAAGCTTATTGCTTTATACGATGACAATGGTATTTCAATTGATGGTGATGTAGCAGGTTGGTTCACTGACGACACACCAATGCGCTTTAAGTCTTACGGTTGGCATGTGATTGAAGCAGTTGATGGTCATGACATGAAGGCTATTGATCAAGCCATTTCACAAGCAAAAAGTCAAAGTTATCTAACTGACGGTAAACCCACTTTAATCTGTTGTCGCACACGTATCGGTCAAGGGGCGCCTAAGAAAGCGGGCGGTCACGATGTGCATGGTGCACCTTTAGGGGCTGATGAGCTAGCGGCTACCCGACAAGCGTTAAATTGGCCATACCCCGCTTTTGAAGTGCCTGCAGATATTAAAACAGCTTGGTCATGTCGTGACAAAGGTTATGCGCAGAGACAGGCTTGGCAGCATACTTTTGATCAGTATCGTCTTCATTTTCCGACGCAGGCTGTAGAGTTTGAGCGTCGCATGCGTGGCCAATTGCCTCAACATTTCACACCACTACTTGACGTTTTGCGGCGGTCGCAATGCCTAGCGATGCTGACCCCTATTGCGACGCGTCGAGCTAGCCAATGCGTTCTAGATGTGATGGCTGAAAAGCTACCTGAATTGTTTGGTGGCAGTGCTGATTTAACCGGTTCAAATTTAACAAATCCAAAAAATATGGTGCGTGCTTTGCGAGATCAAGCTGGCAATCACCTATCTTATGGCGTGCGCGAGTTTGGAATGGCTGCCATCATGAATGGTATTGCCTTGCATCGTGGCTTGATTCCTTATGGGGGTACTTTTTTAACATTTAGTGATTACAGTCGCAATGCGATTCGTATGGCTGCATTGATGCGCATTCGAGTCATACATGTCTTTACCCACGACAGCATTGGTTTGGGTGAAGATGGTCCAACCCATCAGTCTATCGAGCAGGTTCCTAGCTTGAGGCTGATGCCTAACTTAGATATGTGGCGTCCAGCTGATTTGGTGGAAACTTGGGCGGCATGGCACACAGCAATTGAACGCCAAGATGGCCCTTCAGCCTTGGCATTATCTCGGCAAAGTTTGCCCCGTTTGGTGTTAGCTTCTGAAGAAGAGGTTGAGCAACAATGGCAGGGCGCTATGAAGGGGGGCTATATATTGGCTGATTATGCAGTTGAAGAAAAGTCAGTAACCCATTCACGTCTCATCATCTTAGCAACCGGCTCTGAAACGCACTTGGCAATTGAAGCGTTTACTCGATTAAAGACCCAAGGTATTGCTTGTCGTGTGGTCTCTATGCCATGTACAAATCTATTTGACCGTCAACCCACCGCCTATCAAAACCATGTTTTACCAAAAGATTGGCCTGCTATAGCGATTGAGGCCGCTCAACCCGATTTTTGGCATAAATATGTGGGTCGTCATGGCAAAATTTTTGGTATGCCCACTTATGGTGAGTCAGCCCCTGCAACCGTGTTGTATAAGCACTTTGGCCTCACCGTTGAGGCCCTTGTTCAAGCGGCACAGGAATCATCATGAAATTTGACCTTATTTTTTTTGACCTTGACGGTACGCTAGTTGAAACTGCCCCAGAAATCTGCGATGCCGTTAACGATACATTGACCGAAGCAGATTTATCTTCGGTCAGCCTCGATGACGTGCGCCTCTGGATAGGGCACGGTACTCAATTTTTACTGCAGCAAGCTTTAGCAAAAATTTGGTCAATTGACTTAGTTTCGGTTCTACAGCAAACGCAATGGCCCGCTTTATCAAATGCATTTAATGGCTATTACAAAGCGCGTTGTGGTACCCGTAGTCATCTTTACCCGCATGTTAAATCGACCTTAGAATCATTGCGTAAACAGGGTACTAAACTGGTTGTGATCACTAATAAAGAAGCCGCTTTTACTGAAGTTGTATTGCGTGTGCATGACTTAACCCAGTATTTTGACAAAATCATTTCAGGTGACACACTAAGCACTAAAAAACCAGACCCGGCTGCTATTCATTATTGTTTAGGCACCTGGCAAATCGAACCCAGCCGGGCTTTATTTGTCGGTGATTCAAGCATTGATGCCCAAACAGCTCAGCGTGCTGGGGTGTCTGTTTGGTTGTTGCCCTATGGGTACAACATGGGTGAGCCAATTGAAAGTTCTTTGCCCGATTGTGTGATCAATGACTTTTCTGACCTCTTGGCGGAGCACTAAAATGGCTTTAATTTCTCTTAGACAAGTACTTGACCATGCTGCAGAATTCCAATACGGTGTGCCCGCCTTTAATGTGAATAATTTAGAGCAAGTACAAGCCATTATGATGGCGGCGCAAGCCACGAATAGCCCCGTCATTTTGCAAGCTTCGGCGGGTGCTCGCAAATATGCAGGCGAGGCTTATTTGAGGCATTTGGTTTTGGCTGCCATCGAAAGTCACCCTGATATACCGGTGGTGCTGCATCAAGACCATGGCGCCTCACCAGCACAATGTCAGCAGTCTATTCGTTCGGGTTTTTCAAGCGTCATGATGGACGGCTCGCTTATGCCAGATGCAAAAACACCTGCGAGTTACGGCTATAACGTTAACGTGACTCGGCAAGTCTGTGACATGGCCCATGTAGTGGGGGTTTCAGTTGAAGGGGAATTAGGGTGTTTAGGGTCACTTGAAACGGGCCAAGCGGGTGAAGAAGATGGGGTGGGGGCCGAAGGCATATTGACTCACGAGCAAATGCTGACTGATCCAGAACAAGCTCGAGACTTTGTTGAAAAAACCGGTGTAGATGCCCTAGCTATTGCGATTGGTACCAGCCATGGTGCCTATAAATTTACCCGCCCACCGACTGGTGATATCTTGGCCATTGATCGTATTGCTGCCATACACGCCCAGATACCTCAAACACATTTGGTCATGCACGGCAGTTCAAGCGTGCCACAAGAGTGGCTTGCCATCATTAGGCAATATGGCGGTGAGATGAAGCAAACTTTTGGGGTGCCGGTCGAGGAAATAGTGCGGGGCATAGCCCATGGGGTGCGCAAAATTAATATTGATACAGACATTCGTCTAGCCATGACGGGAGCGATGCGGCAGCTTTTTGCGCAACAACCCAGCGAATTTGACCCCCGTAAAGCCTTAATCGCTGCTCGCTCGGCTGCCAGTGAAATTTGTAAGCTTAGGTTTGAAGCGTTCGGTTGTGCTGGTCAAGCCCATAAAATTAAACCCATTGCGCTGGAAACCATGGCCGATCGCTATTCGACAACTTAGACCTAAACTTTTAGATATGTGAACCACGCGTGAGTCTAATGGATTTCCATTCAACTAGGCTTATGCTTTAACGCATATCAATACCCTTTTTTTTCTGACTGAATTGGTCTGAATAGTTTTGTAAATAACAGATTAACGCTATGATTTGTATATCAAAATTATTCTTAAAAGACTCATACACATCATGCGCCCTGAAATCCGTCAAACTGACAAATACCCATTAAGCTGGCGTCTGCTGCATTGGCTAATGGCCGTGATGATTGTGGGCTTGTTAATAGTTGGCTTAATCATGGCTGACCGAGCAGAAGCCAATATATGGGACGATCTTACCAATATCCTTTATGCGTGGCATAAAGCGCTTGGTTTCTCAATTATATTTTTATTGATATTGCGCATCTTGCTTCGTCGACGATCAGGGGTGCCGGCTTACCCAAGCCACGTTTCACCTAAATTACTATCCATAGCTCATCAAGCCCATACTGTGCTCTATACCTTAATGATTGTGGTGCCGCTGCTGGGCTGGGCGGGCGTCACCGCTTATCCTGCTTTAATTACCATCGGTGGCTATAACTTACCCGCCATGCCGTTCGTACCGGTTAATGAAGACTTGGCCAAACAGATCTTCAACATTCACGGTTGGTTGGCCTTAGCATTAGGCGCGGTCATCATTGCACATATTGCTGGCGGTTTAAAACACTTGTTTATCGACCGCGATGGGGTGTTTCAACGTATGTGGTGAGCGCACGGGTGCAAGCAACCTCGTTCAAAATACAACGTCACAACATACGTATAGCCTTATGCAACAGCCAGGCTGCTGTTTCTTTAAAAGCCTGTGAACTGCGGTCTAGTGCCTCTGTGCTGGGTATAAAGTTTTGCAACATAGAAGCTTGCATGCGTACCCCATAGTCTGTGGCTATGGGTATGAGCATAATCGTTTGATTTGTAAAATTTCCAAGCGCTCGACGCATATGTAGGGCAGAGGTCACCAAAATGGCTTTTTTGACACCTGTAGCCTCAAGTTGATCGATTGTAAACTTAGCGTTTTCTCTTGTGTTGCGGCTTAACTCTTCTAAACTGATAGCCGTTTTAGGCACACCTAATAACAAAAGAAAATCAGCCATAGCTTGCGCCTCAGACGTCAAAAAATTAGGGTGTCGCCCCCCACTTAACCATATTTTTTGGGCTTTTCCCGCGTGAAACAGTTTGGCTGCCATGACCATTCGGTCTGCGGCTTGGTTTAAATCAGATTCTGGGTTAATTCGATCTGCAGGGCTCAGGCCTCCACCCAGCACCACAATTGCATCAGCCGGTTCAACATTGCTAATGGAAATAGCCGGGTAGTCACGTGAGACCCAGTTGTGAAAGCTATCACTGGTCATGGGCAGAGACCAAATCAGTAGCCAAGCCCAAGCCGTGAACCCAAATGTTAAAGCGAGCCGTTTGCGTTGACCAAAGCCTAATAAACAAGCTAAAAGACCAATAAATAGGGCGGTACCTAAGGGTGAAACCAGAAAAATGAGAAGCTTATCAATTAAATACATCACGTTCCAAGTTAAAAAAAGCATCAAGCCATAATTTAAAGCCATTGACTACTTAAGTTTACAGATCATTACTCAAAATCGTCAGCAAGCGGTAAGCGGTTATACAATAGGTTTTTAACGCATTTTGGGCGTTGGCTATGAAATATATCGTTTGGGCATTACGTATCGTCATATTTTTGGCAGTTTTGTTCTTTGCCTATAGAAACATGAACCCTGTTGAGGTCACCTTTTTTGACGGCGTAACGATGGGGCAGGTGCCTTTAATCGTTGTTATGCTCGTTACCTTTGTATTGGGTACTTTATTTGGGCTTTTATTGATGTTGCCCAGCGCCCTACGTCGTCGTCGCGAACTCAGCCGCTCGCGCCGTGATATTGATCGAATTCAGGCGGTGGTCAAACCCTCTAACCATTCAGCGTCGTCTGCTAGCGTTACCCCTTTATAAGAGCCTTAAATGGATTTCGAATCTTGGTGGTTAATTTTTTTGCCGTTGCTCTTTGCTTTAGGCTGGATGGCAGCGCGCTTTGATTTCCGGCATATTTTGTCTGAAACCCGTCATTTGCCTGATTCATACTTTAAGGGTTTAAATTTTCTTCTCAACGAACAGCCCGATCGTGCGATTGATGCGTTTGTGGAAGTGGCCAAGCTCGACCCCGAAACCGTTGATTTGCACTTTGCCTTAGGTAGTTTGTTTCGTCGTCGTGGTGAAACCGAGCGGGCTATTCGAGTGCATCAAAGCTTGTTATTACGTGCCGATTTACCCGATACTAAACGTGAACACGCTCTACATGAATTGGCGCAAGACTATCTCAAAGCCGGTATGCTTGATCGCGCTGAGGCCGCCTATTTAGAGCTTGAATCAACCGCTTATTCTGTTCAGGCCAAACGTGCGTTGGTGCGTATTTATGAGTCAGAGCGAGACTGGTCACGAGCAATTGAAGCAGTCAAACAATTGGGTAAGCAAGTTGACGACTTGGTTCCTCAGCGCGTGCACTATTCCTGCGAAATCGCACAAAAAGCGCTTGAGGCCAAACCGCCAGATCTCGTCGTTGCCCGCCAAGCCATTCAAGAAGCTCAAGAGGTTGTCGACAACGACCCAAGTGCCTCAACACAAGCCTCACGTGCGCGTTTGTTGATGTTGCGAGCCAGTTTTGCAGCATTAGAAGATGACGATGAAGCCCAAAGGCAGCATCTTTTGTCCGTTCTAGATCAGGCCCCTGAATATGTGGGTTTGATGGCACAGCAGCTCGTAACGGTCGATACTCGTTTAACGGGCAAAGCCATTGAAACTCTTTCACGACATTACCAATTACACCCCTCACTTGATTTATTTCAAGTTATTTTCAAAGCGTTGCGAACACAACAAAATAGTGAAACAGCATGGCTTTTTGCACGCGATGGCTTACGAGCGCACCCTTCGCTGCTGGGGCTCGATAGTTTGATAGAAGTAGAACTGGCACAAGCTGACCGGGTAGCACCCGAGCCTGACCACTCCATCGACGATAGAGCGCTCAATAAAGATGATTTGGTATTGCTGCGCAGTGTCATGAAGCAGCATTCGCAACGTCTAGATCGTTACACTTGCCACGTTTGTGGCTTTCAAGCAAAACGTTATTACTGGCAATGTCCGGGCTGTCATGGTTGGGAAACCTATCGCCCTCGTCGTTTAGAAGAATCTCAATGAAACCTTTTCCACTACAAGCAATTCAAAATGTACGCGTTTTAGTCGTGGGTGACGTCATGCTCGACCGATATTGGTTTGGCGAAGTCGAGCGTATATCACCTGAAGCGCCTGTGCCGGTTGTGCATGTGGCCAGACGTGAAGATCGTCTCGGTGGGGCCGCCAATGTTGCCCGAAATATTGTGGCACTTGGTGGCAAAGCAACTTTGGCTGGCATTATCGGTCAAGATGAGCCTGGCGTGCGTGTACGTGAATTGTTAGCACATGATGGCGTTTCAGATAGCTTAGTAAGTGACCCCGTTCACCCGACGACCCTTAAAATGCGAGTGCTCGGTCGGCAACAGCAATTGTTACGGGTTGATTTTGAACAGCCCCCCTCAAGCTCTTGCATTGATGCGTTGCATCAACAAGTTGAAAAAGTACTCGCCAATCACGACGTGTTGGTACTCTCTGACTATGCCAAAGGCGCCTTAACGCATGTTGAGTTGTTGATTGAAAAAGCCAAAACGCATAACTTACCTATTTTGGTTGACCCAAAAGGCAATGATTACGCACACTACCGAGGCGCCAGTTTGGTCACCCCTAATCGGCTAGAAATGCAACAAGCCGTGGGGGTTTGGAAAACTGAAGATGAACTCACCACACGAGCGCAAGCTCTGCGAGAAAAGCTTGCCTTAGAAGTCTTGCTCGTGACCCGTTCAGAGCAAGGTATGACTTTGTTTACGGCTGCAGATCGGCACCATGTTGAAGCCATGGCTCAAGAAGTGTTTGATGTGTCAGGTGCAGGAGATACGGTATTGGCGATGCTTGCCGTCATGCGGGGCACCGGTGCCGATTGGGTAGATGCCATGCAATGGGCGAATCGCGCTGGGGGTATCGTTGTGGGCAAATTAGGAACATCAATTGTGACAGCAGAGGAACTCTTATGATTATCGTTACAGGCGCAGCCGGCTTCATTGGCGCCAATTTGGTTAAGGGTTTGAATGCCCGAGGTATTGACAATATTTTGGCTGTTGACGACCTACAGCAAGGCGATAAATTTGTAAATTTAGCCCATGGCCAAATAGCTGACTACCAAGATAAAGACGAGTTTCGTGCCCGGCTGAAACTCGATGCTAGCGAAAGTGGTTTGTCTGATGTGACAGCCGTTTTTCATCAAGGGGCTTGCTCAGACACCACCGAGCGAGACGGCCGTTTCATGATGAACAATAACTATCGTTACACACTTGAGTTGTTTGAATGGTGTCAGGCTAAGCGCATTCCCTTCATTTATGCTTCATCTGCAGCGGTCTATGGGGCTGGGCCAGTCTATACCGAGTCACTTGAAAACGAAGGCCCATTAAATGTATATGGCTATTCGAAATTTTTATTTGATCAGGTGTTACGAGCACGTATGTCAAGCCTCACGGCGCAAGTGGTGGGTTTGCGTTATTTCAATGTTTATGGTCCTCAGGAACAACACAAAGGTCGCATGGCCTCTGTCGCGTTTCATAATATGCAGCAGTTTATGGCTGAAGGCCATGTACGCTTATTTGAAGGTTGGAACGGATACGAAAATGGCGGTCAAATGCGTGACTTTATTGCTGTCAGCGATGTGGTCGCCGTTAACCTTCATTTTTTAGATCACCCCCAAGTAAGTGGCATTTTTAATTGTGGTACGGGCCACGCCCAACCTTTTAACGATGTCGCGGCAACCGTAGTGAATACCTTGCGCGAATCTCGTGGTGAAAGTGTTCTGTCACAAACTGAACTCGTGCGCCAAGGTTTCTTACGCTACATACCGTTCCCAGAAGACTTAAAAGGGCGTTATCAAAGCTACACCCAGGCTGACGTCACAGCTTTGCGGGGCAGTGGTTTTACGGCAGCCATGCAAGATGTACAAACCGGTGTGGCGCATTACGTGCGCGATTGGTTGGCGCAAAGCTAGACCCTCAAAGGGTTTTTATTCGTATTCGATTTAGCCATGGGCGTTAATACGCATGGTTAATGTTGAACATGGCTCTTTATTCAAACACAATGATTTGCCAAGATTGACCTTTTTTTTGGGGTCAATTTTCTATGTCAAATTCGCCATTTCAATTATTTAGATTATTTCGATTATTT
>ERZ888423.3274-NODE-3274-length-10871-cov-9.478643_pt1 | contig 10871 bp, 9 predicted proteins | sample MGYA00520523_ERZ888423 | MGnify/ENA primary metagenome ERZ888423 (study PRJEB32303, sample SAMEA104408611) | aquatic metagenome | biome: Brackish water; feature: Pelagic; material: water | place: Baltic Sea | collected 2014-06-08T10:24:00 | depth 30,27 m ...
ACCGGCACCCAACTCAACACCCAACACAACGGCAAACCCAGCCCCTAAACCCCACCGGCCCAGCGCCACCACCCAATATTCAATTATTGGCAATCAACAATGCTTGCAGATTAGACCTCTGTTGGGATACAGTGCCCTCCGTGCACTCACCCGAGGAATTGACCCAGCGGTTTAGGGAGGTTGGCCTAAAAGTCACCCCTCAACGCCAGGCTGTCTTCCGTGTGCTGTACCAGAACCACACCCACCCAAGCGCCGAAACTGTCTATGAGCAGGTTGCAGAGCAGATGCCCACCATCTCGCTACGAACCGTGTACCAGACGCTAAACGATCTCACCGATATGGGAGAGATCCTCCACCTAGATCTCGGCACCGGATCAGCCCGCTTTGATTCCAATGTTGAACACGCTCATCACCATTTGGTCTGCGAGGGCTGTGGCTTGGTGCGCGACGTCGAAGCAGACCTTGATTCCTTGAAGTTCAACGAGACACTTCCATCGGGGTTTCTAGTCTCCGAAACCGAGATCTTGGTCCGCGGACAGTGCGAGCACTGCCTGGCACAAGACCAGAACCGCAGGTCACAAGATCAGCACAGCAAGGCAGGGGCCTAGACCTGCTACGTGCGGACCTAAACAGTCACCCAGCAATGCTGCCTCGCAGCTAAACGGTCGCGCAGCAATGCTGCTGCCACGCCGTTAGACAATCACCCAGCAATACAGAATCACCCAGTAACACAGTCACCCAGAAATACCTAACAACACAACAAGAAAGGGATAACTATGCCAAGCCTACAAGGCACCAAAACCGAAGAAAATCTGAAGGAGGCGTTCGCAGGAGAGAGCCAGGCAAACCGCCGCTACCTGTACTTCGCTCAGAAGGCAGATATCGAAGGCTACCCAGACGTATCCGCTCTGTTCCGCTCCGTTGCAGAGGGCGAAACTGGCCATGCGTTCGGTCACTTCGACTTCCTGGCCGAGGTTGGAGATCCAGCCACCGGTGAACCTGTCGGTCCTACCGAGGACAACCTCCGCTCAGCCATCGCTGGCGAGACCTATGAGTACACCGAGATGTACCCCGGCTTTGCAAAAACTGCTCGCGATGAAGGCTTCGACGAGATCGCCGAATGGCTCGAGACACTGGCACGCGCCGAAAAGTCCCATGCAGGACGCTTCGGTGAGGGCCTCGCCTCACTTAGCTAATTTGTAGTGACTAGGGCGGGCTTGCTTCGGCAGGCCCGCCTCCTGTCACTGTCTGGAGAATTCTGTGACTACTACCTACGATCCCCTGCACCCCAAATACCTTGTCGAGGCCGACCTCCGAGAAGAAATGACTCGGGTCTACGACCTGTGCCACGGGTGCCGACTCTGTTTCAAGTTTTGCAGTTCATTCCCCACCCTCTTCGAGTTCATCGACGCAGATCCAAAACAGGATGCGGCGACGATGACTCCAGCGCAGCAGGACCAAATCGTCGACGAGTGCTTTCAGTGCAAGCTCTGCTACGTCAACTGCCCCTACATACCCGGTCAGTCCGAGTGGGATCTTGACTTCCCCCGCTTGATGATGCGTGCAGAGCAGGTGTTGCATTCCACGCGCAAACGACCAGTAAAAGAGCGAGTCACTGACTTTGCACTCGGCCATACAGACCTGACTGGTCGCGTCGGATCAGCCCTAGCGCCGCTAGCTAACAAAACTATCGAGACTCCTAATTCGCTTCCGCGGAAATTGATTGAATCCACTGCTGGCATTGCCGCAGAACGAGTGCTGCCACCCTTCGCACGTACCCGATTCTCTACTTGGTTCAAGAAGCGCACACCGAAGCTCGCTCGTCCTGAACGCGAGCGCGTTGCGCTCTTTCCTACCTGCCTCGTTGAGTACCAAGACACCAGAACAGGCAAAGACCTAGTGCAGGTCTATGAGCACAACGGCATTGCATGTGAGTTGCCAGCGGGAGAGGTGTGCTGCGGAGCACCCGTGCTTCACCAGGGCGACATCGAGGGATTCGTCAAGAATGCCCGCACCAACATCAAGATTCTTGCCAGTTGGATTCGCTCTGAACAACGCCGCGGAGGCAACCCAGCGGTTGTGGTGCCTCAACCAACCTGCGGTTACATCCTGAAGAAGGACTACGTAGATTACGTCGGTGGTCCAGATGCAGAACTCGTTGCCGAGCATTCCTTCGATGCAGCCGAGTACCTGATGAAGGTTCACCGTGAAGACAAGGCAGCCGGCGGTGAAGGCCTAGATGCTGACTTCTCAGGACATATCCCCGAGACCACGACCTATCACGCTCCATGCCACCTGCGAGCTCAAAACGTTGGGCTAAAGAGCCGTGACCTACTCAAGCTGACTGGCACCAAAATCACTGTTGTGGCCGAATGCTCGGGAATCGATGGTACGTGGGGCTTACGTGAAGAGAATCTCCAGGCGAGCCGCAAGGTTGCCACCAAAATGGCAGCCGCAATCAAGAAGGCAGACTCCGAGGCGGTAGCAGGCGACTGCTCCCTCGCCAACGGTGGCATAGTCCTTGAGACTGGCACCCAACCGGTTCACCCACTCAGCCAGATGGCCCGCTCCTACGGGCTACCTGAGGACTGACCCAACACCAGATCCAAATCAACAACGCACTCGCTCACCTCCCCAAAAAAGATATCCCCCCAACGACCCCCTCCAGCAGAAAGAGCGACACTTGAGTTCCTCATCGCCACAAGACGATCTACCTCCGCGCAAGCTGAAACTAAGTGACATTGCGGATCTTCGCGCATATGAGCGCACTCGCGATGAGTTCCGCTCGGAGATCATCACTCTGAAGAAGCGGCGTCGCATCGGTGTCGGCCTGTTCGTCACGCTGCTGTTCGAAAACCGAGAGACCATTTTGTTTCAGGTCCAAGAGATGGCCCGAGCAGAGAACATCCTGTCCGACGAAGGCATCACCACCGAGCTCAACGTCTACAACCCGCTCATTCCTCTTCCCGGCACCCTTTCAGCAACCCTGTTTCTTGAACTCACTAGCGAAGATCAGTTGCGCGAGTGGCTGCCCAAACTGGTGGGGATTCAGCGCTCTCTACTGTTCCGCTTCGCAGGCCACGAGGTGCGTTGTGTGGTTGACGAGGACCATGAGGCGCAGCTCACCAGAGATGACGTCACTGCCTCGGTTCACTACATTCGCTTTGAGTTCAGCCCCGAACAAGTAGCCGATTGGGCAAGCGGGCCCGTAGAACTCGTTGTGGATCATCCCGATTATTTAGAGGTCACCGCCTTGAGCGAAGCCACGGTGGCAGAACTCGCGACTGACCTAGCCGCCGACTGAACCAACCGGTTAGACAGCGCCAGCCTCTTCCAGATCAGCTCAGACCGAGTACTTTTCGCGCATTCTCACGCAAGAACTTTGGCCAGACCTCATCCTTCAGCGGAACATCTGGCATCTCAGAAAAAATGCGATCCAGGGTCAGACCCATAGGAAAATAGCCCCCGTACATCACCTTGTCGCTACCACGAGTGTTGGCGTAATCGATGATGGCCTTGGGGTAGTACTTCGGCGCAAAGGCAGAGGTCGAGTAATACAGATTCGGCCACTTAATCATGAGCTTGACTGCTAGCTCCTCCCACGGCTCGGCACCGTGACGCATGACAATGGTCAGTTCGGGGAAAAACCAACAGACCTCATCAAGCAACTCAGGTTTCTGACAGGCCATCGGAACTCTCGGGCCGGGCACGCCGGTGCACATAAATACGGGAATGTTCAACTCACAGCATTTGGCATAAATCGGATACCAGCGCTTGTCATTTATCGGCACCTGAGGGTTATAGCCAGCAGGAAACCCTGCGAGCGCTCGCAGCCCAGTGGTCTCATAGGCCTTGACGATCTGCTCCACGGCCTTCATGCCCTCGTTGGGGTCAACACCAATCGAAGGCAAGAACCGGTCGGGGTGTTCGTTCAGAGCCCTGAGTTGGTTCGTTCCGCCGGCACCAATCATGGCCATCTCGATTCCGTGATGATCCATGAGCGCCAGCGTGTGCGCTACCGGGTCTTGGCCGGCCTCCATGGCACCTGGCACCTTCTTGAACATGTATTGAGCAGGGAACTCAAACTCTTCCTTCGAGGCCGTGTCCTTTAGGTTGGGCGCAAGAAACTCGTAGATGGAACGAACATCGTCAAAGGGCAGGTCCATCATCGTGTCGATGATTCCAATTCCAGAAGGCATAGGCATACTCGCCAACGTAGCGGAAGAATAGAACCCGGTTCTCATTGCCCTACTCCCCCAAACGAACAGCCTTCCCCGTGACAGACAGTTCCCGTTGTTTCAGACAGAATGGGTTGGTGAACGATTCCGAAAACTCCAGTGCCGAGAACCTGCCCCGGCCCAATATTTTGCTCATCACATTGGATCAGTTCCGGGCCGAATGCCTGTCCGCTGCGGGGCATCCCAACGTGCAAACCCCCAACCTTGATCGCTTAGCCGAACAAGGCCTGCGCTTTGCAAACCACTACAGCAACTGCGCCCCTTGCGCTCCCGGCCGCGCCTCGTTGCTGACTGGGCTCTGGCAAATGAACCACCGGGTGACCAACAACGGTGCACCTTTGGCAGACAATCTGCCGATGCTGCCCCGAGAACTGCGCAGGGCGGGCTACGACCCAACCCTGTTTGGATACACCGACACTGCGCTTGACCCAGCCACTTTGGAAGCCGATGATCCCAGGCGATGCAGCTACGAACAGCCTATGGACGGATTCTCGGTAGGTGTCCTACTTGACGACAACATTGACCCGTGGATCGACTGGCTCGCAGATCAGGGCTTTGCGGTACCCGATGAGAACCGAAAGATTTATGACCCCGCAGAGGTTCCGATTCCCGAAGGTCGAGGGGCAACCTGGCCACCCTCCACCTATTCGGCCGAACAGACTGAATCTGCGTTTTTGACCGAGGCGGCACTGAACTGGATCTCTTCACCAGACCGTGGAACCGAACCTTGGTGCGCGCACTTGTCGTACCTACGCCCGCACCCCCCGTACCTTGCCCCCTCGCCCTATAACGACATGTTTGACCCAGCAGATATGCCCCAGGTGGTGCGCCACCCGAGCATGCAACAAGAGGCCGAGCAACACCCGTTCTTGGCAGCAGCCCTCTCCATCGTGCCCTCCCCCGCCGAGGAACTCGACCAGCGACAACTGCAAGCGACCTACTTTGGAATGATCGCAGAAGTGGACCATCAGGTTGGGGTACTACTCGACGGCATTGACGAACTCGGTTGTTCCGAAAACACCATCGTGATTTTGACCTCTGACCACGGCGAACAACTAGGTGATCACTGGTTCGTCGAGAAGCTGGGATTTTTTGATCAGAGCTATCGGATTCCACTCATCATGCGGGTACCTGGCCGTATCGAGCAGCCAGGCCGTGTGGTCGAGGCCTTCAGCGAGAACGTTGACATCTTCCCAACGCTGCTGGAACTCATCGGAGCGACCCCACCTAATTTTTGTGACGGTGCAAGCCTGGTTCCGTTCCTCGATCAACCTGCCTTGGCTGCTTCAGGACCAGAGAACTGGCGATCGGCCGTGCAGTTTGAATTCGACTTTCGCGAGCCCACCAGCACCATCATCGAATCGATCTTCGGTGTTCGCCAAGATCAGTGTGCTATCTCTGTGATCCGCGATCACGAGGCCAAGTATGTGCACTTTTCGGGCGGATTACCGCCACTTTTTTATGACCTGCGAGCTGACCCAGATGAGTTGCGGAACCTAGCGCAGGACCCGGCCCTAGCAGGCAGGATCCTGAGCTATACGCAACGCCTACTCAGTATGAAGCTGGAACATAGCGACCCCCGCCTTGCCAATACGCGGGCCACCGGGTTTGGAACCATTCATCGAGCCGACCCACCTCGGCCAGGTAGTCAGTCACCGACCTAGGCCACAAGAACGGTAGAGTATCCACCTCGCCCGGCTTCCTTTTTTGGTCGCCCTGACACTGTCTCGAACAGCCATGGCCAGTCGGTTCCGCATTCCGAGTCCGCGTCCCCTGGAGTTTCGCCGACGGTTGGTAGATCTCCTTGGGCCGACCGGGGATGCAACGCGCCAAAGCTTGGTAGCGCTCGGAGTCAACTCCTGCACCAGCTTTGCGGCGGGAGCTGTACTTGGCTCGATTACTGGCACCCTCGAACTGCTGCCTGGCTTACTCGTCATGATTCCCGCAGCAATTGGCCTGCGAGGCAACATCTTTGGTGCAGTCGGAAACCGAATCTCGACTGCAATTCATACGGGTACCTTTCGCGTCTCTACCAAGCGCGAATCCGTACTCATTCAGAACGTCCTGGCCTCGATGTCGCTGACCTTCATGCTGTCGCTGTTGCTCGCATTTCTCGCCAAAGTCATCTCGGTGGCTTTTGGCATCGCCAACACGATCAGCGTGATCGACTTGGCACTGATCTCTATTCTCGGCGGCGTCATCGCCAGCGTGATCGTGTTGGCGGCCACTGTCTTGCTCGCCATCGGTGCGGTGCGTAGAGAGTGGGACCTTGACAACCTGGTGGCACCCACGGTGTCCACGCTGGGAGACGTTGTCACCATCCCCGCACTGTTCCTTGCCACAAAGGTTCTGGGCCACGGATCGTTCACCACTGCAATCGGCTGGCTCATGATTCTGCTCACTCTGATCGTGATCCTTGCAAGCCTTCGCACCCACCTAGCATCGTTCCGTCAGATCATCCGTGAGTCCTTGCCCGTACTGAGCATTGCCCTTGTGCTCTCTACCTTGGCGGGTATTGCAGTTGAAAGTCAGATGGCTCTGTTCACTGGGTATCCCGCCCTGCTGGTTCTGCTCCCTGCCTTTGTCAGTTCTGCCGGCGCGCTCGGTGGCATCCTCGCTAGCCGCATGGCCACAAACTTGCATCTCGGTCTTGTTGAACCTGTCATGCGCCCCGGCAGAGAAGCACGACGCGATGCGCTGCTCGTGCTGTTCATTGGGTTTCCCGTTTTTGTGTTCAACGGAGTCGGTGCCTACGTCATCGGCACCCTCCTTGGCCAGGCAAGCCCCGGTTTGGGTTGGATGGTGGCATCCTCGCTAGCCGGCGGACTCATTGCTGTGATCTTCGTGATTGCGTTGGCCTATTACGGCACCATCGCCGCTTGGCGATCCAAGCTCGACCCCGATACCTACGGAATTCCGGTGGTAACTGCCTCAGTCGACTTCGTGGGAGTACTCGCGCTGATTTTGGCTCTCGTGACTTTCGGGATCACCTGAAACTGCCAGAACCAAGTTCTTCAGCTCGAGCCCGTTTGATCAGCTCGACCCGAGCAGTTCGGTCACGAGCGCTGCAACTGGGCTGCGCTCGGAACGAGTCAGCGTTACGTGCCCAAACAGCGAGTTACCGCGCAAGGTTGATACCACCGAAGCCACGCCGTCATAGCGACCCACATGCAGATTGTCTCGTTGCGCAACGTCATGAGTCAGGACCACGCGGCTCCCGGCGCCCAAACGAGTGAGTGCAGTCAGCAAGACCATCTTCTCTAGGTTCTGAGCCTCATCGACAATCACAAACGTGTCCGTCAAGGTCCGGCCCCGAATATGTGTGAGCGGCAATACCTCGAGCAGTTTGCGCGCAATCACTTCTTCAATCACCTCGGGACCGGCAATGGACTCCAAAGCATCGTTGACTGCTGCTGCCCAAGGGCCCATTTTTTCGTCTGCATCGCCAGGAAGAAAACCAAGGTCCTGTCCGCCCACCGCATAGAGCGGTCGAAACACAATGACCTTCTTTTGAGTTCGACGTTCCAACACCGCTTCTAGGCCGGCAGCCAAGGCTAAGACTGACTTGCCGGTTCCTGCAGGGCCGCCGAGTGAGACGATTCCAACGCTGTCATCGCTCAACAAGTCGAGTGCAACACGCTGTTCAGCGGAGCGGCCGCGTACGTCAAACAAGTGGCGATCGCCATCTAACAAATGGGCGCGACCATCACTATGCAAACGTGCCAAAGCCGAGCTGCTTGGCGAACGCAATACCAGTCCCGCGTTCGTTGGCAGATCGGCAGCCTCGGCCAAGAACAGACTGCGCTCTTGGTACAGGCGATCGATAGTTTCGGCTTCGGTTGCAAGCTCAACGAGACCAGACCAACCCTCTGCCCCGCCAGTGATTTCGTTGCGGTACTCCTCTGCGCCGAGGCCGGCAACAGAGGCCTTCAGGCGCAGGGGAAGGTCCTTACTCACCAGGGTGACGAGCAGACCTTTGTCAGCCAGGTTGCGACCGACGGCAAGGATTCTGTGGTCATTTTCGGAGCTTGAAAAAGCTGCAGGCAAGCTCGAGGTATCGACGTGGTTGAGTTCCACGCGAACCGTGCCGCCAACATCGTTTACTGGAATCGGCTCAGTCAGTGTTCCGTGTTCGATGCGTAGGCGTTCTAAGTACCTCAGGGCTTCCCGGGCGGACCAGCCCAGCTCGGGGTGGAGGCGCTTGGCCTCCAGCTCCATGAGGACCACGAGCGGAACTACCACTTCGTGCTCTTCAAACTTTTCCAGTGCTGCAGGGTCCGCTAGCAGCACTGAAGTGTCGAGGACGTAGGTGCGAGTATCGATCAACCGACGGTACATCTCAGCGAAGCAATCTTCGCGGCATGCCAGCCGCCAAATCTATGAACTTCTTATGAACGAAGATCAAGCCGGATTTTACTGCATCCTCATTAGAGTAGAAAGAGATCGATAGCAGCAGCACCAGGTTCACGAACCCGAGGAGGACACACCATGAGCGATGATCCAACAGGACAATTCACGCCACCACCGGTACCTCCGCCCTATAACCCAGCACCCACGGGCCCGCCGAGCGCACCTCCAACAGCTTGGGGCGAGTCCACGCTGGGGTCAGCAGCAGTTCCGACAACGGAAGGGTTTGCCGCTCAGCCCGCTCCTGCTGAGCCAAAAAAGTCTCGCGCCGGACTCATCGTTGGCATGCTCGTGATTCTGGCCCTAGTCGCAGGGGCTGCCTTTGTCGGTGTTGCCACTGTGCTCAACTCCGGACCAGATCTAGCTCTGACGGTTCGAACCTGCCAGATCGAGGCCGACGGCTCGCTCACTGCTACTGGTTCCTACACCGGCGCATCGGACTCCACCTCTCTGGTGGTCAAGTTCATCGAGGTCACTACCAAGGACTTAGTTGCCTCAGACAAAGTGACTGAAATCAGAAGCACCGGGAACGGCAACTGGGAAGGCACCGGGAAAGCCGGTGACTCTGTGCAACAAGTCACCTGCGAGATCACCAGCACGAAGAGCTAAGCCCTCGGGTGATCTGACGGGTCGTCAGGCATGCGACTAGCTTGCATATCATGAACCTCGACTTGACCGCCGAGGAGTTGGCATTCCGCGAGGAAGCCAGCACCTGGTTGCGTGAGAACCTGCCCACAGAAGCTCGGCCCCCAGAGGGCCAAGAGATGCGGGCATTCGATTTAGCCTGGCAACGAACCCTCTTTGACGGTGGCTGGGCTGGCATCAACTGGCCCACCGAGTACGGCGGGCGTGGCCTAACTGATATCCAGCAGATGATTTGGTACGAGGAGTTTGCCAAGGCAAACCCACCGTTCACTCTGAACAACTCCTGCACGTTCGTGGGCAATCTGCACGGCGGGCCAACCATCATCGTGAATGGCAACGAGGAGCAGCGCTCTACCTACCTTCCTCAGATCCTGAAGGGTGAAGCCGTCTGGTGCCAAGGTTTTTCTGAGCCAGGCTCGGGCTCCGACCTAGCCAGCTTGAGCACAAAGGCAGAGATCGACGGAGACGAACTCGTCGTCACTGGTCAAAAGACTTGGACCAGCTATGCCCATGTCGCAGATGTGCAAGAACTATTAGTTCGTACCGACCCAACCGCTCCGAAACACAAGGGCATTACCTGGGTGGTATGCGATATGAACTCGCCCGGGATTGAGATCCGTGAGATTCGGACCATGAGTCACGTCACAGATTTTTGCGAAGTCTTTTATGACGAGGTTCGCATCCCGATGAGCAATGTGGTGGGAGGGCTTCATAACGGCTGGCGCACTGCAATGTCCACCCTGGGATTTGAGCGCGGCACTGCGTTCATGGCCGATCAGGTAGAGCTTGCAGCAACAGTGGAACGGCTCATCGACGAGGCCAAAATCCGAGTTGGTCCGGACGGCAAACGTCCCGCAATACAAGATGATGAACTTGCCCGCAGGCTTGCGCTTGCTCGAGCAGAAGTAGCCGCCCTGCGAGCAATGACCATCACTGGAATCTCTCGCAATGCTCGAACGGACACTCCAGGACCAGAAGGCTCAATCGTGCGACTCTTCCACGGAGAGCTTCATCAGCGGGTGTACCAACTCGCACTCGACATCATCGGAGCCGATGCACTTCGGCTCACCGAGGTTGACGGAGAAGGCGTTTGGACAGGCCCCTATCTGCAGTCCTTTGCCTACACAATCGGTGGCGGCACAAGCGATATTCAACGCAACATCGTGGGCGAGCGTGTGCTCGGCCTGCCGCGGGCCTGAGGAGCACAAGATGGATCTCTTACCAACCGAAGAACAAGACGAAATTATCAACACGGTTCGCAGCCAGCTCGAACGCAACTTCGACCTGCATGCGCTAGCCGAACTCGATGGCGCCAACTCGGTGGTGGATTCGGCGCTTTGGAAACAATGCGCCGAGCTTGGCTGGTTCGGATTGGGGCTACCAGAGGCCCTTGGCGGAGTCGGTTACACCTTGGCCGAGGAAGCCTTGCTCTTTGCCGAGATTGGCACCCACGCAGCCCCCGGACCGTTTTTACCAACCGTGTTAGCTGCTCGCCTAGCGGCCATGGTTGGAGCTACTGAGCTTGCAGCTCAGATCTTGTCGGGAACCCAACTCGTAGCCCTTGCTGAGCCTCACGGAGAT
>ERZ888423.3275-NODE-3275-length-10870-cov-15.509755_pt1 | contig 10870 bp, 8 predicted proteins | sample MGYA00520523_ERZ888423 | MGnify/ENA primary metagenome ERZ888423 (study PRJEB32303, sample SAMEA104408611) | aquatic metagenome | biome: Brackish water; feature: Pelagic; material: water | place: Baltic Sea | collected 2014-06-08T10:24:00 | depth 30,27 m ...
GGCTGTGTTTTAGGTCGCCGGGGGTGCGTTCGCCGCGAGTCGCGGCCAGCGCTTCGTGGGTGAAGGGCGCATAGGACAGGCCACCCATTGTCTCGGCTGGGCCTGCCAGCGCCGCGCGGGTTTCGGCCGGGAGGTCGAAGAATGCGCGCGACAGCCGGTACAGCGTCGCCGTGACGTCAGGGTCGACGCCGTGGCCGGTAACCAGGAAGAAGCCGCTTTGCGTGGCGGCGGCTTCGAGCACCGCAACTGCAGCCGGATCGCCCGAGGCGCGGAAACGCGCAATGTCGATGATCGGGATCTCGGTCATGACGGCGCCCTCAGCCTATGTCGAGGCCGCGGAACGGCCCGTCGCGCAGTTCAAGGTATTCCTTCAGCGACATTTCGGCCAGCCGCGCCATCCACTTGCGCCCCTCGGTCGAGACATGCAGCGCAGCGATGGCCTGAACGTTGAAGTCGTTCGAGGTCTGCAGCCCAGCGACCAGCTGCTGGTTGTTGATCGACATCTTGGCGAACTTGATCGCCGGGACTGGCATCCGCGCCAGCTTGCGCGCCAGCTTCTCGGCCTGCTGGCGCAGGTCTGCGGCGGGTACGACCTTGTTGACCAGATGCATGCGCAGCGCCTCCTGCGCGTCGACGAGGTCGCCGGTGTACATCAGCCAGCGCACGTCGCGCGTGGCCAGAAGCCAGGGCATCATCAGCGCGGGCGGCCCGGAATTGTGCCGCACCTCGGGCTCGCCGAAACGGGCGGTGTCGGCGGCGATGGCTAGGTCGCAGGCCATCATCATTTCCAGCGCGCCCGCCAGCGCATAGCCGTTGACCGCGGCGATGATTGGGATTGGCGCGCGCCATAGGTTCAGAATGGCGGCGGCGTTCTCGGTCATGTCGTCGTGCCAGGTCTCTATATCGACATCATAGCCCGCGCCTTGCAGGTCGTAGCCCGACGAGAACGCCCGGTCGCCCTCTCCGGTTAGGATCAGGGCGTTGACCTCGGGGTCGGCGACGGCCGCAGCGAGGGCGTGGTCGATCTGGCGCACGACGTCCTTGTTCATCGCGTTCATCTTCTCGGGCCGCGCGATGATGATTGTGGCGAAGCGGTCGGTCGCGTCCTTTTCGTAGCGGATGACGGTGTAGTCCATCAGCGGTCCTTCCTTTTGGGTCACATGGTCTTCAAGATGCCGACAGCGCGGCGGCAAGCTCGGAATCGTAGCGGGCGATGGCGGCCTCCTTCACCGGGCCGAAACCGCGCACCATCTGCCCCAGCGCGGCGATCCGGGTACAGCGGGCATGGGTTTCGGGCGTCAGCTCAGTGGCGAGGCGATCGACAAGCGCCACATACTCGGCAGCCAGCCGCCGTTCGGCGCGACGCTCTGCGGTATGGCCGAAAGGGTCGAGCGGCGTGCTGCGCAGCGCGCGCAGTTGTGTCAGCACCGCAAAGGCCCAGACGGCGGGGCGTCCGATCGCGACCTTGGCCGGACGGCCGGTCCGCGCGTCGAGGTGCCGCGTCAGAAGCGGCGGGGCTAGGTGAAAGCGCGGCGCCGCGGTGGTGTCGAAGGTCTCGGCCAGCGCCCGGCGGAAGGCGGGCAGCCGGTGCAGGCGCGCGACCTCGTATTCGTCCTTGTATGCCATCAGGCGCAGGCCGGTCGCCGCAACGGCACGGGTAAAAGATTCGCCCATCGTGCCTTCGGCGGCGCGGGCGCGCGCGACGATCTTGCGCCAGCGCCGGGCGGCGCGCGGCCCGCCCCAGGCGCACATGTGCGCAGCGCCGCGGGCGATGACGACGTCCAGGTCGTCGGGTTCGTCCCCGTCGGGCCGTGCGGGCTGTGCGCGGCCCGCGGCCAGCAGGCGGCCCCAGGCAAAGGCTGCGCGGTTCTGCGCGGCGCCCTTGCCGTCGCCGATCGCGGCCTCGATCGCGGCTCGCTCGAGCGGGATCAGCCCGGCCTGCCAGGCATGGCCCAGCACGATCATGTTCGCGCCCAGCGCGTCGCCCAGCTTTTCCAGAGCCAGGCGGCTGCCGGCGCTCGGGATCATGCCGCCGGGCGCGACCAGCGCCGCCACCTGCGCCAGATGCGCGGCGGCGCTGGGGGCACGGGCGCCGCTGCGCGCGATCTCGGCGGTGGGGGCGAGGTGGTCGTCGCAGACGATCCGGGTGCGCGCGGGGTCTATCAGAGGCGCAATGCGGGTCGACGCGCTGACCACCATGTCGAAGCCCAGGATCAGGTCGGCGCCGGCTGCCGGCACCCGCGCCGTGTGCGCCGGAGCCCCGCAGCGCGCCAGCCGAAGGTGACTGATCACAGCGCCGTTCTTCTGCGCCAGCCCGGTCTGGTCCAGGCCGACGACCGACAGCCCCTGCACCTCGGCCGCGCGCGCCAGAAGGCCCGCGACGGTGATGACGCCGCTGCCGCCGATACCGGCCAGGACTAGGTTGAAGGGCGTATCGCCGAGCACCGGCGGCACCGGGTCGGGCAGATCCGCCACCTCGGCCGGGACCGTCGCGGCGGTGGGGCGGCGAAGGGTGGCGCCCGGTAGGGTAACGAAGCTGGGGCAGAACCCCTTGACGCAGCTAAGATCGACGTTGCAAGCGGATTGGTTGATGCGCCGTTTCGGGCCTAGCGCGGTTTCTACGGGTTCCAGGGCGATGCAGCCCGACTGGACCGCGCAATCGCCGCAGCCCTCGCAGACCGCTTCGTTGATGAAGACGCGCTCGGCGGGCCGTGGATAGGTGCCGATCTTGCGCCGGCGGCGCTTTTCGGCAGCGCAGACCTGATCATAGATCAGCGCCGTAACGCCGGGAAGCGCCCGCAGTTCGATCTGCACGCGGGTCAGATCGTCGCGTGCGTCCAGGCTGACACCGGCGGGCAGCAGGCCCTTCAGGCGCTCGGGCCGCTCGGCGACCACGGCGACGCGGGTCAGCCTCTCGGCCAGAAGCTGCGCGGCCAGCGCGGGCACGTCCAGATCGCCGTCATGCGGTTGGCCGCCGGTCATGGCGACGGCATCGTTGAACAGGATCTTGTAGGTCACGTTCACGCCCGCAGCGGCGGCGGCGCGGATGGCCAGGATGCCGGAATGGAAATAGGTCCCGTCGCCCATGTTGACGAAAATGTGCCGCTGGTCGCTGAACGGTGAAAGACCCAGCCACGACACCCCCTCGCCCCCCATCTGGGTGAAAGTGGTGGTAGCGCGGCCAGGCGCGCCGATCATCATCATATGGCAGCCGATGCCGGTGGTCGCGCGACTGCCCGGCGGCAGACGGGTCGAGGTCGCGTGCGGACAGCCGGCGCAGAAATAGGGATCGCGCCGCAGGCCGGGGGCTGTGGGCGCAAGGGGTTCGGGCGCGGGTGGCAGCGCACGGCCCACCCCTTGGGGCAGCACCCGGCGCAAAGCCTGTGCGACGCTCATCGGGCCCAGTTCGCCCAGTGCGGGGAACAGGGTCTGCCCGACGTGGTCGCTCTTGCCTACCAGCGGCGGCCGGTTCGGTAGGTCGTAGAGCAGCGCTCGGATTTGGTCTTCCAGGACCGGGCGCTTTTCCTCGACCACGATCAGGAGCGCGCAGCGCGCGGCGAAGTCGCGCATCCCTTCTGGCTCGATCGGCCAGGTCAGCGCGACCTTGCGCAGCGCGATGCCCTGCGCGGCCGGGTCGATGCCCAAAAGGTCGAGCGCCTCGACCAGGTCCAGCCAGGCCTTGCCGCTGGCGACGATGCCGATGCGGGCGTCACCGGGCGCGCCGCTGTCCACGTCCAGCCGGTTCAGCCGCGCGAAGGCCTGCGCCATGCGAAGTTTCTGGACCATCCGTTCTTCCTGAGCGGGCGGGCTGTCGCCTGCGCGCAGGCCCAGAAGCCCGGCGCCCTCGGGCCAGGCCAAGTCGCGCAAGAAAGGGTCGAGCGTCACGGTCGCGCGGGCCTCGACCACCTCGGTCGGCAGCTTGAAGCCGACCCAGGCGCCGCTGGCGCGGCTCATCTCCCAGCCCGCCAGTCCAAGGGGGATGAAATCGGCCAGTCCGGCGGGCGCGAGTACCGGGATCTGTGCGGCGACCATGTCGTGCTCGGTTTGATGACGTAGGGTGGACGAAACCGCGCCATGGTCGTCGCCCATGAGCGCCAGCACGCCCCCCTTGGGATCAGTTCCGGCCGCATTGGCGTGGCGCAGCACGTCGAGTGAGCGGTCGACGCCTGGCCCCTTGCCGTACCACAGGCCGAAGATGCCATCGACGCGCATCCCGTCGAACAGGCCGGATTGCTGCGTGCCCCAGACGGCGGTAGCGGCCAGGTCCTCGTTCAGGGCGGTATGGGCGACGATCCGGGCGCGGGTGTAGGGGTCGGCATACCGCGCCAGCACGCGGTCGAGCTGCGCCAGAGGCGACCCTCGGTAGCCCGAGATGTAGCCCCCCGTTACGAGCCCGCGCGCCGCATCGCGGGCGTGCATCAGAAGCGGCAGTTCCGCGATGACCTCGGTCCCCGACAGAAGCCGCGCGGCATCGCCCCGGTCGTCGACGTCCTTCATGGTGCCTCCGCCGGCAGAACGCGCCCTGGGTTAAGGATCGCGTGCGGGTCCAGCGCCGCCTTCAAACGGCGCATCGTGGCGATTTCGGCATCGCTACGCACCAGCGATAGCATGGCGGCCTTTTCGCGTCCCAGCCCATGTTCGGCCGACAGCGCGCCCCCGAAACGGCGGATGGCGGCATAGACGATGTCGGCCACCGTTGAAGGGTGCCGTGTGGTGACGATGAAATGGATGTTGCCATCGCCCAGGTGCCCGAACAGCCAGAGCCGCGCGTCGGGATCGGCGGTCAGAATCTGCGCCTCGGTCTGGGACAGGAAAGGGCGCAGCCGCGCCGCATCGACGCCGATGTCGAAGCCCCAGGTGTCGGACAGGGTGAAGATCATCTGAGAACAGCCGTCGCGCAGTGCCCACAGGTCGTCCTGCTCGCGCGCCGAGGTGCCGATCAGCGCGTCGGTCACCAGCCCGGCCTTGACCGCGTCGGCCAGCGCAGCTTGGAAGGCGTCGACGTCGTGGCCATCGATCCCCTCGATCTCGATCAGCCCCATGTCCGAACCGCTGGCCAGCGGCGTGCGCACTTGGCCCAGCGCGGCCACCGCTGCGTAGACACGCCGTTCGATGAATTCGAAGGCCGACAGCTGCGCGCCCAGGTCCTGCCGCAGGCGCTGCAGTAGGGTCTGTGCGGCGGCCAGGTCGGGTAGCGCGATCAGCGCCACCGCGTTCAGCCTTGGCTGCGGCTGCAGCGCCAGGCGAGCGCGCGTGACGATGCCGAGCGTTCCCTCGGTCCCGCAGAAGAGGTGCTTCAGATCGAAGCCGGAATTGTCCTTGGCCAGTGTCCCCAGCCGGCTGAGCACGGTGCCATCGGCCAGTACGACCTCGAGCCCTAGGATTTGGTCGCGCATCATACCATGGCGCATCGCGCGGATGCCGCCGGCGTTGGTGGCGACCATGCCCCCCACCGTCGCCGTCCCGCGCGAGCCCAGGTCGATTGGGAAGCGGTAGCCTTCGTTTGCAGCGGTCGCCTGCAGCGTGGCCAGGGCCACGCCCGCCCCACACAGGACCGAACCGGTATCGGCGTCGAGCGGCTCAATCGCCCGGAACCGTTCGAGCGATAGCGCCACCTCGCCCTCGGCGGGGCTGGCGCCTCCGGCCAGACCGGTCAGTCCCCCCTGCGTCACCACTGGCTGGTGAAGTGCATGGCAGACCGCCAGGATGCGCGACAGCTCGTCGACGCTGCCCGGCCGGAACACCACACGCGGTCGCACGCCTGGTGTCGTCGACATGTCGGCGCTGCGGCCGGCGCCGATGGACGTGCCAGTCAGGACCGCGGCCGGCGGTAGGTCGGCCAAGAGGTCCATGAGGGCCGCGAGGCGGTCATCGGCCCCGCTCATGCCGCGCCCCAGTTCGGGTGGACTAGGGGCGCAACCGACTCCTCAACTGCGGGGATCAGGTCGCGCAGGATCTTGCGCAGGTCCTGCCAGGAATCGTGCACCATCTTGCTGGTGATGTCGTGAGCGTTCTGCGTCTGGCCATGGCGGATCGCGGCGATCATGGTCAGGTTCGATTCGATCAGCATGCGCAGCGTCTCGGGCCGGTGGCGGTAGACCAGGTATCGGTAGCGCTGCGCAGTATGGTCCAAGTCGGCCAGGATGCGGCCCAGCACCTGGTTCGGGTTTGCCCGGCGCAGGTCGGCGATAAGGGCGGCATTCGCGTCGAAACAGGCGTCGACATCGCCACGGCCTTCGGCCTCGCGCATGCGGTCCATGTGGCTGGCCAGCGTGCGCGCGATTTCCAGGCGCTGTGGCAGAGCGGCGACATTGGCTGCCGATATCGCCTCCAGCGGAATGCGGCATTGCGCGATCTGGTCAAGGTGCTCGATCGACAGCGGCGCCACGCGCACCCCGTAGCGCGGGCGGCGCACTACCAGCCCCCTTGTTTCCAGCACGCCCAGCGCCTCGCGCAAGGGCGAGCGCGACACGCCGTAGCGCTCACAGATTTCTGTCTCGACCAGCTTTAATCCCGGCGGCAGCGCACCGCGCACGATCGCATCGCTCAACAGGCTGGCGACATCGATGCTCAGCGGCGCCCGCGCCAGGTCGAGCCGTGCAACAGGGGACCGGTCGATCGGGGGTGCCACCATCAGAACCTCTCGACTCTCAGACCCACCAGCCGGTCGGCGGCGATGATTACCATCACGCTGAGCAGGATCGAGAAGGTCGACACCGCCGCCGCCTCGGGGGTGAAGTTGAACCGCAGGTAATCGTAAAGCTGCACGGGCAGAGGGGCTGTCCCCGGCCCTTTGAGCATAAAAGACACCGCAAAGGCGTCGAACGAGATGATGAACGCAAACAGCCCGCCGGAAATGATCCCCGGCTTGGCCAAGGGTAGCGTGATCCGGCGGAACGCCGTCCAGCGGCTGGCGCCCAGCGATCGCGCAGCCATTTCCGTCACTCCGTCCATCCCCTGCAACGAGGTTACGACGTTGAGGAATACGAACGGCAGCGTCATCAGCACGTGGCCAGTCAGGATCGCTGCGTAATACCGCGTGCCGATTCCGATCTCGTAGAAGAAAAACAGCAGCGCGATGGCGGTCAGGATCTCGGGCAGAATCAGAGGCAGCAGCACGCCGATGTTGACCGTCTCGCGGTCGCGCCCGGCGTGGCGTACGTAATAGATCGCCGCTGTTGTGCCGACGACCAGCGAGATCGCGGTCGCGGACACGGCCAAGATCGCGGAATAGGCGATGGCACGGCGAAAGACCTCGTTGTCGAGGAACACCCAGAACCACCGCAGCGACAGCCCCTGCGGCGGGAAGGTCAGGAAGTTGCCGGCATTGAACGAAGCCAGCACGACCACCACGATCGGGGCCATCAGGAACAGCATTACCAGCACCACGAAGGTACCCATGAACAGGGAACTGAGCCGGGTCATTGCGTCCACCTCGTGCGGGTCATCCGCCCGAAGGCGAAGATCATCAGCGCCGCCGCGATCGACAGTGTCAGCGCCAGCGCCGAGCCGAAGGGCCAGCGGTACTGGTCGATCAGGATGTCGACGGTCATCAGCGTCGCGGTCTGTATGCGCATCCCGCCCATCAGCGCGGGCGTCACATATGCGCTGACTGCCAGCACGAAGACGAGGATCGTGCCCGACCGGATCCCGGGCAGCGCCAGTGGCAGCGTCACGCGGCGAAAGACCGTGAATGGCCGCGCGCCCAGCGAGCGTGCCGCCGCCGAGACCGCCGGGTCTATCGACTGCAGCGCCGACAGGATGGGCAGGATCATGAACGGCAGGAACACATGGGTCAGGCCGATGATGATGCCCAGTTCGTTGTACATCAGCGGCAGCGGCCGGTCGATCAGGCCCAAGTTGCGCAGCGTCGAATTGACGATGCCGGCATTGCCCAGAAGAATCGTCCAGCCATAAGAGCGCACGACAATGCCGACCAGCAACGGAGACAGCACCAGCGCGATCAGCAGGCCCCGCATGCGCCGCCCCGCCCGGTTGATGTGCAGCGCCAGCGGCAGGCCGAGCGCCAGCGTCGTAATGCTTGTCACCACGCCCAGCCGCAGGGTCTTCAGAACCGCCTCATAATAATAGGCGTCGGTCAGGATGGTGAGGTAGCTTTGTAGCGTGAAGCCCTCGCCATAGGGGTTGCCCTGAGCGGGGGTGCGCAGGCTCATCACCATGATGTTCAGGTAGGGCATCACCACGAAGACGACGATCAGCGCCGCAGCGGGCAAGACCAGCATCCGCGGCGAACTCAGGCCCCGCGCGGCGATCATGCCCTTGGCTCCATCGGCCACAACCGCGCCGGGTCGAAACGTAGGCCCACGGGCGTGCCGGCTGGAAATATGTGCGCTGTCGAGGCATGGACGGCGATGTCGCCCGCATCGGTGGATATGCGGTAGTCGACATGGCTGCCGTTGAAATACGAATGATCGACGCGCCCGACCATGTCGGAGGCCACACCCGCTTGGACCAGCGAAATCTGCTCGGGCCTCGCCATCAGTCGGACCGGGCCTGGCGGCAGCTGTGGCATCGGCACCGGCGATGCGCCCCCCGCAAGATGCACCACGCCATCACGGACGTTACCCTGTAGAATATTGGCATTGCCGACGAATCGCGCGACGGCCTCGCTGGCGGGGAGGTCATAGACCTCTTGCGGGGCAGCGGCTTGGGCGATGCGGCCGTCGAACATCACCACGACCAGGTCGGACATGGTCATCGCCTCGCTCTGGTCATGGGTGACATAGAGCGTGGTGATGCCGACGCGCTGCTGCAGGTCGCGGATGAAGAGCCGCATCTCGTCGCGCAGCTTGGCGTCGAGGTTGGCCAGCGGCTCGTCCAGAAGCAGGATGCGCGGCTCGATCACCAGCGCGCGGGCCAGCGCGACGCGCTGCTGCTGCCCGCCCGACAGCGCCTTGGGGTAGCGCTCGGCAAAGGGGGCCAGCTGCACCATGTCCAGCGCCCGGGCGACGCGCTCGCGGATCGCAGCCGGCGGGACACGGCGCATCTCTAGGCCGAAGGCCAGGTTGCCAGCCACCGTCAGGTGCGGAAATAGCGCGTAGGACTGGAACACCATGCCGATGTCGCGCTTTTCGGGCGGCTCGCGGCTGACGTCGCGGCCATCAAACAGGATGCGCCCGCCGGTCACCTCCTCGAACCCGGCGATGCATTTCAGCGTAGTTGTCTTGCCGCAGCCCGACGGCCCTAGCAGCGACACGAACTGGCCGTTCTCGACCTGCAGGGACAGGCGGTCGACTGCCGTGGCAGAGCCATAGCGTTTGGTCAGTCCTTCGATCCGTACCTGCGTCATATTGAGAATTTCCAATCAACGTAAAGCAACGCGGGCGCGCCGGCTTCCGCCGCGCCCGGTCTTGGCGAAACAGGGTGTCGGGCCCCGGCATCGGGCCAATCAGGCCCCGAACACCTCGTTCCAGCGGCGGGTCAACTCTTCGGTGTTGGCGTTGACCCATTCCCAGTCCCAGTCAATGAAGCTGTCCATCGCCGCGCCGGTCACCGGCACATCGACAAGCAGGTCCTTGGGCACCTGGACCTTTGTGTTGACCGGCGAGACAAAGAACTCGCGCATCAGCAGGTCCTGCGCCTCGGGGCTGAGGATGTAGTTCACATAGGCATAGGCGTCGTCGATGTTGGGCAGGTTGCGCGCGATCGAGAAGGTCTGATCCCACATCATCATGCCCTCTTCGGGGATGATGCAGTCGACCGGCAGACCCTGTGAACGTAGCCGCGCGATCTCGCCGAAGTCGAAGGGCGCGATGGCGATCTCGCCCGCGGCGAAGGCCGTCGACATGTTGAAGTCGGTCTGGTAGACGCGCCCAAGTTCCGTCAGCTTCGCAAAGCCCGTGTCGATGTCGTAGATATCGGCGCCGAAGATCTTTGACGTCATCATCAGGAACATTTTCCCGGCCGAGTTGACGATGTTGTAAAGCCCCAGCTGGCCACGGAATTCCTCAATCTCCCACAGGTCTTTCCATGCCGTCGGGCGGGTCGACAGCATGTCGGTGCGGTAGCCGATGCCGATGGGTGACACCATCCCAACCGCGCCGAAAGCGCCCGCCCGGCGCGTCGCCACGGGATAAAGGTCGGCGTAGTTCGGAACCTTGCTTAGGTCCCATTCCTCGAAATACCCCTCGGCCCGCAGCACGGTCGAGAAGATCTCGTTGGTCATCACGACGCTGTAGGGCGGGTTCTCGACCCCTGCGGCGCGCATGTTGGTGGTATAGACGCGGCCCAGGCCGGTATCGACGCGCGGGGCGATGCCGGTGCGCGCTGTGAAGTCGGGCATCAAAGTGTCGCGCCAGAACGCCTCCCAGCTGCCGCCGTAGGTTGTCACGACCAGTTCTTCGGTCGCGGCGCGGACTGCGGGCACCTGCAGAATCGATGCACCGCCGACGGCGGCCAAGGCCTGAAGGACGCGGCGTCTCGTCAACGTGTTCATTGGTCTACCTCCATCTGAATGTCGTCCGCCACCGGGCGCCATGCCGGGCTCCGGATGCGCGAAGGGACCCTTCAGTGCGCCCCCGATATATAGCATGCCGAGTAAAAAGTATTTTGTATACAAAATTCGAAAGCGCCGCGGCGCTGTTAGAGCAACTCTGCTTGAGGCGGGGCAGGGCGCTGGCGATCATCTCTCGATGATCAAACGCAGCCCCTTCCGCCACTTCAAGCCCAGCCCCGAGATCATCCGCCTGGCAGTGATGCTATACATGCACTTCCCGCTCTCGCTCCGAAACTTCGAGGATGTGATACACGAGGGCGGCGTTAACTTAAGTGTCACATCCCGTGAGGTAGTATGGCTGTTCTTTGAACAGCTCTGGCCTGAGTTTGTGCCAGTCCTTCATCGCCTGCAAGG
>ERZ888423.3277-NODE-3277-length-10869-cov-146.365175_pt1 | contig 10869 bp, 16 predicted proteins | sample MGYA00520523_ERZ888423 | MGnify/ENA primary metagenome ERZ888423 (study PRJEB32303, sample SAMEA104408611) | aquatic metagenome | biome: Brackish water; feature: Pelagic; material: water | place: Baltic Sea | collected 2014-06-08T10:24:00 | depth 30,27 m ...
TACCTTGGAAACCTTGCGCACCTAAACCGCCGCCATTACCGGTAGTACCTTGCATGCCTTGGACGCTAGAACCTGTTGTTCCTTGAGCACCGTTATTGCCAATCTCACCAGTAAATCCTTGTAGTCCTTGGACCCCGTTTCCTGTAACACCAGATATACCTTGGTTGCCTAGATCACCTTGAATACCACCGGCACCTTGAATACCGTCTGTACCTTGGAAACCTTGCGCGCCTTGATTACCATCACCACTTGTACCTTGGGAGCCAAGATCACCTTGATCACCTTGTACGCCTTGTACGCCTTGAAGACCAACACCAGTTAAACCTTGAATACCTTCACCAGCGAGACCTTGAACGCCCTGTGTAGCAAGTCCAGTCTCACCAGCTGCGCCAGTATTACCTTGAACACCATCAGTGCCTTGAGTACCAAACCCAATTAAGCCTTGAACACCTAAGTCACCTTGCAAACCTTGTACGCCTTGAACACCTTGACCACCGCTTCCACCAATTGTTCCTTGGAAGCTTTCTCCTTGCAAACCTTGCGCGCCAGTATCACCAACACCAGAGTTACCTTGTACACCTTGAACATTTCCACTTGGGCCTTGTATACCTTGTGTACCGCCTCCTTGGATACCAAGCAAACCTTGTACGCCTTGAATATCGCTCGGCAAACCTTGTACGCCTTGAATACCTTGACTGCCGGCACCGCCTAAGCCTTGAATACCGTCTGTACCTTGGATACCTTGTAACCCAAATCCAGCTGGGCCAGTATCACCTTGAAGACCCTGCGGACCGGGACCACCGCCACCTTGAATACCTTGTAAACCAAAACCTTCAGGACCATCAGCACCTTGTGAACCGTCTGTACCTTGAAGACCTTGAACAGATCCTGCAGCACCTTGAATACCTTGTGGACCAAAATCACCAGGATCTCCATCTGTTCCTAATGTTCCTTGTGTACCAGTACCACCTTGAACACCTTGAACACCAAAACCAGTAGTACCTGTAGAACCTTGAACACCTGAGCCAGTCGTACCTTGAACACCATCAGTGCCTTGTGGGCCGACTACTCCAGTTACCTCACCTTGAATACCTTGAACACCTTGGTTACCACTAATACCAATTCCGTTTGTACCTTGAGCGCCATTAGTCCCGCCCGTACCTTGCATGCCTTCTGGGCCTTCTGGGCCGACACTGCCGGTGGTTCCTTGAGTACCAGTAGCACCATCAGTAATACCGTATCCGCCAAGAGTTGTTGGAGTATTAGTAATAGTAGACCAAGCTTGGTTGTGGGCACTTGGAGGGAATGTAGATGGTACACCGGTTAGACTAGTATAAGCTCCGTCAAAACTGCCACCGCCACCCGAAGAGTTAATAGTGATAGTATCGTTTGTAGCATCTGTTGTTATTGTAACATTAGTGCCGGCAATAATAGAGAGTGTATCGGTGGCTGAATCAGCTACAACATTGGTTTGCCCGGCCACAGATATAATACTAAACGCGTTTTGGTTTACGTCGCCGCTACCGACACCACCAATACCCTGCCACGCACCGTTCTGATAACCTTCAAAAGCAGACAATTGGGTGTTGTATCTGAAATATCCAAGTGATGGAGATCCATCTCTGCTAGCTGTATCGCCAGCTGGAATTTGAACAGATCCAGTAGCGCTTGTGCGAGGAGCGATCGCTTCAAAGTTATCGTCCATCTCGTTGTATGTTAAAGATGAACCTTTGTCACCTCTTTTTGTAATTGCCATTACGTTCTTTCCCCATTATCGTTGTAGTATACGCCCGCATACGAAATAAATCCGCTATTAACTCCGCCGGTGGGTTCGACATATCCATCTAGTGTATTTATATAACCATCAGCCACGTAATCTGCTAAAACGTATAATCCCGGAGTAAACGCACCGTCCACATAGCCTGGATTGTCTTCAATATAATCAAACGCTGCGAACTCAAACAGCTCTCTTTCAGCATCTGTAAGTGAATCTGCAAAGACGTAACACTGCGCTTCTAACTGTGCTTTAATTACCGGATCTGTTTCAGCTGCGATTTGTGCTAATAATGATGCATAGTCTGGATTAGCCATCTTAACCGCCAGCTTTTACTAATGGTCGACCAGTAGCAGCCGCGTTTGGAACAAAAGTGCCATGTCCGCCAGTTGCATCAAATTGCCGATGCACGGGTTTACCACCTACTGTTACCAATGTAGAACAACCAACTACAGGATCTCCACACGCGGTGAAGTCTCCTAAAGTAATCATAGGTGCACCCATAGCCGTGACTAAAAATTGCGTAGCAACATATGGAGTTTTATGAAACGGATTTGGTGTTGGACTAGCGTGACCAAAATGTGTATCTACATTGGTACATACTGGGGCAAACGGCATTTTTCTTTCCTTTTAAAGTGAAAAAGCCCCGAAGGGCTTTCTCTTTATATTATTAAATATAAATTATCAAGCCGCGAGTTCCAAGAACCGCTCTTTTGCTAATATATATTCTTTTACGAGTCCTGACCGTACAATGTCTTGTGGAGTAAACTTAATAGTTTCGAAAGAATTGACTCTCCCAATTACTTTTAAGAATTCTTTAAGACCAGAAATATCTGCTCTATTTCGTGACATTGAAAGATCATTTTGCATTGTATCTCCGCAGAAAATAATCTTCGAAGATTCACCTACTCGTGTAATAATAGTGTCTAATTCATGATACGTCATAGATTGGCATTCGTCTACAATAATAATCGCATTATCGAAAGTCAATCCTCGGACAAATGAGGATGTCATAAATTCTACCATACCCTTTTGCTGCAAAATCTTATACGCGTCTTTGCGACCAAATAGATCGCCAACGATATCGGAATAAGGAACACTGTACAGCGCTTCTTTTTCTGCTTTGCTTCCTGGCATGAATCCTTGCTCGCGAGTCTGAACTGCAGACCGAATCACGATAATTTTTTCATATCCTCCTTTTTTTAGTACGTCTTGTAATGCAAGATACATAGCACACATTGTCTTGCCTGTGCCTGCTGTCCCGATGGCCGCGATATTATATCCTTCTTTATAAGATTCAAACATATCAGATTGAGTACTAGTCATTGGTCGTATCTCTCGCATTCCAAAATTACTATTTAGAATGGTGACCATATGATCTTGATCTCGTTCTTGTCTTTGCTTTTCTCTGCGAGATAACCTACGCTGTTTAGCTGCCATTGATAACTCTCCTTTGTAAACTCACCAAGTGTTGATGGTATTTTTAGCGCCGTCCTTTTGTCTTGAACCAGGATGGTGCTCCTTTACGTTTCTGAGGACATCACGAAAGCCTTCGTCAGGTTTAATCCGACCAAGACGGTGCGCATCACCAATCGATGGTGCGCTTACAATTAGTTGTTTAAGATGGGGGTTTTTGAGCTTGTAATCGTCGAGCTCTGATATACGCATCGATATATCAAAGCGATTAGCGGTGGTGTCAGTTATAGTTGTATCTAGAAATGTATAATTCGGCATACATTCTCCTGTTAAATAATATAAAAAAAGCTGACCCATAATACAAGATCAGCTTTAACATTGTTAAAATATGTTAGGCTTGCATTATGATTATATTTATAATCAAGAAGCCATCGTGAAGCCTTAAATTCCGACAATTATTTCATATATTTCTTTCCAGTTTTTAGCCCGTGGAATGCCAATTTTAGCAATTTCATCAGTATCGTTGAACTCGTGAGCAACAACGATAGACTCTAAACCAAGGTCACAACCAAGGATAGCGTTTTCGGGTTTATCTTCGATCCAAAAACAACCTGATCCAACGTATTGGTCTAAAGCGTCGTCTTTATCAGCACCAGTGTCTAGATATACGAAGCTTTCAAAAACACTTGGACCAAACATTTCAATCAAGTTTTTAGTCCGCAAATGTTGAGCGTAGTAGTCGTTACTCAGAGAACTAATAACACGGAAAACATAACCATGATCTTCGTGAAGTTTTTTAACATACTTGATTGCATCACGCAAAGGAGGCAATTTGCGAATCCAAGCAGACTCGTTAAACATCCGAACTAGACGTTCTTTTTCAATGTAAGACAACTTGTATCGCTTACCAATGTCATATTCGTTTTCGCTACCTTTAGCAACTTTGTATCCATGTTTATCCATCCACTGTGTGAAGGCAAACAACCAATCTAGCAATACACCATCAACATCTGTAAGGATAACTTTTTCACTTAAATTCATTATATTCTCTTTCATTCATATTATATTCTTATTATAACAAAAAAGGGAGCTGATGTCAACCCCCTTTTTTAATTATTTTTACTTAAACCGCTGGATAGCACCTTCTGCAGTACATTTAAAGTTCTTACCAGTAGTACCACAAACGTATTGGTAAGGATACTTGTGCGAACGAGAGTTGTAACCAGTAAGAGTATCGCCTTTAGCATTTTTAAAGTTTGTAATTCCTGCAGACCTAGCAACCATTTCTAGCATACGGTCTGTTCTAGTAACAACACCTTTAACTTTAGCGCTTACCTTGATAGAAACTTCTGCACTTGAGAAGCTCATGTTACCAACTTCAATTTCTAGATTAGCTTTAACGGCGTACTTGTTCATTACTTCTTGCATTTCAGCGCGAAGAGCTTTAAGAGTAACTTTGTCAAATTGTGCGAACTTAGTCATGATGTAATCCTTTTGGTTTGGTTTATATGTATATTATAAGCTAGTTTGAAACCAATGTCAACAGTTATTTTCATTTAATTTCAAGTTTTTTACTAGCTTGTTTCCTCATTTCTTATATACATTATACTACAAACCAACGGGGATGTCAACAGTTATTTTCATTTAATATGAAGTTTTTTACTCTTTTTTACGCTTTATATTCATGTCTTCGTCATACCAACGGTCAGAAAACTTATGTTTCCTTTCGTCAGCTCTTTGCCGCTTCTTTTTCTCTTTACCTTTAGATCGGCTATCGTTAGAGCCCCACTCGTCTTCATCCCAAGATTCACGAAACTTTTTGATGCGGTTATTACTCATTTTAGTACCCTTGTTACTCTACGATTAAATCAGGAAATGCTTCTACAATAGTCTGTTTTGTCAGCCCTTTGAACGGCTTCTTAGTAATCATTCGGCAGAGTGTTTCTGCGTCATCATTATCGACATCTTCTAGAAGGCTAATAAACAATGCTTCTCGCTTGATTTGATTCAAAGTGTCGTACCCGCCACCTTTAATAAAGATTTTAAGCCGGCGTGCTTCAGAATACAAGAGCGCCTTTGCTTCATCTTCATACTGATTCTTCTCCCAAGGTGGGGGAACGTTTGGAATCAAAAATTCAATACTGTTATCATATGTATATTTTAACACAACTCTAAGTGGTTGGTTGTCGTTGATTCTAAGGAAATCAACCTTTTCTGCAATAGTCTTCTTAGAGGCGGCTCCAGTGATGATTTCTGTAATGGAGATTCTTACTGCCATGTTTAAAAGTCCTGTATATCTGTAATTAGGTGCTTGAGTTTTTTCTTAACAAAGTAGTTAAAAAGCTGTTCGCGACCGACTGATTTTTCTTCATTATATTTTTCTTTAATCTGATCTTGGTACTTCTGTGGAATCTGTGTAAGATCAATCATCATTTTGTTGCGGAAATACCTACGAAGGGTTTCTTCGTCCATACCCTCGGTACCTTCCTTATAGAAGGCTAAGCGCTTTTGAGTCATTGCTTTTTGACGCTCACCTACAGCTAAACAATTATCTGGTGACAGAATATTTGGTACACCGTCACCTGTATCACCTTTGATAATATGCTCTTGGAGATATTGCTCAGGACGATCATCACGAAGCCAGCGCTTACGAATAGGATCATACTGATCTACGTTTGCGTACTTTTGCAACTGGATGAAGTCTTTATCGGCAGAAAGAATAAGGAATTTTTCTGAGCCAATATTCAATTCAGATCCATTTTCATGAATGACTGTGCCGATAATGTCGTCAGCCTCACAATGATCCATGTGAATTACTTTATAAGGAAAGAATTCAGCAAGTTCTTCGCGAACATTAGACATGATTTGAAATAGCGCATTCCAATCCATACCAGACTTATCGCGGCCGGCTTTGCGATTGGCTTTATAGTAAGGATAAGCTTCTTTGCGCCAGGTATTTTTACCGTCTGCACAAATAACAATCTCACCATATTCTTCTGAGAATTTTCTGCGATTTGAACGAATAGAATTAAGGAACATATGACGAATGATATTTTCGTCAGCTGCTACATCAGTGTGATTACCTATGCTTGCGAATAGTGAAGCTAAGATAACTTGGTTGTAATCTACTAAGATTGCCATAATTTATTTCCATTATTATTTAATCTACATGGTACCATTATACACCATGTAGATTAAAATGTCAACTCTTTTATTCGGCTGCAGTTTGTCTAAGGACTCTAGTCCACAGACTCGAGAAGGTAGTAATATCGTTAGGAACAAGACCAAAACGGTCTGATCGTGTAAATCTGTTGATAAACAGAGGATCGTTCTTTTGTTGCTCTAACACGCTTTTACCAATAGCATACGCGAGATTTGCATGCTTAACTGTATCTTCGTTGTAATCATACATGATTGTAGAATTTGCTGCAGTTTCAGGCAAAGCACCATAGTTTGGATGAATACAAATCAAACCACTTCTAATAGCTTCGATTAGAGCAATACACGAAGTTTCTTTCCAAATGTTTGGATACAAGAAAATGTGTGCTTTATCTAACGCTGCAAGAACTTCTTCATTAGGAACAGATCCGTGGTAAGTCATCTTAGGATGCTCGTGGATCTGTTTAAACAACTCGTTGTACGGCTCATCTCGTTCAGCCCAACCGTAGATAGCAAATGATGAATACACGTCAAGATGAATATTTGGATATTCTTTAGATAGTGCATCGAACACTGGTGCTAACAATTCTAGACCACGGTGTGGAGTAGTATGGTAGATGAACCGAATGGTTTCAGTATTCTTTTCTTCTGCTTCGTAGCGCTTTTCAATAGCGTTTGGAATAACAGTACACTTAGAATACGGAATTTTAAAGTGAGCAATGTACTGATCACGTTGCCAAGCTGATACGAAAACAAGCTTATGAAAGATTTGCCATCCGCCGTCTAGCAACACTTTGTTCTCTGGATCTTCAGCCAGATCGTGGCAGTACATGATATTCTTTACATCACTTGGGATTTCCCTTGGGCGGGAAAAGTGGATTGCAAAACCTTCTAACAATTCTTTGTCAACGGTGTCGAGCAGACGCTTGCGCATCATCTCTGTGCCGCCTTTAGAATTCAAAGAAATATCAGTTTCTACAACCTCACCTTTATAAATCATACTCATTTGTCTATTACTCCAACTCAAAATCTTTCAATGAATCCCAACGGAATGAGCGCCAGCCAGCAGCTTTAACGTCATATACCGCGAGAACATCTGGATTCGGTTTTTTTGTTTTAGTTTCTGCATCTTCAGTTACTAAAGGTTTTGCAGGAAGAAGATCTTCTTTAAGAGTGCACTTCATTACCCGCTCGTCACCATTTACTTTGGTAAATGTAACATTGCAAACACCTTGCTGCAAAGCGATTTTCATATCGTCTTTAGTCATCATAATATAACTCCTAGTTCGTATTAATATTTATATTGTTTCAAAGATATCTTTTAAAGCTTCTTCGAAGTCTGAAAGGTTTGAGTTGTTATGTACTCTATATGATAATACATCAAATTTGTGCGGAAGTACATACTTATTTTCAATTTCTGTCTTTTTATTTAGTACATATTCTTTAGTGATAACTCCGTCAAAATATCTGCGAGAGTCTGTTGAGAAATCATGCCCTTCACGAGTAAGTTGTACTAAGCAGAAATTCTTATTGCCAACCATTTCAACTACTGGAATAAGCTCGTCTATGAACCCACCATCAGAGATGCAATAATCTTGTGTTGTGTCGATCTCTGAAGCTACCTGTTTACCAAAGTAGTCTAGACCATATCGAGGTTTGATTTTTTTTTCAGAGACATATATCATTGCTTCACGACAAGACATGTTTCCAAGCCAACTTGTAGGAACTTCCTTTAAACTGCGATCTTCATACCGTTCCATAAACCACTCTTTGTCTACGTTGAAGTACTTTATAGTTTCTGTATACAACCGATATTTGAACGACAAGTGTTTAAATCCACGAGCCTTAAAGAAATCTGCTGCTAAATCTTTCCCAGAGCCTGGAGGACCATTAAATAGAATTATCATATATTAAACTGTTCCAAATTTATCGTTAACAATCTCTTTCAATTCAGATGAAAAAGCATTTCTCCACTCTTTGTTAGTAATGCCAACCATAATAAACTCGCGATCTGATGAGTTGAGGTAAGGCATTGCTTCATGGATAGAAATAGAACCTGTTTCATACAGAGCCAAATCTTCGGGTTGAACCGAAATACTCCATGTGCGAGTTTTTCCAGTAAGAACACTTTTGCGAGTTACGTTCATCATGTTATTCTCCAAGTTTGGTATTCAATTTATATTAACTATTATAGCTTATATTCGAGCAAATGTCAACAGTTAATTTCACTTTCTTTCATATCAATTTCCATACCTATGAGACTCTTTACATGATTACGATGGATTTTCGCTTGGATAATTCCGTTGTAATAATCGTCCCTAAGAAGAACATCGTTTACAAACTGATACTTAGCTTCTAAATAGCCAAGCTGTCCTTTCGTAGTACACAGATATAAAATTTCACGCTGGAAATTGTCTACCCCTTTCTCTTCTATCATCAATTTTACTGTTTCTGAAGAACCATAATATTTCTTCCAATCAGTTTCTTTAATTACAGTCCTTCTTCTTTTGTTTCCTTTGAGCGGCGGGAGCTTTCGTACTGAAGTAAGCAGTTTTTTACCAACGTATTTCATACCATTAGATTTATCTGTAATCAAATAAACAAACCCAATCCAGTCTTCAATCATCTCAGAGGTGAATTCCTCACCTTTATAAAACCACATACAGTACCCTATCATTGTAATAATAAGGGTATTTATAGGCTGTAGCCTAGTAGCCGCCGCTCTTGAACCAACCTTTGCCTTTCAACTGAAACCCGCCGCCAGCATTAATAATTTTTACTAACTTTTCGGCAAAGCACGATGGGCAATGTTTTAACGGTTCGTCACTCATTTTCTGTAGCTTTTCAAATTGGTGATTGCATTCATCACATCTGTATGCATACGTTGGCATAAGCCTCCTTAATCTTCGCGTTGTTTTTCAAATCCCCAGTCAATTACAACTGGGAACCGTGGGATACCATCTGGTGTTGGTGTAAAATACCGTAGAGTAGCCCACACAGGGGTCTGATTCACCTCAAACATATTTCTCATAGTGTCTTGTGTACCACGTACTCCTGCGCCAAACTGTGTACCCTCAGGCAACTGTAAAATGAACCTTTTAATATGTCCTGCCCAGTTACCTTTACCCTCTTCTACTGCCACTACAGTGAACTCTTCGGTGATGAATTCTTTACGTTTAATGAGTGATTTAGAACGTTTGTTTTGTTCATACTGAGTATTTCTACGGATCATCTGACCTTCATATCCAGCTTCTAAATACTGACCATAAACATTATCCATAGTTTCAATATCATGAACAACACGAGTCTCTACAACTTTAACTGAATCATTATATCCTTGATCGTGAAACCATTGCCAACGATCGTAGAAAAACACAGAGTCACCATATAGATCAATGACTTCTTCAGGCACTTCAATCATATCATAAACATGATACTGAACTAAACCTCTTGCTTCTTCAGTATCGGCAGTTGTTGGTTTAGTTTTACGAACTAGTGATGTGATCTTATTAAAGTCATCTCTGAGATCATGGTTGTATAGTTCACCATCAAGAATTGCTTCAGGATGCATTTGAAAGAAACTAATTAGTTCTCTCATAATATGAGGACATGATACAATCTCTTTTCCAGAACGAGACCATAAACCATCACGTCGTGCAATACAACGAATACCATCTAGCTTTGGCTGAGAAAAGTGTAATTCATTTTCAAAATCATATTTAGCATCCTCGTGCTTAGAAGCAAGCATTGGTTTGATCTTATCGAAAGTGTCGATAGCAGTACGAAGTCTAAAGTAACCACGCTCAGCTTTTTTATTAAATTCGGCCATCATTTCTGCAACGGCTTGATCTTCTAGAGATGTTTCATTAGCTTTTCCGACATTTTTTTGTTGTACAACTTTCCAACCAGATTCGACTTGCTTACCATCTTCAAGACCAGAAATAGCTCTCCAAAAACAACTAGCGCCAGTGACACCAACTTCAGCTCGCCAAACACGAACGTTGCCTTTTGAATCTCGCTTATAGAGGGGGCTTGTACCTGCAATAATATCTACAATCATAATCTTATCCTATTTTGTTTAACGGCGCATATTTGCTATATCTATTGCTTGGCTAGTTCCGCGCATGATTGGAACAAGGTTTGATTTGTGCATTGTTCCAATTCCGATGATGAGGTCTCCTGTATATCTAGGTCGCTCGACTTTAGTGCCAGCCCCAGGTATTGAGTCCGTCGCCTGTTCGATGCGGCTTGGATACTGCGTTGAGTCGCGGATAGTCTGCTTTGGCGCTTCATATGGCACAAATTCCTTTTTTTGTTTTGGCGTTTTGCCTGTTATATAGTTAACATAATCTTGTAAAGTTTCGAACTGATAGCGATGCATATGTTTGCTACGCATCTCTTTATTGTACTTTCGCCAAGCTAATTCAACTTTAGCCATGTCTAACTTTTTAGGCTTGCTCTTAGAATTTCCGTGTACTTGTACACCGTGAATCATATGCATGCTCATAATATAAACTCCT
>ERZ888423.3278-NODE-3278-length-10862-cov-8.100953_pt1 | contig 10862 bp, 9 predicted proteins | sample MGYA00520523_ERZ888423 | MGnify/ENA primary metagenome ERZ888423 (study PRJEB32303, sample SAMEA104408611) | aquatic metagenome | biome: Brackish water; feature: Pelagic; material: water | place: Baltic Sea | collected 2014-06-08T10:24:00 | depth 30,27 m ...
AGCTGGTCGCCTTTCGTGGGCATGTTCATCGCCCGTGTCAGCCGTGGTCGCACGGTGCGCGAATTCGTGATCTGCGTGTTGCTGATCCCGTCGCTGGTCTGTGTGTTGTGGATGTCCGTCTTTGGCGGCACGGCAATTCAGCAGGTTATCCAAGACGGCTATACGGCGGCGCAGGATGCTCCACTTGAGCTCAAGCTGTTTAAGATGCTTGATGCATTGCCCCTGACGCAGATTACCTCGTTGATCGGGATCATCCTTGTCATCGTGTTCTTCGTCACCTCGTCTGACTCAGGTTCACTTGTGATTGATACGATCACGGCGGGTGGCAAAGTCGACGCACCTGTGCACCAGCGTGTGTTCTGGTGCATCTTTGAAGGCGCGGTGGCGATTGTGCTGCTCCTTTCGGTCGGTGGTTTGGCCAGTTTGCAATCCATGGTCATCTCGACCGGCTTGCCGTTCACGCTGGTGCTGCTGATGATGTGCTGGTCGATTTGGAAAGGCCTGCAAACTGAGGAACGCTAGGCCGCGGATGGCCATAGGCGACGCTACGTAAAGGCTGCCCTTTGGGGCAGCCTTTTTCAATCTGCATTGACCTTGGTAGCGACTGGCGAAACACTGCGCGTATGACACTCGATATAGCATGGGTGCGGGCCCAATTTCCCGCCTTCGCCGAAGGTTCCCTGCAGGGCCAAGCCTTTTTTGAAAACGCGGGCGGGTCTTATACCTGTGCGCCAGTGATAGACCGTCTGACGCGGTTTTATCATCAACGCAAAGTGCAGCCCTATGCGCCCTACGAGGCCAGCAGGTTAGGCGGCGCCGAATTGGACGAGGCGCGCGCGCGATTGGCGGAAATGCTGGGCGTGACAACGCACGAGGTTTCATTCGGGCCATCCACGTCGCAGAACACATATGTTTTGGCCAATGCCGTGCGCCGCTGGATGAAACCGGGCGAGGCGATCATCGTCACCAATCAGGATCACGAGGCAAATTCCGGCCCTTGGCGGCGTTTGGCCGAAGAAGGCATCGAGGTACGCGAGTGGCGCATCGACCCTGAAACCGGCCATCTTGACACTGAAAAACTGTCGGACCTTCTGGATGATAATGTCCGTTTGGTGTGTTTCCCGCATTGCTCGAACGTGGTGGGGGAAATTAACGATGTGGCCGCGATTACCGCTTTGGCCCATGCGGCGGGGGCATTTGTCGTTGTCGATGGTGTCAGCTATGCGCCACACGGGTTTGCCGATGTGGGCGATTTGGGCTGCGATGTATATCTGTTCAGCGCCTACAAAACCTATGGCCCCCATCAGGGCATCATGGTGATCCGCGAAGGGTTCGGCATGGACTTGCCCAATCAGGGGCACCATTTCAACGCGGGAAGCCTTTATAAACGCTTTACGCCTGCCGGCCCCGATCACGCGCAAGTTGCCGCCTGTGCAGGTATGGCAGATTATATTGAGGCGCTTTCGGAGCATCATGGCGGAGGTGCGGGTGCGGATGCAGCACGCCTGTCACATGATTTGATGCGCGCACACGAGGAAGCATTGATGCAACCACTGCTGGATTATCTGGCAGCCAAGAATTCCGTGCGACTGTTGGGGCCGCACTCCGCGAAGAACCGCGCGCCGACGATTGCAGTGGAACTGGCCGAGGGTGGCGAAGGTGCTGCTGCGCGTCTGGCAAAACATGGCATCATGACAGGCGGCGGCGATTTTTATGCGCAGCGCCCGCTGATCGCCATGGGCGTAGACCCCGAAAAAGGCGTGCTGCGCCTGTCTTTCGTGCACTACACATCCGCCGAGGAAGTGGACAAATTGATCACCGCGCTAGATCACGAGGTGTAACTCTGCAAAGGGCCTGTCTTGACCGATCAATCGCCGATCATCCTTTGGTTTCGCCGTGATTTGCGGCTGGCCGACCACCCCGCGCTGACGGCGGCGGCCAAGACGGGCCGCCCTGTAATCCCGTTATTTATTTACGACGAGGTGGTGCAGACCCACGGCGCAGCGCCGAAATTCCGGCTTGGGTTGTCAGTTGATGCATTGGCCAAATCGCTGAAGCCGCACGACAGCCGTCTGATCCTACGCCGTGGCCCTGCTTTGGAGGTGTTACGGGCCGCCATCGCTGAAACGGGGGCAGGGGCGGTCTATTGGTCGCGGCTTTATGATCCCGCCTCTAAGGCGCGCGATATTGGCGTCAAAGCGGCGCTTAAACACGACGGGATCGACGCGCGCAGTTTCAACGGGCATCTGCTGTTTGAACCTTGGAGCGTGGAAACCAAGAACGGCGGGTTCTACAAGGTTTACACGCCGATGTGGAAATCTGTGCGCGACCGACCCGTTGATGACTGTTTGCCAGTGCCTAACTTGTCTACCCCCGAAACATGGCCTGCGTCTGATCTACTGGACGATTGGACCATGGGCGCGGCCATGCAGCGTGGTGCCGAAATCCTTACGCGGCATGTTTGTGTCGGCGAGGCAGCGGCGCACGATCGTCTGGATGCATTCATCGCGGATCGCATCGCCGATTACAAAACCCTGCGCGATTTTCCCGGGGTCGAGGCCACATCGCGCCTGTCTGAAAACCTCACCTACGGCGAGATCGCGCCGCGCGCGCTGTGGCACGCTGGATGGCGCGCGGTGCATGACGGCAAAGCAGGCGCACAACATTTCCTCAAAGAAGTCGTCTGGCGCGAGTTTGCCTATCATCTCGTGCATCACACCCCCCGCATCATGGATCAAAACTGGCGCGAGGAATGGGATGCATTCCCTTGGAATAAAACGGAAAACACCGAAGTTATAGCATGGAAACAGGGGCGCACGGGCGTGCCCTTTGTGGATGCCGCCATGCGCGAGATGTATGTGACAGGCACCATGCACAACCGCGCGCGGATGATTGTTGGATCATACCTGACGAAACATCTGCTGACCGATTGGCGGATCGGGCAGGCATGGTTTGATGATTGTCTGACAGACTGGGATCCCGCGTCCAACGCCATGGGCTGGCAGTGGGTGGCAGGGTCCGGCCCAGATGCGGCGCTGTATTTCCGCGTGTTCAATCCTGTGACCCAGCTGGATAAATTCGACGGTGACCGGACCTATCAGCGCGCCTGGATTGCCGAAGGGTATGGCGTGCCATCCGCTACCGCGTTGTCTTATTTTGACGCTGTACCGCGCAGTTGGGGCCTGCGCTCTGACGCGCCTTATCCGATCCCAGTTGTGGACCTTGCGACAGGGCGCAATCGGGCGTTGGCGGCCTATATGGACCGTGGTTAGGCCAAGTTGTCCTTAGGTCATTTGCCGCTCAGCCAGATAAAATGAAACCCTTTCCGTGACTTCCACGTATCTTGTACTAAGATTACCGCGCAGCGCACTGGGGTGGTGCGCCTATCATTCGGGGGGGTACGATGATCCTGACAACGACACAGGGGCAGGACAACCTGCCACGCTATTTTGCATCGGTTTTTGATGTGGCGTCACGAATTCCGCGTGGCCGCATTGATATGATCCTGCCCGACGGGCGGCATTTTTGCGCCCAAGGCAAGGATGCGGGCTATGTCGCTGAATTGCGTATCCACAACGTCGATTTGTTTGCCCGCCTTATCCGGGAAGGTGATCTAGGCTTTAGCGAGGCCTATATGGACGGTTGGTGGTCAACGCCCGACCTTCAGGCGTTCATGGACCTTGTGCATGATGACGCCGAGGAAATGTATGACGGTTTTCCCGGACAGGCATTTGCGCGCGCCTATGAACGACTGCGCTTTCTGATGCAGTCTAATTCCAAGCGCCAAGCCCGCAAGAACATCAGCTATCACTATGATCTTGGTAACGAATTTTACGGCCTTTGGCTGGACGACACGATGACCTATTCATCCGCCAAATTCGAGACCGGCCAAGAAAACCTCGAGGCAGCCCAGGCCCTGAAATACGCCAGCATGATTGACGAAATGGGCGCGCAAGCAGGCGATCATGTGCTTGAGATCGGCTGTGGCTGGGGCGGGTTTGCTGAATACGCCGCAAAGGAACGCGGGATCAAGGTCACAGGCCTGACCATTAGCGAGGAACAGTTCAAATTTGCCAAGGAACGTATCGAAAAGGCGGGATTGTCTGATATGGTGACGTTCAAATTACAGGACTACCGCGATGAAACGGGCATCTATGACGGCATCGCCTCTATCGAGATGTTCGAGGCCGTAGGTGAAAAATACTGGCCGGTCTATTTTGAAACCCTGCGTGCCCGCCTGAAGCCGGGTAAAAACGCGACTCTGCAAATCATCACTGTCGCCGATGCCCGCTGGGACGTTTACAAACGCGGCGTCGATTTCATCCAGAAATACATCTTTCCGGGTGGGATGTTGCCCAGCCCGACAATGCTGCGTCAACAAGTCGAAAAAGCAGGGCTAAAGGTGGCCCATTCCGTGGAGTTTGGCGAGAGCTACAGCCAGACCCTGCGCCGCTGGCATGATGATTTCAACGACAAATGGGATCAGGTGGCCGCCCTTGGGTTTGATGATCGGTTCCGGCGGATGTGGAACTTTTACCTCACCTCTTGTGCGGGGACGTTTCATAGCGGAAACTGTGACGTAACGCAGATCACGGTGACACGGCCCGCTTGAAGAACGGCAGGCACCGCTGCTTGGGACAAGGAGCAGTGCCATGCCAACCTTCGGACGTCTGACCGCCGCGATTCTTTTCGCGCAGCTTTGTTGGTATGTTTCGCTGCTGGCGGTCCCGCTTTTTTCCGAAGGAAAAACGCCCGCCATGTGGACCGAAATCAACACTGTGATAGGGCTTTGGATGGGCTGGGTCGTTGCAGGAAAACGGGCCGGTGATGGTTATAATGCCGCGATCAGCTATGGGCTGACAACGCTTGTGGCGATCATCTTTTGGTCTCTTTTTTCCCATTCCGTCATCGAGATGATCGACCGGTCTTTGAACAAGCGCTACGATGGCCCCGCCGAAGCGGTGGTCAGCATATTTGAACTTGGCGCGGAAATTGGCCAGTTTCTTGCGACGCCGCTGGTTTTGGGCACATTGCTGATCGGCTCGCTTGTCGCGGCCTTGGTCACTGAATTCATCGGCCGCCGGTATTCATGACCATGGGGCTGATGATCTTTGGCACCCTGCTGGACAAACAGCTTCTGGAACTTGTTCTCAACCGTGCGCTTGATGCCAGTGAAGGGGAAGGGGCCGTTCTGGCAGGGCATTCGGTTCGCTGGGCCAAGGGCGAGGTTTTTCCACTTTTAACGCGCGACGATGGCCGATTGGCGCAGGGGGTTTTGTATCGCGATTTGACGGCCCAAGATTACTCCCGTCTTGATTTTTATGAGGGGCTGTTTGGCTATCGTCGCCGCGAGATCAGCGTCTCTGATGCCAAAGGTGCGGCGCTCCAAGCACAGGTCTATTGGCCGATTGAAAACCTGTGGGAAACGGGTGAAATGTGGGATTGCGATGCGTGGCGCGCGGGCTATGGGGCTGCGAACCTGATTGCGGCAGCAGCGAAAATGCAAGCATATCCATCCGTCGCGACCACGCATGACGTGCGCCACCTGACCCAAACCCGTGCTTACGAAGGGTTCTTTACGGTCGAGAAATACGATCTGCAATTTCGCCGATTTGATGGCATGCTCAGTGCGCCGGTCAATCGCGCAGTTTTCATTGGCGGGGCAAGTGCGATTGTGCTGCCCTATGACCCCAAGCGGGACCGCGTGTTGCTGATCGAACAGTTTCGCGCCGGGCCATATGCGCGCGGCGCCCAAATTCCATGGACGTTGGAGGCGATTGCCGGACGGATCGACAAAGGCGAGACGGCCGAAGATGCCGCCCGCCGCGAAGCCCGCGAGGAAGCAGGGCTAACCCTGACAACCCTTGAACATATCGTGCAGACCTATCCAAGCCCCGGCAGCACGAATGAACTGTTCGATATTTTTCTGGGCCTATGTGATTTGCCCGACGAGGTGGCTGGCACTGGCGGCGAGGCCAGCGAGGACGAGGATATCCGCAGTCACCTGCTGGACTGGGCCGATTTTGATGCACGTCTGAACGGCGGGGGCTATGACGTCTTGCCGCTGGTAATGGCGGGGCATTGGCTGGCACGAAACCGTGACCGGCTGCGCGCATCTGCTTGAGTTCACGCAGGCACGCCCTTAGACAAGGGGCAAGCAAGAAAGGCCATGCCATGCACATCAAATCCGACCTCGCCGATACCGTTGGCAATACCCCTCTGATCAAACTTCGCGCTGCAAGCGAGGCGACGGGCTGCACCATTTTGGGCAAGGCCGAATTTATGAACCCCGGCCAGTCCGTCAAGGACCGTGCGGCGCTGTATATCATCCGCGATGCCATCGCCAAAGGGCAGTTGAAACCGGGCGGTACGATTGTCGAAGGCACGGCAGGAAATACCGGCATTGGCCTTGCGCTGGTGGGGGCCTCGATGGGGTTCAAGACCGTGATTGTTATTCCTGAAACGCAAAGTCAGGAAAAGAAAGATATGCTGCGTTTGGCTGGCGCTGAATTGGTGCAAGTGCCCGCCGCGCCTTATCGCAATCCCAACAACTATGTGCGCTATTCAGGGCGGCTGGCAGAAAAGCTGGCCCGTGAAAGCGATAATGGCGTGATCTGGGCCAATCAGTTCGACAACGTCGCCAATCGTCAGTCGCATATCGAAACCACTGGGCCGGAAATCTGGGACCAGGCAGGCGGTAAAGTTGACGGCTTTGTCTGCGCCGTCGGGTCAGGCGGCACGTTGGCGGGCGTTGGCTTGGCGCTTCAGCCCAACGGCGTGAAGATCGCGCTGGCCGATCCTGATGGCTCATCGCTGCACAGTTTTTACACCACCGGCGAACATAAATCGACCGGTGAATCGATCACCGAAGGGATCGGGCAGGGGCGCATCACCGCCAACCTTGAAGGGTTCACGCCTGATATGTCCTACAGCATCCCTGACGCCGAGGCGTTGCCGGTGGTGTTTGATCTGCTGGAACACGAGGGCCTGTGTCTGGGTGGATCGTCCGGTATCAACATCGCAGGTGCCATGCGTATGGCGCGTGACATGGGGCCGGGACATACGATTGTGACGATTCTGTGTGACTATGGCACGCGCTATCAGTCCAAGCTGTGGAACCCCGAATTCCTGCGCGACAAGCGGCTACCTGTACCGGGCTGGCTGGCGAACGCACCACAATCCATCCCCGGCGTGTTCGAGGACGTATGACATTGATGTCCCGTATTTTCCGGCTTGCAGCGCTTTGGCTGTTGCTTGCCTTGCCATTGCAGATCGCAGCGCAAGACAGTGACGCGGCAACCGAAACCGCACCTGAAACGTCCGAAACTATTGGCCAAGATGCCATAGCCCGCGAAACCGTCGCGGGTTTGGAATATGGCGTATGGGACACCATTGCGGCGCGGGCCGAGACGGCGCTCGAAGCCGGGCGTGCATCCAGTTTCGCGCTTGAACAACTGCGCGCTATACTGGTCGTGTGGCGCGACGACTTCCTTGCTGGGCAGTCCGTCAACAGCGCCCGTATCCAAACCGTATCTGCGCAGATCAACGCGTTGGGCGTAGCCACAACAGATGCGGGGGACGCCGCCGAGGAAGCCCCGTTGATTGCGGCCCGTCGCGGCGTTCTGAACGATCAATTGCAACGCCTTAGCGCGCCCGTGATCCTTGCCGAGGAGGCCCATACCCAAGCCAACGGGTTGATTAGCGAGATTGATGCATTGATTCGTGATCGCCAGACCGAGGCTTTTTTTGCACGCGATCAATCGCCCCTGAACCCCGCAGGCTGGGGGGCCGCCATCGCGGCGCTGCAATCGGGATGGGTTGCGATCTACAACGAAACCCGCAACGCATGGGCGAACGAAATCCGGCGCGGGGTCATGATAACAGCAATCCCGAGCGCGATGCTGCTGGGGCTGTTTGGCCTTGTGTTATTGTTGCGCGGGCGACGCTGGAGCGCACGTCTGCAAAGGCTGATCGTGATGCGCTCGCAGCGCGGGCGCGGTGTCTGGGACTTTGTTATTTCGCTAAGTCAGATCATCGTTCCATGGGTGGGCGTGCTGGCAATGGTCAACGCGATTGAATCGCTTGATCCGCTGGGGCTGCGCGGCACTGCAATACTAAGTGACGTACCGGCCGCCGTCCTGTTTTTGCTCGGCGCACGCTGGTTGGTCGGACATTTCTTTGCAGATGGTGATGCCGAGAATGGCCCGCTTGATCTTGATACCCACCAAAGGGCACGTGGGCGGCGCTTGGCGATCCTTTTGGGTTGGTTGCTTGGCGCGCGGATACTGTTGGATAATTTCCTGAGCGTGACGGATGCCAACGCGACCGTTGTCGCGGTGATCTTGCTGCCACTGATTGTACTTGTGGCCTTTGGGCTTTTGCGGATGGGGAGGATTTTGATCCTCACCAGCGCACAAGCACATGACTACGACCCCGATGACCACGAAGCGAGAAGCCCGCGTCCTTATGCCGAACGTCTAGTGGCCCTTGCGGGCCGCGCACTGGTTGCAATCGCCGTGATCGCGGTGCTTTTGGCGGCTTTGGGCTATACGGCGGGGGCCAACGGGTTGCTTTACCCAGCGGCGATTTCGCTTGGTGTGTTTGGTGTCGTGTTGCTTCTGCAAAGGCTGGCATTCGATGTCTATACCCTGCTGACCAGCGCCGAAGATGGCAGCCGCGACGCGCTGATTCCTGTCCTGATCGGCTTTGTGCTGCTGCTTCTTGCGTTGCCAATTCTGTCGCTCATCTGGGGCGCGCGCGTCGCCGATCTGACCGAGCTATGGACGCGGTTCCGCCAAGGGTTCTCGATCGGGGCGACGCAGATCTCTCCAACCAGCTTTTTGACCTTCGCCGTGGTCTTTGCGATCGGCTATACAGTCACGCGGCTTTTGCAGGGCACCCTGCGCACAACGGTCCTGCCCAAAACACGGCTGGACGTCGGTGGGCAGAACGCAATTGTGTCGGGTCTTGGCTATCTAGGGATATTTTTTGCCGCGCTCATTGCGATCACGACGGCTGGCATTGATCTGTCGGGCCTTGCAATTGTTGCAGGTGCACTGTCGGTTGGTATCGGTTTTGGTCTGCAAAACATCGTGTCGAACTTTGTCGCCGGTATCATCCTGCTGATCGAACGCCCCATTTCCGAAGGCGACTGGATCGAAGTGGGTAATCAGATGGGCTATGTGCGTGACATCTCGGTGCGCTCCACAAGGATCGAAACCTTTGATCGCACGGACGTCATCGTGCCCAATGCCGATCTGGTCAGCGGGCAAGTGATCAACTGGACCCGCGGCAATAGCATCGGTCGGGTGATCGTGCCGGTGGGCGTCGCCTATGGCACTGATACGGATCATGTTGCCGCAATACTGCTCGAGATCGCGCAGGCGCACCCGATGGTCTTGGGCAACCCTGCGCCCAACATCGTGTTCCAAGGCTTTGGCGCAGACTCGCTTGATTTTGAAATCCGCGCGATCCTGCGGGACGTGAATTGGGTGCTTAAGGTCAAATCTGACATGAACCATGCGATTGCCAAAAAGTTTACTGAAGAGGGGATCGAGATTCCCTTTGCCCAACGTGACATCTGGCTACGCAACCCCGAAGCCCTGCGTGCCCCCCCTCAGGAGGACAGCGAATGACAACGCCCCTGTTTCGCGAGGACGCCTATATGCGCGACGCTGCGGCCATTGTGACGGCGATTACGGCAGAGGGCGGGATCGTGCTTGATCAAACGCTGTTCTATGCCACAGGCGGTGGGCAACCCGGTGATTGCGGGCAATTGTCATGGAATCGTGGCACAATCGAAATTGCCACAGCCATAAAGGGGGACGGTGATGCAATCGTCCTTGTGCCCGCCGAGCCCGCGCCGCTGCCGCCTGTTGGGGCAGCCGTACACCAGGCGCTGGAATGGGATCGTCGCCATCGGATGATGCGCGTGCATACGGCGCTACACCTGCTGTCGGTCGTGATCCCGTTGCCTGTGACGGGCGGATCAATCGCCGCCGACAAGGGCCGTCTGGATTTTAATATGCCCGACGCGCCGCAGGACAAAGCCGAGATCGAAGACACCCTGAACAAGCTGATCGCCTGCAATTTCAAAGTCAGCGAGGAATGGATGACCCAAGCTGAACTGGATGCCAACCCAAGCCTCGTTAAAACCATGTCCGTGCAGCCACCGCGCGGGGCAGGGCGCATCCGCCTGATCCGCATCGGTGCGGGCGAAAACACCGCCGATTTGCAACCTTGCGGCGGCACGCATGTGGCCCACACAGGCGAAATCGGGACTGTGCGCATCGGCAAGATCGAAAAGAAGGGCAAACAAAACCGCCGCGTCTATATACACCTTGTAATATGAGTTTTGCACTTGTCGCACGTATTGTCGCCGCAATTTGCACTGCGTTGTTTGTGATCTTTCTGGTCTTTCCCGCCACATACGCGCCCACCTATGGTGTTGCGGCAGATGAGGGCGCGCTGTTTATCACCCGTCGCGCAGCGCCGATGTTCATCGCGCCAATCATCATCCTTTGGCTTGCGGCAGGTATGCCAGACAGCCCCCCGCGCCGCGCCGTAGCGACCGGATTTGCACTGACATTCGCCGGTATTGCGGCCACTGGCATCGCGGCATTTCTGACCGGCACAGCCAGCGCCGTAGTCGTTATAGCCGCCCTTGGCGAAAGCCTGATCGCCGCGGCCCTGTGGCTGACGCGGAAAAACTGACAACGATGCCGCAATGCCCCTTGAAACCGGCCCGCCGCATAGATTAGAGACACCGCACGGACAGGTGGCCGAGTGGTCGAAGGCGCACGCCTGGAAAGTGTGTAGGCGGGAGACCGTCTCCAGGGTTCGAATCCCTGTCTGTCCGCCAC
>ERZ888423.3279-NODE-3279-length-10861-cov-6.829262_pt1 | contig 10861 bp, 11 predicted proteins | sample MGYA00520523_ERZ888423 | MGnify/ENA primary metagenome ERZ888423 (study PRJEB32303, sample SAMEA104408611) | aquatic metagenome | biome: Brackish water; feature: Pelagic; material: water | place: Baltic Sea | collected 2014-06-08T10:24:00 | depth 30,27 m ...
GCGCGAAGAACGGACGATCATGATGAGCGCCTGCGCGAAGAACGGACGATCATGACTGGGTCATCGGTATTGTTCGACGCGCCCGGACCGCGGGCCCGGGTACGCAATCACGTCATCAGCGCGATCACGGTCGTCGTCGTCGCACTGGTGATCTGGATCATCTACGCACAACTGGAGGCCAAGGGACAGCTCACCGCGGCGAAGTGGGAGCCGTTCCTCACGGCGAATCTGTGGACCACCTACGTCCTGCCGGGCGTGGAGGGCACCCTCACCGCAGCTGCAGTGTCCATCGTGCTGGCGCTGGTGCTGGGCTTGCTGCTCGGCGTCGGCCGACTCTCGACACACGCCGGTATCCGCTGGGTGTCAGCGGTAGTCGTCGAGTTCTTCCGCGCGGTGCCGGTGCTGATCATGATGATCTTCGCCTACTTCTTGTATGCGTTCTATGACGTCTTCCCATCCCAGTATCTGGCGCTGGCAGGTGTCGTTACCGGGCTGACGCTCTATAACGGCGCGGTCATCGCCGAGATCGTGCGGGCCGGCGTGCATGCGCTACCTCGTGGGCAGGCCGAGGCAGCATCGGCGTTGGGGCTGACCTCGGGTCAGACGATGCGTTCGATCTTGCTCCCCCAGGCGATCACGTCGATGCTGCCAGTCCTGATCTCCCAACTGGTGGTGGCGCTCAAGGACACAGCGATCGGCTACCAGATCACGTTCGTCGAAATGGTGCGCCAGGGCACCGTGGTCGGCTCCTCCTACGGCAACTACATCCCGGCATTGATGGTCATCGCGCTGCTGATGATCAGCGTCAACTTCACGCTCTCATGGTTTGCGACCTGGCTTGAGCGACGTATGAGAGAGTCTCGCCGCGGGGCCTCCCCGATGGAACCCGGCGCTATCGAACAGGAGGGAGCACCCGGCGCGAAGGTCGTATGACCGTCGCAGCGCGCTCCCGAAACCTGACATGACCCACCACCTGAACGCACTCTCGATACTGCCTGAATCGGCGTTACGCGACATGGTCGACCCCATGGTGCGACTCGTCGAGGCCTGCGGTGCTGTTGTCATCATGATCGGGGCGATCGTCGCGATTGTGAAGTTCGCCGCGGCGCTGACCCAGCGCAACATCAACCAATTCTCGGCGGTGCGACTATCGCTGGCCCGATTCCTGGTGCTGGGCTTGGAGTTTCAGCTCGCCGCCGACGTGTTGCGGACGACGATCTCACCGTCTTTCGAGGAGATCGGCAAGCTGGCGGCGATCGCCGCCATCCGCACAGCGCTGAACTACTTCGTCAACCGCGAGATCGCCCAGGAGCAGCGCGAAATTGACCTAACGAAGTCCCAACGCCCGACGTCCGGACCGCCGTCAACCCCATGAACCTCGCTCCATGAACTTCGTGGTCAACGCGTCGTCATACTTCGCCCTTGCCGGAATCCTGCTCGGATTCGCCGCTCTTGCGGTGTTCCGCCAGCCACTGCTCGCGCTGCGCGTGACGATGGATCTGTTTGTCACCGCAGGTTTGCTCAGATTAAGTGTCGACCTCTCATGGGCGGCGATCGTCGGCACTATGGCCGGAATCGGGGTGCGCCAATTGATCACGCGGAGCCTGGCTTTGGACTTCAGTGCCGCACCGCACCGGGTCCACGCTTAGAAGTCCTAGACCTTCCGGCGTTCCCTCTCATTCGCCAACTCACCTGTCACGATGTCGAGAGCCATACTCTGACTGTAGCCACGGCGAGCCAGCATCCCGACGAGCCGACGCGCCACCTTGTTCTGCGCGTCCCTGTCAGCGGGGTCGCCGAGCTTCTCGCGGCGCAGCTTGTCTTGGACCAGTTGCTCGGCCCGCGTCCGCTCGGCTCCTGCGTCGATGCCGGCCAGCGCGGCCGCGATCACCTCGTTGTCGACACCCTTGGTGCGCAGTTCTGCAGCCAGCGCGCGTTTACCTTTCCCGGCGTTGGCCTGCCGGGATCGCACCCACTGTTCGGCGAAATCCTCGTCGTCGACCAAACCGACCTGCGCCAGTCGATCAAGCACGCGGACACTGATCTCGTCGGGGTATCCACGCTTGGCCAGCCGCCCTGCTAGCTCCGCGCGGGTCCGCGCCCGCACGGTGAGCAGACGCAGGCACAGCGCCCGCGCCTGTTCCGCACGGTTGGCGGACTCCCCCGATGGCCCTGAGGGGCTAGAAGTCGACGGGAGTGGGGAGGACATCATCGGTCACCACATCGGTCACCACAGCGCCGATACCGAGCTTCTCTTTGATCTTCTTCTCGACCTCGTCTGCGATCTCAGGGTTCTCGAGCATGAACTTACGGGCGTTCTCCTTGCCCTGGCCCAACTGCTCACCTTCGTAGGTGAACCAGGAACCGGACTTGCGAATAAAGCCCTGCTCGACCCCCATGTCGATGAGCGAGCCCTCCTTGGAGATGCCCTTGCCGTACAGGATGTCGAATTCGGCCTGCTTGAACGGCGGCGCCATCTTGTTCTTGACGACCTTGCAGCGGGTACGGTTGCCGACCGCGTCAGTGCCGTCCTTGAGCGTCTCGATGCGCCGCACGTCCAGGCGCACCGAGGAATAGAACTTCAAAGCCTTTCCGCCCGTTGTTGTTTCAGGAGATCCGAACATCACTCCAATTTTTTCGCGGAGCTGGTTGATGAAGATCGCGGTGGTTCCCGAATTGCTCAGCGCACCAGTGATCTTGCGGAGCGCCTGGCTCATCAGACGGGCCTGCAGGCCGACGTGGCTGTCGCCCATCTCACCCTCGATCTCCGCCCGCGGGACCAGCGCGGCAACCGAGTCGATGACCAAGATATCCAGAGCCCCGGAACGGATCAGCATGTCGGCGATCTCCAGCGCCTGCTCCCCGGTGTCCGGCTGGGATACCAGCAGGGAGTCGGTGTCCACACCCAGCCTCTTGGCGTATTCGGGATCCAGCGCATGCTCGGCGTCGATGAACGCGGCGATACCGCCGGCGGCCTGCGCGTTGGCGACCGCATGTAGCGCGACAGTGGTCTTACCCGAGGACTCCGGGCCATAGATCTCGACGACCCGGCCGCGCGGCAGGCCACCGATACCCAGCGCGACATCGAGGGCAATCGACCCCGTCGGGATGACCGATATCGGCTGGCGCACCTCGTCACCGAGTCGCATCACCGACCCCTTGCCATGACTCTTCTCGATCTGAGCGAGAGCCAACTCCAGAGCCTTCTCGCGGTCCGGCACTTGCGCCATGGTCATACCTCTTCCGGTAGTCGTTGTTGACCGGTTCTCGGTCGGTTGGCAGTGACGTTAAATCAGGGCACCGACATGTCCTCGACAAGAGCACTGGGTCGAACATCCCCAACAGTAGACGAACAGGTGTTCGATTCAAGCAGACACGCCGTCGGGCTACGTTGGTGAGCATGACGACGCCACAGGACGTCCTGATTCCAGCGAACGGTGAGCAGCTCGCCGCATACGTCTACCGCCCGCAAGCGACCGGCCCCAACGCCCCCTGCATTGTCATGGCGCACGGCTTCACAGCGACCCGCGACGACGGATTACCCGCCTACGCCGAGGCCTTCCGTGACGCCGGCTATGTCGTGGTCCTGTTCGACTACCGACATTTCGGCGCCTCGACCGGGCAACCTCGCCAGCTGCTCGATGTCGGCCGACAACGCCAGGATTACCACACCGCCATCGCGTGGGCCCGCCGCCTCGACGGCGTGGACCCCGAACGGATCGTGGTGTGGGGTTCCTCCTTCAGCGGCGGCCATGTGCTCGCCGTCGCCGCCGACGATCCGCGGATCGCGGCGGTCATCTCCCAGGCTCCCTTCACCGATGCCCTCGCCGCTCTCCGCGAGGTCCCCCTCAAGATTCTTCCCGGCATGACGCTGGCCGGCCTACGCGACCAGATCGGCGCGTGGCGCGGCCGCCCGCCGCGCCTGCTGCCCGCCGTCGGCGACAGCGGCACCGTCGCCGCTATGACATCACCTGGCGCAAGATCAGGTTTCCAGGCGATAGTCGGACCAAATTCGTTATGGCGCAATGAATTCGCAGCCCGCCTGATGCTGCACTTCCTGTTCAACTACCCCGGCCGCAGGACGAGGCAGCTGCACATGCCGCTGTTACTATGTGCCTGCGACGACGACACCACTACGCCGCCGGGTCCGACGATCAAAGCAGCGCATCGAGCACCCCACGGCGAGCTTCGCCGCTACCCCTATGGCCATTTCGACATCTATAACGATCCGCAGGTCAAAACCGACCAGATCGACTTCCTGCGGCGCGTATTCGCTGACGTGGCCGCGTGACCGATTCTGGACGCGCCGTGCGCGACGGCCCTATCGTGGGGTCATTCGGCCACGAACGGACTGGAATGCACGAGATGGCGATCACGCAGAGCGTTGTTGAAGCGGTGTGCGATCACGCCGCCGGTCGGCGCGTGCACAGCGTCAAGCTCGAAGTCGGCGCGCTGTGCGCCATCATGCCCGCCGCGATGGAGTTCTGTTTCGGCCTGGCGACTGAAGGGACCGTCGCCGACGGCGCCAAGCTCGACCTCGATATCCGACCCGGCGCGGCACGGTGCCGCAGCTGCGCTGCCCGTTTTGAAATGAGCGACCCGATCCTGTTGTGTGCCTGCGGGAGTGCCGATATCGAGGTGCTCGAGGGTCGGGACCTCAGAATCATGTCGATGGAAGTGAGCTGACCATGTGCGCAACCTGTGGCTGCGGCGGGGACGATGCGGTGGTCACGCTGGCTGGGCACAACGACCACGACCATCCGCACGACCACGACCATCCGCACGACCACACCCACCCGCACGACCGCACCCAACCCGAACCCCAACCCCGCACCCAAACCATCACCCTTGAGCAGAGAGTCCTCGCGAAGAATGATCTGGCCGCCGAGGAGAACCGCAAGTGGCTGGCCGAACGCAGCATCGTGGCGCTCAACATGACCAGTTCACCGGGAGCAGGAAAAACCACCCTGCTGGAGCGCACCATCCGCGACCTCGGCGGACAGCGACCGATCGCCGTCATCGAGGGAGATCAGGAGACGCTGCTCGACGCGAATCGCATCCGGGCCGCCGGGGCCCGCGCGGTTCAGATCAACACCGGGGCGGGCTGCCATCTCGACGCCGACATGGTGCGCCGCGCACTCGAGACCCTCGACCCTGAGCCCGGTTCGCTGCTGTTCATAGAGAACGTCGGCAATCTCGTCTGCCCCGCCATGTTCGATCTCGGCGAGCACAGCAAGGTCGTCGTGATCTCGGTGACCGAGGGCACGGACAAGCCGCTGAAGTATCCCTACATGTTCGCCGCCGCGGGGCTGGTCGTCATCAACAAGACAGACCTACTGCCCTACGTTGACTTCGATATCGACGCGTGTGCCGAATATGCACAATCGCTGAACCCAGGCGTCAAAATACTGCCGTTGTCGGCAACCCAGGGTGGGGGTGTCGCCGATTGGTATAGCTGGATCGACACTATGGCAAACCGCCGCCAACCGGAATCCTCACCTGATGTCGTTGATCCACCATGACCGGCCGGTGCAGGCGGCGGATCTGCGTGCATGGTGTGGTCCAGGGCGTCGGCTTCCGGCCGTTCGTCTATGCCACCGCGGCGGCGGCCGGGCTGTCCGGTTCCGTGCGCAACGACAGTTCGGGCGCCATCATCGAGGTCGAGGGCGAGCGCGACGACATCGACGGTTTCCTCGACCGGCTGTGTAGCGCCGCTCCCCCGCTTGCGGTCATCGAAGCCGTTGAGGTGGAGGACATCCCGACGGGCGGTGGCACGGGCTTCCGCATCGAGGACACCACCCGTTCGGATGGCGGCCGCACCTTGGTCTCCCCCGACGTGGCCATGTGCACCGATTGCGAAGCTGAGCAACGTGATCCGGCCAACCGTCGATACCGGCACCCGTTCGTCAACTGCACGAACTGCGGACCGCGCTTCACGATCATCACCGCGCTGCCCTACGACCGGGCGGCCACCACCATGGCGGCCTTTCCGATGTGCGGGGACTGCGCAGCCGAATACGCCGACCCGGCCGATCGCCGGTTCCACGCCCAGCCGGTGTGCTGCCCGCAGTGTGGCCCGACGATCTCCTATCGCGACGTTGGTGGACAGTGCACCGGCGGCGAGGACGGGTTGCGACAGGCCCGGCAACTGCTGCGCGACGGCGGCGTCCTGGCCGTCAAGGGAATCGGGGGCTATCACCTGGCCTGCGATGCCGGCAGTGACGACGCGGTGTCCGAACTACGCCGTCGCAAACAGCGCGGCGACAAGCCTTTCGCGGTGATGGTCGCGGATCTGGAAGTGGCGCGCATGCTGTGCGCTCTCGACGAGGCCGCCGAACGACTGCTGTCCGGTCCGCAGCGACCAATCGTGCTGCTGGAGCGAACACGGTCGGCACCCTTCGCGGCTTCGGTGGCACCGCACAATCCCGATCTCGGGGTGATGCTGGCCTACTCCCCGCTACACACCCTGCTGTTCGGGCTGCCCGGCGACGAACCCGGCCCTGCCGCGCTGGTTATGACATCGGGCAACCGCGGTGGCGAGCCGATCTGCTATCGCGATGACGATGCCACAGAACGCCTTTCACACTTAGCCGACGGCTGGCTGCTGCATGACCGGCCGATCCTGGTGCCATGCGACGACTCCGTGGTGCGAGCTTTTTCGGGCGACGAACTACCGATCCGCCGATCCCGCGGCTACGCGCCCCTACCGGTCGCGTTGCCGGTATCAGTGCCGGCGACACTGGCAGTAGGCGCCGATCTGAAGAACACCATGGCCGTCGCGGCGGGCCGATATGGCTGGCTCAGTCAGCACATCGGCGATATGGACGACCTCGCCACCCTGTCCGCTTTCGACTCCGCGGCCAGTCATCTCGGCACGCTGACCGGTGTGCATCCCGAAATCCTTGTCACCGATGCGCACCCCGGGTACCGCTCGACGGCGTGGGCCCGCCGAAATGCCCGCGGCCGGCCCGTCCGCCCGGTGCAGCACCACCATGCACACATCGCCGCGGTGATGGCTGAGCACGGCTTGGACGGGGGCGAACCGGTGCTCGGATTCGCCTTCGACGGCACCGGCTACGGCCCCGACGGGGCGGTATGGGGTGGTGAAGTTCTGCTCGCCGATTACAAAGGCTTCCAGCGGATGGCCCAGCTGAAGTACGTGCCTCTACCGGGCGGCGACGTCAGCGTGCTGCGGCCCTACCGAATGGCCATGGCGCACCTGTGGGCGGCTGGGGTTCCGTGGGCTGATGACCTGCCGCCGGTTCACGCGTGCCCCACCGACGAGCGCGGGGTGTTGCTCCATCAGCTCGAGACCGGGCTGGGCTGCGTCCCCACCTCTAGCATGGGCCGACTGTTCGACGCCGTATCCGCACTGGCCGGTGTCCGGCAGGTGGTGGACTACGAAGCACAGGCCGCGATCGAGTTGGAGGGCTTATCCCGCATGGCCGACCCCGGCGCGGTGCAATATCGGTTCCAGGTCGACTTTGCTGTCGACTCGACGGCGCTGATCGATCCCGCGCCACTGTTGTGCGCCGTTGTTGACGATGTAGTAGACGGTGTGCCGGCAGGGGTGATCGGCGCCCGGTTCCACAGTGCGCTTACCCAGTTGATCGTCGATGTCGCCGCTGAGTGCGCGACGGACACCACGACCAACACCACCACGGTCGCATTGTCCGGCGGGGTATTCCAGAACGCGCTGCTGCTGCGACACTCGTTGACAGCGCTGAAAGACAACGGTTTCACCGTCATTACCCATCACCGGGTACCACCCAACGACGGCGGCATCGCATTGGGTCAACTCATGGTCGCGAACTCGGGCTAGTGGCTCGGGACAGAAAAAAGTAGACAGAAAGGACTGCTCATGTGTCTGGCGGTACCGGGGAAAATTCTGCGGATGGAGGACCGCGACGGCATGCTGATGTCCGTCGTCGGCTTCGGCGGGGTCCAGAAGGATGTCTGCCTTCAGTACATTCCGGACGCCCAGGTCGGCGAATACGTGGTGGTGCATGTCGGTTTCGCGATTCAGCGTCTCGATGAGGAATCGGCGGTCCAGACACTGGCCGATTTCGAGCGACTCGGTGTACTCGAGGAAGAGTTCGGCGACGGGTTCGAGTTGGCCGCCCGGCAGGCGGGCATGACCAATCCTGAAGGGGCTGCCACAGGCAACGGAAATTCCGAGGTGCTTCGATGAAGTATCTGGATGAGTTCAGCGATCCTGAGCTGGCGGGCAAGTTGATCGATCAGATCCGGGCCGCCACCACCAGGCGCTGGGCCATCATGGAAGTTTGTGGCGGACAAACGCATTCGATCATCCGGCACGGTATCGACCAGTTACTTCCCGACCAGATCGAAATGATCCACGGTCCCGGCTGTCCGGTGTGTGTGACACCGTTGGAGATCATCGACAAGGCGCTGGAGATCGCATCCCGGCCCGATGTGATCTTCTGCTCATTCGGTGACATGTTGCGCGTTCCGGGCAGTGCCAAAGATCTGTTTAGGATCAAGAGCGAGGGCGGCGACGTGCGGGTGGTGTACTCGCCGTTGGACGCCCTCACTATCGCAAGGGCCAATCCTGACAAGCAGGTGGTGTTCTTCGGGATCGGATTCGAAACTACGGCCCCCGCCAACGCGATGACGGTGTACCAAGCCAAACGACTTGGCATCACAAACTTTTCCCTACTCGTCTCGCATGTGCTCGTCCCGCCGGCCATCGCCGCGATCATGGAGGCACCAACCTGCCGGGTGCAGGCTTTTCTGGCCGCCGGCCATGTCTGCTCTGTGATGGGGACCGATGAGTACCCGCCGCTATGCGACACGTACGACATTCCAATCGTCGTCACCGGTTTCGAGCCACTGGATATCCTCGAGGGCATTCGGCGCGCGGTGCTGCAGCTGGAGTCCGGCCGCCATGTGTTGGAGAACGCCTACCGACGGGCAGTGCGCGCCGAGGGCAACGCCCCGGCCAAGGCGATGCTGCTGGATGTATTCGAGGTGACCGACCGGGCCTGGCGCGGCATCGGCATGATCCCCGCAAGCGGTTGGCGGCTGTCGGACAGTTACCGCGACTACGACGCGGAGTACCGGTTCGCAGTGACCGACATCCACACCGAGGAGTCCGCGGTGTGCCGTTCCGGGGAGGTGTTGCAGGGCTTGATCAAACCGCACGACTGCTCGGCCTACGGCACGTTGTGCACTCCGCGCAACCCGCTGGGCGCCACCATGGTCTCCTCCGAGGGTGCGTGCGCTGCCTACTACCTTTACCGGCGGCTGGAGGTGACGAATGTCTGAGACACCACCCGACACGACGGACAGGGCCGCCGCATCGGCCACGTCAGCCGCTATCGATATGGAGGCCTGGGTGTGTCCCGCGCCGCTTCGCGACGCGCCCAACATCCTGCTGGGACACGGCGGCGGTGGGGCTATGTCCGCCGAGCTCGTCGAGCATCTGTTCCTGCCTGCGTTCGGTTCGGCCGCCGACGCCGGGATGGGCGATTCGGCGGTGCTGCAGGTCGGTACCGAAAGGCTGGCCTTCTCGACCGACTCCTACGTGGTCAAGCCACTGTTCTTCCCCGGCGGCAGCATCGGCGATCTGGCGGTTAACGGCACGGTCAACGACTTGGCTATGGCCGGTGCACAGCCGATGGCGCTGTCCACCGCATTCATCCTCGAGGAAGGCACCTCGCTGGCCGAACTCGCCCGCGTCGCACGCGCCGTCGGCAACGCTGCGTTGGCGGCCGGGGTCAAGCTGGTCACCGGTGATACCAAGGTAGTGGACTCCGGCCACGGTGACGGCGTGTACATCAACACCGCGGGCATCGGCCTGGTGGACCGACGTGCCGACATCCGACCGCAGCGCGCCCGCACCGGCGATGCCGTGATCGTCAGCGGTGACATCGGTGTGCACGGGGTGGCGGTGATGAGTTGCCGCGAAGGCCTTGAATTCGCCACCACCGTCGCCAGCGACAGCGCACCACTGCATGGACTGGTCGCGGCGATGATCGAAACCGGCGCAGACATCCACACGCTGCGCGACCCCACCAGGGGCGGCGTCGGAGCCACCCTCAATGAGATCGCCAGGGCCGCGGACGTCGGAATCTCGCTCAATGAAAGGGCTTTGCCCATTCCCGGTGCCGTCCGCGATGCCTGTGGGCTATTGGGACTCGACCCGCTCTACGTCGCCAACGAAGGCAAGCTGATCGCCTTCGTCGCCCCCGAGGACGCCGATCGGGTACTGGCCGCGATGCGCGCCCACCCGTACGGTAGGCGCGCCACGCTGATCGGGGGCTGTGTAGCCGAACACCCGGGGATGGTGGTGGCGCGTACCGCGCTCGGCGGTACCCGGGTGGTTGATCTTCCTATCGGCGAACAACTTCCACGGATCTGCTGACGTCTCACTGACGGTCACGACCTGCCTGGCCATTGCTTACCATGCGCGCGAGACTGCTTACCGTTTATCAGAGGCGTTGCCGTTCAACCGATATCGCGGTGGCGGAAACCCGCGAACGCGATGGCGGTGAACACGACGAAGGCGACCCCGACCCCGACCAGACCCATCCAGTCGGGTGCCGGGACCGTGACGTTGGGGACGTGGTGCAGCGGGCTGATGGACAGTGCCCATTCGGGAAGCTTGAACGTCGGCCCGAGGATGGTCAGTGCGAATGCAACGATGATGGCCAGCCAGCCGACGAAACGCACAGCGGGGCGCGCGCCAACCGCGGCAGCACCCCCAATAGAAACGGTCCGGCAGGAGGAGGAAGAGGGAGGAAGGAGGAGGAGAGGAAGGAGGAGGCGGAGGAAGGAGGAGGCAGAGGAAGGAGGAGGCAGAGGAAGGAGGAGGCAGAGGAAGGAGGACAGGCAGGAG
>ERZ888423.3280-NODE-3280-length-10860-cov-5.115132_pt1 | contig 10860 bp, 11 predicted proteins | sample MGYA00520523_ERZ888423 | MGnify/ENA primary metagenome ERZ888423 (study PRJEB32303, sample SAMEA104408611) | aquatic metagenome | biome: Brackish water; feature: Pelagic; material: water | place: Baltic Sea | collected 2014-06-08T10:24:00 | depth 30,27 m ...
TGATCTGCGGGCACCACCAGCACATCGCCTTCGTCCTCGAAGTCATCGAAGCCCGTCAATCCGATCAGGGCAGCGTCGGCATCGCCTCGATCGAATCGTTGTTCGACGAAGGCGAGGGGGACCATCGGTGGGTCCTCGAGGATGCGCTTGCTGATGCGGTCGCCCATTTGTCCGGTGACCACCACAGCGTGCGTGGCGCCCGCCTCGCTGATCCCGTCGAGCACATAGGAGAGCATCGGACGGCCACACAACAGGTGAATTGGTTTGGGCCGTTCCGATCGCATCGTCGCCCCCGAACCAGTAGCGAGAACCAGGGCCGAAAGTGGTCGTTGCACCGCGGTATCCATCCTTCTCCGGTCGTAGTCCGGTCAGGGGTTCATCACCCGTCGAAACTCTCGAGGCGAAATGTGCTCCCGGGACAGGATTCGAACCTGTAACGGCTGGATTCAAAGTCCAGTGTTCTACCAGTTGAACTACCCGGGATCGACGCTGAACCGTAGCCGAATCCAGCGACGAATCCGTTGTTCGATCAACCGTCCAGGCCCGTCGGGCCAGACGATCACGGTTCGAGACCGTTGCGGGCGGCGACGACTCAGGTAGCCTCGTCCCCCTCATGGGATCCCTGATCAAGAAGCGCCGTAAGCGCATGCGCAAGAAGAAGCACCGCAAGCTCCTGAAGCGCACCCGCGTTCAGCGTCGTAACAAGAAGTAACGACCGAAAATCAACGTCAACAACCTTCCGGAGACCACCCTGCTGGGGTGGTCTTCGTGATGATGCGGCCAGGCCCCGGGTGGGCACCGGTGACGAACCAACTCGATCCGCTGCCCGCAAGCGTCGGCCGCTGACCGGATGCTTCCGCCAGTGCGTCACGCCAGCGGACGAGCTCCGGGGCGACGAGCAGAGCAGCCGTCTCGAGATCATTGGGACTCTCGGTGTTGGTGGGCCCTCCCAGCGCATCCCAGGCCCGGTAGACGGCCGGCGTCGGGCAGGCGACGGGCGGAGTCAACAGCGTGATCGTCCGCGACGCATACGGCAACGGCTCGACGATCTCGCCCATCCCGCTGACCCGGGCCCGGCCACCGACGAGACAGAACGCGACGTCGGCGCCGATCGCGGCCGCTCCGACGACGTCGTCGTAGCCACACCAACGGAGCACGGCGGCGGCATCAGCCGATCCACCCCCCAGCCCGGCCTGCGACGGGATCCGCTTGATCAGATGAACGCCTGCGGATCGACCGGCCAGGCCGAGGGCCCGGTTGACCAGATTGCCCGGTCCGGTATCCACGTCTGCGGCGGCGCCCTCGATGGTCAGTCCATTGCCGGCGGGATCGATGACGAGCTCATCGAAGAGATCGAGGGTGACCATCTCGGCGTCGATCAGATGCAGCCCGTCGCTGCGCACTCCGGTGCATCGCAGCGACAGTGTCAGTTTGGCTGGGGCGATCAGTCGTACCTGGGTCACCGCACCAAACCTAGTGGTGTTCAGGCCCGGGCCAGCCGACCCCAGGCATCCATGTCGAGTTGTTCTGCTCGATCGGTGGGGGCCACTCCGGCCGCCGCGATCTCGTGCTCGGTCAACAGGCCGGCCAAGCTACCCCGCAGCATCTTGCGGCGCTTCCCGAACCCGGCCCGCACCAGAACAGCCAGACGCGAGAAGTCGGCATCGATGGTCGGTTCGGGGCTTCGGTCCAAGCGCACCAGCACGGACTCGACCCGAGGTCGGGGTAGGAAGACCTCGGCCGACACGCTCCCCACGACCCGGGCCTGCCCCCAATAGGAGGCAAGGACCGAAGGGATCCCGCAAAGTGACGTGCCGGGGACGGCGGCCAACCGCTCCCCGACCTCGCGTTGGACCATCACCAACCAGCTGACGAGCGCCGGTTGTGAGGCCAGCAGATCAAGGATGAGCGGGGTCGCCACGTTGTAGGGAAGGTTGGCCACCACCTTCCATTGGTGATCCCCCAGTTCGTGCGCCCAATCCAGTGTCCGGGCATCAGCATGCCGTATCTCGACGTCGAGTCCGTCAACGACGTCGGTCAGCGCGGGAATCAGGTACTTGTCGACCTCGACCGCAAGCACCGTGGCACCAGCAGCAGCCAATCCGAGAGTCAGCGACCCCAGCCCGGGGCCGATCTCCACCACACGGTCGCCAGGGCCGACTCCGGCCAGGCGAACGATCTTCTCGATGGTTCCCGGCTCACACAGGAAGTTCTGGCCGAGTGCCCGACTGGGTTGTAGCCCGTGACTATCGAGAAGTTGGCGGACGACCGGGCGAGTGAGCAACGGGCGCGGCAACGGAGTCAGGCTGCCGCCGCCTTCTTCCCGCACGACGGCCAAGGAGCCCATCCCCGCAGGTTCCAGAGTCCCAATGCCATCGTGTCCTGATCTGCAGGAGACGCCTGGCTCGGCAACACACCGGCCAGGTGACCCAGTCCGCTGGCTTGAGCCGTGCGATCCCAGGTCTGGACGCTGAACTGGTAGGCACCGTGATACAGCCCGTTGCGGCTCACGATCGTGTAATTGCCGCCGGACTCGCACTGCCGCAATACCTCCCATTGAGCCGCCGTGGGCTGACTGGGAGCCACTGGATCAGCTGCCGGCGTCGGGGCCGGTTCCGACGCCCCGGACTCGACGGCTGGAGCTTCCACGGGGGCTGGCTCGGGCGCGGGCGGCGCGGTCGCAGACGGCTCTGCCGCCGGCTGTGTCACCGGCGGCTCGGTGGTCGGCGGCTCGGTGGTCGGCGGATCGGTGGACGGCGGATCGGTGGACGGCGGCTCGGTGGACGGAACTGCGGTCGTCGAAGGCGCCGCGATGTCGGACTCTGGCGGGTTCGCAGGCGCTGTGGTTGGCGCCACGGCACCAGAATCCGTCGAGGCTGAATCGGCCGCGACCGGATCGTTGGTTGTCGGTGTTGGCGATGTATCGGCGCCGGGTCGGCTCTCCGTCGGGGTTGGTCGGCTGGGCGAGATCAACGACGCACGAGGCTCTTGGGCCAGGACATCGAGGGCATCTTCCTTGGCTCCGGCATCGAACAGGTCTTCGGTTTCGATCTCTTCCAGGAGCGGCGCGGTGACGTGCGCCGGCAACGTGGTCAAGGCTGCGTGCACCTCGATCGTGGTCGCTTCGCTGCCACCACCGCCCAGAAAGATCGGCACTGCGGCGAGGGTCGACAAAACCAGGGCCGCAAGGCCGAGGGGCGGAATCGAGTCAGACCGACGGGAGCGGGAACTATCTGACATCGATGCAGGTGAGGGACCGCGTCGCACTGGACGGAAAGCTAAGGCCGTTGTCATCAGAACGCAACCTTTTGCCGTAGTGGCACGGTCACTCTCCGTAGAGATTCCTGCCGTTCTCCCACGTCAGCAAGGCCAGATTTTCCACCGAAATTTTCTGCTGGCGAGCGACCTCGACACCGACAAAGGGAACGAAAGCAGGTTGGTTGGCCCGCCCCCGGTAGGGCACGGGAGCCAGGAAGGGAGCGTCGGTCTCGATCAGCACACGGTCACCGGGAGTGAGGCGGGCGGCTTCGCGCAGATCGCCGGCCGTCTTGAACGTAATGATGCCACTGAACGACAGGTACGCCCCTCGCGCCAAACTGGCCTCGGCCTCGGCCGGGCCGCCACTGAAGCAGTGAAAGACGGTCCGAGGCGGCATACCGCAGTCGTCGAGCACGGCGAAGGTGTCGTCCCACGCATCCCGACTGTGAATGACGAGGGCCAGGTCGTGACGGTGTGCCAGTTCGATCTGCTGGGCAAAGACCTCACGTTGAGTGACGCGAGGCGAGTTGTCGTAGTGATAGTCGAGACCGCACTCTCCCACTGCCACGACGTTGACGTCCTCGAGCAGATCCTCCAATCCGTCGATCCCGTCCTTGGCGTCGTGGGGGTGGACGCCGGCGGTGGCCTGCACCCCATCGAACAGCGCTGCGGTTGCGATTGCTCGGCGACTGTCCTCCAGATCGCAGCCGACGGTCAGCAGACGTGCGACGCCGGCTGCTGCGGCGGCTTCCACTGTGGCAACAGCGTCCTGTTTGATGGTCGTGAGGTGGCAGTGGTTGTCGAACCAGCGCAAGCGGCTCAGTATCGACCACCCGTCGACGCCTGCAGCGTCGATCTCTTCCGGCGTCGTCATCGTGGGTGTTCCCTCGTCACCGACGTTCCCTTGTCACAGTTCGATCTTCTGGAAGAGCGGCACCGGCTTGCCAAGCGGCGTTGCAGGCAGCAGTTCTTCTCGAGCCCAACCCGAGGGAACGCCCAGGATCTCGTCGAGTTGGGCACAGGTGAAGGGGAGATAGGGCGAGAACATCACCCTGACGCCATTGATGGCACTGAGCGCAACGTGGAGTACGTCGATACCGCGGGCAGGTTCGGTCTTGGCCAGACGCCACGGTTCCGTGGCATTCAAATAGGCGTTGACCGACTGCGCCGCCGTCATCGCCGTCCGAAGCGCAGCCCGGAGTTCGACAGCTTCGATCTGTTCACCAGCGGTAACCAATGCGGCATCGACCGAATCGAGCAGCACCTGGTCCTCCGGGGCGCGCTGGCCAGCGTTCGGAATCTTCCCGTCGCAGGTCTTGTACATCATCGACAAGACCCGGTTGACGAGGTTGCCCCAGGTCGCAACCAGCTCCTCGTTGACCCGTCGAGCGATCTCTTCCTCGGAGATCTCGGTGTCGGACTGCTCGGGGAACGCCGCAGCCAGAGCGAACCGGATTGCGTCGGGCTGGAACCGATCCAGGGCTTCCTGGATCGTCATGCCGATACCACGACTGGCTGAGGCCTTTCCGCCCTTGAAGGTGACGTACTGATTGGCGGGGACGTTGGTCGGCAGCTCCAGGCCTCCGTAGCCCATGAGCTGAGCTGGCCAGAACAGCGCGTGGAAGGGAATGTTGTCCTTCCCGATGAAGTAGAACGAACGGGCTTCCGGGTTGGTCCACCAGTGATGCCAGGCATCGGGATCCCCCGTCGAAGCGGCCCATTCCTTCGAGGCCGACAGATACCCGATGACGGCGTCGTACCAGACATAGATGCGTTTGCCCGGACCGAGGTCGTCGACCGGTAGTTCGATGCCCCACTCGATGTCGCGGGTGATGGCCCGATCGTGCAAGCCCTCTTCGACCCAGCCGAGGGCGGAGTTCAACACGTGGCTACGCCAACCTTGCCGGCTCTGGAGCCACTCCTTGAGCCGCTCCTCGAAGTCGCTGTAGCGATAGTGAAAGTGCTCGGTCTCTCGTAGGACCGGGGTTGCGCCCGAAAGCTTCGAGCGCGGGTCGACGAGATCGGTGGCGTCGAGGGTGCGGCCACAGTTGTCGCACTGATCACCGCGGGCCTCCTCGTAGTCGCAGTGGGGGCACGTGCCCTCGACATAGCGGTCAGGAAGGAATCGCTCGGCCTGGGGATCGAAGAACTGCTCGGAGACACGTCGATCGATGTAGCCGTTCTCCAGTTGGCGCAAGAACATGTCCTGCGTGACCTGGGCGTGATTCTCGGTACCCGTCGTCGTATAGAGATCCCAGCTGATGCCCAGCTCTTCCCACTGGCGAAGGAACTCCCCGTGATACCGATCGACGATGTCCTGAGGTGTAACTCCCTCGTCATCAGCCCGGACCGTGATCGGCGTTCCGTGCACATCGGAACCGCTGACCATGAGCACATCATTGCCGATCAGACGCTGGTATCGGGCGAAGACATCAGCCGGCAGATAGGCGCCCGCCAGGTGCCCGAGGTGGCGAGAACCCGACGCGTACGGCCATGCGACGGCGACCAAGACAGGAGTGCTCATAGCCGAGCAGGCTACTCACACGACCTGCCGAAGCGAGGGCTGATCGCGGGGGTCGTCGTCGGCATCTGCCTCGAGTTCGGCCAACCGACCGTCTCGAACCGACTCCAACTTGGCGAGCTGTTTCTCGAACTGGCGAGTCCTGGGGCCAATCAGGTCGTCGTAGCCCTTCTGGGCCGATTGGAGCCCGCGACCAACTTTGTCGACCGATTCGGTGAAACGGTTCCACTGGACCCGCAGACCCTCGATGCTCGACAGGATCTCGTCACTTCGCCGCTCGACCAAGAAGTTGTCAACGGCCTGGCGGATCACGGCCAACACGGCGAAGAGACTCGTGGGTGAACACAGAACGACCTTTTGTGCCAACGCCATGTCGATGAGTCCCGGATCGTGCTCGTGCAGGAAGCCGTAGACGCTCTCGTTGGGTATGAACAACAGGAGGTAGTCGACCGTCGAAGCCGGATCGATGTAGGCGCGATCGGCAAGCTCCTTCACCCGCAGACGAACGTCGCGACGGAAGTCCTTGATGTGCTGCTCCTGCTCTGCGACGACATCGGTCTCGAGCCATCGCAGGTAGTTGTCGATCGGGAACTTCACGTCCATGTGGACCACATGGCCCTTGGGCAGGTTGAAGGAGTAGTCGGGCAGACCTCCACCGGCCAGTTGTGACTGTTTGGTGTAGTTGACACCGTCGACGAAGCCCGCGAGCCGAAGGACGTCCTCGGCCATGCGCTCCCCCCACTGGCCTCGAGATTTCGGCGACGCCAACGCGTTCCGCAACGACATCGTGGTGTCGGCCAACTGCGAGGTGACCAGCGCCGCACTCTCGAGTCGAGCCGACAATCGCCCATCCTGCTCAGCTCGGTCCTTCTGCAACGTGGCGACCAGTTCCGTGACTCGATGGAGCTGCCCCTGGACCCCGGCCACCTGCTCGACCATCAGATCGCGCTCTCGGTCGATGACCTGCTTCCCTGAGTGGAGTTGGTCGCCCAACTTCGACGACGCAACCGACAACGCCGTGTCGAGGGCGGCCTGCATGCTCTCGCCGCGTTCCTGGCGGACCGCCGCCAACGCGGCGGCAACCACGGCGTCGCGCTCCTGAGCTGCCAATTCTGCTGCATGGGCGGCATCCTCCTGACCCACTCGTCGACGTATGAGAAGGCCGGCGACGACGCCGACGGACAGGGCGAGACAAACGGCAAGAGCAACGACGATGACCATGCCTCGGACCATAAACGGAGGGTGTGACAGCCACCGCGGATCGTGGTCGAGGTAGCGAGAACGAAACCATCGACACACGAGGGGAACCAGCGACCGCTCTCGGTACGTCTCAACCGCCATGCAGCAACCGACGACGGAACAGAACCCCCGACCGAAGTCCCTGGCCTCACGGCGAGCGCTCGGCCTGATGGCCGTGGCCGCCCTGTCCGCGACCGGAGCCGTGGTGGCGATGAGCGGCGCAGTCGGAGCCGACGGCCAACCACCAACGGTACCGAAGGCCGATGCTCGCATCATCGGATCCACCGCTGTCGCCCGAGACGACGGCGGCACCGGCAAGTGGGTAGGGCTCGAGCCGATTCGCTCGGTCGAGGACGGCGACTGGACGGATTGCCCCGGGTGCGGCCTCGGCTGAGGCCATACTGCTCTCGTCGTGACCCTATCCCTCCGCCCGTGACCGCCCCGATCCGCCCGACGCTCGGCCTCGCTCTGATGCCCGAGCCCGCGTTCGCAGCGGCAGCGCTCCCCCTCATCACCGATGGCCTGATCGAGACCGTCGAGTGGAGCTTCGACATGGGCTGGGGACCGACCGGCATTCCGGACTGGCTCGACGGGCTCCTCGCCGACTACGGAGCGGCCGGCCAACTCCTGGGCCACGGCGTCTCGTTCTCGTTGCTGGCCGGGGCCTGGACTCCTCACCATCGAGGCTGGCTCGACCGGCTCGAACGGGAGGTTTCGACTCGCTGCTACCGCCACATCTCCGAACACATCGGGTTCGTCGGCGCAGGACGATTCTCGTTCGCGGCTCCGCTGCCCGTCCCCCACTGCCCAGCCGTGGTCGACCTCGGCCGTCAGCGCCTGAACCTCCTGGCAGCGGCAGCCGGCGTCCCGGTCGGGCTGGAGAACCTGGCGACCTCGTTCGGACCAGCCGATGCCACCGAGCAAGGCGCGCTGTTGGCCGATCTCATCGAGCCGACCGATGCCTTCGTCGTCCTCGACCTCCACAACCTCTGGTGCCAGGCCCACAATCTCGCGCTCGACCCCATCGAGCTGTTGGCCGGCTACCCACTCGATCGGGTGCGCGAACTCCATGTCAGCGGTGGGTCCTGGGATCAACGGGGCCGACGACTGCGTCGCGACACCCACGATGCCCTCGTTCCGTCGAGAGTGTTGGCACTCCTCGCTCACGTCGCACCGAGATGTCCCGCGCTCGAGGTGGTGGTCTACGAGCGCATCGGCACCAGCCTTCTCGACGCCGCCAGCCACCCCGGTTTCCGCGACGACGTCCTGCGGCTGGCGGAGCTGATCCGGTCATGGTGAACCACCTCCCCGATCGCAACCATGACGCCGACCTTGCCCGCTACCAGGCCGCCCTGTTGGACATCCTGTACGACGGCGAGAACGGCGAGCACATGATCGTGGCCATCCGAGCTGCGGCCGGACCGTTCTCGCCCTACCTGGGTCCTCTGGACCCGATGCTGCTCGAGGTCGCCGCCGCGCTGACCAGGACATGGGGATCCATCACGCTCGATCAGCCGACAACAACAGAGCCGTCAACAACAGAGCCGGCAACGGACCGGCGTGTCGAACCGCCGCTCGACTAACCCGGCAGGGACTCCCAGCAGCCGAGCATCACTGCCGCGCTCCGATCGACGTCGGCTTCGGTGGTCTCATGACCCGACACGCTGATGCGCATGGCGCGACGACCGTTCCATTCGGTGCCGCCCGCCCAACAGGTACCGTCGGCCTGAACGGCATCGATCACGGCACTCGTGGTCTCGTCGTCGCCGAAGGCGACCAGCACCTGGTTGAGGCAGACATCGTGGAGTACCTCTGCGCCCCCTTCCGCCAGGCGTTGCGCAAACCTGGAAGCCAGGCTGCAGTTTCGCTCGATCAGGTCGGACACTCCCTGACGACCCAGGGTGCGCAGAACTGCCCAGACCGGGATGGCTCGGGCTCGCTGCGACATCTGCAGCCCGAGTTGCATCGGCGACCGCTCCGATGTCGAGGGCAGATAGGCGCCATCGACGCGCATGGAACGCCCCAGTGCATCGCCATCAGCGACGATGGCCAGCGCATTGTCGTAGGGAACGTTCAACCATTTGTGAGCATCCGTTGCCCACGAGTCGGCGGCCTCCATGCCCTCCACCAGTCGGGCTCGTTCGGGAGCTGCCGCTGCCCACAGTCCGAATGCCCCATCGACGTGAACCCAGGCTCCGGCGTCGTGGGCCGCAGCGATCACTTCCCGGAACGGATCGGAGTGTCCGGTGTTCACGTTTCCGGCCTGGAGAACGACGATCGCCGGACCCTCGATGGCAGGCAGGGCCGTAGCCACCATCCGACCCTGGTCATCGGTCGGCACCAGCATCATGCGGTCTCGTCCCAGACCAGCCAACGCCACCGCCTTCTTCATCGACGCGTGGGTCTCCTCACTCGTGATCACCGTGACCATCGGGGCCCCGATCAACCCGTCGGCCGGCACATCCCAGCCTGCCCGCCGGAGTACCTCGTCACGGGCGGTGATCATACCGATCAGGTTGGCTTCGCTGGCCCCGCCGCAGAACGTCGCCGTTGCCGTGGACGGAAGGCCGAGCAGACCGAGGATCCATCGGACCGTCACCGCATCGATGGCGGCAACAGTCGGCGACATGATCGGGAGTGCGCCGTTCTGGTCCCAGGCCGTGGCCAGGAGGGAAGCTGCGGCTGCGACGGGCTGACTTCCCCCGGTCACGAAGCCGAAATAGCGCGGCCCGTTGCTGATCACGGTGCCCGGGCTCCCCAACTCGTCCAGCATCTCCACCGTCTCTGCTGCCGGTCGACCGCCGACCTCGAGTGGCTCATCGAACCCGCCCAGTGCCGACCGTGCCGCGAGGGTCGCCGCAACCGACCGCGTCATCGCCGTGTCGAGATATCTCTCGCTGCGCTCCAGGGCATCCGCCATCAAATCGGCGACGACCGCACGCTGTCCCTTGCCATCAGAAGCCATGGGAACCATCTTGCCAGCTGCCGGAGCCAACGCAGGTCGAGCCGATCGTCGACAACTGGACGCGTCGGCATCGGGACGCTACACCGACGCCATGACTGACCTTTTCTCGATTGCAGGCAAGACAGCGGTGGTGACGGGGGGATCCCGCGGTATCGGCAAGATGATCGCCGCCGGATACGTCCAGGCCGGTGCCAAGGTCTACATCTCGTCGCGCAAGGTCGATGCATGCGAGGAAACCGAAGCCGAACTCTCTCAGTTCGGCGAGTGCATCGCCCTACCCGCCGATCTCGCCAGGCCCGAGGAGTGTGAACGCCTCGCAGCCGAGATCACCCAGCGCGAGGGCACCATCGACATCCTGGTCAACAACGCCGGTGCGACCTGGGGCGCCCCGATGGACGAGTTCGACGAGGATGCCTGGGAGCGCGTCCTGGCGGTGAACGTGAAGGGCGTCTTCCACCTCACCAAGCATCTGCGACCCGCCCTGAGCGCAGCCGGCGCGCCCGGCAACCCGTCCTCGGTCATCAACATCGGATCCATCGACGGCCTTCGGGTACCGACGCTCGAGACCTACTCGTACTCAGCATCCAAAGCCGCGGTCCACATGCTGACCCGCCACCTGGCCAAGGTGCTCGCACCCGAGATCAAGGTCAATGCGATCGCGCCCGGACCCTTCTACTCCAAGATGATGGCCTACACCCTCGACAACTTCGGCGAGGCCATTGCCAAGAGCTGCCCCATGAAGCGGCTCGGAGAGCCCGACGACATGGCCGGGACCGCCATCTTCCTGGCCTCGGCAGCCAGCAACTACATCACGGGCGCGGTCCTACCGGTGGACGGCGGCATCGCATCCCTGGCCGAGTAGTCCGCTGAACGACCG
>ERZ888423.3281-NODE-3281-length-10859-cov-30.588393_pt1 | contig 10859 bp, 12 predicted proteins | sample MGYA00520523_ERZ888423 | MGnify/ENA primary metagenome ERZ888423 (study PRJEB32303, sample SAMEA104408611) | aquatic metagenome | biome: Brackish water; feature: Pelagic; material: water | place: Baltic Sea | collected 2014-06-08T10:24:00 | depth 30,27 m ...
GAGCGGCCTGGGGGAGAGCGGCCTCTCGCTGATCGCCCGGCCGGTGATCGCCCCGCTGGCGAGCGCCCCTCCGGCGATCGGCCTGGCGGCGAGCGACCCAGCGGCGGACGCCCGTTCAGTGAGCGCCGGTTCGGCGATCGCAGGCCGGAGAGCCGTCCCTCCTTTGGTGGCCGTTCCTCTTTCGGCGGCCGCCCATCCTTCGGTGGCCGCCCCACGGGCCGGCCGCCCTTCCGCAAGCCGCCGTTCTCGGCTCCCCGGCCCGATGGCCCCAGCGCTTCCGGTGGTGTGTTCGTGGACCGTGACCGTGGTGCCAGCGAGCCGCCCGCAACGGGCGAATCGGAACGCTTCGGCGCCGAACCGGCTGATGATCTGATCTGGGGGCGCCATCCCGCCCAGGCCGCCCTGGAGGGCGACCGGCCGATTCATCGCATCTGGTGCACCCCCGAGCTGCGCTTCGCCCCCCGCTTTCTGCAACTGCTGCGGGAGGCCAAATCTGGTGGGGTGCTGGTGGAGGAAGTCACCTGGGCCCGCCTGGGCCAGCTCACCGGTGGAGCGGTGCACCAGGGGATCGTGCTGCAGGCCGCAGCCGCCGAAACCCTCGATCTCGGCACCTTGATCGACGGATGCCGCGGCATCGGCGAACCGCCACTGCTGATGGCCGTGGACGGGCTCACCGATCCCCACAACCTCGGCGCGATCGTGCGCAGCGCCGAAGCCCTCGGCGCCCATGGCCTGGTGCTGCCACAACGCCGCAATGCCGGCCTCACCGGCTCGGTGGCCAAGGTGGCCGCCGGCGCCTTGGAGCACCTGCCCGTGGCCCGGGTGGTGAACCTGAACCGTTCACTGGAGCAACTCAAGGAGGAGGGCTACCGGGTGGTGGGCCTGGCCGAGGAAGGCACGGTGAGCCTCACCGAAGCCGATCTCGACGGCCCGCTGGTGGTGGTTACCGGCTCAGAGAGCCAGGGGCTTTCGATGCTCACCCGCAAGCACTGCGATCAGCTGATCCGCATTCCCCTGCGGGGCGCCACGCCCAGCCTGAACGCCTCAGTGGCCACGGCCCTGCTGCTCTATGAGGTGGCCCGCCGCGGCTGGATGCAGGCGATCACCGGCAATGCCCCGGCCCCCCGCATCGTGCGTCCGCAGCTGCCGAGCAAGGCGGCAGCCAGCAATGCCACATCCGCAGCCGAAGCCGAAGCCGTAGCCACTACAGCCGCAGCCGAGGCCGCCGCAGCGGCGCTTGAACAACCGACAGCCGTTGCTGACGGCCTAGACACCTTGGGCGACCAGGACGATCTCGATGACCTGGACGCTGAAGTTTCAGCGGATGGGGAGCTGTTGGCCGTTGAAGAGCAACAGCCACTTGGTGGGCTGCTGGCCGTTGAGGAGCTGCTCGTTGTGGAAGAGGAGCTGCTGTCCGTTGAAAAGGAGCTCCTCGTCGTTGAAGACGAGTTGCTTGTTGCAGCGGAGCTGGTAATGGAAGACGCACCGGCTGTGGGCGACTCCTTCGCCGGCGCCGAACCGGAGCCGGTGGAGCAAGCAGAAGCAGCGGATCCCGCCGCCCAGACCGAGCCCGCCACGGATGTGATCCACAACGAGCCCGCAGCAAACGCGGTCCCCAGCGAGGCCTCAGCCAGCGAGGAGCCAGAAACCAGCACTGAAGCAGCCGCAGCCTCTGCAGCAGCTTCAGTGCCTGCCGCAGCAGCTCCCCCAGAGCCTCTGGAGCTCACCCTGGGGCTTTCGCCAGCGAGCCCCACGGGCTTTCAGGGGGACATTCAGCTCTGAGTCCGACGGTGCACACCATTCGGACAAAACGAGTAAGGATGGCCCCATGCGAGGGCACAATGGGGCGGTACGAAAAGCCTGAATGGACGCCCTGATCCGGCCTTTGCGCAGCCTGGCGAACGGTATGGGGATGGCATGGTGGGCGCGGGTTGAAACCCACGGTCCCAACGTCATCTATTGGTTCGGCCCGTTCATGCGGCGCCAGGAATTGGAAGTGGAACTCCAGCACTTTCTTGCCGATCTGCAGGCGGAGGCGCCCGGCGGGCTAAGCCACGAAATCCTGCGCACCCACCGCAGCGAACCCCTCACCGACATCCAGGAGCCCGGCTGATAGCGTCCCTCCAGCACCGATGGGCTTGGGATGGGGATCGCCGAATGGCGTGAGCGGCTACAGAGCGGAGAGATCTCCGCCCGTGAGCTCACCGATCACCACCTGGCCCGCATCGACGCGGTAGATGCCACCGTGCACGCCTATCTGGAGGTCACCACCGAACGGGCTCGCGCCGATGCCGACCGCATCGATGCGGCCCGTGCCGCCGGCGAGGAACTGCCCCCCCTGGCCGGCATCCCTCTGGCGATCAAGGACAACCTCTGCACCAAGGGAATCACCACCACTTGCTCCAGCCGCATGCTGGAGCACTTCGTGCCGCCGTACGAATCCACCGTCACCGAGCGGCTGTGGCAGGCAGGCGCGGTGCTGCTGGGCAAAACAAACCTCGACGAGTTCGCCATGGGCAGCTCGACGGAAACTTCCGCCTTCGGGCCGAGCCGCAACCCCTGGGACCCTGAACGGGTGCCGGGCGGCAGCTCCGGCGGCAGCGCGGCGGCGGTGGCCGCCGGTGAAGCAATGGCGGCGCTCGGCTCCGACACCGGCGGTTCGATCCGGCAGCCCGCCGCCTTCTGCGGCGTGGTGGGGCTCAAGCCCACCTATGGCCGGGTGAGCCGCTGGGGGCTGGTGGCCTTCGCCAGCTCCCTCGATCAGGTGGGTCCGTTCAGCACTTGCGTGGCCGATGCCGCCGAGCTGCTGCAGGTGATCGCCGGCGCCGACCCCCGCGACAGCACCTGCCTGCAGGCTCCCGTGCCGGATTACCGGGCCGCGCTGCGGCAACCCATCGCCGGTCTGCGCGTGGGTCTCGTGCGCGAATGCTTTGAGCAGGAGGGGCTGGATCCCCAGGTGAAGGCATCGGTGCTGGCGGCCGCCGCCCAGCTGGAGGCGCTCGGCTGCGAGCTGGTGGAGGTGAGCTGCCCCCGCTTCAACGATGGCATCGCCACCTATTACGTGATCGCCCCGTCGGAGGCTTCCGCCAACCTGGCCCGCTACGACGGCGTGAAATACGGCTTCCGCTCCGAGCAGGCCGGCAGCCTGGCGGAGATGACCGCCCGCAGCCGCGCCGAGGGTTTCGGCGACGAGGTGCAGCGCCGCATCCTGATCGGCACCTATGCCCTCTCGGCCGGCTACGTGGACGCCTTCTACAAGAAGGCCCAGCAGGTGCGCACGTTGATCCGCCGCGACTTCGACGCCGCCTTCGGCCAGGTGGACGTGCTGCTCACCCCCACCTCGCCCACCACCGCCTTCCGCTTCGGCGCCCACGCCGACGACCCGCTGGCGATGTACCTGGCCGACCTGCTCACGATTCCGGCCAACATGGCGGGCCTGCCGGCCATCAACGTGCCCTGCGGCTTCGATAACGCCGGCCTGCCGATCGGACTGCAACTGATCACCGGCGTGCTGGAAGAGCCGCGCCTGCTGCAGGTGGCCCACCACTACGAACAGGCGGCGCGGGTGATGGACAGCCGGCCGGAGGCAGCACTGGTGGCCTGAGGCGGCGATGGTGGGACATGGAACAAACCACCAGATCTAGTGGTGTGCCCGTAGGCTGAACACACCCTGTAGTGGTCCAGCCACCCCACGCCATTGGCCTTCGTTCCGCTCCACAACCACAGCGACTACAGCCTGCTGGACGGGGCCAGCCAGTTGCCGCAGATGGTAGAGCGCGCGGTGGAGCTGGGCATGCCGGCCCTCGCCCTCACCGACCACGGGGTGATGTATGGCGCGATCGAGCTGCTGAAGCTGTGCACCAAAGCCGGCATCAAGCCGATCATCGGCAATGAGATGTATGTGATCAACGGCTCGATCGAAGATCCTCAGCCGAAGAAAGAACGCCGCTACCACCTGGTAGTGCTCGCCAAAAACGACACCGGCTACCGCAATCTGGTGAAGCTCACCAGCATCAGCCACCTGCGTGGCATGCGCGGGCGCGGCATCTTTGCGCGCGCCTGCATCGATAAGCAGCTCCTGCAGCAATACAGCGAAGGGCTGATCGTGGCCACCGCCTGCCTCGGTGGTGAGATCCCGCAGGCGATTCTGCGTGGCCGCCCGGATGTGGCCCGTGAAGTGGCCCGTTGGTATCAGGAGTTGTTCGGGGAGGATTTCTATCTGGAAATCCAGGATCACGGCTCCCCGGAAGACCGGATCGTGAATGTGGAGATCGTGCGGATCGCCGCTGAACTCGGCATCGAGTTGATCGCCACCAACGACGCCCACTACCTCACCAGCGGTGACGTGGAAGCGCACGATGCCCTGCTTTGCGTACTCACCGGCAAGCTCGTCACCGACGAAAAACGCCTGCGTTACACCGGCACGGAATACATCAAGAGCGAGGCGGAAATGGGCCTCCTCTTTGCTGATCATCTCGATGCTGCCGTGGTGGCCCGCGCCATCGCTAACACCGCCGCTGTGGCCGACAAGGTGGAGGCCTACGACATCCTTGGCCGCCAGCAGATGCCGCGTTTCCCGATCCCCACTGGCCATACGGCGGTGAGCTATCTGCGCGAGGTGAGTGAGCAGGGCCTGCGTCAGCGGCTGGGGCTCTCAGGCGCTGATCCGTTCGAGCCCGTGTATGGCGAGCGGCTGGCCTTTGAGCTGCAGGTGATGGAGCAGATGGGCTTCCCCACCTACTTCCTGGTGGTGTGGGATTACATCCGCTATGCGCGTGAGCAGGGCATCCCGGTGGGTCCGGGCCGGGGCTCAGCGGCCGGTTCGCTGGTGGCCTATGCGCTTGGCATCACGGCGCTTGATCCGGTGGAGCACGGGCTGCTGTTTGAGCGCTTCCTCAACCCCGAACGCAAGTCGATGCCAGACATCGACACCGATTTCTGCATCGAGCGGCGCGGCGAGGTGATCGAGTACGTGACCCAGCGCTATGGCGACGACAAGGTGGCCCAGATCATCACCTTCAACCGCATGACCTCCAAGGCGGTGCTGAAGGATGTGGCGCGCGTGCTCGACATTCCCTACGGCGATGCCGACCGGCTGGCCAAGTTGATTCCAGTGGTGAGGGGCAAACCGGCGAAGCTCGCCGAGATGATCGGCCCAGATTCACCAGCGCCGGAGTTTCGCGAAAAGTATGAAAACGATGCCAATGTGCGCCGCTGGGTGGACATGGCCCGCCGCATCGAAGGCACCAACAAAACTTTCGGCGTACATGCCGCCGGTGTGGTGATCGCCGCTGAACCGCTGGATTCGCTGGTGCCGCTGCAGCGCAACAACGACGGCCAGGTGATCACCCAATACTTCATGGAAGATGTGGAGGCGATGGGGTTGCTGAAGATGGACTTCCTCGGCCTCAAGAACCTCACCATGATCGAAAAGACAGTGGATCTGGTGGAGCGGGGCAGCGGTGAACGCATCAACCCCGATGCCCTGCCAGCCAATGATCCCGGCACCTATGACCTGCTGGCCCGCGGTGATCTCGAAGGCATCTTCCAGCTGGAATCCAGTGGCATGCGCCAGATCGTGCGCGATCTCAAGCCCTCGTCGCTGGAAGACATCTCCTCAATCCTGGCGCTCTACCGCCCCGGCCCGCTGGATGCGGGCCTGATCCCCAAATTCATCAACCGCAAGCACGGCCGCGAAGCGATCGACTTCGCCTGCCCGGCCCTGGAACCGATCCTGAAGGAAACCTACGGGATCATGGTGTATCAGGAGCAGATCATGCGGATTGCGCAGGATCTGGCCGGCTATTCGCTAGGCGAAGCGGATCTGTTGCGCCGCGCCATGGGCAAGAAGAAGGTGTCGGAGATGCAGAAGCACAGCACGCAGTTCGTGGAGGGTGCCACCGCCCGCGGTGTGAGCAGTGCCGTGGCGGAAAAGCTGTTCGAGCAGATGGTGCTGTTCGCTGAATACTGCTTCAACAAAAGCCACTCCACCGCCTATGGGGCGGTCACGTACCAAACCGCCTATCTCAAGGCGCATTATCCGGTGGCCTACATGGCCGCCCTGCTCACCGTCAACGCCAGCAGCACCGACAAGGTGCAGCGTTATATCGCCAATTGCCAGTCGATGGGCATCGAGGTGATGCCGCCCGATGTGAATGCCTCGGGCATCGATTTCACCCCCACCGGCGATCGCATCCTGTTCGGTCTCTCGGCTGTGCGCAATCTCGGTGATGGCGCCATCCGCCAGCTGCTCGAGGCCCGTCTCGCAGATGGGCCCTTCGCATCTCTCGCTGATCTCTGCGATCGCATCCCCACCCACCTGATGAACCGGCGGGCACTGGAATCGTTGATCCACTGCGGCGCCCTCGATGCCCTGCAGCCCAACGCCAACCGCGCCCAGCTGATGGCGGATCTCGATCTGGTGCTGGATTGGGCCGGCTCGCGCGCCCGCGACCGCGCCAGCGGCCAGGGCAACCTGTTCGATCTGTTCGCCGCCCCACCTGCCGATAGCAAAGCCGCTGGCGCCGCTGGCAAAGCCGCGGGCGCTGCTGGGGCTGATCACACCCTGGCGCCGAAGGCTGCTCCTGTGGCCGACTATCCGCCAAAGGAGAAGTTGCGGCTGGAGAAGGAGCTGGTGGGCTTCTATCTCTCCGATCACCCGCTGCGGCAGCTCACCCAGCCGATGCGGCTGCTCTCACCGATCGGGCTGGCCACGCTTGAGGAGCAGGCCGACAAGGCGCGGGTGAGTGTGGTGGCGATGGTGCCGGAGATCCGCAATGTCACCACCCGCAAAGGTGATCGCATGGCGGTGCTGCAGATCGAAGACCTCACTGGCACCGCCGAAGCGGTGGTGTTTCCGAAAACCTTCGCGCGGCTCTGTGATCACCTGATGGTGGATGCACGCCTGCTGATTTGGGCGTCGGTGGATCGACGCGACGACCGCGTGCAGCTGATCGTGGACGATTGCCGCGCCATCGATGATCTGCAGCTGCTGCTGGTGGAACTGGAGGCCGAGCAGGCCTCCGACATCGCCGTGCAACATCAGCTGCGCGAGTGCCTGGTGCGGCACCGGCCGGAGCAGGACGAAGCAGGGGTGCGGGTGCCGGTGGTGGCCCTGGTGAAGCTGCACGACCAGACCCGCTACGTGCGCTTCGGCCATCAGTTCTGCGTGCGCGATGGCGTGGCCGCCATAGACACACTCCACGCCGCCGCCTTCACCGCCCGGCTGCACTCACCGCTGCAACTGGCCTGAGCCACCGTTGACCTGGTCTCAGGTTGGCCTGAGGCTTATAGGCGCTTGCTCCGGAAGGCTCATGTGGCCATGTTCTGTTTTCAGAGCGCTATCACAGCCCGTATTTTCGCAGCGTTTCCTGCCGGCAGATGCTTTCAGCCGCCTTGAGATTGCTGTTGAAATCAAACTGCTTGAGAAAGCATTGGCAGGTGGATTGTGTTAAATCTTCAGGCGCTTTGGACCGAGCGCCGCACTTCATTGTTCACAGCAAGCTGGCAGAAGTGCATGGCCAGGTTGCGGGCATCAATGGTCTGCGCCTGAATGTGCACCGGCAGCGCCGGCACCAAGGCGGATACCGCCAGCACCAGCTGAAGCCGAAAGGTTGCCAGCAGCCGAATCATGGAGCCAGAAGAGAGGGGATGTGCCTTTCGGCATGGCCTGGGCGCTCGATCAGATTCTGGAGCGCTGCAGCAACCGCAGCACAACGATCACCACAGCCACAACAAGAAACAGATGAATCAAGCCACCCAATGTGAATGAACTGACAAAACCCAGCAGCCATAACACAAGCAGCACAACGGCCACGGTTTCCAGCACGGGAAGCACTCCTGAAATAATGCACGTAGGGATCGGATTGGAATCCTGCGGGTCCCCTGCAGGCCTGGCGGCGCGCTGCAGGGGAGTGGAAGCAAATCAGACCCAGCACCGGGGAGTTCCAGTGCCAGGCCGATGAGCTTCAGGGCCGGATCACTTGATCTTGTCGGCGGCCTTGGCGGTGGCATCGCTCACTTTGTTGGCGGTCGATTTCACGCCCTCCTTGAGATCAGAGCCGGCCTGCATGGCTGCAGCCTGCACCTGTTTGGCCTGGCCTTTGAGCTTCTCGCCAGCATCGCCGGTGAGTTCGCCATGGGCCGCTTCAAGCCGGCCTTCTGCTTGCTTGGCGGAGGCAGAGAGATCTTTGGACATGATTCTGGCGGCAAAGGGGGTAGGGGTTGCGAAGCTGGTCAAAGCCATTGCAGGAGGTTGAAACACGCAGGAGGCGATCATCACGACCACCGCGAGAATCAGGGAAATCGTGAACCTCCGATCCACTCGTTTCATGGGCTGAATCTGCAAGGGCACCCCCAACAGCTAGCCAGCTCCCCCCACCGCCGCCGCACACGCGCCACCATCGCGCCAAAAACGCACCACCGACGCACCGTTTCACGCCAGATCTGCAGCAGGACTTACGACGCCATGGGTTGGCGCGCTGCCGCTCAGCCGGGCGCCTTACTGCCCTGGCGCATCGCCCGGATGGAGGCGCGCACGCGGGTGATGTTCACACCGATCTGCTCAAGGCCCAACAGGCTGCCGGTGGCATCTTCCCAGCTGGCCGAGAGCACGCCATAGCTGAGCCCCAGCACGCCCAGCAGGAACAGGCCACCGGAAACCGCGAGGGTGAGCACCGGGGGCACGTCGTAGATGTTGCGGCTCACCAGCAGATAGCTGACCACAAAGACGACCATGCCCAGGAAGGAGGGAACCCCCGTGGCCAGGGCGATGCGGCGCGCCATGCGGTTGGCCACCGCAGACGGAATCACTTTCGCCCCACTGGCCTTGGCCGGCTTGCCCTGTTGCGGGCGCGCAGCGCTGATGCCAGGCTTGCCCGCTCCGCCCGTGGCAGAGGGGGCAAGGCCGGAGGCCTTCGAGCGGGGCTTGCGCTTGGCCGCCATGGTGTTGCTCAGCCCCGGATGCCGAGCCTGACGATCAGCTGGGCGTAGCGATCTTCGCTCTGGGCGCGGAGATAGCCGAGCAGCCGCTTGCGGCGCCCGATCATCTTCAGCAGCCCCTGGCGAGAGGAGAAGTCGTGCTTGTTCTGTTGCAGGTGACCGGTGAGCTGGGAGACCCGCTCGCTCAGCATCGCCACCTGCACCTCGACGGAACCGGTATCGGTGCCGTGGGTTTGGTGGGTGTTGATCAGTTCCTGTTTCTTGGTGGTATCGAGCGGCATGCCGGCGTCGGGCCCTGACGGTGCAAACAGACAACTTACCGCCCCGTGGGGGCCCCCTTGGGCCGGGGGGAGTCAGGCGGCCTGCTGGGCCAGCCAGCGCAGGCTTTCGCGCAGCCAGGCATCGGGCCCTTCGGCTGGCTCCAGGCCGCCGCGACCCACGGCATGCAGCGCCCGGTTGATCTCCAGCGGCGCGTAGCCGAGCGCCTCCAGCGTGATCTGCACCTCGTCGCGGGTGGCCGCCAGGGGGGTGGTGCCGCCGTCTGCGGCAGCGTCATCGAGGCCGAAGGCGCCTTCGGCGAGCGCGCCCGCTCCCCCGAAGCTCTCGGCCAACTTGCCGCGCAACTCCACCGCCAACCGCTCGGCCGTGCGCTTGCCCACCCCCGGCGCCTGGCAGAGCTTGCGCAGATCCGCCTGCACGATCGCGCGCACCAGCTCCTCGGGCGGATGGGCGCCCAGCAGGGCCAGCGCCAGCTGCGGACCCACGCCACTGACCGCCACCAGCAGCCGGAACAGGTCCCGCTCCTGCCGCCCGCCGAAGCCGAACAGGGTCCAGCCGTCTTCGCGGATCGATTGGTGGATGTGGAGGGTGAGCGTCGCGCCCTCCCCCGGCAGCCGCTCCCAGTGGCGGCGGGTGAGCTGCACCTCGTAACCCACGCCCTGGCAGCAGAGCAGCAGCCCGCAGCGGTGTCCCTGCTGCCACTGTTCCGCCACAGCGCCCTGCAGCCAGCCGATCATGGGCACATCTTGAGGCGCCCCCATGCTGCCCGGTTCCCTCCCCTCCGCCAGTGCGCGGCCTGTGCTGCCGCCGCTGGGCGCCGGCCTGATCGCCCTGGCGCTCGGGCTGCTGCTGGCGCTCAGCGGCTGCCAGGGCGTGGGCCAGCCGTCGCAGCAGGTGCTGCTCGATGCCCTGGAGCTGCAGATCGCCCTCACCCAGCGCTCGATCGCCTCGGCCCTCGCCCTCGATCCCCCCGGAGCACCCCAGGTGAGCCGGGTGCGCGTCAGCCATCAAGAAAAGATCCCGATCGGCGATCGCCAGGGGCTGCACCTCAGCGGCCAGTTCGACTGGCGGCTCGCCAACGATCCCTACCGGGTGGACAGCGCCTTCGAGCTGTACCTGCTGCGCGGTGAGAAGGGGCAGAGCTGGCGCCTGGCGCGGCCCAGCGCAGACGGCGACCGCGCCGGCTGGGTGAGCGATCCGCTGCCGCTGAAGGGGTAGGCGCGTTGGCCATGACGAGGCGCTGACCGGCCGGCAGGCGCGGGCGGTGATCGGGTGCGCGAAGCAACGCTGCCGCTACCGGGCAGACCTGTGAGAGGTGCACCTCGCCATCGACAGGGAACCGCTCAATGGGACCACCCGCAACGGCGAGTTGGCCGAAGACCTGGGCGACGATCTCAGCCCGCCCATCGCTCGCGCTGACGGCGAGGGATACGAACGCTGGCGGGGGATGCTGCGGGAAGAGGCTCGTGCGGGTCACGAACCTCTGATTGTGGCGTTCAAAGGCTCGGAAGCTTCAGCGCAGGGAAGGCTTGGACTCTCATCCATCAACAGCACAATTTGATGGAGATTCCCGAGCCGGAATAGAGAGCTTCCGTCAAAAGTGGGAATGAGTCTTTCAAGGCAGTCACCGAGGCAGTCAC
>ERZ888423.3283-NODE-3283-length-10851-cov-47.218136_pt1 | contig 10851 bp, 10 predicted proteins | sample MGYA00520523_ERZ888423 | MGnify/ENA primary metagenome ERZ888423 (study PRJEB32303, sample SAMEA104408611) | aquatic metagenome | biome: Brackish water; feature: Pelagic; material: water | place: Baltic Sea | collected 2014-06-08T10:24:00 | depth 30,27 m ...
GAGCGCGACTGCGCCAAGGCCCGCACCTATCAAGACCTGCGCCAGCGCCACCACACGGGCCGACTGCGGGAACAGCTACTGGCCTTCGAGGCGGCCCGGGCCAACCAGGCCGCCCTCAGCCGGCGCCGCGAAGAGCTCACCGCCCAGCAACAGACAGGCCGCGAGGCCATCGCCGCCGGCGAGCAGGCTCTTGGGGCCGCCGCCGCCGCCCTCGAGCAGCTGCAGGCGGAGGTGAAGGCCCTCGGCGAAGACCAGCTGATCGCCGTGCAGGCCGAACTTGCCGGCCTCGAAGCCAGTGGCCGCGAACTGGCCCGCCAGGGGGAAAAACACCAGCTCGAAGCCGAAGCGCTGCAACGCCAGCGGCAGGAACTGGCCCGCGGCCAGGGCGACCTGCGCCAGCAGCAGCAGGCCCTCGAGACCAGCTCCGATTTGGCCGAGCTGGAAGCCGCCGAACAGGCCTGCCGCAGCGCTGAAGGCGCCGTGGAACTCTCCCGCCGCCGCCTGGGCGAAGTGGCGGGCCGCTCCGGCAGCTGGCTGGAGGAACAGAGGCAACGCAGCCTGGCCCGCCAGCAGCTGGCCGAGCAGATCGGGCCACTGGAGGCGGAGCGCCAACAGCTGCAGGAGCGGCTGCGCCAGCAGCAGGAGCGGCTGGCGGAGCTGGGGGCCGAGGAGCAGCAGGAGGGGATCAGCCAACAGGGCGTCCAGCAGCAGCTGGCGGCCACCGAAAGCGCCTGGCAGCAGGTGGGGGAGGCCACCCGGCTGAGGCAGCAGCAGGTGCAGGAGCTGGCCGAGGCCCTGGCCCTGCAGCAGCGCACCCGCAGCCGCCTGGAGCAGGAACAGGCCACCCTGGAGCGGGAGATCGCCCGGCTCGACAGTCGCCGCGAAACCCTGCAGGAAAGCCGTGGCACCGGCGCCCTGCGGGTGCTGCTGGAGGCGGGCCTCGACGGCATCCACGGGCCCGTGGCCCAGCTCGCTGAGGTGGAGGAGCGCCATCGCTATGCGCTCGAGGTGGCGGCCGGCGGGCGCCTCGGCCAGGTGGTGGTCGACGACGACCGCATCGCCGCCCAGGCGATTGAGCTGCTCAAGCAACGCCGGGCCGGCCGGCTCACCTTTCTGCCGCTCAACAAGATTCGGGGCGGCTCCAGTTTCGGCGCCGGTGGCGGCTCCAGTGGCGGGGCAGCCCTGCAACGCGGTGGTGCGGCAGGGGGTGGCGGGCTGGTCGGCAGGGCCATAGACCTGGTGCGTCACGAGGCGGTATACGCGGAGGTGTTCCGCTACGTCTTCGGTGACACCCTGGTGTTCGACAACCTGGCCAACGCCAGGCGCGAGTTGGGCCGCTGCCGGGCGGTGACCCTGGAGGGCGAACTGCTCGAGAAGAGCGGTGCCATGACCGGCGGCAGCCAGCAGCAGCGGGGCGGCCAACTCAGCTTTGGTCGGGCCCAGGATGGCGACGAGGCCGAACCCCATCGCCAAAGGTTGCTGGAGCTGGGCGAGAGCCTGCTGGCCTGCCGCCGCAGGGAAGCCGACCTGGGCCAACAGCTCGAGCGCCTGCGGCCCCAGCTGCTGGAGCACCAGCAACGTCAGGCGGCCCTGGAGGCCGAGCGCAGCGCCGCCCAGCGCGCCCTGGCCCCCCAGCAGCAACGCCAGCAGCAGCTGGGCACCCGCCTGGGGCAACTGCAGGCCACCCTGCAGGCCGATCTGCAGCGCCAACAGGAGCTGGAGGGGCTCCTCAGCCCCCTCCAGGCCCAGCGCACGGCCCTCGAAGCGAGCGAAACCGCAGTGCAGGCCTCCGGCGACGCTGCCCGCTGGCAGGGGCTCCAGAGCGAGCTGGAGTCGGCCGACTCCGCCCTGGCCGCGGCCCGCAACCAGCGCGATGGCCTGCTGGCAGCCCGACGCGAGCGGGCCCTGGTGGCCGAGCGGCTGAGCAACCAGCTTCAAGCCCTAGCGGCCGATGAACAGCGGCTGGTGGCGGCCGTCAATGCCCTGGTGGCAGACCGGGCCCACTGGAAGGGGCGGCAGCAGGCCGACCAGGAGCGGCGCAGCGCCCTGGAAAGCCAGCAGCAGGATCTGCAAACCCGCTTCGGCGAGCGGCGGCGCGCCCGCGATGCCGCCGAGGCCCAGCTCTCAGCCCAACGCCAGGCCCTGCAGCAGCAGCAGTGGGAGCTGCAACGCCTGGCTGAAGAGCTCGACTCCCTGGCCGAGCAGCTGCGCGGCGACCAACTGCGCCTCGAGCAACTGGAGCGGGAGTTGCCCGATCCCCGGCCTGAGATCCCAACGGAGGTGCGCGAGGCGGGTCTGGAGGCGTTGCAGGAAGAGCTGCGCAGCCTCCAGGCCCGCATGGAAGCCCTCGAACCGGTGAACATGCTGGCGCTCGAAGAGCTGGAGCAGCTGGAAATCCGGCTGGCCGAGCTGGAGGAGCGCCTCGAGGTGCTCAGCAAGGAACGCGAGGAGCTGCTGCTGCGCATCGAAACCGTGGCCACCCTGCGCCAGGAGGCTTTCCTGGAGGCGTTCACGGCGGTGGACGGCCACTTCCGCACGATCTTCGAGGGTCTCTCCGACGGCGAAGGTCACCTGCAGCTGGAAAATCCCGAATCCCCCCTGGATGGGGGCCTCACCCTGGTGGCCCATCCCAAGGGCAAGGCCGTGCGCCGCCTCAACTCGATGAGCGGCGGCGAGAAGTCACTGACGGCCCTGAGTTTCCTGTTTGCCCTACAGCGCTTTCGGCCCTCGCCCTTCTACGCCCTCGATGAGGTGGACAGCTTCCTTGACGGGGTCAACGTCGAACGGCTGGCAGCCCTGATCGCCAGCCAGGCCGACCAGGCCCAGTTCATGGTGGTGAGCCACCGGCGCCCGATGATCGCAGCTGCCACCCGCACCATCGGCGTCACCCAGGCCCGGGGAGCCCACACCCAGGTGGTGGGGTTACCGCCCGCGGCCTGACCGCCCTTACCCCAGCGAACCAGGTGGGCCACAATGGATCGACTGGGCCCCAGGTTCGACCCTTTCATTGACCTCCTCCATTCCCCCCTCCACCGATCTCGGAGCAGCCGCTGCCGCCCCGAGCGATCGCCTCTGGTTGCGCTCCGAGTTGATGGGCACCCAGGTGATCACCCGCGACACCGGCCGGCGGCTGGGGGTTGTCGGTGAGGTGGTGGTGGATGTCGACCGGCGCGAAGTGGTGGCGCTGGGCCTGCGCGACAACCCCCTGACCCGTTTCCTACCGGGCCTGCCGCGCTGGATGCCCCTCGATCGGATCCGCCAGGTGGGCGATGTGATCCTGGTGGATTCGGCCGACTCCCTGGCCGAGGGCTTCAACCCCGATCGCTACGGCAAGGTGATCAACTGCCAGGTGATCACCGAGGCGGGCGCCCAGCTGGGCCGGGTGCTGGGCTTCAGCTTCGACATCGAAACCGGTGAGCTGGCCACCCTGGTGATCGGCGCCCTGGGGGTGCCGATCCTGGGCGAAGGGGTACTCAGCACCTGGGAACTCAGGGTTGAGGAGATTGTCAGCAGTGGTCCGGATCGGATCATTGTTTACGAGGGGGCCGAAGACAAGCTCAAGCAACTGGGCTCAGGCCTGCTGGAAAAGCTGGGCATTGGCGGGCCCAGCTGGGAACAGGAGGAGCGGGAGCGCTACCGCTCAGGCATGGTGCCGGTGGAAAACCAGTTGGCCGCAGGCCAGCCCGCGGTGCAGGAGCAGCGCCGCATCCAGCCAGCCACCAGCCGGGCCCTGGAAGCAGAGGCAGAACTCGACTACGTCGAGCTGGAGGAGCGGCGCCAGCAGGAACCCCTGCGTCAACGCCGCTACCTCGACGAAGACGAACCCCGCTACGACGAGAGGCCTTTCGAGCAACCCAGATTCGAAGAACCCAGATTCGAGGAGCCCAAGTTTGAGGAGCCGAGATTCCCGGAGCGCCGCCCCGAGAACCCCCGCCGGCCCCTCCAGGCCGAGCCCCTGCCCCGGGCCCCCCAACGCCGCCCCGCCCCCACTCCCGCCCGAGAGCCGGTGGATGTGGAGGCCGAAGACCTGGCGGATCCCTGGTGAAGCTGGGCTAATGAAGCAGGCCTGATTTCAGGGCTGCCGGAAGACCAGCGAGGCTGAATTGACGCAGTGGCGCTGGCCGGTCGGGGCAGGCCCATCGTTGAAAAGGTGGCCCAGGTGGGCGTCACAGTTGGCGCAGCGGATCTCCGTACGCACCATGCCGTGGGAGCTGTCGGTGTGGGTGCTGATGGCGCCCGCGCTCACGCCGTCCCAGAAGCTGGGCCAGCCAGTGCCGGATTCAAATTTAGTGGCACTGCTGAACAGCTCGGCGTCACAGCAGATGCAGTGGTACATCCCGCTGGCCTTGTGGTTCCAGTAGGCACCGCTGAAGGCCCGCTCGGTGCCGCCCTGGCGGGCAATGCGAAATTGCTCGGGCGTGAGCTGCTGGCGCCACTGCTCCTCGCTGGTGCCCCGCGCCAGGCCGCTGTCCAGGCCGCAGGCAGAGGGGTTGGAGGGGATAGGGGTGCTGGCTGGGTCGGCCATGGGAGGGAACAAAACACTGGCGTAAACCTTAGGAACCCAGGCCCGGGGGCAGGAGCTCCAGAACCAGCTCCGCCAGGCTGGCCACCGCCCCCGGCTGGCCCCTCAAACCACGCAGATCAGCCCGCATCCCGGCGAGGCGCTCAGGGGCGCCAAGCCAATCGGCGGCCTCGGCCGCAATCGACTCGGGCGTGATCACCCCCACCCGCTCGGGCACCAGCAAGCGACCCGCAGCGATGTTTGGCGAAGCCAGGAAACCCCGGTGGCGCAGGCGCCAGGCCGTGAGCAGCAGGCCAAACCCCCAGCGCAGCAGCGGCAGCCGCGCCACCAGTCCGGCCAGCCCATCCCAGGCCTGCATCACATGCAGGTGTTGGGTGGGCAGCAGCACCAGCATGGGCACCCCCAGGGCGGCCAACTCGGCCGTATTGGCGCCCACGGTGGTGAGGGCCAGGGCGCACTGGCTCAGGGCGCCGTGGGCAGGATTTTCACGCACCAGCTGGATCGGGGTGCCGGCCGGCGTCACCAGCAAATCCGGCTCCCGCAGCCGCGGCAGCCCCGATCGGTAGGAGCTGGCAATCGGATTGGCTGGACCCGCCTGGGCAAGCAGCTCTTCGATGCTGGTGGTGGGGGCGAGCGGCAACAGGAAACGGCAGCCCGGACGCAGCGCCGCCAGGCGATCGGCCGTCTCCAGCAAAAACGGCACTCCCACCCGCAACTTGGCCCGCTTGGAGCCCGGCAACAGGGCCAGCCACTCCCCTTGGGGCAACGGTGCCTCGCTGCGGGCCGACTCGGAGAGATCGGCCATCAGATCTCCCACCACCGTGCAGCGCTGCGCCCAACGGGGCGACAGCCGGGCTGCGGCCCTAGGCCCCATGGCCGCAATGCGATCGTTCCAGCGCGGCCAGCGCGCCACCCATTCGGCATAGGTGAGGTGTCGGTAGCCCAGACGGGCCGACAGCAGCACCGTCCAAAACTGATCCCCCCCCAGAAACACCACCACTCCGCGCTTTCCCCAGGGACCAAACCTCCCGGGGGAAAGCAGCAGCGACCAGAACTGGCGCGCCGGCACGATGCGCTCAAACAACCCCCACCCCGCCGCAGCCAGGTGTTCGCGGCCCGTGCCATTGGGACAGGGCACCAGCACCAGCTGCAGGCTGCAGTCCGCCGCAGCGGCGATGGGGCGCAGGGGGATGCGGCGCTGCAGGCGCTGGGCCAGGGGCCTGACCCAGGTGGACAGCTCCCCAGGGCCGTTGCTGACCAGCACTATCGAGACCGGTGGCGGCGGGGTCACCCTGGGAACCCGCTTCGGTTCAGGCAACGGCTGGCTGAAATGAAAAAGAAATGCGGATGACGAGACTTGAACTCGTAAGGCCGAAGCCACACGCCCCTCAAACGTGCGTGTCTACCAATTCCACCACATCCGCATCGATCTGGGATCACCGCAGGGCGCCCCAAGCGAGCAATATACCCATCGCTCTTCCCTGTAGCCCGTTGGTGCCGGCCGGCTTGGGAAGCACTGATACAGTCCGCCTTGGCCCATATCAGCTGAGTCGCCGCGGATGCCCATCGGCAAGTTGCTGATCGCCAACCGTGGCGAGATTGCCCTGCGAATCCTGCGCACCTGCCGGGAGCTGGGCATTCCCACGGTGGCCGTGTTCAGCACGGTGGATAAAAACGCCCTGCACGTGCAACTGGCCGACGAAGCGGTGTGCGTCGGGGAGGCGCCCAGCTCCAAGAGCTACCTCCATATTCCCAACATTTTGGCCGCGGCCACCTCCCGAGGGGCCGATGCCATCCACCCCGGCTACGGCTTTTTGGCGGAAAACGACCGCTTTGCCGAGATCTGCGCCGACCACGGCATCACCTTTGTGGGGCCATCCCCCGAGGCGATCCGTTCGATGGGAGACAAGTCGACCGCCAAGGCCACCATGCAGAGGGTGGGCGTACCCACCATCCCCGGCAGCGAAGGGCTGCTCGACAGCACTGCCGACGCCGCCCGCCTCGCCGATGGGATGGGCTATCCGGTGATGATCAAGGCCACCGCCGGCGGCGGCGGCCGGGGCATGCGGCTGGTGCCCGGCCCCGACCAGCTCGAAAGCCTTTTCAAAGCAGCCCAGGGGGAAGCGGAAGCCGCCTTCGGCAACCCCGGGCTCTACATGGAGAAATTCATCGACCGGCCAAGGCACGTGGAAGTGCAGGTGCTGGCCGATCGCCACGGCAACGTGGTGCACCTAGGCGAAAGGGACTGCTCAATCCAGCGGCGCCACCAGAAGCTGCTGGAGGAGGCACCGAGCGTTGCCATCGATGCAAATCTGCGCCGCCAGATGGGTGAGGCCGCCGTGGCAGCGGCACGCACCATCAACTACGAGGGAGCGGGCACCGTCGAATTTCTGGTCGACCGCCACGGCAAGTTCTATTTCATGGAGATGAACACCCGGATCCAGGTGGAGCACCCGGTCACCGAAATGGTTACCGGCGTCGACCTGATCGCCGAGCAGCTGCGCATCGCCGGCGGCGAACCCATCTCGATTACCCAAGACCAGGTAAAGCTCTGCGGCCACGCCATCGAGGCGCGGATCAACGCCGAGGATCCCCGTCAGAATTTTCGGCCCGCTCCGGGCAAAATCACCGGCTGGCTGCCCCCCGGCGGCCCTGGGGTGCGGGTCGACAGCCATGTCTACACGGGCTACGAGATCCCGCCCTTCTATGACTCCCTAATCGGCAAGGTGATCGTGTGGGGCACCGACCGGCCCCATGCCCTGCGGCGCCTGCGCCGGGCCCTGTCGGAATGTGCTGTCACCGGCATCCCCACAACGATCGATTTCCACTTGCAGCTGCTGGATCGACCCGAGTTCCAGGCCGGCGATGTGCACACCAAGTTTGTCGAACAAGACATGCTGCCCCAGACGGGCGCCTAGGCGACAGCCCCCGACCGCATCAGCACCTGGGTGATCAACCCCTGCTGCCCCACCAACAACTCGCGCACCAGGCTGAGCAGGCCCACCCACACCACGGGGGTCACATCAACCCCCCCGATCGGTTGGATCAGTCGACGGGTGGGGGCCAACAGGGGCTCGGTGGGGCCGCCAATCAAACGCATCACCCCTCGGCTCAGATCCACCTGGGGGTACCAGGTGAGCACGATCCGAAACAGAAACAACAGGGTCCAGATCGCCAGCCCGAGCCCCAAAACCAGATGGGCCCCTGACGCCAAGGAGTGCCACGACAGGTAAGACGAGGGCAGGGCCGTCACAAAGCTCTAAGCAGCTGGGTTCCCAGCGTAGGAACCCGCCACCACTGCCTAGGATTGGGAGACGGTTTACGTTCAAAACTGGCCCGCTATGACGCCTTCCCTCGCCAACTTCCTGAGCAGCCTCGCCTGGGGGGCCGTGATCGTGGTGGTGCCCATCACCATTGCCCTGGTGCTGATCAGCCAGAACGATCGCCTCGATCGTCGCCTCTGAAGAGCTGGGGCCTAGGCAGCCCAGGCAACCTGCCTACAGTGGGCAAATGGTTGAACGGGTGAGACACCGTGGTTAATGCCAGCCTGAATTGGGCCAGCATCGTGGGCATTGTGCTGGCCGTCGGCGGCGCCCTGCTCTATTTCATGCGGAGCTTCAAGCCCGCCCTGGCCCGCGACTACGACGTTTTCTTCGCGGCGATTGGCCTGCTTTGCGGCGGCATTTTGTTTTTTCAGGGTTGGCGCCTGGACCCCATCCTTCAGTTTGGCCAGTTCCTGCTGGCCGCCACCACCGTTTTCTTCGCCTACGAAAGCGTCCGGCTGCGGGGTGTGACCACCGAGCAGGCGCGGCGCTCTTCCTACTTCGACGACGACGAACCGATGCCCACCCCGGGGCCCGCCCGCGCCCGGGTGGGCGGAAGAACCTGGGGCGAAGCTGATGTGGATCGCTTTGACGAGCCCCAGCCCCTGCGCCGCCGCATTCCCTCCCGCGAAGACGAAAGCGAAGACGAAGACTTCTACAGGGCACGCCGGCCCAACCGCACGGCCATCCCCGAGCGGGCCGCGAGCCGCAGGCCGGCCCAGGCCGACTGGGCAAGCCCAAGCCAGGAGCCTGAGCCCAGCCGTTTCAGCGGCTCAGCACGGTCAGCCGCCAGGCCAGGCGCCGATTTCGGCTCCCGCCGCCGCGAGCGTGATGCCACCCCAGAACCGCGCCGGGGCAGCCGACCCACTGCAGCACCTGAGGCCATGCCCCGCTCCACCAGGCGAGCCACCACCCCTGAGGTTGCCCCCCCAACCGGGCCAGCCGGAATCCCCCAGGGTTCTCCCATCTCTGGGGCAAGCGAGCAGATCAGCGATGCAGACTTCACTCCGCTGAAACCCCGCGGATCTGGCGAACCCCGGCCGCGGGACAACAGCTCCCGCTTCGACGACTGAGGCGCCCTGAACCAACCCAATCCGGCGCCAGCCCTGGCAGCCCTGCTGCTGCCAGCCTGCCTCCTGCTCCTGGCAGGCTGCAGCGGCGGACCCTGGTTCGGCCGCCGCAGTGCCGGCCCCGCCGGCGGCCTCGGTGAAGCCAGCCGCCAGGAGCCGGCCTTAAGCGGCCAGGGGCGGCTGCTGGCCTCAGTGGTGGAGCGCAGCAGTGGGCCCACCCTGCTGCTACAGGAACAACCCAGCGGGCGGGTCGTGAACCTGCGCCACTTCCAGAGGCACCAGCCCCACAGCTCCCCCTCCCTGAGTTGGAACGGCCGCTACGTAGCTGCCCTGGTGCAGCAGGGCAACCAGCGGGTGCCCTTGATCGAAGATCGGCTCAGCGGGGCCCTGCACAGGCTGCCCCTGCCGGCCGATCACACCGCCCTGCGGCTCAGCCTGGCCCCGGAGGCGGGCCGGCTGGCCGTGCAGGTGGCCCTCGATGGCCAGTTGCGGGTGCAGTTGTTTGATCTGACTGGCCTGCTGGAGCCCGACCGCCCGGGCGGGATGGCCATTCAGGGGGGCGGTCCTGGAGCCCCCCCATGAGGGTGCCTGTTCTTGCAACGGCCACAGGCACCCTCATGGCCATGGCCCTGCTGCTGGGCAGCTGCATGGGGCCGATGCCGAGGCCAGTGCGACCAGTCAACAGCCGCCTCGAGGCCTTGGGCGCCACCCGGGAGCCTTCTCTCTCAGGTCGCTGGCTAGCCCTGATCAGCGGCCGGGGCGGGCGGGAGCAGGTGATGCTGCTCGATCTGGAGCGCCAGCAGCCCCAGCCCCTGCTGGGCCTCAACCGGGCCGATGCCCAGCCCTTGAGCGTCAGTATCGATGCAGCTGGGGAAAAAATCGCCCTGGTGCGCCAGCTGGAAGGCCGCACCGAGCTGGTGCTCTACCGCCGCTCGCTGCAAAGCCTGCAGCCGATCGCCATGGTGCCCAACGGTGTGCCCAAAGCAGTGCAACTCCAGGCCGATGGCCGCCAGCTGGCGGTGCAGGTGAGCCGCAATGGGATCTGGCAGGTAGACCTGATCCAGATCCCCTGAGTGCGGCCCAGGGCACCCAGTGAGAGGGCTCAGGGCACCAGGCCAGCCCAGTGCAGGAAGGTGTCTCCGCTGATGGCCTCGATCAGCAGCAGGGCCCCAAAGCCCACCATGGCAAAACGACCATTGACCCGCTCGGCGTAGCCACTCCAGCCAAAAGCCGGAATGTCGCCGGTAGTGGCACTGGTGGTTGCACTAGTGGTTGGATTGGGGGCCGGAGTCTCAGCAGGCATGGGATCAGGCATGACGTCCCACGTCATAGCCGGCCGCCGGCAACAGTCGCCACTTACCACTGCCGTCGAGCTCCAGCACCGTGTCGTGGAAGGCGGTGAGGGTGGGGCGGTGACCCACGCTCACAAAGGCCATTTCCCGCTCGCTTAGCAGGGAATAGAGGTGGCGCTCCGTGGCCACATCGAGGGCGCTGGTGGCCTCATCGAGCACCACAAAGCTGGGTGAATTGAGCAGCAGGCGGGCAAAGGCCAAACGCTGCTGCTCGCCCAGGGACAACAGCCGGGGCCAGTCTTGGATGATATCTAGGTCGGGGTAACGCTGCACCAGCTCGCCCAGGCGCACCTCCTCAAGCACATGGCGCAGCTGGCCATCGCTGAAGCGATCGGGCTGCTGGGGATAGCAGAGCTGCTCCCGCAGGCTGCCCAGCAGCATGTAGGGCTTCTGGGGAATGAACATCAATTCCCCCTCGCTGGGCCGCTCCACCCGCCCGGATGCCGGCGGCCAAAGGCCGCTCACCATGCGCAGGAAAGAGGTTTTGCCACAGCCGGAAGGCCCTACCACCAGCAGGCGCTGGCTGCGATTCACCTCCAGGCTCAGATCCCGAATCAGGGTGCGGTTGGTGCGGGGCGGCACCA
>ERZ888423.3284-NODE-3284-length-10851-cov-7.583457_pt1 | contig 10851 bp, 9 predicted proteins | sample MGYA00520523_ERZ888423 | MGnify/ENA primary metagenome ERZ888423 (study PRJEB32303, sample SAMEA104408611) | aquatic metagenome | biome: Brackish water; feature: Pelagic; material: water | place: Baltic Sea | collected 2014-06-08T10:24:00 | depth 30,27 m ...
TCGGATCGGAGGCCGAATATGGACCGACATCTCGCTCGGTGTGCCGATCGACCTCGGCGCGGCCTGGCTGCACGGAACCGACGGCAACCCGATGATGGAACTCGTCAACGAGGTCGGTGCCCGGACCGTCGAGACCGACTTCGACAATGTGGCCCTGCTCGAGAACGGCTCTCTGCTCGGCGCAGGCACGTCGGCGGCGACGTTGGAAGCGTGGGCCGAGATTCTCGACGACATTGAGCCGTTGACCGAGAACGCCGCACCCGACGCCTCGCTGGCCGACGCACTGACTGAGGTCGCCAATCTCGATGACCCGCTCATCCAGTGGTGCGTCGCGTCGAGCATCGCCGCCGAGTATGCCGCCGACCCCGACGAACTCGCGCTGCGGTGGTTCGGTCACGAAGGAGAACTCGACGGACCAGACCTCATCCTTCCGGGTGGGTACGGGCAGTTGGTGAACCACCTCGCCCGTGGGTTGACGGTCAAGCTGGGCACCGAGGTGACGCGGATCGCCTACGACAATTCTGGTGCGCGGGTCGAGACACCGCAGGGTGTCATCGCTGCGGACCGAGTGATCGTCACCGTCCCGCTCGGAGTTCTCAAGGCGGATGCCATCGTGTTCGACCCGCCCTTGCCGGAACCCAAACGCCAAGCCATCACGAGGCTCGGGTTCGGCCTGCTGAACAAGGTGGTGCTCACGTTCGACGAGCCGTTCTGGCCCGATGATGCGGATACGTTCGGCATCGTCGGCCGCGATCAGCCGGTGTCCGATCTGATCAACGGTCTGCGGTTCGCCGACATACCGCTGTTGGTGGGGCTGCGCGGAGGGGCGAATGCGATTGCGCGCGAGGCGGATTCAGACGAACAGACGGTTGCCGCAGTTCTGAGCGCCATGGACGCCCCAGAGCCTGCCGGCACGCTCGTCACCCGATGGGCGGCAGACCCGTACGCTCGTGGGTCCTACAGCTTCCTCGCGGTCGGGTCGAGCCCGGAGGACCAACGCGCATTGGCCGAGCCGGTCGGTGATCGGGTTGCGTTCGCCGGCGAGGCGACCCACGAAGAGTTCTTCGCGACCGTCCACGGTGCATACCTGAGCGGACTACGCGAGGCGGACCGGGTCCTCAGCGTCTGACGCAGTTCTCCGCGAGCGCGCGTGTCTGTGCGCCGACGCGCCGTAATTGACGGCATTTCACGCACGCTCGCGGTGGCCATAGGGTCTCCGTTATGGCCGATACGTCTAGCGACACACCCGAGCTCGTGCGCTACCTCGGACCCAATTGGTTCGCCTCGGTGATGGGAACGGGCATTGTCGCCATGGCGGGCGCGACGCTACCTGTGCACGTCCCGGGGTTGCGGACGTTCGCGCTGGCGGTGTGGGTCGCCTCGGCGGTGTGGCTGGTTCTGCTGACCGTGGCGATGGTCGCCCATTGGGTCCGCAACCCCACGGTGGCGCGCAGTCACGTCCGCAATCCGCAGATGGCCCACTTCTATGGGGCCGCCCCGATGGCGTTGCTCACCATCGGGGCCGGCGCACTGCTTGTCGGCAAAGACCTCATCGGTGAACGGGCTGCGGTCGATCTCGCCTGGGTGTTGTGGACCGCGGGTACGGTCGGCGGCCTGTTCACCGCGATGAGCATCCCGTTCCTGATGTTCACCCAACACCGGGTCGAGGCCGACGCCGCGTTCGGTGGCTGGCTGATGCCGGTGGTACCGCCCATGGTGTCGGCCGCCACGGGCGCGCTGCTGATTCCACACATGGCTGAGGGCACGGGACGCACAACGATGCTCTACGGCTGCTATGCGATGTTCGGCATGTCGCTGGTCGCCTCGCTGATCATCATCACCATGATTTGGAGTCGCCTGGCGCTCTACGGCACCTCGGGAACGGCGCGGGTGCCCACCCTGTGGATCGTCCTGGGCCCGCTGGGACAATCGATCACCGTGGTAGGGCTGCTCGCCACCGACGCGGCCCTGGCAGTCGACGAGAAGGTGGCCGACGGGATGAGGGTGTTCGCCATCCTCTACGGGGTTCCCGTGTGGGGCTTCGCCGTACTGTGGATCGCGCTGGCCACCGCGTTAACCACGAGGACGCTGCGGCGGGGTATGCCGTTCGCGCTCACCTGGTGGAGTCTGACGTTCCCGGTCGGCACCTTCGTCCTCGGGACGACCCAACTCGCTCTGCACACGGGCCTGCCGGTGTTTCGGATCGCCGCCGCGATCGCCTATGTCGCGCTGTTGTCTACCTGGGTACTGGTGGCGGTACGCACATTTCGCGGGGGCCGGCAGGGCGTACTGTTCGCCACACCCGCCTCCGGCCCGATCCGAGCGCAGAAGGACCCGCCCGCCCAGGACCCGGCACGCTGACGACCCAACAGCGTCACCACCTCATCGACCGGGAATGCCAGAATCATCGACCGGGCATGCCAGAATCGCGGGCGTGCATATCGGGATGACCATGCCGGTCATGGAGCCCAACCTCGATGCGGCGACGCTGAGAGACTGGGCGCGTCTCGTCGACCGCGGCCCGTTCTCATCGCTGTGCTGGGGCGAGCGCATGGCCTTCGACAATCCCGAGAGCCTGACGCTGCTCGGGGCGCTGTCCGCCTGGACGGACCGGGTGCAGCTGGTGACGACGGTGCTCATCCCGCAGCTGCACGACCCGGTGATGCTGGCTAAGGCTTTGGCCACCGGCGACATGCTCAGCGGTGGCAGGCTCACCGTCGGTTTCGGTGTGGGGGGCCGCCACGAGGACTACCGCGCAGCCGGCGCGGACCCAGCGACCCAGACGATGCGCGAGATGGCCGACCGCGTGGCGGTGATGAAGCGCGTCTGGTCCGGTGAAAAGGTGACTGACTCGACGCTGCCCGTCGGTCCGCCGCCGCTGCAGGCCGGTGGTCCGAAGCTGCTGGTTGGCACGACGGGACCGAAGACGACGCGTCATGCGGCCGGCTGGGCCGACGGCCTCGCGGGCATCACCCTCGACCTGGATGTCGACAAGCAGAATGAACTGTTTGACGTGGCGCGCGACGCGTGGCGGCAGGCGGGCAAGGCGGCACCGCACCTGGCGACATCGTTCTGGTTCGCGATCGGCGATGGAGACAATCCACGCGCGCAGATCCATCAGCACCTGCTGCGCTATATGAACTGGATACCGTCCGAAATTGTCGATGCGATGGCGCCGACCACCGGCTGGGCAGGCACCGCCCATGAGCTGCGCGCTGTGCTGCAGCGGTTCGCGGACATCGGCACCGACGAGATATATCTGATCCCGACGAGCTCGGACATCGACCAGGTGCGTCGAGTCGCCGAAGTCGTAGAGGAGCTGGATTCGCGATATGATTAACAGCTGGAGCGTTCGCGCTCAACGTGTTTGGGAGTCGGTAAGCAAACAGCCGCCGCCTCCGCTGGCCGATCTTGACGCCTATCCCGTGGGTGCGGTCGCGCAGATGCTCCGCGAGATCGGCATCGCGCTCCTGGAGGGTCAGATGCCCAGCGGATCGGTGGAAGCACAGCTGGGGCACATCGCGCAGCGTTACACCGCCGAGCCTGTTTTGGTGGTCGCGCTGCCGACGGTCCTGATCATCCAGGTGGGTAGGGCCGTGCATGAGGTCGCGGCCTCGACACGCGGGACCACCCAACTCGACCGGGCCGGCAAGGTCGACGAAATCGCCAGGCTCGCCGAGGCCGGGGCCATCACGCCGGCCGACGCCGTTCGAGACATCATCGCGGCGCGTACGGCAAGTCCCCGCTTTGGCCCACTCACCGCCCTGGCCGGCTACGTGCTGACGACGCTGGGGTTCGGCATCGTGATGAATCCCGCGTGGACGGCCCTGTGGGCCTACGTATTCCTCGGCGCGGTGGTCGGCGCAATCGTCGTGGTGGCCGGACGCCTGCCCGCGCTCGCCGCCATCGTTTCCTCGCTTTCTGCGGCCGCGGTGACGATGTTGGCCGTCTGGTTCGTTGCCGATGCGGCTGGCGATGACCTGCTGAGGATCATCGCGCCGGCTTTGATAGCCATACTGCCGGGGCTGTCGCTGACTATCGGTGCGATGGAACTGGCCGGCGGAGCGGTGATGGCGGGATCGAGTCGCCTGGTCTATGGCGTTGTGCAGCTGATGCTGTTGGCCTTCGGTGTGGTGATCGGCCTCGCGATCGCAGGACAGGTGGCACCGCACCAGACGGCAACCAGGATGGGGCCACTTTCGTTCTACGTGGCCATCGTGGTCATCGCTGTGGGGCTCTACCTATACCTCTCGGCGCCCCGCGGATCCCTGCTCTGGCTCATGGCGGCCGTCGCGGTGGCACTGATCGGCCAGAAGGTGGGCGGCCTGTTTCTATCGTCGGCGCACTCAGGCGCACTAGGCGCTCTTCTAGTTGTCCCGTTCGCGATAGTCGCGGCGAAGATGAAGACCGCACCGCCCATGCGCGTCATGCTGCTTGCGGCGTTTTGGTCGCTGGTACCCGGAGCGTTGGGCTTCGAGTCGATCAGCGCTGCGGCAACGACTCGATCACTGGACGCCAACACCCTGGGCAGCACATTCGCCGCGGTCTTCTCTATCGCGCTCGGCACACTGTTCGCCTGGAGCATCTACCAAACTGTGCACTACCGCTCCAAGGCGACGATCTGAAGCTGCGGCGAAACCGGTTCGCGCTGCCCTATGTTGGGGGGCGTGTGCACCCGTGTGTTGTGGAACTCCAATGACCTGGCCGTACTGACCGGACGCAGCATGGACTGGCCCGAATCCACCGAACCGCTGATTGCGGCCTTCCCTCGCGGCCGGAAACGCGATGGCGGGGCGCTGGCCGGGGTCGACGTGGTCGGCGGTAACGCGCTGCGCTGGACCAGCAGATACGCCAGTCTGGTCACCACCGTCTACGGGCTCGGTGGCATCGATGGGTTCAACGAAAAGGGGCTTGCCGCGCACGGGCTGTATCTGAAATCCACCAATTACGGAGTACGCGATCCGGCGAAGCCGGGCCTGCACGCCGGGATGTGGTTGCAGTACCTTCTGGACCAGGCCGCCTCGGTGTCCGAGGCGCTGACGCTGATGGATGGCCTCGACATCGTCATGGTTGGCGCGCATGGTCACGATGCGACCATCCACCTGGCTTTGGAAGACGCCACCGGCGACTCGGCGATCATCGAGTTCGACCACGGCACACCGGTCGTGCACCACGGCCGGGAATACACCCTGATGACCAACGACCCCACCTACGACGAGCAGTTGGCGTTGCTGTCCGCGCAGGACTTCTCCCATCCGTCGAAAGAGATGCCGCTGCCGGGCAACGTCAACGCCGTCGACCGATTCCAGCGCGCGGCCTACTACTCGGCATTGCTTCCCGCGCCGCAGGATTCGCGCCAGGCCGTCGCCGGGGTGATGGCGATCATGCGGAACGTGTCCGTCCCGTTTGGCGCGCCCTACGGCGAATTCGGGGTGTACAACACCGAATATCGGACCGTCTGTGACCTGACCAACAAGACTTACTTCTTCGAGCTCACCACCAGCCCGAACACGATCTGGATGCAGTTCGACAAGCTCGACCTTCCCGACGGGGGAGATCCGCTGATCGTCGACCCCTACGACGACACGATGGTGGGCGATGTGACCGCCCGGCTGTCGCCTCAGCAGATCGGGTTCTGAGGCGCTACGTTGTCGATTTCGAACCGACCGGCGCGGCCGCGGTAAACCCCTGGGCGCAGCAGAGGTGCCTAGAGAGGACGACTGTCAGGGCGGACCTCGCCTCAGGGCGCCTGCCGATTCCGACGACCACCAAGTAGTGTCAGCTCATTCTTGGTGCCAGGTCTTTCGCTGCCAGTGCGAGAATTTGGTCAGCGTGACTGACAGCGATGAAATGGCCGCCCCCGGTGACCGGGTGCCAGATGGCCCCAGGGGTCTTGTCCGCCACCATCTTGTTGATGACCTCGGGCACCAGGGTGTCCGCGTCACCCTGCCAGAAGTGAACCGGACGCATCACCATAGTCATGTCGAAGGGCCACGCCTTGTAAAGCATCGTGGCGTCAACGACGAGCCCGTCTGCGCCCTGTCGGAAGCACTCCTGACTTGCCGCTAGGAACGACGTCATGACCTCCGGGTCGGCCAGCACTTCCCGATCTGCGGCGCTCGTTGACTTCACGATCGCATCCGCATAGCGATTCCCAAAGTGTTTGGCGCTCATGCCGAGCATCTCGTACATGAGCTTGAAGCCAGGGTGGAAGTGCAGCGCCAGGCGGCCACCTAGCGCGTCCAAGCTACTCAGATACTGCGCGGCCCAGTTCGCGCCAAACGTCCCGTAGTTGCCGCCGGCGACGCACGCGACGTGGACGAGGCGCTCGGGGTCCAGGTACGCAGCGGCGGCTAGCGCCCAGGGTCCGCCCTCGGACCAGCCGGTCACCGCGAACTGGTCTGCGCCCAAGGAGTCGGCCAGCCGCACGAGGTCGTCCGCCCAGGACTCGAAGGTGCGGTCCGGCTGATGATCGGACCCTCCCATGCCCGGCCGGTCCGCGCACACGAATCGCAGCCCATGGGCCTTTGCGGCCGAATCGAACAGCTCGGCCTCCAGGCGGCTCGAGGGTCCCCCGTGGTTGTGAATTATGAGTGATCCTCTTGGGTCGCCGGCATCGAGATAGGTGATCGTCCGGTTGTGGACCCGGATGCTTCCCTCGGTGGGCACGTGCATTCCTCCCTGTGCTGGTCCTTCGACTGTCGGCTGACGCATCGTGCCCATTCAAGCCCCTTGACGCAATGATCGGGCTGATATGCAGACCCATGGGAGTGGCGATGCCCGTCGCGATTGACGACATTTCATTGGAAATGCGGCCGTACTGATTGGGATGCAACAGAAGTCGGTACTTCGTCAGGTCGACCGCCGGTCGACGTCCACCACACATGGCGACTTGTCCAGCCGCTGACTGATCTGACCCGGCGGAAGCCAACGCTGACGAAGGTGGCGGCGTTCCCAATCGAGGCATATCGGCCCTACCGGTCCGATCCTGAGCTGGGACGATAGGACGATATACAGCACACTGCCATGCATTGAGGTGAGGTGATGATGGCGCGGTTGATCACTCGTCGTGCAGCACTCGCGGCTTTGGGCGCACTGACTGCGGGAAGTGTCGTGGGCGTCGGCTATGCCGTCCGAAATATGTTCGCTGCCCCATCGTCGGGCGTACGGCTGTCCAACGGGCCCGGTGGCGGACCGATGGGCGTCGGCCCCGCTGACATGCGCAGATACCGGGATATGTTCATGCGGCACAACCAAATCGATCGTGTCGTCGAGGAAATCCCCGGCGGTGTGCGCACCACGACCGAATCGGACTCCTCGGATCTGGCGGCCCAACTGCAGGCCCACGTTTCCAGCATGTATGCCCAGGTGGCGCAGGGTCGCGAGGTCATGTGCATGAGCCAGAGCCTGCCGACGCTCTTTCGAAATCCCGCCGGTTACCGCCGGCAGCTGACGTTCACGCCGACTGGCGTCATCGCCGAAGAAACCGCCGACGATCCCACACTCGTCCTAGCCATCCGTGAGCACGCCCAAGAAGTCAGCGGATTCGTGCGGGACGGGATGCCGGCGATGATGCAGCAGATGATGGGCGGCGGCATGATGGGACCGGGCGGCATGATGCCACCCCGCTGAGTTCGACGACCCTTGGTGGCTCGACGTCAGATGCTGACGACCTCGTAATCGCCGAGCTGGTCGATCAGCACATGCAGCTGGTCCTGCGATGAACCGAGCGTGTGCTCGATCGCGGTGAGCCGCGCTGCGTAGTGCCCGACCGGGTATTCGTCGGTGACCCCGATGCCACCGTGCAATTGGATGGCCTCCTGGCTGATGTGGCGTCCCGATCGGCCGATCTGCAGCTTGGCCCGCGCGGCGATCGTCGGATCGAGGTTGCCGTCGGCGATCGACATTGCCGCATACAGCGCCATGCTGCGGGCCAGTTCGAGTGAGACGTACATGTCGGCGGCGCGCTGAGTGAGCGTCTGGAACTTGCTCAGCGTGACGCCGAATTGCTTGCGCTGCGTGAGGTATTCCGCGGTCAGGCGCAGGGCTTCCTCCATCGCGCCGAGTGCTTCGGCGCATAGGGCGGCCGATACCCGCACCAGAGCGGCGCCGATCGCGGTCGAGGCGTCAACAGGTTCACCCAGCGGTTCGGCGGCAGCGTTCTCGAAGTCGATCTGGGCGCCGCGCTGACCGTCGAAGGTTCGGTATGGCTGCCGTCGCGCCGCCGCGGCATCGACCAGGAACAGCCCGGTGCCGCCGTCCGGTAACGCTGCGCTGACCACCAGCGTGTCTGCGCAGTCGCCGGCCAGGACTGGATTCTTGCGTCCGCTCAGCGTCCACGAATCACCCTCGCGCGCCGCCTTTGTCGCCACTTCGGGAGTGGGCAACCTCATCCCTGGTTCTGAATGCGCGAAGGCCAGCAGTCGCTGGCCGGCTGCGACCTCATCGAGCATCGCGCACTGCCCGGCGGTGCCCACTTCGGCGATCAGCGCGCCGGGGACCAACGCTGCGTGCACGACCGGCTCGGGCGCCAGGCGTCGACCGATCTCGGTCAGCACCACCTGGATCTCGATCTGGCCGCCCGCATCTTCGTCGAACCCCAGCCCGAGGATGCCGATCTCGGCCAGCTGGCTCCACACGTCCCGGCTCCAGCCAAGGTCGGTGTTGACGACCCGCAGCCGGCTCTCGGGGTCATAGGTCCGCGACAATAGGTCGCGGGTGGTGTCGCGGAGCAGGACCTGCTCTTCACTGAGTTGAAAGTCCATGATTCACCTCACAATCCGAGAATGGTCGACGCGATGATGGTGCGCTGCACTTCATTGCTGCCGCCGTAGATGGACGTCTTGCGGTAGTTGAGGTAGCGGGGCGCGCTGTGTTGGGCCCATTGCGGCGAGGCGATGCCGTCTCCGGCGTCGAACGGCAGCGCGTCGGGCCCGGCGACCTCCGCCAGCAGCTCGGTGGCGAGCTGTTGCAGCTGGCTGCCGCGTAACTTCAGCACCGACGAGGCGGGGTTCGGTTTACCGCCCTGCGAACCTGACGCGACCCGCATCTGTGTCAGTTCCAATGCGACGATGTCGTTTTCGGCTTCGGCGAGCCGCGCCGCGAACAGTGGGTCATCGAGCAGTCCGCTCGCGGTGGCCAGTTCCTTGACCTCAGCAAGGCGCAACTTGGTGCGACCGACCTGGGCGATGCCGTTGCGTTCGTTGCCCAGAAGGAATTTCGCATAGGTCCAGCCCTGGTTCTCCTCGCCGACGAGCTGATCGGCGGGCACCCGGACATCTTCGAAGAAGACCTCGTTGACCTCGTAGCTGCCGTCCACCAGCTTGATCGGCCGCAACGTGATGCCCGGGGTGTTCATGTCGATCAGCAGGAACGAGATACCGGCCTGCTTCTTCGGGGCGTTGGGGTCAGTGCGGACCAGGCAGAAGATCCAGTCGGCGTACTGGCCCAGCGTCGTCCACGTCTTCTGGCCGTTGACCAGGTAGGTGTCGCCGTCGCGCAGCGCCGTCACCCGCAGCGACGCGAGATCCGAGCCGGCTTCGGGCTCGGAGAAGCCCTGGCACCACCAGATGTCCAGCGCTGCAGTCGGCCCCAGGAAGCGTTCCTTGATCGCCTGCGAGCCGAACTCAGCGATCACCGGGCCGACCATGTTGGTGTTGAACGTCAGCGGTTCGGGCACACTGGCCAGCTGCATCTCGTCGAGCCAGATCTGCTGCTGGGTCGGTGTCCAGTCTTTGCCACCCCATTCGACCGGCCAATTGGGCACCGCGAGGCCGTGGTCATTGAGGATCTTCTGGGTGGTGACAATGTCGTCGCGGTTGGCCTCCGAGGCGATCCGGGTGCGGTCGCGGATCTCCGCGGGGATCTGGGTGCGATAGAAGGTTCGAAGCTCGTCGCGGAAGGCGGCTTCCTCGGGTGTCAGCGCCAACTGCATGGCGGCCTCCTGGGTCCGTCGATGGATCTCCGTGCAGACTAACCACTCGGCGCTGCCGCGTCGACGGGCGCGTCGCTGTGGTCAGAACTTCAGGTGCTGGCTGGTGTCGCCGACCTGGTCGATGAACATGATTCGGGTGTCGAACCACCAGGCGCCGTCAATGCGGTGGAAGGTGTCGCGGTATCGGCCGGTCACGATGACCTGCAACGGCAGGCCCGGTGCCGACTGGGTGACGCAGTAGTAGGCGCCGGCGCGTGCGGTTCCGGCTTCCTCATCGACGTGAATGTGCACGTTGGTGGTGAAGTGCCTGGTCTTGGGCGTGCCATCATCGTGCAGTCGTATCGCCATCTCATACATCTGCCGGACCCGGGCCGTGCCCTCGAAGACCGTTTCGGGCGCGCCATCCTGGCTGCCGCAGATTCGGCCGTGCGCGAACAGTGCGGCGACACCGTCCAGATCGCCTGCATCGATCAGGTCCGCGTAGATGTAGACGAGGTTCTCGATCTCGCGGGTGGAGTCGCTCATCGGCCGTAGGAAACCAGCCAGAATCGGTCATGTCAACGGTTCAGGCACACGTGGGCACCGCTAACCTCAGACCGTGACAGCGCATTGGTCAGCGGCCCGGCTCGGCGATATGAGCGGCAAGCGCATCATCGTCACCGGTGCCACCAACGGAGTGGGGCTGGCGACCGCGACGGCGCTCGCCCGTGCGGGAGCCCAGGTAATCCTGGCGGTTCGCAATCTCGAGCTGGGTGCGCAGCGGGCGGCCGAGATGGGCGGTGACACGTCGGTCGTCAGACTCGATCTCGCCGATCAGGGGTCGGTGCGCGCATTCCCCAGCTTGTTCGACGGCGACGCGGACGTCCTCATCAACAACGCGGGCCTGGTCTCTCAGCGTCGCGGCGAGACCATCGACG
>ERZ888423.3285-NODE-3285-length-10850-cov-46.159240_pt1 | contig 10850 bp, 10 predicted proteins | sample MGYA00520523_ERZ888423 | MGnify/ENA primary metagenome ERZ888423 (study PRJEB32303, sample SAMEA104408611) | aquatic metagenome | biome: Brackish water; feature: Pelagic; material: water | place: Baltic Sea | collected 2014-06-08T10:24:00 | depth 30,27 m ...
CAGCTTTACATGGGCCCGACCGCCCGCGATTACATCGATATCGAGAACCGCTAGACGGCCCCACATGCCCGCAAGGACCGGCCGCCCCCAATAAGGGCGGCCTGTTTGCTTTTGCCCATCTTCGTTTCAAAATACTCCCGCCAGAGGCATTGAAGTTTCTTGCCCTTCGGTGAAACCTGCCCCCCGACAGACAGGAGCGCACCCATGACCGCCAAGATCATCATCGACACCGATCCCGGACAAGATGACGCCGTGGCGATCTTGTTGGCCCTTGCCGCCCCCGACGCGATCGAGGTGCTGGGCATCACGGCTGTGGCCGGAAATGTGCCGCTCAACCTCACGCAAAAGAACGCGCGCATCATCTGCGAACTGGCCGGGCGCCCCGATATCCCGGTTTTTGCGGGCTGTGACAGACCATTGGCCCATCCGCTCGTCACCGCCGAACATGTGCATGGCAAGACCGGGCTTGACGGCATCGCGCTGCCCGACCCCAGGATGCCGCTGCAAGACACCCATGGCGTGGATTTCATCATTGCAACCCTGCGCGCGCATTCTGCGGGAACGATCACGCTCTGCCCGCTTGGACCACTGACCAATATTGCCACCGCCTTTCGCACCGCGCCCGATATCGTGGCCCGGGTGAAAGAGATCGTGCTGATGGGCGGCGCCTATTTCGAGGTGGGAAACATCACACCTGCTGCCGAATTCAACATCTATGTCGACCCCGAGGCAGCCGACATCGTGTTCAAATCCGGCGTGCCGCTGACGGTGATGCCGCTTGATGTGACCCACAAGGTGCTGACCACACGCAGTCGCATGACCGCGATCCGCGCCATCGGCAGCCCGGTGGCCCATGCCGTGGCCGCATGGACCGATTTTTTCGAACGCTTCGACATGGCAAAATATGGCCAGGAGGGCGCACCCTTGCATGATCCTTGCGTGATTGCCTATCTTCTGGCTCCGCATCTGTTCACCGGGCGACATATCAACGTCGAGATCGAAACGACATCCAGCCTCACCCGCGGCATGACGGTGGCCGATTGGTGGGGCGTCACGGACCGTCCGAAAACTGCGGTCTTCATGGGCGATGTGGATGCACAAGGCTTCTACGATCTTCTGACCGGGTGCCTCGCCCGATATTGAGCGCGACCAAGGCCCTTGCAAGGGCCTTGGAAATCCCTTTCAAGGGATTTCCCCCGCCCCGCCCCAGCCATATATCTCTTGGGAAAGGACACAGCATGACCGCGCGTTTCCCGTTCGACAATAGCTATGCCCGCCTGCCTGCGCCGTGTTTCACCCGGCAAAGGCCACAATGCGTGCCGGACCCCCGGCTTGTTGCGGTCAATCGCCCATTGGCCGCGCGTCTGGGCATCGCGCTGCCCGATGATCCGGCAGAGCTTGCCCTGATCTTTTCGGGCAACGCGCTGCCGAACGGCGCCGACCCGCTCGCGCAAGCCTATGCCGGTCATCAGTTCGGCGGCTGGTCGCCACAATTGGGCGATGGGCGCGCGATCTTGCTGGGCGAGGTTCTGGCCCCCGATGGTGCGCGCTTTGACATCCAGCTCAAGGGATCAGGGCGCACAGCCTATAGTCGCATGGGCGATGGCAAGGCATGGCTGGGGCCGGTCTTGCGCGAATATATCGTCTCCGAGGCGATGGCGGCCTTGCGCATCCCGACCAGCCGGGCGCTGGCGGCTGTCACCACAGGTGAGATTGTGCTGCGCGAGCGCCCTTTGCCCGGCGCGGTCCTGACCCGTGTGGCCAGTTCTCACATCCGCATCGGGACGTTTCAGTATCTTGCCGCCCGCCGCGACATCACGGCGCTGCAGGCGCTGTGCGATCACACCATCGCGCGCCATTACCCGACGGCCCAAGGGCCAGCCGGATTGCTTGACGCGGTGATCGGGGCACAGGCGCGGCTCATTGCGCAATGGATGGGCGTGGGCTTCATCCATGGTGTGATGAACACCGACAACATGACCCTATCGGGCGAGACCATCGATTACGGTCCGTGCGCCTTCATGGATGCCTACCATCCCGACAGGGTGTTTTCCTCCATCGACCAGTTCGGCCGCTACGCCTATGCCAACCAGCCCCAGATCGCGGTCTGGAACCTTGCGCAGCTGGCGACGGCACTTTTGCCCCTGATCGCAGACCGTGACGCCGGGATCGATGCCTTTACACAGGCCATCAACGGCTTTTCCGACCGCTTCGATGCCGCGTGGCATGGGGTGTTGCGCGCCAAGCTGGGCCTTGCGACCGAAGCGCCGGGCGATGCAGAGCTCGCGTTGGAGCTTTTGGCGCGCATGGCCGAGGCCCGCGCCGATTTCACCCGTGTCTTTCGCGCACTCTCGGGCCCCGATCCGCGCCGCGCACGCGATGAATGCATCGACCCGACGGCGCTGGACCCATGGCTTGCGCGCTGGCAGGCACGGATTGACACCGAAGGCCGGGACGAGGCGCAGCGCATTCGCGCGATGCAGGCCACCAACCCCGCCCGCATCCCCCGCAATCACCGCATCGAGCAGACGATCGAGGCCGCCACGAAGGGCGATTTCAGCCCCTTTGCGCAGCTCATGGCGGCGCTGGCACATCCCTTTGACGATGATGCGCATCTTGCAACCTACGAAGCCGCCCCCGCCGAAGGGGAAGCCATCACCGCCACCTTCTGCGGCACCTGAGCCTTTGTCATTCGCCGGTGACGCATACACCGCCCCACCGCTGCGTCAGGTCTCAGCGGGACGCAGGCCGGTTGATCAGGATCAATCCCGCCACCACCAGCGTCAGCGCCGCAGCAATCCCGGGCCCAATCCGCTCGCCCAGCAACAGCCAGCCCAAAAGCACGCCAAAGACCGGCGACAAAAAGCTGAAGGCCGCGACAGAGGCCGCCGGATAGATCGACAAGAGCCAAAGCCAGAGCAAAAAGCCCGCCGAGACAATCACAAGGATCTGAAACCCCAGCCCCGCCCAATGAATCCAGCCCGGATCGCGCAAGAACGGCCCAAAGGCAAAGGCCGCCAGCGCCAGAAGCGGCACGGAGACGGCCAGTTGCCAGATCAATTGCATCTCGGGGCGCACATCGCGAAGGCGCGAGGCCTTGGCCAGCGCCGCGATCCCGGCCCACGACATCGCCGCGGCCAGCGCGCACAGATCGCCGATCACCGATCCCTCGGCATCGGGGCCGCCGCGCATCACCAGCGCCACAACCACACCCGCAAAGGCCAAGCCAAGCCCCATGGCCTTGCGCCCGGTGATCCGCTCACCCTTGATCAGAAGATGACCGATCAGCGCCAGCCAGACCGGCATCGAATAGAATATGATGGCCGAACGGGTCACGGTCGTCAGATCCAGCGCCACGAACAGGCAAATGAATTCGACCGCGAACAACACCCCCATCAAGAGCCCCGGCACCAGCGTGCCCGGCGGCACGGTCAGGGCAATCGCGCGGTAACGCATCCAGCCCAGAATACAGATGACACCGCCCAACGACCGCAGGGCGGCGAAAAAAACCGGCTGCAACCCTTCGTTGACCACTGCGATGACGACCTGATTGACAGCCAGAAGCGCCGCGAACCCGGTCAGCGCCACGGCCCCGAAGGCGTCGATCCTGTCGTTCTGGGCCATGGCCGATCCCCCGTGCTGGCGCGCCATTGGCGGTCTGGACCGCGCTGCCGTGAAACCAAAGGGCGTGCGGCGTCTTTTCTCAGCGCTGCAAATCCCTTACACCTATCGTCCACGACCGCAATATCCCGGAGGCCCTGTGATGACCGACACGATCGAGGCGCGCTGTGAAGCCAAGGGCCTGCGCATGACCGACCAGCGCCGCGTGATCGCGCAAGTGCTGGAAGAAGCGACCGATCATCCGGATGTGGAAGAACTCTATACCCGCGCTGCGGCCCGCGATCCGCGCATCTCGATCGCAACCATCTATCGGACGGTCAAGCTGTTCGAGGAATCGGGCATTCTGGACCGGCTGGAATTCGGCGATGGCCGCGCACGTTACGAAGACGCCGAACGCGACCACCACGACCATCTGATCGACATGCATTCAGGCGAGGTGATAGAATTCGTCGACCCCGAGATCGAGGCGCTGCAAGAAAAGATCGCAGCCAGGCTCGGCTACCGGCTGAAGGGCCACAAGCTTGAGCTTTATGGTGTGCCGATCCGCAAATCCTGAGCCTTGCGCGGGCTTGTCAGCGCAAAGATGCGTATTTTTTGAAAGATGAAGGGATGGGGGCTTGGCGCTTCCATCCTTGTGCGGGGCGCGCTAAGCCGGGGGCAGATTTCACAGCAAGGCGCGGTTGATGGACAATCTCAAGGGCATGGCTTGGATGACGCTGGCGATGCTGGCCTTTGCGCTCACCGACATGTTCATGGTTTTCGCCGCGCGTGAGATGCCGGTCTGGCAGATCCTGTTCTTGTTCGGCATGGGCGGGGCTGTCTTGTTCGGGCTTTGGGCGGCCCTGTTGGGACATCGCTGGTTCAGCCCGGTGCTGTTGATGCGATCGGTGATGATCCGCAATACCGCCGAGGTTCTGGCCACGGTCAGTTTCGTGATGGCGCTGTCGCTCATACCATTGTCGACCTTGTCGGCGGTGATCCAAGCCAATCCGCTTCTGGTGACACTGGGGGCCGCATTGTTTCTGGGCGAAAGTGTCGGCTGGCGGCGCTGGCTGGCCATTGGCGTCGGTCTTGCAGGCGTTTTGCTGATCTTGCGGCCCGGCGCCGAAAGCTTTGATCCGAACATTCTCTATGCCGTGGCTGCGGCCATCGGCCTGTCGCTGCGCGATCTGGCGACGCGGCGGGTGCCCAAATCGGTGCCGACCCCGCTTTTGGCCAGTTACAGCTTTGCAGCCCTTGCGCTGGCGGGCGGCGGCGTGTTGCTGGTGTCGGGCGGCTGGGTCTGGCCCGGCCTGATGATCGGGTTGAGCATTCCGGCCGCCATCGGGTCGGGCATGGTGGCCTATTTCGCCATCACCTCGGCCATGCGGGTGGGCGAAATCGCAGCCGTCACACCGTTTCGCTACACGCGGCTGGTCTTTGCCTTTGCCATCGCGGTGGTTGTGTTCGATGAGACGATCGAACCCTTGACGCTTGCGGGGGTCGCCATCGTGATCGCCACGGGGCTCTACAGCCTGTGGCGCGAGCGTCAAGCGCGCGGCTGACACCGTCCTGGCCCCTTGGCCCCTTGGCCCTTTGGCCGCAGCGAGGGCTGGCCCTACACCCTTCGCATGTCTGGCAAGGCTTGCTATAGAGCGCGCACATCCGACCCAAGGGGACTGTTCATGAGCTTTATCACCGATATTCACGCCCGCGAAATTCTTGACAGCCGGGGCAATCCCACCGTCGAAGTGGATGTGACGCTGGAGGATGGCACACTGGGCCGTGCCGCTGTTCCCTCGGGGGCATCGACGGGTCTGCATGAGGCGGTCGAGCGGCGCGATGGCGACAAGACCCGCTATCTGGGCCGGGGCGTGCTGGGCGCGGTCGGCGCCGTCAACGGCGAGATCGCCGATGCGCTGGTGGGCTTTGACGCCACCGAGCAAGAGGCGATCGATGCCGCCCTGTGCGAAATGGACGGCACCGACAACAAGGGCCGTCTGGGCGCGAATGCGATCCTGGGCGTGTCGCTCGCTGTGGCCAAGGCCGCCGCCGACTACAATGCCCAGCCCCTCTATCGTTATGTCGGCGGCACGGCGGCGCGGCTTTTGCCGGTGCCGATGATGAACATCATCAACGGCGGCCAGCATGCCGACAACCCGATCGACATTCAGGAATTCATGATCATGCCGGTGTCGGCCAGTTCCATCGCCGACGCCGTGCGCATGGGCGCCGAAGTGTTTCACACCCTGAAAAAAGAGCTGTCCGCGGCGGGCCTGTCCACGGGCATCGGGGATGAGGGCGGTTTTGCCCCCAACCTGAGCTCGACCCGTGATGCTCTTGATTTCGTTTTGAAATCTGTCGAGAAAGCGGGTTACATTCCCGGCGACGACATCATGCTGGCGCTCGATTGCGCATCGACGGAATATTTCAAGAACGGCCGCTATATCCTTTCGGGAGAAGGAAAAACTCTGACATCCGATGAGAATGTCGCCTATCTGGAGGCTTTGGTGAACGATTACCCGATCTTGTCGATCGAGGATGGCTGTGCCGAAGATGATTGGGACGGCTGGCGCGCGCTGACCGACACGTTGGGCCACCGCGTGCAACTGGTGGGCGATGATCTGTTCGTGACCAACCCCGCTCGGCTGGCCGAAGGCATCCAGAAGGGCTGTGCCAATGCGCTTTTGGTCAAGGTCAATCAGATCGGCACGCTCAGCGAAACGCTGGCGGCGGTGAATATGGCCCATCGCAATCGCATGACCTGTGTGATGAGCCACCGCTCGGGCGAAACCGAAGATGCCACCATCGCGGATCTGGCCGTGGCCACCAATTGCGGGCAGATCAAGACCGGCAGCCTTGCGCGGTCGGACCGGCTTGCGAAATACAACCAGTTGATCCGCATCGAGGAAGCCTTGGGTGATACGGCACTCTATGCCGGGCGGTCGATCCTGCGGGGATGAGGGTCGCGGCGCTGATCTTCGACGTCTTTGGCACCTGCGTCGACTGGCGCACATCGGTCGCGCGCGAGGTGGCCGCCGTGCTGCCATCGGTCGACGCCACGGGTTTTGCCACCGCCTGGCGCGCCGAATACGACCCTGCCATGGCCCGCATCCGGGACGGCGGGCGGGGCTATGTGGCGCTTGACGATCTGCACCGCGAAAACCTGCACCGCGTGGCCGCGGCTTTCGGCGCCACCGCCCCTGACACGCTGTCCCATGCCTGGGAACGGCTTGATCCCTGGCCCGACGTGGTGCCGGGGCTGAGCGCGCTCAAGCGGGCCCATATCATTGCGCCCTGTTCGAACGGGTCCATCGCGCTGATGACGCGGCTGGCGCGGCATGCGGGTCTGCCGTGGGATTGCATTCTGGGCGCCGACATCGCGCGCGATTACAAACCCAAGCCCGAGGTCTATCTGGCCGCCTGCGCCGCGCTGCGGCTCAGCCCCGATCGGGTGATGATGGTGGCCGCCCATAATGACGATCTGGTGGCCGCCCGCGCGGCGGGGCTGTTGACCGCCTTCGTGCCACGCCCGCTGGAACATGGGCCGGGCCAGACCAGCGATCTGGCGGCTGCGGCCGATTGGGATGTTGTGGCCGCCGATTTCATGGACCTTTGCCAAAGGCTTTCGCCATGACCGCCGACCAGATCATCGCCCGTCTGGGCCTTGCCCCCCACCCCGAAGGCGGCTTTTTCCGCCAGACATGGGTGGCCGAAAATGCGGGTCGCCCCACGGGAACCTGCATCTATTTCCTGCTCAAGGCGGGTCAGGCCAGCCATTGGCACAAGGTCGATGCCACCGAGATCTGGCTTTATCATGCCGGGGCGCCCCTGATCTTGTCGCTGGCCGAAGCCGATGCCGGCCCTGCGCGCGATCATCTGCTGTGTCCCGATCTGAGCATGGGCGCGCCGCAGATCATCGTGCCGCAAGCCCATTGGCAGGCCGCGCGCACCACGGGGGACTATACGCTGGTCTCGTGCACCGTATCGCCGGGGTTCCAGTTTGCAGGGTTCACGCTGGCACCGCCCGGATTTGACATCCCGCGCGGCTGAAATCACCCTCGCGGCCGGTCGCGCAATCGGCTAGGTCCGTGCCATGACCACCCCCACCCCCCAGACAGGCGATACCGCGACAGGCTTTGCCTATGCCGTCGGGGCCTATCTGATGTGGGGCTTCTTGCCGCTTTACATGAAGGCGATGGACCATATCCCGCCGCCCGAGATCATCGCCCATCGCATCTTGTGGTCGGTGCCGATCGCGGGGCTGATCTTGGTTGTGCTGGGGCGCACGGGGGATGTGCTGGGCGCCTTGCGCAATCGGCGCATGGTGGGCATGGCGGCGGTGACGGCGGCGCTGATCTCGGTCAATTGGGGCGTCTATGTCTGGGCCATTGCCAATGACCGCGCGCTGGATGCAGCGCTGGGGTACTATATCAACCCGCTGTTTTCCGTGGCCTTGGGCGCGATCATGCTGCGCGAGAAACTGGCCGCCACGCAATGGATCGCCGTCGGGCTGGCGGGGGTGGCGGTTGCGATCCTGACGGTCGCGGCGGGGGTTCTGCCTTGGGTGGCGCTGGTCTTGATGACAACCTTCGGCATCTACGGCTTTTTGCGCAAGACGCTGCCCATCGGCCCGAACCAGGGCTTCCTGCTCGAGGTCTTGCTGCTCTGCCCTCTGGCCCTGGCCTATATCCTGTGGCTCGGCGGTGATGGGCATTTCACCAAGCCGGGTGGCTGGGATGGGCTCTTGCTGATCGGCTCTGGTGCGGTCACAGCCATTCCGCTGATGCTTTACGCCAATGGCGCCAAGGGCTTGCGGCTGTCGACCATCGGCATCTTGCAATATATCGCCCCCACGATGATCTTGCTGATCGCGGTCTTCGTGTTTCACGAACCCTTTGGCCTTGCCCGCGCGATTGCCTTTCCGCTGATCTGGGCGGCGCTGATCCTCTACACGATCAGCATGATCCGCACGGCGCGGGCCAACATCCCCTAGGCCCTGCCGATCTTTGCTTGAAAAATACTCCGGGGGTTCGGGGGCAGAGCCCCCGGGCCGACCGTCAGATCCGGCTCACCCGCCCGCCGCCGAGGGGCGCGGCCACCCCCGTCGTCATCGGCGCCGAGATTGGCAGATCGCGCAGCACCCGCACCGCCAGATAGGCAAAGGCCTGTGCCTCGAGCATGTCGCCATCAAGCCCCACCGCCTCGACCGGGTCCACAGGGCAATCCAGATCCCGTGCCAGCATCGCCATCAAGCCAAGGTTGCGCCGCCCGCCGCCCGTGACCAGCACATGTGCGGGCCGGGACGGCAGATGGCTCATCGCCTGTGCGACAGCCCCCGCCGCACAGGCCGCCAGTGTGGCCACCGCATCGGCATCGGCCATGGCGGCAACCCATCGGGCCAGATCGGGAAACCCATCGCGGTCCAGCGATTTGGGCGGGGCGCGGTGAAAAAACGCCTGATCCAGAAACCGCGCCACCGTAGCGGCATCGACCCGCCCCGCCCGCGTCAACGCGCCATCACGGTCGAAGCCAAGGCCCCGCCGGGCCAGAACCAGATCGTCGATCGGCGCATTGGCGGGGCCGGTGTCAAAGGCCAGACAGGCCCCCGGCGCCTCGGGGCCATCGCAGGCCGGATCGACCCAGGTGATGTTGCCCACCCCCCCCAGATTGACAAACGCCACCGGCCCTGTCGCGCCGATCATCCGCGCCAAGGCCCAATGATAGAACGGTGCCAGGGGCGCGCCCTGCCCGCCACAAGCCACATCATTGGACCGAAAATCCCAAACGGTGGTCAGCCCCGCGCGCTCTGCGATGCGGGCCCCATCGCCCACCTGATGGGTGCGCCCGCCCGCCGGATCATGGGCCAGTGTCTGGCCGTGAAAGCCAAAGGCCACGACATCCTGCAGCCCGTCCAGAACCTCAAGATGGGCGTCTTCGACCACACGGGCGGCGGCCGCAACACCCGCTTCACCGGGCCAACGGCCAAGGGCGGACCGGATCACCGCGCGTTCCGCATCGCGATAGGGGCGATAGCGGGTTTCGAAAAAGCCCGTCACCGCCACGCCATCGGTTTCGATCACGGCAAGATCCACCCCATCCATCGAGGTGCCCGACATCGCACCCGCGACCCGCATCGACCCTGACTTGTCGCTCTTTCCCTTCACGGCACCGCCCGCTATAGCCTCGCCCACGACCCAAGAGCATGGACCGGAGCCCGATGACCTACCACCCCAAATCGGAATTCTTGCGCGAGATCATCGCGCGCGGCTTTCTGGCAGACTGTACCGATGTGCAAGGCCTTGACGAGGCGCTGATCAAAGGCCCCGTCACCTGCTATATCGGCTATGACGCGACCGCCAAATCGCTTCATGTCGGGCATCTGCTGAACATCATGCTGCTGCGCTGGTGGCAAAAGTCCGGACACCGGCCCATCACCTTGATGGGCGGCGGCACGACCAAGGTGGGCGACCCTTCGGGACGCTCCGATGAGCGGCCGCTTTTGGACGCGGCAGCGATTGATGCAAACATAGAAGGCATGAACCGCGTGTTTGCGCGGTATCTGTCTTATGACGCCAGCGCCACGGGGGCGCTTATGCTCAACAATGCGCAATGGCTCGATGGGCTGAACTATCTCGATTTCCTGCGCGACATCGGGCGGCATTTCTCGGTCAACCGGATGCTGTCGTTCGAAAGCGTGAAAACCCGACTGGCCAGTGAACAAAGCCTGTCCTTCCTTGAATTCAACTACATGATCTTGCAGGCCTATGATTTCCTTGAACTCTACCGCCGCGAGGGCTGCGTTCTGCAGATGGGCGGCTCGGACCAATGGGGCAATATCGTCAACGGGATCGATCTGACGCGCCGGGTTCTGGATGCGCAGGTGTTTGGCCTGACCACGCCGCTTCTGACCACGTCGGACGGGCGCAAGATGGGCAAATCCCAAGGCGGCGCGGTCTGGCTGGATGGCGCGATGCTGAGCCCCTATGAATTCTGGCAGTTCTGGCGCAACACCACCGATGCCGATGTGGGCCGCTTCCTCAAGCTTTACACGGAATTGCCGGTGGCCGAATGTGAACGTCTGGGCGCGCTGCAGGGCTCTGAGATCAACGAGGCCAAGATCAAGCTTGCCAATGCGGTGACAGCGCTGCTGCATGGGGCAGAGGCGGCGCAGGCCGCCGAAGCGACCGCCCGTGAGGTCTTCGAGAAAGGCGGGATGGGCGATGACCTGCCCAGGCTGACTTTGGGTG